>Ga0209370_1000577_pt1 | contig 45827 bp, 55 predicted proteins | sample AgamicAtPrz_FD_187164 | JGI IMG/M metagenome (GOLD analysis project Ga0209370, IMG submission 187164) | Agave microbial communities from Guanajuato, Mexico - At.P.rz (SPAdes) (version 2) | ecosystem: Host-associated > Plants > Phyllosphere > Phylloplane/Leaf | place: Guanajuato, Mexico...
TGCTCGACAACGTGCTTGATGGGGGGTCAATGACTCGCTGAACCTGGACAGCCATGGAAAAACGCTGTGCTTCAGGGTGCTTGAAATGCCTGTCGTGGTTCCATGCCGCCTCGAGTCACTGCTGGCCGGTCCGACAGCCTGAATTTTCTACAACAACCACTAGGAGACAAACCATGAAATTTCTGACACGACGAACCGTTCTTGCATGCGGTGCAAGCCTGGCACTCAGCCCCTTGGCCTTTGCGCAGGGCGAATATCCAAACAAGCCTATTACCTTTGTCGTTCCGTTTGCCGCCGGCAGTGCCACAGACCAGCTTGCGCGCGCCATAGGGCAAGCAGTTTCCGAGCAAACCAAGCAGCCGGTCGTGGTAGAAAACAAAGGCGGTGCCAGTGGCATGATTGCGGCTCAAGCAGTGGCCAAGGCCGTGCCCGATGGCTACACCGTGCTCATCACGACCAATACGACGCATGCGGCCAACGAACATTTATACAAAAAACTCTCCTATGACCCTGTCAAGGATTTCACCCCCATCACAGGTCTGGGCAAAGGTGGGCAGGTTCTGGTCGTCCCTGCGACTTCGCCATATCAGTCCGTGGGCGAGCTGCTGAGCTACGCCAAAGCCAATCCCGGCAAGCTGAGTTTCGGCAGTGGCAGCTCTTCAAGCAGAGTCGCAGGAGAAATGCTGAAGCAGCTCGCTGGCGTCGATATCCTTCACGTTCCCTACAAGAGCAATCCGCTTGCCCTCACGGACCTTCTTGGAGGACAAATAAATCTGATGATTACAGACGTCTCCACGGGCGTTCCTCAGATCAAGGCCGGCAAGTTGCGCCCGTTGGGATACTCCACCCAGAAGCGCAGCGCGCAACTGCCGGAGGTTCCGACCATCTCGGAAGCCGGTGTCAAAGGCTATGACATGGGCTACTGGTTTGCCGCTTACACACCCGCCAATACACCAGCACCTGTGGCGGGCAGACTCAACCAATTGCTGGCCAAAGCCGTGAACAGCGCTGCGGCGAAGTCCTTCTTCAATATGTCCGGCTCCGAAGCCTGGACCACCTCAGCCTCGGAGTTGGCAAAATTCCAAGCCGCCGAAACCACCAAGTGGGGACAGGTCATCAAGGCTGCAGGCATTACCCCTGAATAAAGCAGAGGCAGCGCGACAGCCCAACATCCTGGCCGCTATAACGCGCTAACAGCTTCATACGACTGAGCAGGCGCATCAGCCTGTACGTTGCATACGGGATGTCGTGCTTACCGGACTCCCAATTATGTACAGTCCTGGTCGACACATGAAGAAACTTCGCGCACGCAGGCAGATCCATGCCCAGGCTTTGGTACATGGAGCGGAAATTCTGAGCAAGCTGGGAGCGGGTATCACGATCGTGACTCCTCTGTCCGAACTTCTTCTTTAGTAGATACGATGTATACGTTTTTTAATGATTTCGCTATCGTTTTTGATTGAAGCCGTATCGATTGTCGAATCGCCGCTGTAGGAAATGTCCAACATCGCCGCCGCGCCAACGGCTTGGGCCTTTCCCAGAATTTCCTTGATTACTTGCTCTCTACGTGTTCCTGCAACGCTTTGAACGATTGCAAGATGCGTTGCCTCTTCAATATCAGTATGTGCTAAGTCTGCAAGGTGAACTGCTGTAGCAGGTGATACAGCCTTTCTCCCTTGCTTCATATCTGATAGCGTTCCCTTACTGAATCCCAATTTTTCTGCGAGAACGTTTTGACCTCCGCACATTGCGGCTGCTTTGTCAATTAGGTTCTTCCAGTATTCCATGTTCTAACTCCTTAGAACTACAGTCGCCCACAGTTCTTACATTTAAGAACGCCACGGAGCGGCCAAATGTCATCTACCCCTGATTATCCAGAAAACGTCCCTAGCGCCAAGCATGGCACTGCCGATAGCTTGGCCGCTCCCGGTCGTGTCGGCGCTGGGGGCACCAAATTGCGCGCCTTTGCTCAACGCTACGCCGTTGAGCTGCTGTTTGTTCAGATCGTTGCGGTGATCTTGAATGTTGCAGCCCTGGGCTTGAACGTCACAAAGCTGCTGGGGGTCTGCGCATGATTGTCTTGACGTATGGCACCCCTGGCTCTGGCGGCACGTACGGGCCAGAAGCCTACCCGGCCTACCAGTCGGAGCAGGCTCGCTTTCTCGAGAAAACTCGCCGCAATTTTGAAGCCGTGTCCAAAAGGTATGGCCCTTCGCATTCTTGGACGAAATTTTGGTGCGAGGAGTGCAAGCGTGAAGCCGGGTACCTGATTTCCGGCGCTTACTGCTCTGACGTTTCTGGTTGGGGGCGCAAATGACCTTGCCAATCACCTTGCGACTGGCAGTTTTTGCAGCTCTGCTACTTGCCGCCTGTGTAGTCCTCTGGGGCTTCCGACGCTACCCAGATGAAACTTTTGGGCTTGTAACCGTTGTCTTCATTGCTTTGGCAATGTGGCACTTGTCAGGTGCACTGCTGGGAGTCAATGAATGACCCGCAATCGCGCTCAATGGCAATCCATTGCCGACTTCTTGACCCGGCAGAACCTGCGTTTGGTGCTGCAGGAGCGCGCTCGCAGCGAAGCCGCGCAAGCTTTAGCTTGCGGGAGCGGAGCGCAGGGCGCGCAGCTCTCAACCCTCCCCGTTGGTAATCACGGGGAGATCGTTGCCAAGGGAGTGGGCCTGTGAAAAAGCGCTTCACTGTTCGACGTTCAGTCGGCCTCACTCCAGTAATTGCTGAGCGTGTGAAAGCTGTTGCTCGGTTTGAGTCTCGTTCTTTTGAGTCTGCATTGCGTCTTCTGGTCTGGGAAGGGTTGCGATCGCGTGAATCACTCCAGAAAAAAGGGGAGCGCTGATGACTCGTCCTTCGCTCGTTCTTGACGGCAATGAGGTCAAGCTTCGCTTGCAAGCTGAGCGCACAAAGTCCTCCGGTGCCGTGCATATCGATTGGCTGCGTTTCACGACCGACCTGAAGCACGCACCTATCCCCACGCTGGAGGTGCTGTTCCCTACGCCTGTGCAGGACTCGCTCCTGAACCCGCGCAGCATTGCCGAGCTGGACATTGAGCAGTACCGACGCATGAAGCTGCTGCGCATCCTGCGCGACATGCCAGATCAGGATTTCGCAGCCAGTGCTCAGGCACATGCCTTGGCGCAAAAGGTCTGCAAGGCCCTCGGCCCTGAATTCAGCATCGAACCCGAAGTCAAAAAGGGCCATGACTTCTACCGATTCCGCTGGTCCATCGTCCGCAATGACGCTGAATGCGCATGGGTGGGCTTCCTGGCTTCCGGCGAAAGCCCACGCCAGCAAGCACAAGCCAAGACCATTCACGCGAACGTCTACGGCTCCGCATGCACCTTTGCTCGTGGTGACTGGCGCCACCGCATGGCAAACCTCATTGAAGAGGTCAACGGAAAAATCACCCGCATCGATTACGCCCTCGACTTCTTTGACGGCATCCGCGGCGGTCTTGAGCGTATCCGTGATGACTGGCATGCCGGCCTGATGGATGTGAATGGCCGCAGGCCCAAGGCCAATACCGTTGGCCCATGGGTCGATGGTGGTCGCGGTCGCTCCTTCTACTTTGGTAGCAAGGAAGCGGGCAAGCAAACCAACGTCTACGAAAAGGGCGTTCAGCTCTTTGGCGAACTGGATGCAACGCACTGGGAACGTGTGGAACTGCGCTACGGCAACAAGCTGCGCGACTTGCCAGTAGACATGCTGCGCCGTGCTGATGACTTCTTTGCAGGTGCCTCCGACTGGCATCAAAAGATGCTGGCAGAGCACGGCAAATACGCCGAAGGCGAGGGCGTCAAGGTGCGTCCCAAGCAGGCTATCCAGACAGTGAAAGCCGAGGTAACTCGGGCTATTCGCTGGCTCACAAATACCGCTGGTGCCTCTGTTGCCCTGGCATTTGAACATCTTGGGCAAGACGCATTTCTCGAGATCCTGACCGGTCGCAAGTTGCCGGGTCGTCTTGCCAAGTTCTCGTTCCAAGAAATCAGCGCCGCCTGCGCGTCGCTAGATACCCAAGTTTTTCAACCCAAGGTCCGTTCTATCGGACTAGCCCACTAAAGGAGCGGCTCCCATGAAGATGCAATCCCAAGCCCTGTTGTTCGGTATCGAATCCAGCAAGGGTGAATTCCAAGGCACTGCCTATGACTCCACCAAGTTCCATCTGTCGGTGGACATGGGCACCAAGTCCAACGGCAAGACCATCGGCGTCGTGACGCGTCCATTCAAGTTCGGTGATTCCACCGAGATTGAGAAGTGGGTCAACCTGACCTCGCATCTGTCTACAGGTAAGCCTGTTCCATGCAACTGCGAGTTTGACGTCGTTGCGTCCAGCGACGGCGTGAAGCTCACGCTCCTGGCCATCCAGCCAGCAACCCAAACCAAGGCCGCTGCGGCCTCCTGATCATGCCGCGCTATGTCATCCAGTCGGCCACAACTGGCCGTTTCCTAACGGCAGATCCTGAGGGCGGTGAGCCTTTGTGGGTCTCCCTGCTGCAACAAGCGGGCGGTGGCGTCACTGATGACATGGAGCGCATCGCTCAGCTCGTCGGTGACTACTGCGAGCCCGAAGACTTCCCGCAGGTGGTCGATTTAGACCGCCTGGGAACAGCCAACGATTACTAGGAGGCCTCATGGCTGTCACGAAAGAACGTATCGAAGAAGTCCGCGCAGCGATGGCCGCAGACAGGCAGACGGCGCGAGCTGAATTCAAACGCGACTGGCCCATGCATTTAGTGCAGTTCGTGGTGCAAGCCGGGCTGGGCGTGATCTTGGGCCTGAGCGCGGTTATTTACGCCGTTCAGCGCTACTCATGAGGTCGCAACTGTAAGCATCGCTCGCGGTGCTTATGGGTGCTGTTTCAGTGCCAATTCATCAACCAACTGAAGGAAGAAATCATGCTGAAGAAAACTGCTCTGCGCTTGGCCGCAATCCCTGCTTTCGTGGCCGCTACTGCTGGTACCGCAATGGCCGCTCTGCCTGCCGGAGTGACCACCGAGGTCGATACCTACAAGACTGACGCGCTGGCCGCTCTGGCGCTGATTCTGGCCGCTGGCGTCGCCATCTGGGGTCTTAAGAAGCTCGGCTCCAAGCTGGGCTGGTTCTAAGCGGGTGGGGCGGGTATGGCTGAGACGCAAACCATCGTTGTACAGGTCACGCCCGCGCCTCCTGATTCCGAGACGTTGGCAGACCTCTCTGAGCTGGCAATGCTGTTCTTCGTGGCCTGCATTGCCATCTACTGCATGAAGGCGCTGATCCGACTTTTCTCCACCGACTCACACAATGACTAATGCCAAGTTCTATCGAAATCTTGTTTGCGCTGGGCTTGGCGCTCTTGCTCTGGGTTACGTTCCGCTAAGCCATGCGTTCTATGCGCAAGCCACTCCGCCTGCAGGCTTCGTTGCTGGTGCGATCAACACGTTTAATGGTGCAAGGGCCGGTGTTACAGCGTCTGTTGCGCTGGGTCGTATTGCAGCTAATGCTTCCCTTAATGTAGGCGGTAGGGCTGTTGGGATTGCGACAAAAATACCTTTGGCTGCCAATGCTGCCCGTGTTGCGGCCCTAGCTCTATATGCGCATCCGGTTACGCGAACTGGCCTCCAGGTGGCTGCGTGGCTAGGCGCAGGCAAGTTGCTTTACGACGCGTCTCAAGGCTGGGTTACGCCCGATGCTGATGCTGAGGTGTCAGATGGGCTGGAATACAGCACGCCCTATAGCCCCCAATGGGTGGCATCTAAATCGACTGCTTGCTCTACAGGTGCTGCTGCCTTTGTTGGTAGTCGCGGATCTCTCACGAGCGCCTCTGTCATTGATGGTCAGTGTGTTTTTAGCTGGAAAAGTAATGACGGTACTGTCTACACGGACTCCTACTTAAATCTTAGGTCTCGTGGTGGTACATGCCCGTCTGGCTGGTACATAACTGGCGCGGGTTGTGTCCAGTCTCAGCCATCACGGCCTGTAACGGCAGATCAGTTTGCAGAGCAGCTCACGCGTCAACCCATGCCGCCGAATATCTTGCCTGAGCTGCCTTTTGATTTGCCGGTCGATGTGCCCTACATCGAACCCATTTTTGTGCCCACTGGCAACCCCGTAAAGAACCCGAAATACGACCCGTCCAAGCCCCAGACGGGCGAGAACCAGCCCTATGTGCAGCCAGGCGTAAAGATTGATCCGGCCAACGATGCAAAGAACCCGTTTCAGGTCAATGTGCAGCCTTCTGACAGGCCGACGGCAAGCCCCAATGGTTCAACGGATCCGCAGCCAATTACGCCGCCGGGAACGGAGGGTGACGGCTCAACCGACCAGCCTAAAGAAGACAAGGACGAGCGCGATTTGTGCGAGAAGAATCCGGACATTCTGGCGTGTCAAAAGGTAGATACCGAGGTAGAGGACGCCGAGATACCGAAGGCCCAAAAAACGGTCAATTACCAACCGGAAAGTATTTGGGGTGGTGGCTCCTGCCCGGCTGACAAATACGCGCGGGTAGGGGGTCAGCAGGTCAAGGTAGTGGACTGGTCCAGAGACTGCCAGTTCGTCACTGACTACGTAAAGCCTGTGACCTTGGTCATCTGTGCTCTGATCGTCGCGGGCATCTTGGCGGGGGCATTGAAGTCATGAAGATAGCTACTTTCATCATGTCGCTGGTGCAGCCAGTGATAGCCCGAATACTCACGGCGCTGGGCTTCTCCGTGGTGTCTATTGTTGGGGTCACGGAGTCCATCAATGCGATCAAAGGACAGCTCATTAGCAGCGTGAATTCCATGCCTGTTGATGTGCTGAATATCTTCCTGTTGGGTGGCGGCGGGATCGGCCTCGGCATGATCCTTGGGGCCATCGCATTCAGGCTGGCCCTGTGGCAGATCCAGAGCGCCACAAAGATTCTGGGAGTGAATCCGGGATGATCACCGTAATCACTGGCACGCCCGGTGCAGGCAAGACCCTGTACGCCATTGAAAAGCTGCTGCTGCCTCAGATTGGCAAGACCATCAAGGGCCGTGATGAACACGGCAATGAGGTCGAGCATGAGCGCAAGGTCTACACCAACATCAACGGCCTTCAGATCGACCATGAGCTGATCGACGGCGGCGATAAGCAAGGCCTGCGGGACTGGCACAAGTGGGCAAAGCCCGGTTCGCTGATCGTGTTCGATGAGGTGCAAAAGGTATGGCCTCCGCGTCCAAACGGCTCCAAGATTCCCGAGGATGTGCAGGCACTCGATACCCATCGTCACTTGGGTGTTGACTTCATCCTGATCACGCAGAACGTGCTCAACGTGGACCGGCATATCCACGCCCTCGGCGGTCGGCATTTGCACGTCAGGCGCGTGGCAAATATGCCGCTAGCCACGGTCTATGAATGGGATCACATCAGCCGCGGATTGCTGTACAGCAAAGCCATTAGCAAGGCTCCATGGAAGTACAAAAAGAAGGTATTCAAGCTGTACAAGTCCAGCGAGCTGCACACCAAGCAGCCGCGCCGTATTCCGGGCCTTGTGTGGTTCATCTTGGTGGGCATCGTTGCCATGGCAGTGCTCACGCCGCAAGTGTTTGAACGCATAGGAGGGCGGCTCAGTGGAAAGCCTGTTGTATCAACTGAAAAGCCTGCTGCGGTATCTGGTGCGCCAGCTCCTGCGGGAACTGGTGCGCAGCCTGTTCAGGCGATAGAACCGCCAAAGCAGGCACCAGACGAGCGGGTGGACTTCTTGCCAAAGCTGGCCGATAAGCCATGGACTGCGCCGGCCTATGACCAGCTCAGGGTCGTGGTGCGCATGCCAGTGGTCGATGGCGCCATCTGCAATGCAAAGCATGGCTGCATCTGCTTCAACGATGCGGAGCGCTTGGACATGTCCAGCGAGGCCTGTAGCGAGTGGCTCAAGGGTGCCAAGTTCAATCCCTACAGAGTCCCTGTGAAACCGCCTCCAGCGCAGCTGCAAGCGCAGAAGGATGAACCTAAGCAGCAGGTTGACCAGTCGATGCACTATGAAGCCCCCAAGGTGCAGCAGCATGCCGACATGACAGCGGTCACCAAGGCTGCCAAAACGGCGCGCTTGGCCCAGTCTGGGCAGCTTTAAGCGATCACGATTTCGCCGCGCTCTGCTTGCGATCGCAGTACGTTCTTGCGGTAGTTATTCGCGCGCTCGTATTCGCTGCGGCTGATGGTGGGCTTTGGCTTGCTCAGTGACAGCGTGAGCTGGCCTTCCTTCGCAAACTTGACGAAAGCGCGTGCGCGAGTCTGAGCGTCTTTCCACCACTGGGGGACTGCAGGGACTGCCGGATATTCAACCAGGCCGCGCGCCTTCATAGCCTTGGTGATGAAGCTGCGGATCTCGCGGCCGAGGCGCGTCGTGGGGCGCGAAGTGTTCCAGATCGGCCGGCCAAAGGGCAACACCAGCTGCAGCGCCATTGCCTCTGCATACTTCCTGAAATTTGCTGCTATTGCCATGATGTGCCGCCTTTCTGGTGTACCGGGCCCCTAGATTCGGAGCCGGGTCGTCAACTGTCTGCTGCCCGTTTAACTGTCCCTTGCTTGCACCGTTCCCCTGAGTTCTTCGCCGTGCCTTTAGCGGTATCAGGATGGCGTTTCGGAGTGGGGAAGCTTTGTAAAGCGAAGCTTTATGAATACCCCCGGAGAAAGGACAAGGCCGTAGGCCGCTCCTGATTTAGCGTGGCCGAAGAGGCGAAAACTCCGGGGAATGGTGCTGGGCGCGATGTGTCACGGGCAGCTGACGCCGTGCGGCGAGCACATAGAGCACCGAAGAGTGCTCAGTCTTTGGGGGTCGTGCGGGAGCGCTCCTGTCCTATGATTTGCCCTAAGGAGATGGGCTATGGGACAGATGGATCGGGATTACTGGCGTGATCGCTACAACAAAAAGACGAATGCAGGCAAAGACATGAATGAGGTGTGTGCCGAGCAGTACAGGCCGCCAAAGCCACCGCGTGATCTGACCTTCGTAGAGAAGTTTTTCACGACCATTGCGGTCGTGTTGATCTGTGCGGTTGTCTATCGTTATGCCAGATAGATGAGTGGCTGCTGATTCAGGCGCGATAAAAGCTGAAGAGCTTTCTGATAGATACGATGTATATTATGTTAAATAGCTTGGCCATCAGGCTCAGAGCCAAGCTGCTTAAACGTAGATCGCTCCAGTTTGTATAACGATCGCTCGAACGTCATGTGATGTTTCGTGCACCATCTCAAGCCAACCTCCCCCATCTACACACGCTGCTAAACGACATCCATGGCGATATCGACCAGATAGCCCGCCATCTCGGAATCAGCGCCTCAACGCTTCGAAAGTACCGTGCCCAAGGGCAAGCGCCACGCTCCGTGATGCTTGCCCTTTTTTGGGAGTCCACCTGGGGCCGCATGACTGCCGACGCCGTTGCATTCAATCACGCCGCAGCACACGCAGCACTGGCCGAAAGCCTAAAGCGCCAAAACAAGCACCTCATGGCGCAAATCGAGCGGCTAGAGGCCGAGCTAGCCCATACCGAGGGCCACGCTGCCAATGCACCGATTTTCAGGGTCGGCTAATCTTTGTACTGAGCATCAAAATTCCTCCGAGCCACCATGCCCGCATTTACGCAAGGCACCGTGAGCGGATCCGCATTACACAGAGCCGAAGGCTGGTAATAACGCTTCCATGCAGCTTCTCTTCGTGCATTCCGCTCATATTCCTGCTGCCTTTGAACCATCTCCTGCGCAGCACGATCACGAGCAGCTTGCTCATCAGCTATTCGTTGCTGCTCCTGCTGCATACGCCTTTGCTCTGCATCTCTCCGCGCCTTTTCTACTTGGTCTTTTGCGTTCTGCATCTCACGCTTCATGGCCGCATTCGATTGAGCCAAAACACGCTGTAGCTGCCACTCCTGAATCTGACCATATGCCAAAGCAGCCAACAGGCCGCCAATGAAAACGCCAAGCGCGATCTTGAAAACGTCAGTCAGAAAATCACTGTCTGATTGCTCAGCCATATAACGAGCCATGTCTACACCCTCCTGTAAGGGAGTGTATCCAAGCACCGTTGCGGCTTCGCCGGTTTGTCCTTCAGGACACGGAGCGAAGGCCCGATCTTCGCCAGAAGCGCGCCACGCGAGCCAGTTGCAGGTAACTGCGGGAGGTGCCGCGTGTTTTACTGGCCAGTAAAGCCGGTACTGCCTGCCGAACGGTTGACATCAGGGGCGCGGCCCCCGATACCCCCATCAGTGCTCAATCAGCCACTGTATCGGCAGCTTTTTGAATGGCTCGTTTTCTGGCGCTGGAGGGTTGATGCGAACCGGAGTGACCAGTGCTGAAATGTCGCCGCCTTCAAACGTCATCACTGTGCGAGGGACGAACTTCGCTTCGCAGAACTCTTTTTCAGCTTCAACAGGCCGGCCGGAATGGCTGTAGCAGGTACAGGCCTTGGCAGTCTTTGTGCAGCCTGCCACCCTACTCGGCCCGGCTGCATTGGCGAGCATGGCCATGCTCGCGACGGACATGGCCAGAGCAAGTTTCAGTGCTTTTCCCATGGCTTATCCATCTCTCCGCCGCCCTCGTCCCATAGCTTGCCAGCCACCACGAGGCAGACGCATACGCCTATCAACCACGAAAGGATTGGCCACCACATCACGCACCCCCTTGCACATAGCGCCGCGCAAGTGCCCAGGCTTCATCTGGCGGCAGTTTTGAACACAAAGCGACGGCAGGCAGGCGCGGCTTAGGTGCAGGCTTTTCCTGCTGCTTACCAAACAGGCGCTGGAACAGCGTTTTCCGGGCCTGTGGCACTTCAAAACGCCCCTTGAGGTGCCATGCACTAAGGAAGCTGTACGGGCCGCCGTAGACCTCAGTTTTGAAGCGAGGATCTACAGGATTGCGCACCCAATCACGGAAGATCTGCAGCGTGTCATAGCCCTGATACAGATAGTCCGCCTTGAACCATTCGCGATCGATGTTTACGCCTGGCACATCGGTCAAGCTGATGTTGCCGATATGGAACTTGGGCAACTTGCCACGCTTGCCTAAGAAAGTCCCGATAACCGGAATCTTGATCTTGTCAGCACGGATCATGCGCACCTGATATTCAGCCAGGCCGACGCGCACCTGCTTGTCGATCATGTCGATGTTCTGCACTACCAGATAGACGTCCCAGCCCTTCTTACGAGCATGAATGAGCCAGTCAAGCAGAGCCGCGCGCTCAGGCGAATTGAAGCCGCGCGAGTTGAGCCAGCTACCGAGCTCGTCCAACACAAGAACGCCGTTGCGCTCCTCGTTGAATCGGTCATAAGGATTGCCTGAGCCAATATCGTCCAAGTCCTGAGCAGTTGGCTTGTCCGGGACCCGGATCGCCGACACCTTGCTCTGGGCCGGCAGCAGATGCTCAAGGAACAGATCGAAGTTTGTCGCGACCCGGCGCCCGTCGCGTAGCGCCTCGTCCATCTTGAGCATGCAGTACAGGCCCTTGCCTGTGCCCAACTTACCTTGCACCACATAGACAGGCATGGCTTACCCCGCCTTAGCAAAGAGGTGGATCAGATCGCGTTGCCATGTGTAGGCAGTCGCAGCACTCCACACCACAAAATAGGTGCTCAAGCATCCCGGAGCTACAGGAGGAATCACGATCTGCATGGCCTCCATGAACATGCCTGTCATGGTGCCGTCGAGCTGAGAAATCAGAGGGCCAACGATGCCCCGCATAAAAACGAACAGCGCTACTGTGAGGCCAGTCATTGCAGTGACAGTCGCCGCGCCAAAAGCGACCTTGCGCCCGAAGTATTGAGCGAACCAGTTAACCAGTCCGACTAAGAGATTTGAAAGTAACCCACCGATTAATGGCATTAGTCCACCTTAGCCCCCATGACGCTGGCCACACGAGCAAACGTCATCCAAATAGTTGCGAGAATCCACAAGAAATTCATTACCGGAACTACATATGGCTCAATCGCGCAGATATTTATTTCTAGCCTAAATGTCTCAGTGAGTATTTTCATTTCACCCAGATTCCACGGACTACATGTCTTATGGGTTAACCACTGGAAACCGCCATTAGTGCCCGTTGAAGTATCTTTATCGGCAGAGTTTTTAATTCCAGACAGAGTATCCATGCGCTGCTGATGATCTTGCGCCTGTTTATCTAGTAATGAATCGAATTTTCCCTCTCCATCAGGCGTTCCGGTTTCATCAATCTTGCAAGGGGGTTGACCTTTCGCACCGCAACGACCGCCCTTTTCCTCACCGTCACCATCACCGCCGCTGCCATTACCACCGCCTCCCGAAGAGACGCCGGTATCTTGGCCTGAATATGCGGGCTTACCATTTGCAGCGCATTTATCCTTGTTCTCAGCTTTAGCGCACCATGCTCTGTCTACTTCGGTTGTAGAGCTGCTTGTCGTGGTGCTCTGGCCTGTCGCTTTGTCAGTGACCTTGACCGTGTCTGTGGTAGTGCACTTTCCCGATGCGCACTCTGTTTTTGTTGTTGTTTCTGTACGCGTTTTTGCATCCTCATCGTACTTTGTCGTAGGTGCAAAATTCACACCGTTATAGCCATAGCTTGGAACGCACTTAGTCTCACCACCTACCTGCCCCGGATAGCCATTTGGACAGGCGGGATCTTTCTTCTTAGGTAGTTCTGGCGGCTTGTCGGGATCTGGCGGATTGGTAGATGCATCCAACCCCGGCACGCACGGCTGGAAATTCTGGCCGATCATCTTTGGCTGAAGCGTACCCCTTGAGTGCCAATTGCCATCATCAGTTTTCCAGCTTACCTCAAGATCAAAATTCATTGCACAGGCAAGACCTGGCTTAATGCTGTCTCCCTGAGGCTGGCAATACGACCCAGAATTTAACTGACCGTCCAATACAACAGGCAGCGAGGTATTTCCGAATGCATTGGAATTATAGAAAGCCGCTCCACAGGCTTTTTCCGACGACATTCCCGCAACACACTGATTATTTTCCTCCTCATAGCCAGAGTTACAAGTACAAGCAGATCCAGAGGCTGTAGAGTTTGATGGACATGAGCCCGCCCGCTCGTTAATAGATGCATAGGTATAGAAAGTCGTTCCGTTATAGATAGCACATTTACCGTTTTCCACCTCCCCCCTATAACCCCTTGCCGAGGCACCAGCAGAACATGCAGCCGCAGCCGTAGATAACCATGGAGACCCATAAGAGCTGTATTCAGTAGTCGTCGGTACAGATGCGAAAGCAAACCGCAGGCTGAATAGCAACGCAAAAACGACCAGGCGAGATACGTAATTCATTACTACCTCAGAAACGCACAAGCATGGGCATGCAGATCGCCATATAACCCCGCCAGAGAATGCATCGAAATCTCAAATGATCTACGGCACCCTGCCGCCCCCGCTACGCAGGGGCAGCAGAGCGCCTTGCCACCAATTAGCCAGCGCGACCCAGCTTCTTGACGAAACGGGCCCCCACCACCCAACCCACGCCGAGCAGGGCCAGAGACACCAGGGCACCACCACCGGCAGCGATGATCAGGGCGATATCGGTCTTAGCCTGAGTAATCGCAGCAGACGGGTCCGTGGGGTCTGCAGCCATAGCGAGAGCCGGGCCAGCAGACAGAGCCAGAACCATTGCGCGTGCACGCAGAGTCTTCAGTTTTTCCTTCATAGAACACCTCAAAAACGCCGGTAATGCGACCGGCAAACGCTTAGGCACCATTGCCCAATTGGTTGATGAACTTGACGACGTAACCCACCTTGTAGCCAGCGAAATAGGCAAAGACGAGCAGCCCTAGGTATGCAGAAATCAGCACTAGCCGACCCTCCCCTGCCTGTAGCCAAGCACGAATGCAAAGAAGGTCGTAGCAGCGACAAAAAGCTCTATGAGGTTTTGATCCATTACCAGAACTTCCCAGTTACCGCCTGCACCCACTCAGGCTCAGGCGCCAGTGAAGCGCAGCCCGTGACGGCCACGCAAAGCGCGCACCACAACAAAAAATCACGCATGAATCACCCCCGGCTTGTCCGATAGCCAGCTAAAGGGGCCACCAGTGTTTTCAATGCTTCTAGGGGTGGTTCGCACGCGCACAAATCGCGTAAAACCGCCGCCCGTTGGCACGAACTCAGACCGGAGTAATTCGCCTGTCTCAGCATTGAGATAGCCGCCTCCCGGCGCAGGTCTGAACTTGTCTTTGATCGAAGCATTGCCCTGCACATACGCAGGCCACAGAACCCAGCGACGGCAACCGCGGCCAACTTCATCAAGCCCACCAACACCACTGATGCGAGCGCCATGCGGAAACTTCCCTTCTGATGTGCCTTTACTGGCGTACTTCATGAGGTACGCAACGGGATGCGTTGCGCGCACCCGGTTTGACATTCCATGCGTCCACATGGGCGCTTGAAATGCGCCCTTCTTCTTCCAGGCACTATCTGGCTTTGGAGGGGTCAGGCCGTTGTCCAGCCAGACGCACACGTGGTAATGGATGACGCCGCGCTTTTGCAGCTCAGCGACCCAGACATAGCGAACCTTTTTGCAGCCCGTGCGGCTGTAGTGCCACTTGCGCAGGCCATCGAGATATCGGCTGATGTGCTCTGCTCTCCAATCGCGGTTTGTGCCGCGATAGGTCAGCGTGAGCATCCAGACGCGTTGGTTTTTCTTGCCCAGGTTGTGCAGGGCTTTGGCCGAGATACCCACGCTCTTTTGCATGCGGGTAATGCGGGCCTTTTGGTGGTCAATTTCGATGGTGTTTTCAGCCACGAAATCAACTACCGAAAGACCAGAAATTCCACTCTTGCAAGTTGTTGATAGTGAGACAAGCCCGCGCGCTTCGCGCGCTGCCTGCGCCTCGCCCAGCAACGCGGCCATGCGTGCATGCTGGACGCGCGCATTGGCCTCAGAACGGGCCACGTAGCGCGCACGAGCAGCCGCCATGCGTGGAGACACGCCCTTGTATTCGACGTGCGCCCACGGCTCGAAGGTGTGTTCCTTGTAGACATACTCAGTCACTCTTGCCACCCCGCTCAAACACGAAATAGACGAAGAGCCAGCCACACAAGAGCCCCAAGCAGAAACAGAGAAACTCGCCAATCACGACCGCACCCCCACTTCGATCAGGTACACGGCATGACGACGCAAAGCGCAGTGCGCTTGGTAGCACTGCCTGTCGTAGTCGGGCGGGAGGTTTTTGCGAGCCGGAGGGAAGTCCAGCTCATGGGCGCGAGCACGCAGATAGTCGAGGTATTGCGCCCCGTTGCTGGGGGCGTACTTGAGCCGGTCAGGCGCTGGAGCCAGAGGGCCAATATCCAGCGTCATGCCGGAGCCGGGAGTGGCTTGGACAGCGATGAGAGCCATCAAAAAGCCCTCCGGAACGCATCGCGAGCGATCTGCTCAAGACGGTCTGCCTCGGCCTTAGCAGCAATAGCCACACTGCCCAAACGCTCAGACTCCGACCCTTCGCAGTCCAAAGCACGCCGGACACACACACACCAGTTGTCACGCGCGGCTTGCCAAGCTTGGTACTCAGCAGGAACAACGCGAGGGCCGTCCGTCACGAAGAAATCAGCAGCCATCAGAAGCCCTCCCCGCCAATTTCATGGTCACCCGCCCAGTACGAAACCTGGCTGTAGGTAACTCCGTCATCAATGTGCAGAGTGACCGTCACGCGGTCTGCCTTGACGCCGGGCGGCTGGTGTTCATTCCATGCAAAAAGGAGCGCCAGAAGCGCCCCCTGTGCCATGGCTTCGCGTACTGCGGTTTCGACCATGGTGCGACCCCTTACGCAGCGGATTGCGGCTTGGGAGTCAGCTTGACGAGCTTGGGCTTCAAAGCCAGATCGCCATTGCGCGAGACGTAGAACGACTCGGGCGCGAGGGTGTAATCGCCCTCGGGATAGAACAGAGCTGCGCCCTGCTCGTTCTTTTCGAGAATGATTTCCGTCTTCTCGGGGTATGGGCTAGGCTTGCCGGTACGGTCATAGGTGTGAACCCAGACGGTCTGGAAGTTGAGGTCGTAATCCTTGCCAGAGACTTTTGCCTTGCCGCTTTGATTGCGGACTTCGGTCGACTTCACCGAAATTTTGATCATTGATTGCTCCTGTAGCGTTACACACATTGCGTAACGGGTTGGAGACTAGCCTTATACACACCGTATAACAAGGGGTTGGTATGATTTATTCATGCCGTGTAACTTTTATACGACATGTATAAGGACAACCTATGCAAACCACCCTGCAACTGCTAGCGAAGGCTGAAGAAGTCAAAGATTTGAGCGCCTGGGCCGAGACGCTTGGACTGACGAAGCGCGCCCTCTACACAGCGAAATACAGGGGAAGCTTGAGCCCCGCTGTTGCTGGCGCACTGGCAGAGGAACTCGGCGAGGAGCCCGGGCCATGGATGGTCATTGCAGCTCTCGAAGGCGAGCGAGATAGCGCGTGCAAATCGCGCATGGTGCGCAAGTTTCTAACCGGCGCCGCCCTCGCCGGGACGCTGATGGGAGCTAGTGGTGCCGCTACCGCTGCTATAGCAAACCTGCCTCATGCTGCGGACGGTTTGTATATTATGTTAAATATCATCTCAATAGAGCAATCTGCCAACCCCTGTAGCTGTCCGACAAAGGTGGGGGAAGTAAATTGTTGTACGAATGTGAAGTAAATCCTTGTACTGCTTTTAATGATGTGACGTGCAGAACAAGGTGGCGGTACCTGGAGTAGCTTTTCAACCTCTTCAGGGCTGTCCATGTCAAGACTTCGGGAACACAGGCTGGAGGTACTTGCTATCGATCAGTCAGCCTGCTCCTGTCCGCGTGAGCGGATGGTGGGACACATCAAGCCAGACTTGGATGACATCTGCACAAGAGACTCCTTCGCGTCTGACTGTTCCCCTGAAAGTCGAGATGGGCGTTGGGGCCTGTCGGAGGTTCGCTTTGTGGTGCTGCGCTCACAAGTAGCCAGGCCCAGCTCCGGTCAAGAGCTGCCGACTACCGCAGACTTCTGAACGACGGCTGGAGGTTGAACTGGGTCATCTTCGTGAATCGGTCTGGACGATTGCAAACACGGACGTCAGCTCTTGGTCGCAAAGCGACTTCAACCGGCGGGGTATCCCTTAACACCAAACTCTCCGCCATGGAGGTCGAGAAACGCGGACCTACGAGGAGTTGGGCCATTTGGTTCGGTAGAACATCACTCCATCATGTTCTTTGCACACTCAAGCGGATGAGCACGAATCTTGCTTAACTGACTTGTAGCCGTTTTTGCAATGAAGCAGATTCGGCTGTATCAAGACAACGACGTCTACGTTAGGCATAGGCCGCTATTGTGGGTAATGCCTGCGTAGACGTTTTCTTTTGTAGGGACAGAAAGCAATGACGGGCTTCCGAAACTTTTTACAAGCTGGGCATGCACCAACCTTGGGCGCATCATTCTTCTATTTCGCCTGCTCATGCGGCATTTGGGTCATCAATGGTGCAATGGCCCCTTTTCTCAGCGAGAGCTTTAATCTGACACCGGCGCAGAAGGGCCTGATGCTATCCATCCCAATCTTCGCGGGGTCGCTGATGCGCTTTCCGCTGGGGTTGCTGGCTCAGTACATCGGTAGAAAGAATGCCACCCTGGTTGAGATGGTGGGCATCGCCATCGCAATGTTGTACGGCTACTTCGCCGTTGACTCCTTTGGTGATCTGCTGGCCATGGGCGTTTTGCTAGGCATTGCTGGTGCCAGCTTCGGCGTAGCTCTTTCACTCGGTTCAGGCTCATTTCCACCGCGCTACAAGGGACTAGCAATGGGACTAGTTGGTGCCGGCAACATCGGAACGGCCTTTGCCGCACTGCTGGCACCGCAGTTGGCACAGGCCTTTGGCTGGCAGGCCGTATACGGCTTTGCGGCTCTAGGTATTCTGGTGCCTATGGTCGTAATGATTGTGTTTGCCCGAGAACCCGCAGACCGTGATGCACATGCCACTCTGCGCGACCATGTTGCCTGCCTTTTCGAGAAGGACGGCTGGGCCTTCAGCCTAATTTATGCCGTCACCTTTGGCGGCTTCATTGGCTTAGCCACTTTTCTGCCAAGCTACTTTTATGACCAATTCGGTGTGAGCAAAGTTGAAGCTGGGCAGTTGACCATGCTGGCTGCGTTTATGGGTGCGACTACGCGCATTTTTGGCGGCTGGCTGTCGGATCACTGGGGCGGAGTGAACACGCTCACAGCAGTGCTGGTCGTCGTCTTCATTAGCTTGCTGCTTTGCGGACTCAGCGGCCACTCCTTAACTCTCACAGTGCTGTTCTTCTTGGTATGTTTTGCCGCCTTGGGAGCTGGCAATGGTGCCTTGTTCCAATTGGTTCCTCTGCGGTGGCCAACAACCACTGCTGTGGCCGGCTCCATGATCGGAGAGTTGGGCGCTTTGGGCGGCGGCTTGATCCCTGCAAGCATGGGTTTGTCGCAACAGCACACCGGCAGCTACTTCACAGGATTCGCTGTGTTTGCCTGCTTTTCACTAGTCATGTTGGTGATGCTGCGCTACATGCAACTGCGCTGGACACGCACCTGGGCGGAGAAAGGCGGTCGCGCACGCACCGTGCCGGCTTGATTCAAAGCTCAGCGTGGCAGGAACAGTAACCAGTAAAGCAGCGCCACATTGAGCACAACGCTGAAGGCAAGCGCTGTCTTCCAACCGAATGCTGGATCGCGCTCAAGGAGTGGACTGGACGCTTGCGGCAATAGTGGCCGCGCAGCTCCGCGCTCTAACGCCAGCAACATTTCTTCGGCCGTCTCGAAGCGCTGTGCAGGATCGCGAGCGATCGCCTTAAGAACGATGGCATCCAGCCAGATTGGTACTTGTGGGCTGTGACGACTGGGAGGTATTGGGTCACGCCAGTAGCGCCCTCTCTGGTAAGCGATAACCTCACCATAGGGCAGACGTCCGCCTGTCAATAGCTGGTACAGCGTCACGCCCAAAGCGAACAGGTCGCTGCCCGCACTTGCTGGCACTGGCGGATCGTCCCACTGCTCGGGGTTCATGTAGCTAGCAGTACCCGCATGTAAGGCACGCAGTTCGGGAGGCTCTCGGCCAGTCAGCGCAACGCCAAGGTCGAGCAGACGCAACACCCCATCAACACCGCAGTGAAGGTTCGCGGGCTTGACGTCGCGGTGGATAACACCCTGCCGGTGCAGGTAACCCAGCACACGCACGGCCTGCTGACCTACGGCAAGCACCTGGTCTACACCAGGCTGATGTCGTCGCTCCAGCCACTGAGAAAGCGTCTCGCCCTCCACCCATTCGTACAAAAGATAGAAAGCTGACGGCAATTCCACCGGCGCAGCATGCAGCCGAACCAGATGTCGGGCTGCCGCTCCGGTCTGCAGATGGCCGGCCATCCATGCTTCATGGGCCAGAGCAGCCCATTCCTGGCGGTCATGTGCACGCTGTGTGTGCAGCGTTTTGAGCGCATGGCGCTGGCCGCTGCGCTCATCCAGCACTCGGTACACGCGGTAAATGCCACTGTCGGCCACTAAAGCCTCCACACGCAGCCCATCCACCAGACTGCCGGGCCTGAGCAGAGGCAACGGCGGCAGGGATTGTGCGCGACGCATGGTGTCGTCCAGGGTTGCTTCCTTCACGCCCAGCACGCGAACGACCACGGCTGTGAGATTGTCGCGGCTGCCGTTGCGCCACGCGGCATCAGCCAAGCGTTCGGCCAGGGACTGTGCACCGCCCTCGCCCGCCCACTGGGCAAACTCGCGCGGCTTGACGTCATTGTGTATGCCGTCTGACAGCAGTACAAAAATGTCGCCGGGAACCACTTCTCCTTGCCGATAGTCAATGCTGACCCTATCCTCCAGGCCGATGGCGCGCGCCAGGCGGTGCGCGAAGTCCACGCCGCCCATCACATGGTCCTCCGTCAGCTGCTCGATCTGCCCTTGTCGCAACAGGTAGGCACGGGTATCGCCTACATGGGCCAGCGTGAAACTCTGCCCACGTAGAACCAGAGCTGTCAGCGTGGTCAGACCATAGGCCGGCTGACGTCGCCGATTGATGCCATAGAGCCAAGCGTTCTGTGCACCCACGATGCGGTCCAGCGCCACGGTGGGCTCCCAGGTGACTGGCGTGCAAAAGAAGTCGCGTGCCAAACAGGTTACCGTGGTCTGTGCAGCTTCACGGCCCCAGCCACCCGCACTGACACCATCGGCAACGGCGGCGAGCATGCTGGCGTGGCCCGAACTTTCGTCCTGCAGTTGTACTGCCGCGAAGTCCTCGTTGTCCTGCGCACGACCGGAGCGTGAGACCCATCCGATATCCAGTTCAAAAGGCATGAGCGAATCCGTAATGGCATTCCTTGCAATCGCGCCCCACAAGAGTGCCTATCGATGCGGACACCGCACCGAACTGAAGCATCGGTAGATCAGAATCAGCAGCACCTTCGTTTGGAACCACGGCACTGCCAAGCTCCATGAGCAAGAAAACGATTGGCATAAAAAATGCTTTATTCATAGCAACGGTCTGGGTAATGTAGCTCCGACAGTTGAGGACAACGGCGTTTGCGACATACCTGGCCAAAGGTGGCTAGGTCATGGCGCAAGCGCCTTTTTGTTTTTTTAACCGTGAGAGGGAGCGTAACTCGCTTCACTCCTCTCCGACGAAGGGATATCGCATGCCCCACGCGATTCATGAAACACCACGAAAGCTCATCGTTGTTGGTAACGGCATGGTGGGTCAACGCTATGTCGAAGCTCTAACCGAACAATTTCCCGACCTTTGCGCAGCAGGATGGGAAGTGACAGTACTTGGTGAGGAGCCGCGCCCGGCATACGACCGTGTCCACCTGTCGGAGTTCTTCAGTGGCCGCAGCGCCGACGATCTGTCCCTGGTCCCAGAGGGCTTCTACGACCGCCCGGGCCTGACGCTGCGCCTCAATGCCCGCGTTGCCTCCATCGAGCGGCGCGATCGTACGCTGCAACTGACCAATGGTGAAGTACTGGCCTTCGACAAGCTGGTGCTTGCAACGGGCTCCTCACCCTTTGTACCGGGTGTGCCGGGACGCGACCGCCCTCACTGCTTTGTCTACCGAACCATCGAGGACCTCGAAGCCATGCAGGCCTCGGGGGCCAAGTCCCAAGGCGGCGTAGTGGTGGGCGGCGGGCTGCTGGGGCTGGAATGTGCCAAGGCCTTGCGCGACATGGGGCTGCAAACCCATGTCGTGGAGTTCGCACCACGCCTGATGATGGTCCAAGTGGACGAAGGCGGCGGTCGCGTGCTGCGCACCAAGATCGAATCGCTGGGCGTGCAGGCTCACACCAGCCGCAACACTGTGGAGATCACCGATGGCGCCACGGCGCGCCATCGCATGGTGTTCGCCGATGGAACTTATCTCGAAACCGACATGATCGTGTTCTCGGCCGGCATCCGGCCGCGCGACGAACTGGCACGTCAATGCATGCTGGCCATCGGTCCGCGCGGAGGCATGGTCATTGACGACCACTGCCGCACCAGCGATCACGACATCTATGCCATCGGTGAATGCGCGGCCTGGAATGAGCAGGTCTTCGGTTTGGTCGCGCCAGGCTACGATATGGCCCGCGTTGCCGCAGCTCACTTGGCAGGACAGGCCGATGCCGCGTTCACGGGCGCCGACATGAGCACCAAACTCAAGCTCATGGGTGTGGACGTAGCCAGCATCGGGGACGCACTTGGCAAGACGCCGGGTAGTCGCAGCTTTAACTACACCGACGAGCTGCAGCAGATCTATAAGAAAATCGTTGTCAGCGAAGACGGCAAGCGCCTGCTGGGCGCCGTGCTGGTGGGGGATGCCGCAGAGTACGGCACGCTTCTGCAGATGGCGCTCAACAATATGGAGTTGCCCGATGCACCCGGCCAGCTCATCCTGCCAACCAGCGACGGCGCGGCCAAACCAGGCCTCGGCGTGGACGCCCTGCCTGACGCTGCGGTACTGTGCTCGTGTAACAACGTCAGCAAGGGGCAGTTGTGTTCAGCTATCGCTGGCGGTGTGCAAACCATCAGCGAACTTAAATCCTGCACCAAGGCGGGGACCTCCTGCGGCGGCTGCGTGCCGCTGGTTACCCAGGTACTCAAGGCCGAGCTCAAGCGCCAAGGCGTAGCTGTCAACAACCACCTTTGCGAGCATTTTCCGCACTCGCGCCAGGAGCTTTATCACCTGGTGCGCGTTGGCGAAATCCGAACCTTCGCGCAATTGCTGCAGCAACATGGCAAAGGTCATGGCTGCGACATCTGCAAGCCCACTGTGGCCAACATCCTGGCCAGTTGCTGGAACGACTTCGTTCTCGACCACAACGGTGCGCCGCTGCAGGATAGCAACGACTACTTCCTGGGCAATATCCAGAAGGACGGCACTTATTCCATCGTCCCACGCGTGCCCGCAGGTGAGATCACGCCTGACCAACTGATCGTGATTGGTAAGGTCGCCAAGGACTACGGTCTCTATACCAAGATCACGGGCGGCCAACGCATCGATCTGTTCGGAGCCCAAGTCCACGAACTGCCGCTGATCTGGCGTGAGCTGGTGGATGCAGGCTTTGAATCGGGCCATGCTTATGGCAAGTCGCTGCGTACGGTCAAGAGCTGCGTGGGGTCCACCTGGTGTCGCTATGGCGTGGACGACAGCGTTGGCCTGGCCATCGAGCTGGAGAACCGCTACAAGGGCCTTCGCTCGCCACACAAAATCAAGTTCGGCGTTTCCGGCTGCACACGCGAATGCGCCGAAGCACAGGGCAAGGACGTGGGGGTGATCGCCACAGAAAAAGGCTGGAACCTCTATGTCTGCGGCAATGGCGGCATGAAACCACGCCACGCCGAGCTGCTGGCAGCTGACCTTTCCAAGGATCAGTTGGTACGTCTGATCGACCGCTTCCTGATGTTCTACATCCGTACCGCTGATCGGCTGCAGCGCACCAGCACCTGGCGCGACAACCTCGAAGGCGGCCTGGACTACCTCAGGGCCGTTGTGGTCGACGACAGTCTGGGTCTTGCCTCCGAGCTGGAGGCGCAAATGGCCCATGTCGTGGGCACCTACGCTTGTGAATGGAAAAAGGCCGTGGACGACCCCGCCGTCGTCCGGCGCCTGCGTACCTTCGTCAACAGCGACGCAGGCGACGACAACGTTGTCTTCGTTCAGGAGCGTGGCCAGATCCGACCCGCTACCCAAGCCGAAAAGCACTCACGCCTCAAAGGCATCCCGGTGTTGGTCGAAGCCAGCGTTTGACCCTCTAAGGAGCACCTCATGAACGATACCGCCATTGCGCCAGAACCCACGCGCACCGCCGCACCCACGAGCTCAGCCTCTGCTGCCATCTGGCACCGCATCTGCCCTTTCGACGACATCTGGCCCGACACGGGCGTTTGCGCTCTCATCGGGCGTCGTCAGGTGGCCGTCTTTCGGCTGACCGACGGCAGCCTCTACGCCATAGGGAACCATGATCCCCACAGTGGTGCCAACGTACTCTCTCGCGGCATCGTTGGCGACCTGGGCGGCGAACCTGTCGTCGCCTCGCCCATCTACAAGCACCACTATCTGCTGCGCACCGGCGCCTGCGTGGAAGAACCGGACACCATCCTGCCGGTCTACTCCATCGAGCTGCGCGACGGCATCGTCTGGCTCAAGGACTGAGTGCACATGGCCACCGAAGTCTCCTCTGTGTGCCCATACTGCGGCGTTGGCTGCGGTATGAATCTGCACGTGGACCAGGGTAAGGTGATCAAGGTCATCGGCATCAAAAGCCACCCGACCAACTTCGGCCGCCTGTGCACCAAGGACTCCAGCAGCTCGCAGACTTTGAGGGAGTCTGACCGGATGGAGACCGCATTTGCGCGCATTGACCGTCAGCGCGATCCTGTGCAGGTCAAAATGGACGAGGCCATTACGAAAACTGCCCAGCGCCTCAAGACCATCCTTGACACTCATGGCCCCGATGCTATTTCGTTGTACGTATCGGGCCAGATGTCCCCGGTTCCTACAAGGATTTCGATCAAGCCAATGTCTTTTTCGTGATCGGCGCCAATATGGCCGATTGCCACCCCATCCTGTTCCTGCGCATTGATCGGCAAAGCCGGGGCCTGGATGAGCTGCTGGACCATGGGGCTGAACCAGAGCACGCACGGCACCTGGAACACCAATGCCATCTGTAACTTGCACCTCGCTACCGGTGCGATCTGCAAGCCGGGTAGCGGTCCGTTCTCGCTGACAGGCCAGCCCAACGCAAATGGGGGGACGCGAGATGGGCTATATGGGCCCTGGCCTACCTGGCCAACGGGCAGTGCTGGTGGAAGCTGAGCGCCACTTCGTCGAAGATGTGTGGGTCGTACCACGTCACCGTTTCGGCTTTCAGCGGGCTTGTAACGGTAAGTGCTGGATGACGAGCAGTGAGCGGCGTTCGCTGAGTCCACAGCCCATCCTCGCGCCGTGCAGGTGCGCTCACCACTTTTTTCTCAAGGCTTCTTTCGTCACCTCGTTCTCCAACATGGACTCGGCCAGCAGCCGCTTGATACGGGCGTTTTCAAGCTCTAGCTCCTTGAGCTGTTTCGCGCCCGAGACGCTCATGCCGCCGAACTTGTTACGCCAGAGGTAGTAGCTGGCCTCAGAGAAACCGTGCCGGCGGCGCAGCTCTGCCACTGGCAGTCCAGACTCCGCTTCTCGCAGGAAGCCAATGATCTGTTCTTCTGTCAATCTCTTTTTTACGTCCAATCTCCTGTCTTCGGGATTGGACTCCAGAGTCAGACGCTACTCAAATCCGGGGGGACGTCGCTCAGCGAGCTGCTCTTGGAGGCATGACTGTAAAAACGTACAAGAAATTACTTCACCCACCTGCAACTCAGAACCTGCTGGCAAAATAGTGCTTATGCGATTCCTCCACACGATGTTGCGCGTTGGCAATCTCCAGCGCTCTATTGATTTCTACACCAACGTCATCGGCATGCAACTGCTGCGCACGTCCGAGAACCCCGAGTACAAGTACTCGTTGGCCTTTCTTGGCTTCGAAGGTGGTAACCCGGGTCAGGCGGAAATTGAGCTGACTTACAACTGGGGAACCGAGAACTATGACATGGGCACGGCTTACGGTCATATTGCTCTGGGTGTGCCCGATGCCTATGCAGCCTGCGAGAAGATCAAGGCCGCCGGCGGTAATGTGACCCGTGAGGCTGGCCCCGTCAAAGGCGGTAGTACCGTCATTGCTTTTGTGACGGATCCTGATGGCTACAAAATCGAATTAATACAAAAAAAATTAAACGATTACAGCGAAGAACGCCACTCAGACTTCAAAAAAATCGATCCGCTGCGTAGCGCGTAGCAAGTGAGCAATAAAAAAGCCTACGCGAGTAGGCTTTTTTCTATCCAGTGATGGAAGGCCTGCAACGCCCGCGACCATATGCGATTTTTCGAGAATCACCTGGATTCCGCCTGACCGAGGAACTGTCACTGGCTTGCGTCACCAACGGCCAGGAAATCGTTGACTGCACGCGCGAGATCGAACAAGACGAGACGCACGTCTACAGCATTGCGAAATACATGCAGCTGTTTGTCTTCAGAGTCATCAGCAATGGATGTTGCCTCTACCTATTGGGCCGTTGGCATGGCGAATTCCGCGCCTTTGCCAATGCTCTCGGGCCAACGCTGCATGACGGATTTCTGTTTGGTGTAGAAGCGCACCCCCTCCTCCCCATAGGCATGCATATCGCCAAACAGGCTCTTCTTCCACCCGCCAAAGCCGTGCCAGGCCATGGGCACCGGAATGGGTACGTTGATACCTACCATGCCAACCTGGATACGCCGCGTGAATTCCCGAGCCACATTGCCATCGCGGGTGAAACATGCAACGCCATTGCCAAACTCATGCTTGTTGACGAGTTGCACTGCGGCGGAGAAATCAGCGACTCGAACACATGACAGCACGGGGCCGAAGATCTCTTCCCGGTAGATGCTCATTTCCGGCTTAACCTGGTCGAACAACGTGCCTCCCATCCAAAAGCCGTTGGCGCACCCCTCTCCGGCAGCAGCGCCCAGGAAGGTACGGCCATCGACGAGCAGTTGTGCCCCCTCCTTAACGCCTTGTTCGATATAGCTGCTGATACGCGCATGCGCCGCAGGAGTCACGATGGGGCCCATCTCTGCCGCCAAATTGGTGCCATTGAGCACTTTCAATGCTCTGGTTCGTTCCACCAATCTGGGTATGAGCTTGTCGGCGACGTCGCCTACGAGGACTGCGACAGAGATGGCCATGCAGCGCTCCCCCGCTGAACCATAGCCCGCACCGATCAGTGCATCCACGGCCTGGTCGATATCGGCATCTGGCATCACCACCATATGGTTTTTGGCACCTCCCAACGCCTGCACGCGCTTGCCATGGCGCGCACCGGTTTCATAGATGTAGTTGGCGATCGGGGTAGAGCCAACGAAGCTCAGCGCCTTCACTTCAGGGTGTTCCAGCAGCGCATCTACAACCTCTTTGTCTCCTTGAACAACGTTGAACACGCCGTCGGGCAAGCCTGACTGTTTCAACAGATCGGCGATGAACAAACTCGGGCTGGGGTCAATGGGGCTAGGCTTGAGCACGAAGCAATTGCCGGCGGCAATGGCCACGGGAAACATCCACATGGGCACCATGACGGGAAAATTGAAAGGTGTCACACCAGCGACGACGCCAAGTGGCTGGCGCAGAGTCCAGTTATCAATACCGGTACTGACTTGATCGGTAAAGTCGCCTTTGAGAAGTTGGGGAATTCCACACGAGAACTCGACGATATCGATGCCCCGTGCCACCTCGCCTTGAGCATCAGTGAAAACCTTGCCATGCTCGGCCGTGATGAGTGCGGCGAGTTCGTCCTTATTGCGATTAAGCAGTTCCAAGAACTTGAACAGTACGCGCGCGCGACGTATGGGCGGGGTGTCCGCCCACCGCGGAAATGCAGACTGCGCAGCAGCAACGGCAGCCTCCACGTCCTGAGCCGTACCCAGACGCACCTGGCGGCTAACGGCGCCGGTGGCGGGGTTGTAGATGGGTTGCTTACGCGTGCCGTTGCCAGAGGTGTGAGCGCCGCCTATGTAGTGGGCGATTTCCGTTCTGTTACTGATGTCAGTCATGATGAAACTCCTGTTCGGTGGAAAAAGAAACCCGTCGAATGACGAATGCCTGTGTTCAGAACGACTCACACGCCAGCGTGCTTTCATTGCCTTCGATGACGATGTCGCGCAAGCCTGGAACGTTTGAAAGGATGCGGATGGTGTAAGAAGTGCGATGTGGCGATCTTTGTGCTCAGGAAGGCCATATCTATCTTCTGGCGCGCCAACATTACCTTGCTGGCAGCAGCGGACACAATGCAAAGCTCATGCTGGCGCTGTTGAGCATTTCCATGCATGCCGCGCCGATGCTGGGCAGACCTTGGCCGCCAAAGGCGGGGGGCTGCAACCCTCTTCCATCAACCGCAGGTAAGCCCATTTGAAGCCGGGCAAGGTGCTCACCGAGCCATCGGCCAAGGCAGCGGGGTTTTGTCCCCCAGCTGCATTCAGCGGCGCGATCACTATCTGGGTGAATTTGGCGCAGGCTTGGGCCGTCTCCGGCATGACTTCTTCCAGCCCCTGCAGTCGCGCGGTTGCGTCTAGCCCAGCAAGTTCCTTCATGCAACACAGCATGTCGTCAATGGGGGCTTGGTAAGTCATGTCCTTGCTTATCTTCCGTACGTTCAATGAGATACAGAGGCAATGCCTACGGCGGTTTCCGCGCGCACCTCCTGCGCAGGAAACCCAGCTTTGTCCTGCGCGGCGCGCGGCGAGCGGTCCATGAGGGATACCACGACGATCACCACGAATGCCAACGGCATCGAAATCAGTGTGGGGTAGTCATAGGGAAATACCGGCGCAGAGAAATGGAAGATGCGCACCCATACCGCAGGCGAGAGCACTACCAAAGCAAGAGCTACGCTCAGCCCTACCAGGCCGCCGGCCAAGGCACCACGGGTCGTCAGGCTGCGCCAGTACATCGACATGAGCAACACTGGAAAGTTGGCGGATGCAGCGATGCTGAAGGCAAGGGCCACCAGGAAAGCCACGTTCTGATCTCGAAAGAGCAGGCCCAGCACGATGGCTACCATGCCGATGCCAATGGAGGCCAGACGGTTCACGCGCATGGCCTCACTGGGGGAAACATGGTCGTTCTTGTAGACCTTTGCATACAGGTCATGCGCAATAGCGGAGGCACCGGCCAGCGTCAATCCACTGACCACCGCGAGAATGGTGGCGAACGATACGGCAGCCAGCAGGCCGAACAGCAAGTTGCCGCCCAGCGCGGTCGCCAGGTGCATGATGGGCATATTTGAGCCACCCAGCACAGGGCCGCCCACCTTGCCGTCCACGTAGAATGCGGGGTAGTTCGGCAGGATGGCCATTGCACTGAGACCCAGAAAGCAGATGATCACAAAGAACGTGCCCATCAAGCCTGTGGCGACGAAAACCGATTTGCGGGCCGCGCGCGCATTGGGCACGGTGAAGAAACGCATCATGATGTGAGGCAGGCCCGCAATGCCAAAGACTAGGGAGACGGCCAGTGACAAGCCGGAGATCGGATTCGCCATGAGCTTCCAGGGCCCTTTCATCGCTTCGCCAGCCTGATGGTTGTTGGCAGCAGCCGCCAATAAGGACGAGAAGTCGAAATTAAAGTAGCGCAAAGCAAGCACCATCAGCACGATGCCGTTGCCCAGCATCAGCACGGCCTTGATGATCTGCACCCAGGTCGTTGCAACCATGCCGCCGACCACGACATACACCATCATCAGCAGACCAACGGCAATGACGGCATAGGTGTAGTCGATGCCAAACAGTAGCTGCACCAACTGTCCGGCGCCAACCATCTGCACAATGAGGTAGAACAGCACCACGGTCAGCGAACTGATCGCGGTGAAGATGCGCGTACTGCGCTCATCCAAGCGGTAGGAAACGATGTCGCTCAGCGTATAGCGCCCCAGGTTGCGCAAGCGCTCAGCAATCAGAAACATGATCATGGGCCAGCCCATGAAGGCACACACCGCGTAGATCAGCGAGTCGAAGCCGTTGGAGAATGCCAAGCTGGAGATACCCAGCAATGTGGCTGCAGACATGTAGTCGCCCACGATTGCCATTCCATTCTGGGTCCCAGTGATACCGCCACCTGCAGTGTAAAAATCCGAGGTGGAACGCGTGCGGTTTGATGCCCAGTAGGTGATGCCCAGCGTGATGGCGACAAAACCAGCGAAGATCAGGATGGCCTGCGTGTTCATGTTTGCAACCCCGACAGCAGCCGCGTGCACTGAGCGTCGAAGCGTGTATTAGCAATGTGGATATAAATGCCCGTTAGCCCCCATGACAACGCGATCAGCCCGGTGGCGCATGCCACGCCGCTGGTAAGCGTTCCCTCGCGGTTCAAAGGCACGGCCAGACTGGCAGGCGACATCACTGCAGCCAGAATGAAGGCCATACACAGTCCCAGGCATACGCTGGCAAAGGCAAATGCCACGCGGCGGCGCTGGGTTTTGAGTTGTTCGTAGCCAGGGTGGCCGGGCAGCCGCCGGCATATTTCTTCATTCGATAGCATGCTTGTCTCCGTTGTTGTTGCGGGTTGGCAGGCGACCAGAATCAGTGGCCCAGTTGCACCTTGTGCGCCCTCTTGTTGACGAACTCGCCCAGGCGCTGATGTACGTCATGCCCCTGCTGGATCATGGCCATGACCAGCCCTTCGGTGAACAAACCATCCGTGGCCGACATGTCCGCAATGCGGTTGATGGCACTGACGATGGCGTAGTTGGATAGCGCCGCGTTGCCAGCGATCTTTTTCGCCAGGGAAAGTGCCAATTCAGAGGCTGGTGTATCGCCCTTGGCGGAGTCGCAGACGTAGTGGGCCAGACCGAGTTGACGGCCTTCCTGCGCATCGATAACCCGGCCCGTGAGCATCATCTCAACCATGCGGGGGGCGGAGATGATGCGCGCCGTGCGCACAGTGGCACCGCCGCCAGTGAAGATGCCACGTGTTCCCTCGGGCAACGCGAAGAAGGTGCCGCTGTCGGCCACACGGACATGGGCCGCGCTGGCAAGTTCCAGCCCACCGCCTACTACGGCGCCTTGCAGGCAGGCGACCACAGGGATGCCACCATGCTGGATCTTGTCGAACGCGCGGTGCCAGCCCTGACACACGCGCATGAATTCAACGCCGCTGCGCTCCTTGTCATGGTGCTCCTTCAAATCGAGCCCGGCACAGAAATGCTCACCCTTGGCCATTAGAAGGACGACGCGGATGTGGCTGGGAATAGCCGAAAAATAGGCATCGATGGCCGCAATCGCTTCCTCGTTCAGCGCATTGCGCTTGTGCTCCATGTTCAGGGTAACGATGCCGACGTCGTCCTGCTCGGACGTCAGCAAAAGAGGGGTAGACATAGAAAGAACTCCTTGCAAGCGGTGAAATGGGTAACGAATGGGGATAGGGACGGATCACGTCGCCAGCGCACGCAGCGCTGTTTTCTGAATCTTTCCGGTGGCCGTCATCGGCATGTGATCTATGAACACCACCCTGTCGGGAATGGACCACTTCGCCACACGCCCTTGGTAGCGCGCAAGAATCCGTTCGGCCGATCGCTCCGCGCCCGCCTTAGGCACGACGAACAGCACCGGGCGTTCACCCCACTTTTCGTTGGCTTCGGCAATGCAGGCTGCCAACTCGACACCGGACTCTTCCATCGCGATGTTTTCAATCTCTATGGATGAGATCCACTCTCCGCCTGACTTGATGACATCCTTGCGGCGATCCGTGATGCGCATGTAGCCGTCCGCATCCATGCTGCCGACGTCTCCCGTACAGAACCATCCGTCTTCGATCGCGGGCTCAGTCTTGCCGTAGTAGCGAGAGATGACCCAGTTGCCCTGAACCATCAGGTGCCCAGTTGAAACTCCATCGTGGGGCAATCGATTGCCAGCATCGTCCACCACCTTGAATCTCGCACCAAACAAGGGCCGCCCTTGCGACGCCAGCACCTGCAGGGCTTCGTCGCCAGACAGCGACGCATGCTGGGGAAGCAATTGGCACACCGTTCCCAGAGGGGACACCTCCGTCATACCCCAGGCGTGGCGCACCGTGACATTACGGGCACCAAAAGCCGCAATCATGTGAGGCGGGCATGCCGCGCCACCGATGAGGATGCGCTGGAGCGTGCTGAAGGCTAGTCCGTGGTTTTCGGCATGGTCCAACACGCCTTTCCATACAGTTGGAACGCCGGCCGACAACGTCACCCCTGCTCGCTCGCACAGAGCGTACAGGCGCTCCCCCTGCATGTTCGATCCCGGCAAGACAATCTTGGCCCCGGACATCAAGGCTGAATACGGCAAACCCCAAGCATTGACATGAAACATGGGCACCAATGGCATCACGGCATCTCTGGCCGAGATGGCGACGGCGTTGGGATGGCTGGACGCGTAGGCGTGCAGCACAGTTGATCGATGGGAGTACAGGGCCCCCTTTGGCGCTCCAGTGGTGCCGGACGTGTAGCACAGCCCACACGCGGTATTTTCATCAAAGACCGGCCATTCAAAGCCACGGGTGTCGTTGCCAAGCCAGGAGCCGTAGTTGTCCCCAGCGCTTCCTCCACCTGCACCTTCGCTCAACAGCACCCAATGCGCGACTGACGGGCATTGAGGGCGCAAGAAATCGACCAGCTCTGTGAATTGCGCGTCGTAGAACAGAACGGTGTCCTGCGCATCATTGATGATGAAGGTGATTTGCTCACGACTCAGCCGCGGATTAACCGTGTGGCAAATCACGCCGATACCAGCCGTGGCATAGTAGATTTCCAGATGGCGATAGGTATTCCATGCCAATGTCGCCACCCTCTGACCTGGCTGCACTTCATGCCGCGTCATGCCGATGGCCAGATCCATCACTCTTTCACCGAATTCACGGTACGAGTACGTGTGCAACCCACCATCGTCAAGTGCCGTTAAAATCTGCTGATCTCCGCTATTTTCAAGGGCATACGTTAGGATTGAACTGATAAGCAGCGGCATGCGCATCATGTTTCCAAGCCGTTCCATGTCGTTGTCTCCTTTTCCTTTATTCAGAGAATAGGTACAAGGCGCTCCCCATCCAATTGCCAATGGCGACTTGAAACATGCAAAAAGTGACAATCGCACCAGATCCCCTGGAATGGCCTCAAACGGATGCAGAGGATGGCAGAAGTACCTCGACGGCAACTGTTTCACTCGATTTGGTGCAGGATCTGCTGCAAAGCCTGCGGGCGCTTTGCTCTGAACAAGCTTTGGATCGCTGCCTGAAAGAGGCTGGAATCGTCAAGGAATTCATCAGTCACCCTGGCGCTCGGCTCACACACGATCAGCTCGTTGGGCTTTATCAGAAAAGCGCAGGCGCAACGGGCGATGAAATGATGGGTTTATGGAGCCGCCCCATACGAACCGGCTCCCTGAAATACATCATCCGGGTGCTCATGGATGCGCCCACAATCGATGTGGCGCTATATCGCTTCACACAGTTCTGGAACCTGCTGCTGGACGACTATCGCTTGAATTTTGGACAAGCTGAAACCACACTGCGCCTGGACCTGATCCCCCGTTCACCCGAGGCGAGGGTGAACCGCTTCGGCCACGCACTGATGTTGAAGCTCACGCACGGCATCGTTTCATGGCTCGTCGGCCGGGAGGTTCCTGTTTACAGCGTGGGGCTCGCATTTCCGCGTCCCTCCTTTGCCGCCGACTATCCGATCCTGTTCCCGGCCCCCATTGATTTCGATGGCAAGCACTCGCAGATCACCTTTGGTGCCGAGCTAGGGAAAATTCGGCCCGTACGCAGTGCAGCTGACGTACGGACCTTTCTTGCACGAGCACCCCGCGATTGGATATTCACCTCCTACCACGAACACGCTATACGGCTAAAAGTGCGCGAGTTGTTGCACGCAGATCTGGGAAGAACGCTGGACGACGTTTCAAGCCGACTGCACATGTCCTCGCGAACATTGATCCGCAAATTGCAAGAGGAAGGTCTGTCCTTCCAGGGCATCAAGGATGAACTGCGCAGGGACTTGGCCATCCTGAACCTTGTACGTAACGACGTTTCTCTGGCTGAGATCTCCTATGCCCTGGGCTTCAGCACTCCTGCTGTTTTTCACCGTGCCTTTCGTCACTGGACGGGTATGACTCCGGGCACATACCGGACTGCGCAGCGAAGCATCTCCCAAATAACCAAGCCATGACGTCAGTCATGCAGCCTGAAGCCCGCCACTGCGTACCGTTGTGGCCTGTTGCCCCAACCGCTGTTAGAGAGCAGGCTTCTACAGTGTGAATCTCATGTCCGCACTGACCGTCAGTTACCAGGCGATGGACGATGGTCCCGACCGTATTGGCGGCAATGTCCTTGACGATCTGCGCCAGTTCCTGATTTTTCAGGCTTGAATTGACTACCCATCGTCCAAACATGGGTGTTCAGTCATTGGCTGGCATTCCAGACTCGGTACTCCAACACCAATCAGGAGACTGGCAATGAGTGACTCGGTTCTGGAGCAACTTCAGCAGCGTTTGCAGCATCTTGAGGATATTCAGTCGATACAGGCTTTGAAGGCCCGGTACTTGCGAGCCTGCGATCAGAAGCAGCCGAATGCCATGCGTGAGTGCTTTGTGGAACATGGCGCAGTTATCGAGGCCGATGGTTTTCCGGCTTTTACGGATCGCGAAGAATGGGTTGAAACCTTCACCAGGCTGGCGGTTGCCAACCCGTCCATCCAGGACATGCACCACGGCCACAACCCTCAGATCAGCTTCACGGGAGCTGATAGTGCAAAAGGCTTGTGGGATCTGGAGTTCTGCCAGGTCAATGTCAAGGAACGCACCATCGTCAATCTCTCAGGTCAGTACAGTGATGAGTACGAGCGCATCAACGGGTGCTGGCAGATCCGTACCATGCGCTTTGCGCGGGGATCATTTGTCATGCGCCAGGTCGATGCAGGCGGCATTGAAAGAGTCATTGCCCTGGGCAAGCCTCCGGCAGCTGGATTCATTGAAAACAACTGATCCTTGCTCTGTTGCAAACAGCAAAAAGCCCGATACAGCCAATGCCATATCGGGCTTTGTGCAAGAGAACTGGGTTTATCAGTTGGCCAGAATCACTTCCACACGGCGAGCTTCGGCATTGGAGCCGTCGGCCTGAGATTGCTCGGGCTTCTTCAGCTCGACCTTGTCTTCTGCCACGCCCAGTGCCACCAGGGCGGCCTGGACGGCTTGCGCACGTTGCTTGGCCAGCTCCGCGTTGATTTCAGCACTGCCGGTTGCATCATGGAAACCGGAGATCACGGCGCGCTTGCCTTCGGCCACGCCCTTGACCACATCGCTCAGCGCTTCGTTGGCGCCAGCGGCCACTTCCGCCTTGCCCGAGACAAAGTAGAACTTGACCACACCGTTTTCCACGATCACGCGGGCAGTTTCTTCAACCACCACCACAGGCACGTTGGTCGCGCTGGGTGCGGACACTGCTGCTTCGGCCTTGGGAGCATGGGAAATGCCGCGCTTGTAGACGACGGTGCCGACGACGGTGGAGACAACCAGAGCGATCAGGGCAAACAGAAAACCCAGGGCAAAGCGTTGTTGGCTATCGTCGTCAGAGCTGTTGAAGGACATGAATGAAATCTCCGTATTTGCGGGTGATTATGAAAGTACGAAACCTGTATTCATGACACTTTGCAGCCCGGCTACATGCTTCAGGCTGACAAAGCGACAAAACCACGCATTCTAGAGGTTTGCCGTGAAACGCCCTAACTGCTGCTCTCACAGCAATCGCAAAAAAGATTCAAATTTCAGCCGTTTCACACCGGGAAAGCGTTGCTTTTACGCCTTCGTGTGTGCACAGGTGCACCGACGGCGCGTCCGCGCGTTATATATCAAAGTCAATTCAGCTCTGAATCCGGTTCGAGGAGTTTCCATGTCCGCCCTTCCTTTGTTGAATCATTCCATGCGTGATGCTGACCAGATGCTGGAGCGGGCTCTGGTGCAGTGGGGAGGTGACGAGGATTTGTGGATCTTTGGTTATGGTTCCCTGATCTGGCGTCCCGAATTCGACTTCAGCGAACGCCGTTCGGCCCATGTACATGGCTGGCATCGTGCCCTCAAAATGTGGAGCACCATCAACCGTGGCACGCCCCAGGTTCCAGGCCTGGTGTTTGGCATGCTCTCGGGCGGCAGTTGCCAGGGCATGGCCTTCCGTATTCCGCGTAACCAAGGCGATACCGTCATGCGCAAGCTTTGGCTGCGTGAGATGCCCAATGCCGTCTATGACCCGCGCTGGCTGCCTTGCCGCACCCCGCACGGAGCCGTGAAAGCCCTCGCATTCACGCTGTCACGCCAAAGCCCGCACCATACCGGCGAGCTGGCGCCGGATGAATACCGGCGCATTTTCTCTCAGGCCCAGGGTATATACGGCACGACCCTGGACTATGCGCAGGCTACTTTTGACGAGCTGCAACGGCTTGGCATCGACGACAAGGCGCTCAAGCGCCTGCTGGCCTATGCGGACTTCCAGAAAGCCAGTTGCCCATCTGCTGATGCTATTTGAAACGTAGCTAACATCGCTCTACTGTATTGGTCTGCAGAGCAAGAAAGCTTGAAATTCTGGCGATCCGGGGCACAATGGCCTTTTGATTTCGGAAAGACTGCCATGTTCCCCAACCGTGTTGCCGCCCTCTTTTCGCGCCCTGCCTGGGCAGGTTTGACGCTTGCAGCAAGCTTGGTCATGACGGCCTGCTCCGCGACCAGCAACACGGCTGCGCCCTCTTCTTCGGAGACGACTCCCGCAGCAGCTCTCAGCAAAGGCGTTCAATCGATTGCACGTCTGGAAGCCACCAAGGGCAGCCAGGTAACGGGTACGGTACAGTTCTTTCCGCAGCCCGACGGCAGCGTTCGGGTGCAAGGCCGTGTGGAAGGGCTTGCGCCGAATAGCGAGCACGGCTTTCATGTCCATGAAAAAGGTGACTGCTCCAGCGGCGACGGCTTGAGCGCCGGCGGCCACTTCAACCCTGGACAGCAGGCGCATGGCAAATTCGGCGACAGCAAGGCCCATCACATCGGTGACCTGCCCAGCCTTGACGCCGACACCCAGGGCGTGGCAACTATCGATTTTGTGAGCAAGGAGTTCAAATTGGACAGAGGCAGCAGCGGCATTCTGGGTCGATCGCTGATCGTGCACAACGATCCGGATGACTACACGACCCAGCCCACCGGCAATTCAGGCGCACGCCTGGCTTGTGCCGTGATTGAGCGCGGCGCCTAAGCCTGCCATCGCCTGGAAAATGAATAGCGAGCGTGCATTTGAAGGACAAGGCCAGGCAGCCGGAACCGGGGCTTGTCTGATAGACGAACTCGGCAAATTCAAAGGCTACCGCGTCAGGCCCTCCCTCAGAGGCTTCTAGACAATCAAGAATTGCGCGCCTGCCAGATCCTGCGCGCCTCTTCCAAGGCCTGCACGGTGTCCACATCAAGCACGCAGCCTATGTCATCGCAGTCCCAGCGCCACAGACGCTGATTCTCCGCCGCGTTGCGCACGATGGAGGCTGCGCCCAGATCGCCACTGAGCTCAGCAAGTTCCTGCGCTGCTGCACGACTGAAAGCCACAGGATGGCCCTTCTGGCCCTGATAAAAAGGTTGGATCACACGCAGCTCGCGACTCTCCAGCTGTGCCAGCTGCAAAGCCAGTTGTTGCAGCGTGCTGGCTTGAATCAAGGGCAAATCTGCAGGCAGGACCAGCCAGCCATTGGCGCCGGCTGTGGCCTTGACGGCCGCCGCAATGCTGTCGCCCATGCCGGGATGCGGCCCGTATTCCAGATGCCAGGGAAGGCCCGAGGCCTGCACTGCAGCCAGCGTGGTTTGCAGAACGGTTTGCAGGCCCAGCATGGCATGGAGCTTGTGGCTGGAGCCGCCCGATGCGAGAAAACGCTCTCCCCTGCCCGCAGCGAGAACCAGCACACAAGGCTGCTCCGAATCAATCACGGCAGCGGACAAAACTTCTTGATTCATATTGCTGTCGAGCATAACGCCGGCTTTGGCTGCGCGGCACAATGTGGACATGAGCAGCCTATCTTCATCCATTGCCGATCTGCGAAAAAGCTATGAACGCGCAGAGCTGAGCGAATCCGCTTCCAACCAGAATCCCCTGCAGCAGTTCGACCAATGGCTGCAGGAAGCCGTGAGAGCCCAAGTGCCTGAGCCCAATGCCATGACTGTGGCGACCGTGAGCGGCGACCTGCGACCCAGCACGCGTATTGTGCTGATCAAAGGTTACGACGAGCGTGGCATTGTCTGGTACACCAACTACGACAGCCGAAAGGGCCAGCAGCTGGCGGGCAATCCATTCGCTGCACTGCAATTTCACTGGGTAGAGCTGGAGCGCGTGGTGCGCATCGAAGGCCGTGTGGAAAAAGTCAGTGCCGAAGAAAGCGATGCCTACTTTGCCAGCCGCCCGCTTGACTCCAAGATTGGGGCCTGGGCTAGTCCGCAAAGCCAGGTCATCAGTGGCCGTGGCGTGCTGGTGGCCAATGCCGCCAAGTACAGCGCGCAGTTTTTGCTCAATCCTCCCCGCCCCCCCCACTGGGGCGGTTTCCGTCTGGTGCCCGAGCGGTGGGAATTCTGGCAGGGACGCAAGAGCCGGCTGCATGACCGCCTGAGCTACCGCCAGGAAGGTCAGCAGTGGATTCGTGAACGACTGGCTCCCTGAGTTTTGATGGATCCCTCATTGAAATGGGAGGGCGCAGCGACAGAAAGCGCCCTCTTTGCTGATGACCTTTGGCTTGTGATTAAGTGAATGAATTGATGTCGGTAGTGATAAATACATCATGTAAGTTACATTAATATCATCAAATGCAAAATATAGACATTCCGGATCTGCAGTCACCAGACCCATCCACTCTGCCAACAGGAAGCCAGCTGTTTCGCGACTGGCTCGAGCATGAGGGCAGCAAGAGTTGGGATGCGCTGGATACCTCTCCTGACGGCAACTATGAAACGGTCTGGCAGGCCTGGTTGATGCATTTGTCCGGGCAGGCACCGATCTCTGGCAAGGAGCGCCCTGCGCGCAGGCAACGTTCTTCAAAGCCCTGGCATCAGGCAACCGAGCTGGATGTGCAAAGCTTCTTGCAGATACGCGATGGCCAACGCGCGCACCACCACCCCGAGCGCAAGATCAGCCCGGTCACCCGCCGCCGCTACTGGCGGCTGCTGGAGCGCATCTACGATCATGCGATGGAGCACGGCTGGATCAGCGCCAACCCAGCAACCGGTCTCGAGCCGGCTGAACGCCCTCCCTCCGAGGACGGCAAGGGCCATTGTCTGCCTCCCCTGCTCTGGCAGTCACTGCCAAGGCACTTTCCCAGCGCCGACGGCTATCAGGATGCACGCGATCGCGCCATTGTGTTGCTGCTCTACGAGTTGGCTCTGGCCCCTGAAGAGGTTCGCTGCCTGCTCTGGAAGAACCTGCTTTCAAGCGCCGATCAGGTCTGGCTTGGCAGCTCGGAGAGCATTGCGAACGGAGAGTCACCCCTGCCCCGCTACCTGCAGATAGAAGGCAGTAGAAATGCTCAGCAACGGCTGCTTGAGCTGCCCGACTCCGTAGCTCAGGCCCTGCAAAGCTGGAGAAGATTCAGCGCCGCACAGCGCGGGCCGTCAGTGATTGACGGCAACCATATCGTTTTCTATTCGCGCCGTGGCGGCGAACTGTCGGTACGCATGCTGTTCCATGTGGCCTCGCAGATCATTCAGCGCGCCCATCAGGCCCAGCCCGAGGACAGCCAGAAATTTCCGCTGCAGCGCGTAGGGCCGCAGGTCTTGCGCAACACGGCCATCGTGCAATGGCTGCGCGCCGGCGTGCCCGAATCGGAAGTGATTGCCAGGATCGGCGTGGACAGCACACGTTCCCTGCGCCATCTGCAGCACTATCTATAGCCACGACATCCGGCCCAGGCCCAAACCTGGGCCGGATGCGGCTTAACTCAGCTGAAGCCGGATCAGAAATCCATTCTCAGACCGACCACCAGATTACGCCCCGTCAACGGGGCTGCACTCTTGATGAACGAGGTTGCTGCGTAGGCCAGACGGTTGGTGAGGTTCTGGCCCTTGACATATAACTGCCACTGGTTGCCGCCACTCTTCCAGAGGTAACTCGCGCCCAGGTTCAGCATGCCGTAGCCAGGCGTCTGGGTTTCATACTGGGCCGTGCGGTTCTGGCGCAGCACTTGGGTCCATTCGGCCATGGTGTCCCAGCCGGCCAGACGCGCGTTCACACGCAAGCCGGCACGCAATGCCGGAATGCGTGGCAGCGCAGAGCCGTCTTCCAGACGCGCACGCACGCCGTCGCCAAACACACTCAGGCTCAACTCGCGACTCAGGCGCTGGCTCAGCTGAGCCTCCCAGCCCGTAAAGCGCGCATTGCCCTGGGTGTATTGCAGCAGCTGCAGCCCTTCGTGGGCATCCAGCGTGGCGCCGTAGATATAGCCCTTGATACGGTAGTGATAGGCATTGAGCTTCCAGGTCGTATCACCGGTCGTCTTGGCCAGACCCAGGTCCAGCGCCTGCGAGCGCTCGCGTGACAGGTTGGGATTGCCTATCTCGTAGGTTGCCGTGGCCATGTGCAGACCGTTGGCAAACAGCTCTTCGGCCGTGGGCATGCGGCTGCCGCTGGTGAACGAAGCCGATGCACTGTAGCCGGGCTGGAACTTCCAGACCGTGCCCAGCGACGCCGAAGTCGCGCTATGGCTGCGACGCTCGTTGCTCAGCTCGGCCTCCACGCGTTGGCGGTCGTGACGCAAGGCCCCCTGAAAGCTCCAATCCTGCCAGCGGTATTCCTCCAGCAGATAGAGGCTGTGACGCTGGGTATCCGTGGGCTGCACATAGGCCTCCTCGCCCGTGGCGCTGAAGCGGCGCTTGAGGGTTTGCAGACCCAGCGTGCCACGCCAGCCGGCGATGGGCTCATGCTCCATCTCCAGGCGCAGGTCATGGGCCTTGTTTCTGAACTGGGTGGCAACGCTGCCGTCCTCGATCTCGTCGTGGCGGTAATTGGTCAGGCCGCCACGCAAACGCAGCGCGGCAATACCGGCCGTGGGCTTGCGCCATTCGCCGCGCAGATCCCAGCGCTCGCTGGTCAGATCGACCACGGGCACGCTGCCACTTTCTTCATGATCATGGTCGTGCCCGTCATGGGAGCCGCAGTGCAGATGATCGCCATGTGCGTGGCAGCCTTCGAAGCTGTGCTGATGGCCGGGCAAGCCGTATTTGGCCTGCTGGCGCGTGTAGGCAAGGCCCAGATAGCCCTGATTGCCAACCCAGGACAGACCCACGCTGCCCGTGTTGCCGCGGCTGAAGCTACCCGGAACCTTGCTCTGGCCCCAGCCACTGCCCACGCGATAGTCTCCCGCGTTGCGCGCCACGCCTTCGGCATGCAGCACGAGCTGGCCGTTATCGTTCTTCAGCGGTGTGGCCGTGGTCAGGGAGAACGCGCCTGCCGACATGCCTGCAGCTGTTCCGGCCTGCACCTCGGCCGAACCTTCCAGGCCCTTCTCGGGCGCCTGGGTCGGAATCTTGCCATCCAGCACATTCACCACACCCCCCATGGCGCCAGGGCTGTACAGCAAGGCCGAAGGGCCGCGCAGTACTTCAATCTGCCTGGCCAGCAAAGGCTCGGTGGTCACCGCATGGTCGGGGCTGACGGTCGATGCGTCGAGCAACTCCGAGCCATCGCTGAGCACGGAGACCCGCGCACCATCCATGCCGCGAATCACCGGTCGGCTGGCTCCCGCGCCAAAATGGCTGGCATTGATGCCGGGCTCGGCCGCCAGGGTCTCGCCCAGGGTTGCAGTGCGGCGCAGGCGCAGTTCCTCTTCGCCGAGCACCTGGACGGGCGTGGCCATATCGCCGGCGGCCATGCCTGTCGCCGACACCGTCACCTCGGCCAGGCTGGACTCCTGCTTTGCCGCATCGGACTGCGCAAAGGCCAGGGGTGAGCAGGCCAGCAGGCCCAGGCCTGTACCCAAGGCCAGCCCGCGCCCTGCTGGCTGTAGCGCCTCGATGGCGCGGGCCAGAGCCGACTTGGGGGAGCGGCGCAAGGAATGGGCGGAAGAATTCGAAAAACGTTGAGACATCTCAGTTCCACAAACAACCGTGCGCACGCAGACCATCAAAGAAAGTACGCACGGAAATTCAATAAAAACAGCATGAATCGCTTATGAATAAAGCGCTTATAGCTATCAATTCTGAAGTTTCTGGCCTGGGCGGCAAGCCATGCCGCAGTATGGCTCTTACCTAGGCCAGGGAGCTGAGAGACAGAGGGGGCGCGCGTGCAGCCAGCGGCGCTGCAATAAAGACGGATCTGGGCGCGGGAGCAAAAGGCCGGGGGATGAAGCTGTCAGGTGGCGGCGCACTGAAAGCGAGCACGGCCACAGGCCCGGCATAGCCATGATTGGCCTGATCCAGCAACTGACATTCGGCCGGGCCGTGACCCGCAAACAGCGCATGCACCCAGTCCTGGTACGGGGCGCAGCCGCTGTTGTCACTCGGGCAGTCGCCAGCCGCAACAGACGGGGTCGGCAGTGCATGGCTGTGCGCCACATAGGACTTGGCCGGGTCGGTGTTGACCGCGTGAACCGCACGGTGCATCTGGCCCAGAGTCGGCCCCATCACCATGGCCAGGGCCAGCAGGCCCATCAGCCAGCGCATCATCCAAGTTTCACGCAGGCTGGCGCGACCGCCAGCTGATGCTGGACGGCTGTTTCGGCGCGTGCGGGAGTGATGTGACACGTTCAGGGGCAAATGCGGTCTCGGTCGACACGGCAGCAGCAAAGCTGCCGGGGGTTGCAAAGTGTATCTGCACTAAGGGCCCGGCGCAGCAAGCCTGGCTTAATTCTTGAGCCAGCGCGAGAAGGCCTTCTGGAATTTCTGCACCTTGGGACCGACAACGAAAGCGCAATAGCCCTGCCCCGGATGCTGCAGAAAATAGTCCTGATGGTAGTCCTCGGCAGGCCAGTAGCTGCTCAGGGGTTCGATCTGGGTGACCATTGGCGCATCAAACGCTTTTTCGTTCTGCATTTCCTCGACCAACGCCCGGGCCAAAGTCGCCTGCTGCGCATCGGTGGTGAAGATTGCGCTGCGGTATTGCGTGCCCACGTCATTGCCCTGGCGGTTCAGCGTGGTCGGATCATGGGTACCGAAGAAGATCAGCAGCACATCGCGCAAGCCGATGACGGCGGGATCGAAGTCGAGCTTGACCACCTCGGCATGACCGGTCTGGCCGGTACAGATATCGTCGTAGCTGGGGTGGTCCAAATGGCCGTTGGCATATCCGCTTTCCACATCGACAATGCCGCGCACACGATCGAAGACGGCTTCGGTGCACCAGAAGCAACCTCCGCCCAGATAAATGGTTTCCACAGCCATTACGGGCTCCTTGTGTTTTAGACGCGTCAAGCGTAGCTCAAATCAACTACCCATTTTCACCAATGACAGCGATTGCAGCCCCGCTATGCTGCGGGGCGCCCACTACACTTGCAATACAAGCCGTGTCCGGCGCACCTACCATGTGGCGCATAGAACAGAAAAACCTGCCTCAGAGGGATACACACCATGAAGCGTTCCGGCCGTTGGGCCTTGAGTCTGGCCCTCATCGGCTTGCTGGTCGTCATAGGCTGGCGCGCAGTCGTCAATCTGCAGCATAAAAAACAGGCCACAAACCATGCTGCGGTTCCGCAGGAACTGCCCATACAACTGGCTGCCCAGGAGGTTCTGACGGCCAAGCCCCTTCAGCTTGCTTTGAGCGTTCCGCTCAACGGTGTGGTTCAGGCGGTGAACTCGGCCGTGGTCAAGGCCTATGTCGCGGGCGAGCTGCGCGGCCTGACGGTACGTGAAGGCGATAGCGTCCGCAAGGGCGAGCAACTGGCGCGCGTCGACGCCACGGAGGCCGAGGCACGCTGGCGCCAGGCCCAGCAGCAGGCCGACGCTTCCAGAGCCCAGCTGGCGATTGCCCAGCGCAACCAGGACAACAATGCGGCCCTGGTGCAAAAAGGCTTTATCTCGACCACGGCGCTGCTGACTTCGCAGGCCAACCTGGATTCGGCCCGCGCCAATCTGGCCGCCGCCCAGGCCGCAGCCGATGCGGCCCGCAAGTCCGTCACCGACGCCGTCATCACCAGCCCCATGAACGGACAGATCGCCCAGCGCTTTGTCCAGAACGGCGAGCGCGTTGGTGTGGAAGCGCGCATCGTCGAAGTCGTCGATCCGGCCAAGCTGGAAATCATGGCCCAGCTCGCTCCCGCAGATTCGGTACAGGTTCAGGTCGGCCAACTGGCCGAGCTGCAAGTGCCCGGTGCCCCCCAGGACATGACGGCCATCAGCGCCAAGGTGGTGCGCATCAATCCCAGCGCCCAGACCGGCTCGCGCACTGTGGCGGCCTATCTGGCAGTGCAAAAGGACGAAGCCGCCAAGAACAATAGCAGTCAACGCATTCCACAGTTGCGCCCCGGCCTGTTCCTGCAGGGAAGCATACTGACCGGCAACGCCAGCCAACTAGCCGTGCCTCTGGCCGCCGTGCGCACCGACAAGCCCCTGCCCTATGTGCAAGTATTGCAAGCGGTCAAGCCGACCGTGGCCGCAATCGCACCGGAGCGTACACAGGAAATCTCCAGCCGCACAGAGCTTCGCGTGATCCACAAGACCGTGGAACTGGGACGCCAGTCCGCCCATGAAGGCGCAACCTGGGTGCAGATCCTCAAGGGCCTGAATGCGGGCGACCGGATACTGGCTGGCAGCACCGGCGGTCTGCGCGAAGGCACGCTGGTCGAAGAATCGGCCGAGCCAGTCAGCAGCGGGAGCCGGTAAATGTGGTTCACGCGCATCAGCCTCAAGAACCCGGTGCTGGCCACCATGCTCATGCTGGCCTTTGTGGTGCTGGGCATTTTTTCCTACCAGCGGCTCAAGGTTGACCAGTTCCCGAACATCGAGTTTCCAGTAGTGGTGGTCACGGTCGAGTATCCGGGCGCCTCGCCCGAGATCGTCGAGAGCGAGGTCACCAAGAAAATAGAGGAAGCCGTCAACTCGGTCGCCGGCATCAATACCCTCACCTCGCGCAGCTACGAAGGCACCAGCGTCGTCATCATCGAGTTCCAGCTGCATATAGACGGTCGCCGCGCTGCCGACGATGTACGCGAGAAGGTCGCCTCGGTGCGCCCCACTCTGCGTGACGAGGTCAAGGAGCCGCGTGTCATCCGCTTCGACCCGGCCAGCACGGCTGTCTGGTCGCTGGCCGTGCTGCCAGACTCCCATGCCCTGCACGGCGAGGCCGCAGCCAATGGCCAGAGCGTGACGCCGCCCGACGCGATTGCGCTGACGAGCTGGGCCGACCAGGTGCTGAAAAAGCGGCTGGAGAATGTGCGCGGCGTGGGCGCCGTGAACATGGTGGGAGCCACCAAGCGCGAGATCAATGTCTATCTGGACCCGCAGGCGCTCGAGGCCTACTCCATCACTCCCGAGCAGGTTGCCCAGGCGGTGCGCGCCGAAAACCAGGATCTGCCCGTGGGCGCGATCCGCTCCAAGGCGCAGGAACGCGTGGTGCAGATCGATGCCCGCATTCAGCGCCCCGAGGAATTTGCCCGCATCATCGTGGCCTACCGCAACGGCGCTCCGATCCGCGTCGGCCAGCTGGCCCGCGTGCAGGACGATGCGCAGGAGCTGCAGACCCTGGCGCTGTACAACGGCAGCCGCACTCTGCTGATGTCCGTGCAAAAGGCCCAGGACGAGAACACCATCGAGGTAGTCGACGGCCTGAACGCGGCGATCAAGGCAATCGCCCCCGAGCTGCCACCCGGCGTGCGCCTGCAGGCGATTGCTGACAACTCGCGCGCCATCCGCGTGGGCGTGGACAACGTGCGCCAAACCCTGATCGAGGGAGCCTTGCTCACGGTACTCATCGTGTTTCTGTTCCTGAATTCCTGGCGCTCCACGGTGATCACGGGGCTGACGCTACCCATCGCACTGATTGGCACCTTTCTCTTCATGTACTGGTTTGGCTTTTCCATCAATATGGTCACGCTGATGGCGCTCTCGCTGTGTGTGGGTTTGCTGATCGACGATGCCATCGTGGTGCGCGAGAACATCGTACGCCATGTGCAGATGGGCAAGAACGCCTATCAGGCAGCCATGGAAGGCACGCAGGAGATCGGGCTGGCCGTGCTCGCCACCACGCTTTCCATCGTCGCCGTATTTCTGCCCATAGGCTTTATGGGCGGCATCATCGGCAAGTTCTTCCATGAGTTCGGCATCACCATCGTGGCGGCCGTGCTGATCTCCATGTTCGTCAGCTTCACGCTGGACCCCATGCTTTCCAGCGTCTGGCATGACCCGGCAATCCACGCCCATGGCGAACATGGCAGCAAAAGCCTGTACGACCGCACGCTGGGGCGCGTGACGGCCTGGGTGGAGCGTATGAGCGATCGGCTCTCGGACTTCTATCAGGGCATACTGCGCTGGTCACTGGCTCACAAGCTGCTCACCCTGGCGCTGGCCTTCATTATTTTCATAGCAAGCATCGCTCTTGTACCCTTGCTCGGCACCGAATTTGTGCCAAAGGCGGACTTCTCGGAAACTTCGATCAGCTTCAACACCCCCGAGGGCTCCTCGATCGAAGCCACCGAAATCAAGGCCAGGCAGGTGACGGACATATTGCGCGCCTTGCCCGAGGTGCGCTACACGCTGACCACCATCAACACCGGCAATGCCAACGGCAAGAACTACGCCAATATCTATGTGCGCCTGGTTGACCGCCACCAGCGCAGCCGCAATGTGGACGAGATTTCGGCCTATCTGCGCCCCA
>Ga0209370_1000578_pt1 | contig 45668 bp, 45 predicted proteins | sample AgamicAtPrz_FD_187164 | JGI IMG/M metagenome (GOLD analysis project Ga0209370, IMG submission 187164) | Agave microbial communities from Guanajuato, Mexico - At.P.rz (SPAdes) (version 2) | ecosystem: Host-associated > Plants > Phyllosphere > Phylloplane/Leaf | place: Guanajuato, Mexico...
ATTCCCATCGAACTGGCAACCCGTGTGCAACAGCAGATTCAGGCAACGGGCAAGGCCCAGCATGCCAAGCTGGGCGTGAGTGTGCAGGAGGTCAATCAGGCCTTTGCCGATTCCTTCAAGCTGGATAAGCCCGAAGGTGCATTGGTGGCCAGTGTCGAAAAGAATGGCCCTGCCGCCAAGGCCGGACTGGAACCGGGCGATGTGGTGCGCAAGGTGGATGGCAAACCCGTTGTTGGTTCGGGCGATCTGCCGGCCTTTATCGGCCAGGCCTTGCCGGGGCAGAAAGTGACGCTGGAAGTCTGGCGCAAGGGTGAATCCAAGACTCTGAGTGCGACCCTTGGCGATGCCAGTGACAAGGCTGCGAAGGTGGCCAAGTCCTCTTCGGACGCTGACAAGGGAAAGCTGGGGCTGGCTTTGCGCCCCCTGCAGCCTGAGGAAAAAAAGCAGATTGGCGTGGACTCCGGCCTGCTGGTGGCTCAGGCCAGCGGTCCGGCAGCAGCAGCAGGTATCAGCCAGGGAGACGTGCTGCTGTCCATCAATGGTGCACCTGCCGGAAATATCGATGAGGTGCGGGCCGCAGTCGCCAAAGCGGACAAGACCGTGGCCGTGCTGATCTGGCGCGATGGCAACAAAATCTTTGTGCCGGTGCGCCTGGGTTGAGTTGATCCCTTGCCGTATGAAGGACCGCATCCTTAGGGGTGCGGTTTTTCTTCTCTGCTTTTATTGATTGAAAACAAAAAATATCTGAATAAATGAATATTCGGTGGATTTCCACATGATGTTGTCATGTTTCCAGGGGTAACGAGTTTCTAGAGATGTAATGCCATAGACTGCCGGGCCAAAGCATTCATTCGTCTTTTTGACGCCGTGTGGTGGCGATTCGGCGTGACCGCAAATACATCGTGACGGCCCTCGGAGCAGGCGCTGCGAGGGGAGGATTTTTTGGATCAGCAACACAGTCTGCAGGTGCAAGGCCTGGGCGCTTCATATGGTCCACGCGTGGTTTTGGCCGAAGTGGATTTCACACTTCCGCAATCAGGCGTAACCGCATTGCTGGGCCCTGCGGGTACAGGAAAATCCACGCTGCTGCGCACGTTGGCAGGACTGAACGCGGTCAATCCGCGTTTTCGCAGCTGGGGGCAGGTGGTCTATGCCGCTCAGCCATTGCGTATGCCTTTGAGCGCCGACGGCGTGCAGGCCTTGCCGCGCCTGGTACAGCAGCATGCCCGGCTTATGCGCGCCAGTACCCTGGATGCTCTGATCGAGAAAGCACGTCAGACCGAGCACCGTGCGCCACTGGAGTGGCGTCAGTGGGTGACTGAACAGCTGCAGCACTATGGCTTTGCCGAGCTGGCCCAGGCTCTGGACAAGTCCACCATGCTGTTGAGCGCGGTGCAGCAACGCGCCGTAGCTATTCTGCGCGAGGCCTGGGCCCGGCCTGCGGTGTTGATGGTGGATGAGCCCACGGCCGACCTGGAAGGCTATGAGGCATTTTTGCTGCTGGACTTGATCAAGCAGATCGGCCAGCAGTGCAGCGTGCTGCTCGTCACGCACCATCAGCAGCATGCCCAGGCTGCTGCCCAGCAGATGTTGTTGCTCGCAGGTGGTCATATTCAGGAAGCTGCAGCAATGGCGGTGTTCACTCTGCGGCCGCTCAGTGCCGCCGGTCAGCAATTCCTGCGCACCGGCAGCTGCGCTGTCCCCATGCCGGGTACCCCTTTGAATGAGCTGGCCGATGATGTGTTGCCGCCACCTCCCTTGCCTGTCGCAGCCTTGGCGGCCATTGCCGAATTTTCCGACCTGCCAGCATCTTCGGCAGCAGTGAGTGAGGTCGTTGCTCCCTTCAAATTGGAGCCCGTGCTGCCTGTGCCAACGTCGGTCTCTGCGCCTGCACCTGCACTGTCGCAACCGGCAGCGGTCGCGGCATCTGGCCTGTACTCTGCAACCAGCTACCAGCCTCGCACCGTGAATGCGGCTGTGCTGATGGAAATGCAGCCACTGCTGGCTGCTGAAAATGCCATGCCAGCCAGCCGCGGCCCGAACGGATTTTCCTGGCTGGTGCCAGGGAGGCTGGCAGGTACGCCCTGGCCGGGCGTGGTCCATGACATGGACGCCGACCTCAAGGCCTTGAATCGTTGCGGTATCACCATGCTGATCACGTTGACGGAAAAGGACTTCCCGCAGGATGCCTTGGCCCGCAATGGGCTCAAGAACTTTCACCTGCCGGTCTATGACCACGAGCCACCGACAGTGGCACAGATGCAGATGCTGTTGGCACGCATGTCGGTCGCCCTGCGCCGTGGAGAGGTGCTTGCCGTGCACTGCCTTGCAGGATTGGGCCGTACCGGAACCGTGCTTGCCGCCTGGCTGGTACGCGAGGGCCTGACTGCCGAAGAGGCGCTGCGCCGTGTGCGATTGATTGACGCTCAGTATGTGCAATCCGAGGCACAGGAAGCGCTTCTTTATGAATTCGAAAACGCATTGCTGCAAAAGATGGCGTGATGTTTTCAAGACCACCAAAGCATGGGCGCTGCGGACTGCAAACGGCCATGACGCGAAAGATTAGCAATAGGAAAGTGAGAGCGTAATGAGTTTGGATACCGTGTTGACGCAGGCCGTGGCTTCGGTCCCCGAGTGCTTGGCCGCTGGTTATGTGGATGCTGCTTCGGGCATGTTGCTGTCGATCCGTACCGTGGATTCCCATCCGCGTGAGGTGATTGATCTGGTGGCGGCTGCTACGGCCGATCTGTTCAACGGCCCCAATGTCTCCATGATCGAGACCATGTTCAAGCGTTCGCGCGGCCTCAGCGATGATGGTCACCACTATTTTCAGGAAATCATCGTCAACAGTGACAACCTGATTCACGTCTTTCTGCGTAGCAAGGCAGTGCCCGACTATGTGGCAGTCTTTGTCTGCCGCCGTACCGCCAACCTGGGCATGGCATTGACCAAGGCACGTATGGCGATGCCGGGCATCGAAGCTGCGGTGTAACCGGCAGCCCTTCATGTGAGGTGGCGGCTTGCCCGCTTGGGGTGGAGCTGCCTCGCTTGCCGCCTTGCGGGCATGCAGGCTGCGTGCGATGCATCCTTTGTTTCTGGTGCTGGGCATTCCCGCTGTAGCGGCGCTATCCTTGCTCCATGCGTTTACTGCTCGTTGAAGATGACACCATGATCGGCCAGGCCGTGCTGGCGCTGCTGCGCGGTGAAGGCTATGTGGTGGACTGGGTTCAGGATGGCGCCCAGGCCGATACAGCCTTGCATGGCCACCAGTACGATCTGGTGCTGCTCGACTTGGGCTTGCCCAAGCTTGATGGCTTGCAGGTGCTGCGCCAGTTGCGTGCGCGCAAGGATGCCACGCCGGTGCTGGTGGCGACCGCCAGGGATGCCGTGCGTGACCGCATTGCGGGGCTGGACGCCGGGGCCGATGACTATGTCATCAAACCCTATGACATGGATGAGCTGCTGGCCCGCATTCGCGCGCTAACGCGGCGTGCGGCAGGGCATCTGGATGCGGTGTACGAGCATGAGGGAATCATGCTCAACCCCAATACTCGCGAGGCCAGCGTGAATGGCCAGCCGGTCACCCTGTCAGGCCGTGAATGGGCGGTGCTGCAGGCATTGCTGACAAGGCCTGGGGCCACGCTGTCACGTCAGCAAATCGAAGACAAGCTCTACGGCTGGGGCGACGAGGTCAGCAGCAATGCCGTGGAGGTCTATATCCACGGGTTGCGTAAAAAGCTCGGCGCTGCCGCAGTGCTCAATGTGCGCGGTCTTGGTTATATGGTGCCCAGGTCATGAGCGAAAACCAAGCATTGCAGCGGTTGAAGCTGCCCGGCTCGCTGGGCGGGCGTCTGTTGCTTTTCATCGGCATGGCTATTTTGCTGGTGGCCGTGCTGCAAGGGGTGTTTGCCTATCGCAATGCGCTGGCGCAGACAGATACCCTGTTCGACTACCAGATGCAGCAGACGGCGTTTGCACTGCGGGCGGGTCTGCCGGTCGATGCCAAAGGCAGACCGCAGGGAACGCCTCCCGAAGATGAAAACAACGAGTTCATCGTCCAGGTCTGGACCAATGAGGGACTGAGAATTTTCGAGTCGGCTCTGGGTGATGCCTTGCCCCAGATGGCAGTGCTGGGCTTTGCCGATGTGCCTGCGCGTGGCACGACCTACCGTGTGTTTTCACTGCAGACACGCTCTCAGGTGATTCAGATTGCTCAGGACATGCGCGTGCGTCAGATCCTCGCGCGTGAAGCCGCCTGGCGCAGCTTGCTGCCTGTGGTGCTGCTGTTGCCGCTGCTGGCGCTGGCCGTGTGGTGGGTGATTCGCCATTCACTGACTCCCGTGCAGCGGGTGCGCAGGGAGCTGGCCATGCGCCAGCCTCAGGATCTGGCACCTGTTGCGGAGCATGATCTGCCGGATGAGATGCGCCCGCTGGTAGAGGAGCTCAACAGCCTGCTGCAGCGCGTACGGCAGGCTTTTGAGGCACAGCAGAATTTCGTGGCAGATGCTGCGCATGAGCTGCGCTCGCCGCTGGCCGCGTTGCAGCTGCAATTGCAACTGCTGCGCAAAGCGACGGACAGCTCCGAGCGCGAGTCAGCGCAGGCCCGTCTGGCGCAAGGAATCGAGCGCGCCGGGCGACTGGTGGAGCAGTTGCTTGCATTGGCCAGGCAGGAAGCCAGCCCGCAGACTGAAAATGCGCGGCTGGCTGACTTGCGCGTGCTGGTCGAGCAGGCTCTGGCTGATGCCGCGCCTGCTGCCCAGGCCAAGGGGCTGGACATGGGTCTTAGTGAAGACCCGCAGCAGCAGTCCGCATTCAGCGTGGCCGCAGACGCCGAGGCGCTGGCGGTGTTGCTGCGCAATCTGTTGGACAACGCCATCAAATACGTGCCCGCCGGGGGGCGGGTTGATGTGGGCTGGTTGCAGGACGAGCACGGACGTGCACTGGTGGTGGAAGATTCGGGTCCAGGCATTGCACCGGCCGAGCGCCAACGCGTCTTGCAGCGCTTTGTTCGCGGTCAGGGGGCTGGTGGCATGGCCGGCGGCAGTGGCCTGGGGCTGGCCATTGCGCAAAGCATTGCGCAAAGCAGCGGTGCCCAGCTGTGGCTTGACGAGTCGCCGCAACTGGGCGGTTTGCGTGTCAGGGTCCTGTGGCCTCAGTCCTAGTCTGACAATCGATTGCTTGAAAATACAGACGTTGGGATCTGGCTTTCATTGCATGATTGAACGATAGTCTCAGTCGAATGAAAGTGATGATGCCTAGGCTTTAGGCTTTGCTTGAGCTGCCGCACTGGTCGTGCGGCCGTACCCCCAAATTGCACCATGCCATCAATTATTCAACGCCTTTCCCAGACCGTCTCCGCATCTCAGAATCTGCCCAGCTTCACGCGACCTCTTCTGGAAATCATGGTGGAAGTGACTGATCTGGAGTCGGCCTATCTCACCACCGTGGATGAGGCGCGCGGTATTCAGAATGTTCTGTATTCCCTCAATACGGGAGGGATGAAGATCCCTGAAGGGCTGGAGGTGCCCTGGCACGACACCTTGTGCAAACGGTCGCTCGACGAAGGGCGTACCTTTACTGACAACGTTGGCGAGTGCTGGGGCGACTCGGATGCAGCGCGTCAACTGGGTATCCAGACTTATGTGAGCACGCCCGTGCGTTTTTCCAATGGTGCGCTGTTCGGCACTTTGTGTGCAGCCAGCGACCATTCAGTCGCGCTGGCAGCGGAGGCCGAGGATCTGCTGCGCCTGTTTGCCAAGATCATTGCAGGCTTTGCCGAGCGCGAGCAACTGGTGAGATCGCTGCAGCATGCCAACGAGGAGCTGGCCTCGTTGGCCATGCTCGATTCCCTGACTGGATTGCCCAATCGCCGCTGCGTGACCGAGGAACTCAACCGACTCATTGCTCATTGCCGCCGCACCCGTGAATGGGTGCTGGTGGGCTTTGTGGATCTTGACCGCTTCAAGCAGATCAATGACCAATTCGGTCATGAGGCAGGGGATGCATTGCTGCGTGCCATGGCCGAACAACTGCGATCAGGACTGCGCAGCAGTGACATGCTGGCTCGTTTCGGTGGCGATGAATTCGTCATGGTCGGTGCCGGGCCTTTGCTGGATGAAGACGCTGAGGCCGTGATCAGGGAGATGCAGCTGCGATTGAGCAAAGCCTCTGTTGCCCGTTTGCAATTGGCCGACGGGCGTGAGATCGAGTACGCAGGAGCCAGCGTGGGAATGGTCTGCTTGATGCCCGATGACACCGATGTGGATGATGCTTTGCAGAAAGCCGATGCCGCAATGTACAAGGTGAAAGCCGCAAGGCAGAGACTGCCTGAGGTGATCTGACCTGAAAAGACTCCGCAGGGAGTCTTTTTCATTGCGGCGAGATAGTTGATCGACTCTTGCAAAAGAGGGCTGAGTGCAGGCTTGAAGTCTCGGTAATAATCGTTGGCGGAGGTATCGTTTGTGAAAAATTCGCTCGCAGAAGGTCTGGACTTCGAGGATATGTTCAACCTGGCACCGGTATCGCTCTGGATGGAGGATTACAGCGGCCTGAAACAGATTTTCGATCAATGGCGGGCGCAGGGGGTGAGCGATCTGCTCAGCTTTCTCAAAGAGGATCCGGAACGGCTCAGGCTTTGCAGTCAGTCCTACAAGGTGCTGCGGGTCAATCAGTACACGCTGGACCTGTTCAAGGCCGAAGATGAGGAAACCCTGAAGAGCCGGCTTAGCGAGGTCTTTCGCGGCGACATGCTCGACAGCATCATGAATGAACTGGTCGCTCTCTGGGAGGGGGTGCTCAGTTTCGAGACCCGTTCGGTCAACTATGCCCTGGATGGACGGCGGCTCGATGTGCAGGTGAGGGCGCGTGTACTGCCGGGCTACGAGCAAAGCTGGAGCCGGGTGCTGGTCTCTCTGGAGGATGTGACGGCGGAGGTGCAGAGCACGGTGAAGCTGCAGCGCAGCGAGCAATACGCCAGAGACCTGTTCGAGTACTCCCCGGTGTCGCTGTGGGTTGAGGACTTCAGCGTGGTCAAGCGCCTGATGGACGATGTGCGAGCGCGCGGAATCACCGATTTCCGGACTTTTCTGAAAGTGCATCCGGAATTCGTGACCCGCTGCATGCAGGAAATCCAGGTGCTCGATGTCAATCGCCAGACGCTGCAAATGTTCGGTGCCGAGAGCAAGCAGCAACTGCTGCAGAATCTGTCCAAGGTTTTCAGGGGCGAAATGTACGATTCGTTTGCCGAGCAACTGATAGACCTTTGGGAGGGTAAGCTGGTGCAGCAGCGGGAAGTGGTGAACTACGGGCTGGCTGGCGATGTGCTCCATATTCATATGGAGTTCGCCATCATGAGCAGCCACGCGGAGAAGTGGGGTTTGGTTCTGCTGTCGCTCGTGGATATCACCGCTCGCAAGAAGGCTGAGGCTTATCTTGAATATCTGGGCAAGCATGATGTGTTGACCCAGTTGCGCAACCGCGCTTTCTATACCGAAGAGCTCAACAGGCTGTCGCGCAAAGGGCCCTGGCCCTTGTCCATGCTTGCCATAGATATGAATGGACTCAAGGTCGTCAACGACGAGCATGGGCATACTGCAGGCGATGCCATGCTCAGGCGTATGGGCGAAGTTCTCTCCAAGGCAGTGGATGCGCCGGCCTGCGCCGCCCGCATTGGTGGTGATGAGTTTGTCGTGCTATTGCCGGGAACCGATGAACGCGGTGCCGTGGCATTGCAGGAGCGCATCTTGTCCTTGCTGGAGTTGAACAATCAGTTCTATCCGGGTCACAGCATCCAGGTTTCCATGGGCCATGCCTGTGGCCTGGAAGGCACGCCGATAGAAAGCATTGTTCAAGGGGCGGACAAGGCCATGTATGCTGAAAAAGCACGCCTTTACCGGGACAAGGAGCGCGACAGGCGTGTGAGTTCAGCCTGAGCTCAGATATGCGTCAATCAAGTTCCACTTCGCGTTGCGGTCTGACTCGCTGGCAGGAGCTTGTAGCAGGTTGGGACCTCCCAGCCTGTCGAGACAAAGGTGATCTGCCAAGTGTTGGAAGTGCCACCAGACACAAGAGTTCTTCATGACTGCTTGAGTCTTGCCATGAAATATCACGGGAGAAGTCTATGAAAGTCATCGGGCTTGCCATGTTCGCCGCAATCGCCGTCAGTGCCTGCAGTTCTGTGCCGTCTCAAGATGCAGACCGTGAAGTTGCATTCACCTGTGCAAACGGAGAATCCATTTCGGTGCGTTTCTCGCCTGCCAACAGCAAAGCAGTCTTGATACGCGGTGGTCAAGGCATAGAGCTTCCACAGCAGCCAAGCGGTTCCGGATTTGTTTACAGCAACGGGCCCAATACCATCCGAGGAAAAGGCCAGGACCTGACGGTCGAGGTCGGCCGCATGGTGCCGATCCAATGCAAGGCCCGGTAAGGGGCCCTCTGACTATCGCCGGAATTCCACCGCATCCATGCGCATGTACTCGGTTGCCGGCGCAAACCTTTGAGGCGCATTTGGCGTTCGCTGTCATCTGACAGTGGAGTTTTCTTGAGTGGTTGGCTTTTGCTGCAGGGCTGGGTTGCTTATGTTGCCAGCTGTTTTTGCAGCTCCTCGACAAAGCATTGCGTGCGTTCCGAAGGTGCCGAATGACTGGGCAGTGCCAGCACCACCTCTACTGAGCACTCGGGCAGGAACGGTTTGATGCAGAGGCTTGACGCAAATGTTGCCGCCACGTAGGGGTTCACTACGCCCAAGCCTGTACCCTGCGCGGCAAGGCAGCAGATGGTGGAGGAGTAGGTGGTTTCGACAGTTGAGCTGGGGCGGACATCATGCTCGAGCATGGTTCGCTGCAGCTGCAGGTAGATGTTGTCGTCGGAATTCAAGGTCAGCAGCAGCTGGTTTTCCAGGTCCTGGACATGCAGGCTGCTGTGCTGTGCCAGCGGATGGCCTGGATGCATGACGCAGACGGCCTGGGTCTGATGCAGAACGCTTGCGTTGAGTTCAGGGGAGCCAATGGCCATGGTACTGACGACCAGGTCAAACTGGCCGTGCAGCAGTCCTTCCCGAAGATGTGTAGTACCTAGCGTCTGCAGGCTGATGTGTGTACCCGGGTAGTGCAGCAGAAAATTGTGCAGGGCCGCGGGAACGATGGACAGTCCCAGTGCCGGGGTGCAGCCTATGCGCAGAGTGCCTGCACCGAACTGCCGCAGCCCCTGAAGATCGCGCTCAATGCGGTCCAGACCTACGAAATGTTGCTGCACCGTCGAAAAGAGCTCCCGTGCCTCTGCAGTCGGGCGCAGCCGCCCTTTATGCATATCAAACAGCTTCAGGTCCGCGCCGGTCTGCATCTGAGCCAGCAGACGGCTGATGGACGGCTGCGTGGTGTGCAGCAGCTGCGCAGCGGCGGTCGTGGTGCCGGTTTGCATCACGGCACGAAATGCTTCAATTTCTTTAAAACTCAAAGGGCGTGGCATGGCGCAATCGGTTTGATGCTGAGGATGAAGGGTATACCAACCACGTATAGATGAGTTTGAAAAATGAATTTTTCCGAGTAGGTTAGGCTTTCTACACTGACTTCCATACGAATAAGTGCATGCGTTTTCAGGAGTTGAGGGCGCATCAATCAATCCAAGGAGTCATTAGATGGTTTGCATTAGCGCTCGTCGCTCTCTGTGTCTGGGAGTGCTGGCTGCCGCAACGTTGGCGAGCGTCGGCTCGGCCTGGGCTGAAGGCAGCTCCGCATATCCCAATCCTGCTCGTCAAATTCGCATCATCGTGCCGTTCACTGCGGGTGGCAGCTCGGACGTGCAGGCCCGTATGCTTGCCGACAGGCTCGGCCGTATGTGGAATCAAGCCGTGGTGGTTGAGAACAAGCCAGGTGCAGGCGGCCATCTGGGTGGGAAATACGTGTCCGATCAGCCGGCGGACGGCTACACGCTGATGGTGGGATCCATCGGATTGCATGCTGCTTACGGGGTTTACAAGAAACTGCCTTACGACCCTGCCAAGGAGTTGCGCGTTGTCACCGTGCTGGCGGAGATGCCTCATGTCGTGGTTGCAACCCCCAACCTGCCGGTCAAGAATCTGCAGGAGCTGACCGAGCTGGCCAAGAAGGATCCAGGCAGCATCAATTTTGGCTCTGCTGGCGTGGGCTCGTCGGTTCACATGATGGGAGAGCTGTACAAGCTCCAGTCCGGCGCTCCCATTGTTCATGTTCCCTATCGTGGAAGCTCGGCAGCGCTCAATGATTTGCTCGGTGGCCAGATCCAGCTGATGTTCGAGAACCCTCCGACAGTGCTGGCTCATGTCAAGGGCGGCAAGCTCAAGGCGCTGGCGGTGACCGGCAATGAGCGCCTGGCGGCGCTGCCGGATGTGCAGACGACCGGTGAGGCAGGAATGAAGGACTATGTAGCCACATCATGGACCACGGTTGCCGTGTCCTCCAAGGTGCCTCAGGCCCTCGTGCACAAGCTCAGTGAAGACATCCGCAAGGTGGTCAATACACCCGAGTTCCGCAAGGGGCTGCAGGATCAAGGGATGAGTGCCGTGGCCAATACCCTGGCAGAAGCGCAAAGCTTTGTGGCCAAGGAAAAGCAGCGTTGGGACCAGGTGATCGCTGCCGGAAAGATTACGGCGAATTAACCAGAGCCGGGCTTCTTCATGCCCTGCATCGCTTTCGAGTCGCAGCCAGTCGCTGCGACGCTACTGCTTGATATCCAATGACGACCTCTTCTCATTCTTCTTTTGCTCCCTGCCGACGCGTGGGTGACGGCAGCCTTCATCATTTCTTCGGCTACTACAACAAGTCCAACTGGGACAAAGGCAATCGCCTGCTGGCAGCCCAGCAAACGCCCTGGATGGACATTTACCTGACGCCAGAGGTCAAGGCCACGATTGGCTATTTCGACACTCAGGACGGTGACCGCTTTCACGCAGTGGGCGAGACCGGTGCCTGGAACTTCCAGATGGGCAGCCAGCTGCAGTGGTTAGATGGCGCACCGGGTCGCAAGCTGATCTATAACGATCGCACGGGCGATATGTCAGCCCGTTACCCGGGCTTTGGCGCCGTAGTGGTGGATGTGGATACGCAAGAGCGCCGAGTTCTGCCCATGCCCGTGTATGTGGTTGCACCCAGCAGTGCCTGGGCGCTGTCGGTCAACTACCGGCGCCTGTACATCACGCACGAGACCATTGGTTACAGCGAGCCGGGACAGCCTTTTGAATTGCCTCTGGCGCCCGCAGATGACGGCATCTGGTGCATGGAGCTGGCGACAGGTGATTCCCGGTTGCTGGTCAGCTATGAGCAACTCAAGGCATTCCATCATGTGTCGTCGATGGACAAGGCCATCCACTGGGTCAGTCATATCGAGATCAACCCGGCTTCTTCACGCATCCTGTTTTTGCATCGATGGACAGAACGTGTGAAGGATGAGACCTGCTTCCTGCATCGCCTGATCACCATGAACCCGGACGGTTCGGACATGCGCTTGCTGGAGTGCTCCGATCATCCGCTGCCGCAGCTGGCTGACGACTTCGACCCCAGTGCCGCAGGCACGTTTGACTATGAAAAGTCGGAGTACCAGATCTCTCATCCCTTGTGGCAGGACAACGAGCACATCATTGTCTGGGGGCCACATGCCGGCGAGATTCACTACCACCTCTATCACGATGTTGAAGGAGGCGAGGTGAAAGTGATTGGTCGCGATGTGCTGGTGGAAAACGGCCATATGACGTTCTCGCCGGTGAGTACCCGCTGGATGCTGAGTGACACCTATCCAGATGACAGGACACACGAGCGCTTTCTGTTCCTTTTCGACATGCAGACCGGCGAGCGTCGCAATCTGGGCAGTTTCTATGCCACTCCGGAGCTGAGCAAGGAAAACCGCTGTGACCTGCATCCACGTTGGAGTCGTGATGGCAAGCAGGTGTGCATTGACTCGGTGCATGAGAGCCAGCGCCAGATGTATGTGCTGGATGTCTCGTCGATCGTGGAGGCGGCCTGATATTGAAAGCAGCGCTATCGGTGATGATGGTTCTGGTGATCCGAGCTGCGGTGTGCTTCAAGAGGGAAAATTCCGGAGCTCGATGCCTTCGTCTGCGCGAGTGAGCTGCCGCGAAGGAGCTCTGGGCGTTGAGGGCTGAGATGCCTGTCCTTGTGGCGCACAGCAAGTACGGCTCTGCTCCATGTGCTGGCGCTGCTCTCGGTAGCTGCAGACTTTGTCTTCGGCGTGCATGAGAGCTCAGGCGACTGGGCTAGAATTCCTGCATCGGGAAAGCAGCCTCCCGTCCCGCAAGGGTAGACGGTGTCTCGTCCAAGAGCTGGATATTCCCTATGGAGCTTTTATGGACACCGCTTTGCCCAGGCCCACCGATCCGGTTGCGCCAGCCTCTCTTTCGCTTTCAGAAGCGCTGCGTTTCTGGTTGAAGCTTGGATTCATCAGCTTTGGCGGCCCCGCAGGTCAAATAGCACTCATGCATGAGGAGCTGGTAGACCGCCGTCGATGGATTTCCGAGAAGCGATTTCTCCACGCCCTTAACTACTGCATGTTGCTGCCGGGGCCCGAGGCTCAACAGCTTGCAACGTATCTGGGATGGCTGCTGCACCGGACATGGGGTGGCATTTTGGCAGGGGTTCTTTTTGTCCTGCCATCGCTGTTCATCATCATTGCTCTGGCCTGGCTGTATATGGCCCACGGGGACATGCCGGTCATTGCGGGCATTTTCTATGGCATCAAGCCCGCTGTGACAGCGCTTGTGGCACAGGCAGCCTACCGAGTGGGCTCCAGGTCGCTCAAGAGCAGCTGGCATTGGGGCATTGCGGCTGCTGCGTTTGTCGCCATTTTCGCGCTCAATGTTCCGTTTCCGCTTATCGTCATTGCGGCTGCAGCCATCGGTTTCATCGGTGGCAAATTGCGACCTGAGGTCTTTGGTGGCTCCAGCCATGAAAAAAGCGATGCGCGTCAGCCAGTCGGGGCCGCATTGATCGATGACGACACTCCAACTCCGCCGCATGCACAATTTTCCTGGCGAGGATTCTGGAGGGTGTCGCTGGTCTGCCTGACGCTGTGGGGCATCGCAATGGGCGTGCTCGCCACGGCGTTTGGTCTGGAATCACCGCTGGTACAAATGGGATGGTTCTTCACCAAGGCTGCGCTGATGACTTTTGGTGGCGCATATGCGGTGCTTCCCTATGTTTACCAGGGCGCGGTGGAGAACTTCCATTGGTTGACTGCAACACAAATGATCGATGGCCTGGCTTTGGGGGAGACTACTCCGGGCCCTCTCATCATGGTGGTGTCCTTTGTGGCTTTTGTGGGCGGCTGGACAAAAGCGATCTTCGGTGTGGATTCGCTGCTGCTCGCTGGAGTCGTCGCTGCAGTGATCGGGACCTTCTTCACTTTTCTGCCGTCGTTCTTTTTCATTTTCCTGGGTGGTCCCTTTATCGAGTCCACCCACGGCAATCTGAAATTCACTGCGCCATTGGTCGGAATCACCGCTGCGGTCGTGGGTGTCATCCTGAATCTGGCGGTCTTCTTTGCATACCATGTAGTTTGGCCCCAAGGCTTCGCAGGACACATAGAGTGGCCGTCGATTGCCATTGGTCTGGCAGCAGGCATCGCGTTGCTCCGCTTCAAGATCAATGTTATCTACGTCATTGTGGCGGCAGGGCTGACAGGATTGCTTGCGCAATTGTTGTGATCGCTCAAGCCCCTGGTCTGGGGGCGAGTCGTGGGGCATTTTGCGACTGCCATAGGCTGGGAGCTCTGGTTAAACTTGTCTTACCCCACCATCAACCAGGTTCCTGCCTCTATGCCACGAATCGCGCTGATGTTAATGCCGCATAGGTCCAGATGATGCCTACTGTCAAATCCATCATCCCGCCTGAACTTGCACCAACCCTGTTCAAGAGCGCCAAAGCCTTCGAGGCCTGGCTGAAGAAGAATCACGCTACTTCCGAAGGTCTCTGGCTAAAGATCGCCAAGCGAGGCTCCAACGAGCCCAGTGTCACCTACCCCGAAGCGGTGGAGATTGCGCTGTGTTGGGGCTGGATCGATGGACAGAAGAAAAGTCTTGACGATCAACACTATCTCCAGCGCTTCACGCCGAGGCGCGCGCGAAGTGTCTGGTCGAGAATCAATGTCAACAAGGTACAGGCACTCATTGAAGCGGGCCGCATGCAGGCCCCGGGTCAGGCTCAGATAGAGGCAGCCAAGGCTGACGGGCGCTGGGCGCGGGCCTACGACGGTGCGCGTACGTCCACGGTGCCCGAGGATCTGCAGGCTGCGCTGAATGCCGAGCCGGCCGCCAAGGCCTTCTTTGCAAGCATCAATGCCTCTAATCGCTACGCGATACTGTGGCGTATCCAGACTGCCGCGAGAGCCGAGACGCGCGCCAGACGCGTCGCTCAGCTGGTGGAGATGCTTGCCCGTGGCGAAACCATCCATCTCTTCAAGCCGCGTGCCGAGGCTTGATTGCGAAGTACGCATGCGTATGGGCATTTTGCATTGAGCGGCCCGCGTTCCTGTTGCTGTCTGGTTGCCTGCGGCGAAAAGCATGACTCATATACCAGCGCCAGAGAAGGGCTGGTCGATATTCACGTCGATGAGGGCAAGGGCTGGGTGGCGAGGGGGAGATGAAGCCAGGAGGCAAAACTGGGGGCATCTGAAATGTGCCCCCAATTTTTAAAAATGTGCCCCCAAATGTGCCCCCTGATGCCCCCGGATTGCGGCACACTTCCATGGACTTCGGCGCACTTCGAATTGAGGTCTGCAGAGGGGAAAAAGAAAAAGGCCGGAAGGTTATGCACCTTCGCGGCCTTGAATTTGGTCCCCCCGACAGGAATCGAACCCGTTACACCAGCATTTCGGGTCTGATCAGCCTGAAATCGCCTCTTGGCTGTTAGTCAATTGCAGCCGATTTCCTTGCTTTTTTGCCCCAATGTCCCACGGCATGTCCCATGTTGATGCAAGTCATACTTGACCCGCTTCATGAATGACGGCTCTTTACCTAGCAGCCGTCATTCGAGAGTTTATCCACGGTAGATTTCTGGGATCCATAGGGCATATGCCGTCAGCGGAAAATGCTGGCGGCAAGTTGCTAAGTCCATGTAGGCTGAATTCCGCACTTCAACAAACTAGCCTTCACGAAGCTCGGTGCGATTCATATCCTGAAAACGAAGGGTGCAACTATTCACCAGGTAGGCTAATTGACCTGGTTTTCCCGTTAAAACCCCACAGAGCGTTGAAACGCAGCTCGAGCGTAGCTTCGGCAGTCTGCAGCTTTCGCTGCATTTGGACTACAGAACGGCCGGTCGCCGCAGCAAGCCTGGACTTCAGGTTGATGATGTCTTTGACTGTGTCCACTATTGCGTCGTGTGCTCTCTTGTCAGCTGGGTTACCGGTCAGGTCCAGAATTGGTACTGGGACATCGCCAAGCACTGCACTGCCTCGGCTGTAGTAGCCCCCCCGGAACGGGCTTCCCCGCTTGCGGACAAAGTATTCGATGACGCGCTGGTTAAGCAAGCCCATGATGAACTCGAGCGAGTAGCCATCACGAGGATTTAGGACCATGGCTTCGCCTGCTGTTCCACCCGACGCCACAGCCACGCCAACGGTGTCAAAGGCGTACTTGTTGCCAGTCTGATTTACCGAGTAGATGATTTTTGGCCGAGTAAAGACCGTCTCAAGTGCCTGGTGCCGTCCAAATGCGTAGAAAACACCGGCGGGCGGCGAGGGCGACACATTTCGGTTTTGCAAAGTATTCTGGTAATGGAGAAGGTATTTCCAACCTAAAGGAAAGCGGCTTTGTAGCTTCGCAGGGTTAAGAACCTGAGGTGTACCGCTGGGGCCAGCGTGGTACGGAAAGATAACCAGGGCATCCGCAGTAAGCTCACAGAACGACCTTACCTGGCTGGAATCAGCCACGTAAGGTCTTGTGAGAGCTTTCTCCACTTCCCACTGCACGCCATCTTTCTGGAAAAGCACCGTAGTCCCAGTGTCGGTATAGTTCGAGATAACGAACACGTTGTTCTTGCTCGTTTGGACGCCATTCTTGATATCCACAAGACTGTTGAGCTTCCGACTGTTGGCATATAACGTCGTGAGCACAACCTGTTCTTCATGTGTGCCCGGAAGCACCCACGCGGCCCCATTGAAGGCGGTCAAGACTGTGACAGGCTGGGTGTAGCCCTTATCTGCGGGATTCACCTCAAATTCAACTTGTTTGTGGATGTTGCGGTACCCGAACTGAGCCGTGCCTGGCTGCAGGATCAAAATGCAAACATAAGCTGACTTCCCTGCGAATAGAGCTTCATTTCCAAAGTCCAGCACCTCCCGAACAGCCGTCTGGTCCGATAAAAGCTTACGGAGCTTGGAGGCAGATTCGATAGTGAGCCATTTGTTTGGGACAAGCAGACCTACTGTGCCGGCCGGTGCGAGTGCACCCAGCGCACGCTCAATGAAGACAAAGTATTTGTCGAATTGCTTGTGACAGCTGTTGTACTTTGCCTTGTAGTAGTCGAACTCTGCGCAGTTTGCCTTGCGCATGTCGTCTGTTGTTACGTATGGCGGATTGCCGATGACGACGTCAAATTTAGAAGGCAGACCTTCTGCCTCCCAGTCAATGGGGACCGTCTTGTCCACCACATCTTGTGGTGCGGCGAAATCGGTACTGACCACTGTATTACCCCAAACGACGTTGGCGTTGAGGTCCGGGAGTATGTGTTTAGCGGCCGGCAGGGTCTCCACACTCTCGTCTTCCAAGAGCTTCACCATCAGGCTAAATCGTGCGACTTCCACAGCATTGAAATCGACATCTATAGCGAACAGGCACTGCTCAAGAAGTTGACGCTTGACCTCGAAGCACAATCTGAGTTCATTGCTCGAGACTCTGTAAATCCGAGGATCCTTCGGGTTGTTCTTAAGGATACTGAGAGCCGTATCTACCAGTTTGTCGAGTGCGTGGACCAAAAATCTGCCGGAGCCAACTGCGACATCAAGCACTCGTAGCGAGCTGAGCTCCTCAAACGTGTTTACTGGCGCCGTACTGAACCGGGCGTCGAAAGCACGTTGAATGACCTCCTCGACTAGCGGCTGCGGTGTGGTAACGACTTCCCGGTCCTCATAAGCCGGCTTCTGGACTAGGCCTATGCTGCCGTCATCCAACAGCTCGAGACGTTTCGCGAGAAAATGTTCGTAGATCTGCCCCAAAAAATCTGCGTCTAACACCGCAAAATTGTAGGGTGACGCTGGCGAGTAGACCTCCTCGACGAACTCATGGAATAGCGCAGCGTTTAATTCGTAGTGGTCCTGAAAACGGTCTTGTGTGACATCAAAAAGACCAGTGTTGTAACGATCGTTGAGGTTCCTAAATAGGGTTCGCAGTTCAACGCTGTTCCGTTTTCCTGCGACCTGGCGCAACATCTCACGCGCCTCGATGCCGCGGTCCTCGCACATGCGCAAAAAAATGATCCGGTTCACCACCTTTTGCGATAGGTCGCTCAATTCCATTACGGACAGGCCCGGGTACCGCCCGTGAAGCTCGTTTGATAACCGAACACGCCAGCCATTAATGCGTTCCAGAAATTTCTCGCTGATCGCCAAAGTACCCGCAGTCGTACTTCCATAGAAATTGTCGATGGACCCATGGGCAACATTGTCTCTGCCGAAGCGGGTTTGCAGGTCTGCAAATCGGTCTGCTAGATCGGCATAGTTGATGGTGTCCAGAAGCCCAACATCGGAGTCATCCTCTGACTTAGGCTCAAGTCGTGTGTCGTAGATGCGCAGCGTGCGAAAGTTCGTAAGAATTGACACGGGCAGTCCTACGGTGTGCCCGTAACTCCTAACCTGAAATGCGGCAGCCTTATTGTTTGTAATGTCAACGGATGGTTTCTTGGCCTCTACAAAGAATTTTTTTGCAGAGGCAATGCGGAAGGTGTAATCAGGACGCCCACCGTATCCGTCTTGCGACTCCTCGCGCAAGACGTCCTTTAGTTTGTTCGGGAGACCTTGAGCATTTGCCATGTCCCAGCCCAAGAGCTCGAAGAGCGGGTCGATGTACTCGACTCTGACTTCCATCTCTTGATAGGAGGAAGCCGAGGCTGTAAGCTTTTTCTCGTCTGCCTTGAAGCGCTCAATGAGGTTCAAGAGGCTAGCTAGCGCGGTCATTCACCACCCTCCATAGTGGCATTACCGAGTAGGCGGTGGCGACGGCTACGAATACGGAGGAGCGCTTGACGAAGGAGCTCGCTCTCGTCGTCGCTGAGCCCAGCAGCCGTGAGGATCTTCTGATCCTGCGCTTTTAGCAGCTTCAGTGGACAGGTTCCTGCACGAACCATCTTATCGAGCTGTATCAGGTTAGGGCGAAGCGCCGGAAGTGGCACCAGTAGCTTCTCAATTTCGCTTGGAACAAGCTCTAGGACTCCTCCCCCGTAATGTCGCCCCTCCAGCTCCGCAGTCAGAGCGGTAAGGCTGTTTACGAAGCAATAAACTAGCTTCTCCGCGCTTGGCCCTCCAGGAAGCGGCGTAATGCGGTACGCGGTGTCTGTCGTGAACGCACCCAGTGAGTTGAAAATCAGACGAGGGAAATTATGCGACCTCTTGAGTAGACCGATTGGTGTGGAGTACACCGACGGGACGCTGAACCAAGGGGAGCGGATACGGCACTTGTAACGAGTGTGCAACTTCTGCGATTCGCCGAGTGCAATGTATTCGAGAACCTGCTTTGGCAGGTTAGATTGATTCGCGCTTTTCTCAATGCATAGAAAGTTGGTCGGCAGTCCACGTCGTCGATTGGCTTCATGTACGACTTCGTCGTAGATAACACCCGGGCAATGCTCACTGCGGCCGAACATTGGCTTCACGAACTTTTCGAGTCCAAACTTAACGACAGTGCTATCGTCAACCAAGAAGAACTTGTTGGCTCCGGTTACGATGCCAACGTCGACACTTGCGATGTCCCGAAATTGCCTGACCGAAGTGAGGTCCTTAGCCTTTTCAAACACGGCAAGTTCGGCCGGCTCCAGCAGAACCTTCATCCACTTCCCGTTCAGCACATCCCCGCTAACGAACTTAGCAGCCTGGAAAAGCTGCTCCGGGTCTTCGTTTAAGAACGAATTGTCAGGAGCCCCGTGAATAGCGATGCCTTCCGAAGCTTCAGCTGGATTGCTCTTCTTTTCCACCATGAGGAGCACAGTGCCCTGAAGCGCTGCCTCAAAGAGTAACTCGTTCGGGTCTACCATCAACACCCGCCTCGACTCCTGGAGAAGAAATGCCCGCAGCGAGCCCGCGTGCAACACATGCATCAGTTCGGAGGGAATTACCATTGCCAGACGACCGCCAGGAGAGAGCAGCGCCATGGACGCAATTACAAAGGGAACCCAGGCATTGGTATGTTTTGTGAACGCCAACGAAAAGCGGTTGAATATTTTCTCTGAGAGCTGTTGGTCTTCTTCATCCAAATACTGGTAACGGATGTACGGAGGATTGCCTGTGACAGCATCAAAAGATGCGCCTGCGTCGATCTTTTCCTGGGCCCACTGCAAGAAATCCGCCGTTACGACGTGCATGGCACGTGCATCCAAGCTTTTTGCAGCTTTCTGTGCCTTCGCAGCCTCACCAGCAAGCCTCTCAATACCGGTGACTTCGAGCTCAGAAATAGGCAAGCCTTCGAGGGCACGGATGAACGCTCCGTCGCCGCAGCTTGGCTCAAGAAGGCTTTGAGGCCGCCTGCAAAGCACCCATCGAGATAGGAAGTGAGCTATGGCGAGGGGGGTGTAGTACCCTCCCCGGAGTTTGTTTTCGGTTTCGTTTTCTTTAAAATTCATATACGTGCACCAAAAAATGGGCAAGTCGGCGCTTTGCAGCTGCCATGTGCTGTTAGGGCTAGTTATTCATCCCCGCCATTGAGGCTCTCAGCAGAGTTGGCTCACATGTCGTTAGTCTAGATGATCAGGCGCAAGCAACCGTTGGAAGCGGGAATGAGGCCCGCGCGACCAGTGCATCTCGCTGTGTGCCTTGCCTTTGCGGAACTCAGTCACTCACTCAACTCACAACGCCACTCTTGGGCGTACCAGGCGCCATCCACGTATTCCAGGCCGGAGAATTTCATGATTCCCGCATAGGCCTCGATCAGCTTTGGTTCGTAGAGCTTTCTGCGTTGCGACGGGTATATGTGAACACCGTCCAGAACCTGCAACACCGCCACACTGCGCTCATCGGACGGGCTCGGGCGCTCGTGTTGTAGCGATAACTGGCCGACCAGCTTGCCAGCTATGCCGATAGGCACGTGGGTGCGGCCAAGTTCGCGGAGGATGAAAATGCGGACAGTCATACTGTATTTTTATACAGCATTCTAGAGGTTGGCAAGTAAGTGGGTACTTTTAAGGAAAGTGCCTGATGCGGGGATTGGCCGACTAGCTGCCCGCAATGAATGCATCCAGCTTGCGGCGCTCGGCGCCCTGGTCTGCGCCTTGAATCCATCGGCTGTACACGCGGAAAAACATCTCTATGGAGTGCCCCATCTGCATGGCCACCCAGCCCGGCGTGATGCCCGCCATCAGGCACATGGTCGCAAAGGTGTGGCGGGTCTGCCGGGCATCGCGGTAGCGCAGCCCCAGCGCGCTGACCGTGGGGCGCCACCATGCATCCAGCGGGATGTCAGTGGATCCAAAAGGCTTGCCCTGCTCAGTCTCAAACACATAGACAGCATTCTTGTGGCTGTTCGCCTTTTGACGGCGCAATGCTTCCAGGGCATTGGCGGTCAGCTCCACCGTGCGGGTGTTGCCGGTCTTGGTCCCCTTTTCCTCGCCGCGCGTCCTGGCGGCATCGACCAGCATTTTTCCGGCCTTGAGGTCCACCTTGCTCCACTGCATTGCAATCTGCTCGGACGGCCGCATGCCCGAGAAGAACGCGAGCTCGAAATAGTTGCGAGCCTGACCGGCAGGCATGGACTGGATGATCTGATTGACCTCATGCAGCGGAAACGGGTCCGGCCCTGGCTTTTGATGGCGGCGCATCTGCACATGGTCATGCAACGGCTCTGCCAGGAGCTTGGCCTTGAACCCATATTCCAGCACCTGGCGCAAGACGGTGGCCACGTTGTTGAAGGTCTTGCCATTGGACGGGAAGTCCGCTAGCAGCTTCATCAACGCGCGGTAGTCCAGGCTGGCCAGCCGCATTTCCATCAGCTCGTTGTAGTGGTAGCTGGTCAAGGTCTGTTCATAGTGGTGGAAAGTGCTGTGCTGCACTTGCGGCTTTTTCACGCGCAGCCACTCACCGGCCAACTGTTTGAAGGTGAGGGACTGCGCATCCTTGACGGCGCGCGGCGAGTCCGGGAAGTAGTCCGCAAGGGCAAATGAACCGCGCTCTATCTTGGCCAGAATCTCCAGCCGCAGCCGGGCTGCGTACTGGATATTTGCTGGCGTCGGCGCCAAGTCCAGGCGCTCGCGCCCGAAGCCCTGGGCGCGCAGGTCGATCTGCAGGTGTGACTCCCGAACAATCACCCCGGTAGTTTTGGCTACTGCTCTTGGCATGTCTTCGCCTTCTTGCGGCCTCGGTTGCTGCGGACGCTGGGCGTCTTGTCGACCAACGCATAGAACCCGTTCATGTTGATGAGCTTGCGGCCCTCAAACCACTTCCAGACTGGCCCCTCTGGCCAGATACCAGAAAGCCCGGTGCGTTCGTTGAAGAAGGATTCCGGCAGGCCTGTCTCTGCACCGGCCTTTGCGATGGTGACCCAATTGGATTGATTCATGTTCATTTCTCCCGTTCTCAGGCTGCGGCCTTGTTCGTGCTGTTGATGTGGATGCTGATGGCGGCCTCGATCACCTCCAGGCCCAGGGACTGGGCAATGCTGTATTCCAGGCGGGCGCCCTTGCTGTTCTCCCAGCCGGGCAGCAGGTAGATGGCCTCGCAGCTCACCAGCTGCCACAGGGCCATGCGCATATAGCCGCGCCAGGAGCCGCAGGGCGGGGCAGGGTTCTCTGCCGGGTTCTCCACATGCCAGCCGCGCGCACGCAGCTCGGTGGCCTTGTCGTTGAAGGTCGGGTAGTTCAGCTCTGGCAGGCCACTCATGGGGCCGGACAGATAGACACGCTTTGCGCTCTGGCGGGCCTGCATGACTTCCAGCATGGAGAAGATGCAGCGCAGGTCTTGCTTGCCCAGCAGAATCTGGCCCATGTGGCGCACCCTGTCTGCGATGTAGTGGCGCGCAAAGGCCCAGCCCATGGCACCGCCGCCGAGCAGAACCAGCTTGAGGACTATCAGCCGAATGAGGTTCAGCGTGTTCATTGCTCAGCCCTCCACGCGCTCAACGCGCAGAACGCCCTGGCCGCTGGCCACATGTGCGTTGACTTTGGCCTGGGTGGCATTGCCTGCCTTGACGCGAATGGTGGGCAGCAGGCCCGCGTCAGCCAGTGCTTCCACGTTGCTGGAAGCGTCGGCAGGAATGAGGATGGCGCGATAGCTATGCAGTGCGGTGATGTTCTGGTCCATGGTGTTACCTCCTGATGTGGGTTGGGTTAGACGGCGTGCTTGAAAAGTGGGACAACCTGGGCGGTCGGCTCCAGCTCCAGTGCCTGCTGGGCTTGCACTGCTTCGAGTGCTGCGGCATTGCGCTGCTGCTGGGCCTGCCTGCGGCGAATGGCGGCAAAGCTTTTGGCGAGATCGGTGCTCACTGCGGGCGTGTACTTGAAGCCCGCGGCCGGATTGACGGCTGCGCGGCTGGGTTCTGTGCGTTTTGCGGGCATGGCGGTTCCTCCTGTGATGGATCAATGGGCGTTTTTGAAGAAGTGCGCGGCTTGCTGGAAGCGGTTGGCCAGTGCTTGGCGCTGGTAGGCCGGTGAATCCGGGGTGAGGTGATTGGTTTTGGCCTCAGATTCACGGTTGCCGCTGATGGAAATCTGCTCAGCGGCGGCGCCTTGAAGGCGGCCCGTGAAGTTATTGAAACCAGTCCAAGCGCCCGGCAAAGCCGGCCGTGTCTGTGCCTCTTGGCCCACGCTGTTGATGACGCCATCGGCGTCTGCAGCCACGCCGGCGGCGTGCGCTGCCTGGGGCTTATCTGTGCAATGCGACCATGCAATGCGGCGGCTCACCAGCCAGTGGCCACGCGCACGGCCTCGCTGAATCTCTACGCCACGCACCGTTCCCACGGTGAGCGGGTCGCCGTACATATTGGTGGCCCCGGCCTTGGCGGCGCGGCGGGCGGGGCGCAGCAGCCATTCGTAGCGCTTGCAGCTGTGGCCGCCCATGCACTCCATGAACATGCGCCAGTCCGCGCGTATGGCGTTCTCTCCGTCGCCGTGGCGGTGGCAGGCCTGATAGGCGCGCTGAATGCTGCGCTGGGTTTCTGGGCAGAACAGGTCAAGCTGCTGCGGCTGGTCTTTGCTCACGCGGCGCAACTCGCGCCACACTGTCACGCTGGGCATGCCAAAGGCCTGGAACTGGCGAATGCCCCAGGTTGCGGCCCATGCATCCACACGGCGCTGTGCGGCCAAGCCATGGGTGTCGGTGGGCGTAGGTTGGTCGGGCTGATCAAGGCCCAGGCGCATCTGGATTTCCTGGCCCATCGCCACGTCCATATGCTCGGCCAGGGCGATGTGGCCCACGTTCTTGGCGATGTACTTGGCCACATAGCCCGCAGCACCACCGCGCTCCATGCGCTTCACATCGACGCGGTTTTCTTTGGCGCCACGCTCGTTGCCGTCCTCGCTCAGCCAGTATTTGCGAATGGTGGCCACCAGGGCGCGCGCCTGGGCCTTGTCTTCTGTCCACACCAGCATGTGCCAGTGGGGCGTGCCATCGTGGTGGGGCTCCACCACACGCAGGCCATAACGCTTGATGTGCAGACGATCCAGCTTGGCCAGCACACGCTTCCACAGCGAAAGCATCCATTGCTGGCCCTCGCGTGGGTCGGCTCCGTTGAACTTTGGGTTGCGCTCGGCCCAGCGCTTTTCACCGCTGCCCACCAGCCGCATGGCGTGGTACTTGCTGGGCAGTGTCAGCGTCAGGAACAGGCCCACATGGCCATGGGCGTCGGCATATTCCTCGGCGCCTCGAATGCGCGTCATCAACTCGCCGCCACGAATGGCCGGGTTGGATGGCGACAGTGCCGAGAGTTCAGCCAGGCTGTAATGCTGGCCCGCTTCATTCTTGTAATACGTGCGGCCCAAGGCATCGGCATTGCGTGCCAACTGTCCCTTGCGGCGATGCAGCCCGCTGTGGCTCACATAGCCGCCGCTGTTCAGATGCACCAGCCCCATGTGGATGGCGCCAGCCTCCACCACGCGGGCGATATGGCGGCGCAGGCGGCGGCGCCACCAGCGCGCGCACTTGGCGCGGGCAATGTCTGATTCGCCTTGGATGGGCTTGCTCACCTCCACGCCCAGCATGTCCACAATGCGGCGCACGGCATTGACGCGGGCCTGCAAAGTGACTTCTGGGTCAACCGGCTGCAGCTTGGGAAAGCTCAGCGTAGTGCGCGCATGTGCCTGCAGGCGGTTGTCAAACTCTTCCACATCCTCGGCCAGCTTCTTGGCCCAGGTGCAGATTTCGTCATCGCTCAGGTTCAGGCGCAGCGCATCGCCATAGCGGTCTTCGTAGTCCGCCAACTCTTGCAGGGCAGTCCAGGCCTGCTGCGTTTCGGTGGGCTGCCCCATCTCCCAGCGTGCATAGGCCTCAGCGTCTAGCGCCACACCGGCAGGCGGGCAGGGTGCGGTCTTGACGAAGCGCGCACGAATGGCCCCTTGCCACTCCTTTGGTGCGGACTCGATGATCCGCTGCAGGTGCTGATTGACGTGCGCCTGCTTGGGCAGATGGCGCAGCCACTCCCTAAAGTTGGTGGTGACGCGCTTGCGCGGGATGAGAGACACAGCCATGGCGAACTACCAGAGGCTGGCCAGCGCGACGAGGCGGCCGGAATGTCGTTTGAGGGAGCGTGTCGCAGCCTTGATGGCTGCGCGCTCGGGCGGGGGCGTTTCGCGCCAGTCCCTGCCAACAAGGTCAGGCAGGTTGCCGCTGACCTGGGCCAGCAGCAGGATGACCATGCGCAACTCTTCGGGCAGGCTGAACCACTCTTGGTTCTCTGCATCGATATAGCCACGGCCTGATTGCTTGCGGTATTCCTTGCGCAGGGTGGCCCACTGCTTGCGCGTCTCCAGCGGCATGGGCACTGCATCGCTCTCACGCAGCGGGCCCCAGGCTTCCACGGTGATGCGCAGCAGTTCAACCGCCCCAGGCAGCAGCGCACTCGGCTGCGCAGATGTATCGGGCAGGCACTCTGCCACCAACACATCTGCGGGTGCCAGCTTGGGCGGCAGCATGACCAAGGCATTGCGCATCGGGGCGTTCATTCAGACCCTCACGCAGCTCATGAACCATGCGGCGCCATAGATGCGCACTGCGCAATCCCTGGCCATGGCGTTATTGGGCGCACCAATCACCATGCGGCGGCGCACATGGTTCTGGTCTATGTGGGTGATGGCAAAGCGGCTCATGCAACGGTCTTTCAGGTTTTTTGGGCGTGAAAAGGGCCGCAGGGCCAGCAAACTGGCTCTGTCAGCGGTGTGGAAAAGGGGAAGCGGTTAGGGCGCTACGTGCGCGGCGGATCGGGTGGTATGCCTGCGAACAGGTCGCCCGTTACCGGCTCGGTGTGCTCGGGCACATGCTCTGCAGACCGCGCCACATCCATCTGGGTACGTACCAAGTCACGGCGCACATGGGTGGATATGGGCAGGTTCACTGCCGGGTCAGGGGTGGCGCTGGGGGAGATCGTGTAGTGAATCTCCATGACTGCCTTGAACGTATGGCCGCACTCGTAGTTGGTGCAGCAGTAGATGAAAGTGCGAGTCAGCGCGCTGGTTTCAAAGCTGGTGCGCGAGTTGCAAGGCGACTTGCAATGAGGGCAGCGCAGGCGCGTCCTGTCGCGCGGAATGCTCTTGCGTTTGGGGCCAAGAATCAGCGGCGCCTGCTTCTCTTCGCGTGCCACGGTCTGGCCGTTCGCGGTGTTACAGCCTTGCCCGGTTTGTCCCACAGCTTGAGGCTCCACCACGCCCATGCTGACCTTACGCACGCCTACGCCCAGGGCGGCCTGGGCAAAACTACGATGCGCCTGCAGACCGGGCTCTGCATTGAAAGGATCGTTTTCGACCATGGGCACCTCACTCATAGCTGACAGCACCCACTGCGGGCGTGGCCACAGCGCGCTGCTGTATGCGTTGGCGGTAGATCGGCATGCCCATGCGAAACACGGCCCGCGCAAAGTTACCAGGGCGGCGCGATTCGTTGCGGGCCATTTCTTCCACATCGGCCTGCTCTGCGGAGTTCAGGCGCATGGCGATCGGCTTTTCATTGACCAGACCACTGGCCGCCTGCCAGCGGCTGCGCGCGGGCTGGGCAACATCGGCCTGCAGCGTCAAAAAGCCTTGCTCGCGGTACACGGCAAGACCCAGCAGGTAGACCATGCGGGCAAAGTTGCCTGCAGGCCTGTCCTCTGCACGGGCCAATTGCAGCACCTCGTCCAGCTCTTGCTGGCCCAGGCGAATGGCAATGGGCTTGTTCACAGTCGATACGACCAAAGGCGTATGTGATGTGGCGGCCTGCAGGTTGAGGTTGGTGGTCATGTACGATGAGCTGGCTTGTTACAGCATGCAAATGAAACGGATAGCAGCCAATGCGCTACTCAACAGAGAAATTGATGTTTGCGGCCATCGTTCAGGAGCAGGCTGTCGCGCTGGCAAACGCGGCTTTTGAACATGACAAGAAGAAAGCCTTTGGCAGCAAAAGCAATGCTGAATTTCTGCGCGTGGTGGAGTCTGGTGAGTTCGAAGCATGGCAAGCCACTTGGCACCAAAGCCACCCTATCGAAACCTACCTGCAGGAGGCGCTTGACCGCATTGAGTCGGTTGCAGACTTCATTTTTCAAAGCCCACGGCATTAGCAGCCTTTGAGCTCCTGATATGTTGCAAATTGTTTTTCCGCCCTGTCTGGCGGCACAATGAAGCACCACAACATCAAAGCCGGGGTGGCAGAAATGCAGACAAAGCTCCTGGAGGGGATCGTTCCACGTATTGACGACCAGCTCATCATGGCCATGGTCGAAGCCCAAGCCCATATTGAGTGGTGCGGAACTGGTAAGGACAGAGTTATTGGCCTTCGCAACGATTCGGGTCAGATCTACCGGCACGTCGTTGCCAATGGCATGGGGGAATTCATGCACCTGATATCTGTGCTGGAAACCCTCAATTTGCGGGAACAACTGCTGGATACGTTCGGAATGCGTGAAGGATGCGACACCATCTTTTCCTGACCTGCCAGCCAATGCTTGCAATTCCGCAGTGCAAAGGGGTTTCCGCATGCACTTGAGGATGATGCGCACCAAGGACGAACCAACGGCGCAGCGAGTTCCTCGATTTGCGCAAGCATGGCCTGCCGGGACGGTGATGGTGGTCATGTACGATGAGAACTGAGATTTACAACGTAACTGCATCTTCGCTCACAAAAGTGAGCGTGTCAATAAATATGGATGAATTTTGTGAGCTTATTGGCGAGCGAATCAAAGAAGAGCGTTTTCGCTTAGATATGCCGCAGCTTGCATTTGCCGAGGCATGCAATGTCTCAAGGGGTGCTTTGCTCAAGTGGGAGAAGGGTGAAGCTACGCCTAACGCTGGCGTGCTTGCTCTGATGGCTGGCCTTGGCGTTGATGTGCTTTATGTCGTTACAGGCCAAAAAGCCAGCGCATCGGAAAGCACGCTTGCGCCCGCAGAGCGTGAGCTGCTGCAGGCGTGGCGCAGCAGCAGCGTTGAAGGCCGCGCAGCGCTGGAAGCAGTTGCGAAGCTCGCTTTTTCGTCAGAAGAGAAAGAGAAATAGGTAAGAGCCGACTTTCGGGCTGACGGTCCAGAGAGACTGCAGTTCACTAAAGAGGGGGAGTGCAATGCTGGTATTAGAGAGCGCCAGTTCAATGCAGCGAGGTCTTTGCACAGCCTTGGTCGCTGCTGCATTGGGTTTGCTCGTAGGTTGCTCGCAGCACGACAGCAGCATCGCCGGGGCCGCTGAACAAACGCCGCGTGCGGCTCAACTGGATGAGGCCGGAATGATCGCCGCCGTGGGCCGCCCTGTGGTCAGCGAAACGCGTCTCAATGATGGCAAGGGCTACAGCTTCCTTACGGACAAATGCGGCAGGAGTGTGTGCGGGCCGGATTTCGGCCTTGAATTCCGCAACCGTCGCGTGAACGTGTATTGGGAGTTTTTCAGGGACGACGACGGCGAGACCTTTGAAGCAATGAACGCCGAAAACCTGCAGTTGGCCGCTCAGGTGTTGACCTACGCGCTTGGCGAAGACTCCGCACGTCAGTTGCTGGAAAGCGCCAAGAACGGGGACCCCGTGCGCGACGGCAAGTTTGCAGGCAAGCGCGTGGGGCTGTCCACCGGCCCAACCTCAACGCTAGTGCAGATTTTCTACTGAATAGGCGAACGCTATGCTTGGAAGGCGCTTTGGTGAATTCATTTTTATCAACCAAGTAAGTCATGGGTGACTGAGCGGCTTATTTTTTAGGAGCTAACTGATGCTTCGTATTGATAAGGCCTTGGTAGGCTGTGTTTTTGGGCTGATTGGGGTTGTTGCACATGCCGATTCGATGTGTGACTGCAGCAAAATCATTGGACAGTGCGCAGCGTCCATCAAAATAAAATCGCTGACCGGGTCTGCTCCGTCCTACTCGGCCAACTACTCGATTACCTCGACCACGGCGACATGCTCGAAGGTGTCGTACAACATTGATGGCACCCCGTATTTCAACGTCCTGGCAAACACCAACACGGTGGAAGACAGCGCTTTTGGCACATCGCCGATTTCCATAAAGAACTTTTCAGAAGTCCGGTGCGATATCTGTGCGAAGGCAGGCCAACAAAGTTCTGCACCCGCCGAGCAACCCGCAGCCCCGCAAATTGACCCGAGCATTGCCCAGTTCGTTGGCACCTGGAGTGGCACTCTTAGGTGGGCACTGGCATCTGATCCGATTACGATTTACATCGAGTCACGCGGGGGCCGGCTAGGCGGCCGAGTAATAGGCAAGAGCGGTACTTCGGAATTCACTAGTGTCAGGATCAACGGCAATGTCCTCACGTACAACTTCATAGGCAAGGACGGAGGGACTTACAGCTACAAGATGGCGCTTCAAGGGGAGCACTCAGCAATGGTTTCCAGCGAAGGGATGTTCAACTTCTCTGGTGTTGTTACCAAGTCTCAGTGAGCGGTGCTTGGCTCTGTAGCAGCTTTCGACATCACGACCTCACGCATGTGTCGCACTAGAAGGAGAAGGGCGTACTGCGCTTGAGGCAATGGCCCGGGTGATTTTTTTCCGAAAGAGACGTAACTAAGAACTGACTTTGCAGCTGACGGCCCAAAGAGACCGCAGCTCAATATAAGAGGGGGAATGCAATGCTGGTTTTAGAGAGCGCCCGTTCAACGCGGCGAGGCCTTTTCACAGCCTTGGTCGCTGCTGCATTGGTGCCTACGGTGGCCCAGGCGCGTGGCGGCGGTGGCCGTCGCAGCTCAGGTGGCAGCAGCCGTAGCTCGGGCGGCAGCAGCGGGAGCAGCCGACGCAGCTACTCTAGCCGTGGCTCAGGGTACGGCTCATCAGGTGGCGGCTACTACAGCGAAAGCAGCAACACGCCAACGCCCCCAGCACAAAAGTCAGCCAACGCTGTAACGCCCAAAGCGCAGAACACTGCTGCACGACCAACTCGCCGGTCTGCAGAGGACGATGTCTGTGAACCCAACTCCAGCTGTGTCGCTGAAATGAGAGCGCAGGCTGAGTACAACCGGCAATCGAGATGATGGCGCCCGGCACGCGCAAGCCGTGGGCTCTGCAAAAGTCTCTGCACTCTATATTCATAGCGGCATGTGCTTTAGTGCTGTTGGCTTTGAGCAGCATTGACGTTAACGCTGCCAACTATCCATGCTCGGGCCGCAAGGGCGGTGTATCGCATTGCCAAGGCGAGCTGTTCATCTGCAATGACGGTTCCGTCAGCGGCTCCAAGCGCAGCTGCAGCGCAGAGATGGGCGGCGGTGCCAGCCGCGCGCTGGGGCTGACGTCGCAGCCTAAACCCACCCAATCCACTGGCGGTGATTGCAGCTGCCGAAGTGGACAGATCTGCATTGGGCCTCGTGGGGGACGGTATTGCTACACGGATTCTGGGCGCAAGAGTTATGTGCGATGACTGGATGTATTTTCTTTGAATCAAAGGCGGGTGAATGAATAACGAGAAAGAACAAGGACAACTTGAAATTTCATTTCTTGATAGGAGCTTTTCTGTCAACAGCTCAAATCGAGTTAGGCGACTTCTGAATGAACAGTACAGTAATTGGCTCACATATTTTTCGAGTGTTGGGTATCAGTTAGATCATATTGTTAGAAATTATCTCAATAATATAAAGTCTCATGCTGACAAAATTCATGATGACTATAATTTTGAAAGTGTCGTTGAAGAAACGAATAAATTTCTTACTATTAACAGGATAGTCTCTTCAGACATTACCACTTTCAAACTTAAGGGGTGTAGTGAACAGTTCGTCCACTCATACCTTCTAGGCATTGCTAGTAATAATCTCACGAACGCTGTGAGAGATCATGGACCTGGCTTTTCTGCATGTGGTTTCATAAATGGTATTCTAGATCAGTATGATTTTGACGGCCGAATAAAAGAGGCAAACTCTCTAATTGGAGAAATTAAAAATAGTAAACTATATATAGAGGAATCTATAAGTAGGTTGAAGGTTCTCGAGGATTACGTTAATCAATCTAATGAAAAATTAAACTCTTTAGAAAAGAATTATATTGAAAATGCAGAAAAATCTGTTGGTAATATAAATTCTAATTTAGGTGACTTAGCGAAAAAGACAGAGGAAAACCTAAGAAATATGGTTGCCCAAGCCGAGAAAACGGCTTTGGATCAAGTAAAGTTGCAGAAATCACAAGAGTTGTGGAATAGCAAGCAGCTATATCATGATACTCAAGAGAAGCATTGGTTTAATATTTTGATTGGTGTTGTGGTTGTTTCCTGTGTATTACTCTTCCTCGGCGTGTATGCTGCTGACAGATTTATTCCCAAAACCAATAAATTGATCGAACCTGGGAATGTCGCAGTAGTTATTCTTCTTGTAATATTCTTTTGGTTTATAAGATTAGTAACGAAGATATGGCTAAGCCATTCTCATTTAAAGAATGATGCCCATGAAAGAGCTGTCATGACTCAGACATATCTCTCGCTGTCTTTGGAGTCATCGCTCAGTGATGAACAAAGAAATATTATTTTTAATTCCGTATTCCGGCCTATAAAAGATGGAATTGTCAGTGATGATGGTCCTAATACTCCAGTGTTGGAAATCATTGATCGGTTGAAAACAAATAAATGAGACCTGATGGAAGGGATAAAAAGATATCGAATCAATCTGCAGACGTCTCATCCCCTCCATCCACCCCCTCGCTCTGCTGTGTTTCCAGCGTTAGCTGACTGGTGTACCCGGTGTTGCTCAGGCTGTGGCGCACCGCGGTGACCATCCACACGGTTTCATCGATCTGCTTTTTCCAGCCACTGACGATCACCGGCCGCTGGGGCATGACATCGGCACGGCCATAGGCCAGGGTGATGTCAAAGGAGTAGATGCCGCGCTGGATGCGCAGCCATTCGGCACGGGCGGCGGCCAGGGCGTCCGCCTCGTTGGCATAGGTCTGGCGCAGGGTCTTGGCCCGGCCGCTGATGCCCGCCACCACGCTGGAACGGGTGCCGCGCTTGATGTTGTTATAGAAGGCCTTTACGCCGCTATACGAGTCACGGTCTGACCGTGCCCAGCGGTGCTGGTCGCCTGCATCGCGGGTGATGGTGACAGGCGGCAGCTCTGTACCGCTGGGCGTGCGGGCCTTGCGTGCCTGGCTAAAAAGCAGCGTGCCGTTTTTGATGTTGCACAGGCAATCCATTTGCCTCCCCAGGCGGCGCAGAAACGAGGCGTCGGACTCCTGCGCCTGATCGGCGTGGCCAATCTTGCGCAGCGCAATTTCCTTGTCGATGCTGACCTTGAGTTTGTTCTGCGCACCGATGCTGCGCACGATGGTGCCTACGGTGGTCTTGTGCCAGCTGCGGTCCTTGAGGGTGCGCAGCTCGTCCAGCATATTGGCCGCACGGCCGCGCAGTGTGATGGTGTCGGGCGCGCCGCTGTATTCCACGGCCTGGATGGTGTAGCTGCCCTTATCTACCAGCCCCAGGGGAAAGCCACCCATTTCGTCGGCCGTTGGCGCCCGGTAGGGGCCGCTGCCAGGACTGAGCTGCCAGCCTATGGCCACGGTCATGGGGTCGCCGGTTTCGGGCAGCTCCACGGCGCCGTCATGGTCGCTGATGACGATTTCCACCTCATCGGCCTCGCCGTCGCGGTTGTCGGTGATGTTGAGGCTGACCAGACGCGGCGCGAAGCGGTCGGAAACGTCCTGTCCCTTGACCGTCACGCGCCAGATGGGAGTGAGCTGCAGGAACAGGCGGCGGTTGCTGCTGCCCGTAGTGCTGGCCGTGGGCAGGGTGGCGCGGATGTCGGAAATATCGCTCATGGCCTTGCCCTTAACTCATGCTCACGGCGTCGGATGTTTCCAGGTCGCCCATTTCATCGGAGTAGCCGCCGTCGCCCTCATCGTCCTGGTCGATGCGGCGTAGGGTCAGGCTGAATTCAATCTTGCGTGCCGTGCCGTCCACCTCAAAAAAGGTTTTGGTTTCCTGCATTTCGGTGATGACGTAGGCGCCGTAGATGGTGCCGCTGCCCTCCACCAGCGCCCAGGCCAAGCCGGTGTTACCCATGCGGCGCAGCTCGTCCAGGCTGGCAGGCTTGCCCTTGAACTCGGGGACCATGCTGCCGCTCAGGGTGATGATGTCCTCGCCATAGCCAAGGTATTGCGAGGTATCGCGCCCGCCCACGATGCTCTGCGTGGGGTGCTTCCACGAGGTGCGGCGCTGCAGCTCTTGATACGAGAGGGTATCGAGGCTGAAAACAAAAAGGCCAAGACACATTTGCATGGCGGTCAATTCCAATCTGTAAAGCTGCTTTGAAGGCGTGCGGCCTTGGCGCGCTCGCGCTGCTCGATCACTCGCTCCACCTCCCTGCCTATTGCCTGCAGGTCCATGCCGGGGGCGGCGTGAATCTGGATGGTGATGGTGTCGCCGTGGATCACAGGAGCAGGGCGCGCAGCTGCAGGCACTGGGGTGGCCAGCACCGGGCGGCGGTCAATCTGCACGGGGTCGGCCATGTCGGGCATGGCTGGCAGCTGCTGCGCAGAAATGGCCTGCATTTCCTTCATGACGGGCTGCAGCTGCACGGCCTGGGCTGGTATAGGCGGCAGCTTCTGCAGCGCGGGCAGCAGCGGCTGTGCGGCGGGCGGAAGCGCCTGGGCCGCAGCGGCCTGCAGTTGCACGACCTGGGCAGGCACGGGCGGCAGCTTCTGCAGCATGGGCAGTAGCGGCTGCGCGGTGGGTGGCAGCGCCTGTTCCACAGCGGGCTTCAGTTGCACGACCTGGGCAGGCACGGGCGGCAACGCCTGCAACTGCACGACCTGGGCGGGCACAGGCGGCAACGCCTGCAGTGTGGGCAGCAGCGGCTGCGCAGCGGGTGGCTGCGCTGGTGCGGCAGTGGTCTGCAGCTGTACGACCTGGGCTGGAACGGGCGGCAACGTCTGCAGATCGGGCAGCAGTGGTTGCGCGGCGGGTGGCAGCGCCGGGGCCACAGCAGTCTGCAGCTGTACGACCTGGGCAAGCACGGGCGGCAGCTTTTGCAGTGTGGGCAGCAGCGGCTGCGCAGCAGGTGGCAGTGCCGGGGCCGCAGTGGTCTGTAGTTTCACGGCCTGGGCAGGCAATGGCGGCAGCTTCTGCAGCATGGGCTGCAGCTCCTGCGCGGCGGGTGGCAGCTCCGGGGCGGCAGCGGTCTGCAGCTGCACGACCTGGGCGGGCATACCGACCTGCGGCACGGGCATTACGGGCGCGGCCATGGTTGGAGCGCCCAGCGTGACCCCTGTTGCCATGGCCATGGCCGCAGCAGACTTGCGCACCATGCCTAAGGTGCGGTCAATACCAATGGCTGCACCTTCGCCCACGTTGACGCCTGCCGCCATGAAAACGCGGCTAGGGCTGTGAATGCCCAGCTTTTCCTTGAACCAGCCAATAGCCGAATCTGCTGCACCGCCCACGGCATCGCGCACCATGGCCATCTTGCTGGTGATGCCGTTGACCAGCCCCTGGATGATGTTGGCTCCGAATTCGCTGAATTTGGTGGGCAGCTCAAGGCCAAAGTAGCTCATGACGCCAGCAAAGGCCTGATAGAACAGACCCAGCGGACTCCAGTTGACGATGGCCGTGCTGATGGTTTGCAGCACAGCAGGGAAAGAGCTGCCCAGCTGCTGCCAGACCGTGCTGGCGGTACTGACCATTGCGGCCCACATCTGGCCAAGCATGGATGCAATGCCATTCCACACGGAAGAGGCCGTGTCTTTGATACCTTGCCACATGCCAGAGAAGAAGCCCGGCAGATCCGCCCAGATGGTCTGCGCCGTGCTGACTGAGCTGGACCACAGGCCGGAAAGGCTGGCTTTGATGGATGTCCAGGCCGCCGCGGCTTGAGTCTTGACGCTGCCCCAGACCCCGGAGAAGAAGCCAGAAATGGCGCTCCAGTGTTTATAGATCAGGTAGGCCGCGCCTGCGATGGCCGCAATGGCCAGCACAAACCAGCCCACCGGCGTGGTCAGGAGTGCCACGCCCAGCTTGACGATGACGCCCATGGTTGCACGCAAGGCCACCATGAGGCCAGAGAACAGGGCGCCGGTGAGCTTGCTCACCACACCCGTCAGCGCACTGATGCCCGCGCTCAGCATAGGCACCTTGATGCCGATCGTGCCGAACAGAAAGCGCATCAGCATGAACTTGCCCGCGATCAGAGCCAGCGGCACCAGCAGAGCGCCTAGCACAACCATCAGACCAGCCAGCACCGCGATGGAGCGGGCGATACCTGCCGTCAATGCGGGGTGCTCCTTGATCCAGCCGCCCACGCTGCTGGTGATGTCGCCAACGGCCTTGATGATGTCCTTGGCATCGCCCTTGATGGTGTCGCCAATGTCTGCCATGACATTGGTAAAACCGCCTTGCGCGGCTTCCATGACATTGCTCAGCGTGCCTAGCTGCTCATTGACGCGCTGCTGCAGGCTGGCCTGGGCGTCCATCTTGGCCACGGTTTCCTTATAGCCTTCGTAGCCCTTGGCCATAAAGTTGCGCAGCACCTGCAGATTTTGGGCGTCGGTACCGAACAGCTCGGACAGCACTTCATTCTTGAGAATGTCGTTTTCACCCAGAGCCTTGAGCTTGTCCAGCTGAGCGAACAGGTTTTCGATGCCTGCAAACTTCCCCTGCTTGTCTGCAAAGTTCAGCTTGATGCCCCGCTTGGCCAGCATGTCGTTGGTCTTTTTGAGCTTCTTGCTGTCGAGTCCAGCGGCGAACACTTTGTCGATGGCGTTGCCAGCGCTGCCGCCGTCCGTCATGCCTGCCTGATTCATCATCACCAGCAAGGGGGAAAGCGTCTTGTAGGCTTCCTGCCCCTTTTGCCGAATCAAGGACATGGCTCCCGCCATCTTGGTGATGCCAGCCAACTGGTAATTCTGATCGGCCCCGAGGTAGGCATTCTTTTGCAGCACATCCATCAGGCCGAGCATTTCGCTCTCGGTGGCCTGGGTGGCGTCCTGCATCTTGGCCGCAAAGGCTGCAGCCCCTGTGACGGGCATTTTCAACTGCACGCCCAGCAAGGCAGCAGCCTCGCCCGTTCCGCCCAGAATGGCCTGCGCAGAGATGCCTTCCTTGCGCAGCACGGTCATCATCTCGATGAAGTCAGCCGTTGTTCCGGGCAGGCGGTCCCCCAGGCGCTTGGCCAGGGCATCGATCTGCGTGAACTCGGCCTGGACGCTGCCATCGGACTGCATCATGGCCGCCCGCAGCTGGGTCGATGCATCTTCCTGTTGAGAGAACGCGCCCAGCGTGGCCTGCACCGGTTTGGCCAGGGTGCGGCCCTCGGCCACCATGCCCACGCCCAGACCCACGGCCATGCCTGCGTGCATCATTGACTTGGCGTGATTGGCCTTGAGCGCGGCCAGCTTGTCCTGCTGGGCCTTGAGTCCGGCCAGCGCCTGCTTTTGGCGCTCCATGGCGGCTGTGGCTGCCTCGATCTGGGTTTTCTGGTTGCGCGATTGCTGGCCCAGGCGCTCGGTGCTGATGCCTGCGCGCTCCAGCCGCTGCTGGTAGCCCTGCAGCCGTTCCTTGCCGTTGTCGATCTTGCCGCTGAGCTGGGCAATGCCCGCCTCAGTGGTCTTGATCTGGGTACGGTATTTGCTCAGCGCGGAGTTGGAGCGCTCATAGGCAGTCTGACTGCTCAGCAGCCGAATGCGGGCCATCTCCAGCTGGCGGCTGAATTCGGGCGTAGCGGTGGCGCCGTCCTGCAGCGCCTTGGTGAGCTTGCTGTGTGACTCACGTGCGGTCTTGAGCGATGCGGCAATGTTCTTGTGCCGCTCGCGGTGTTCCACAAGGCTGCCATTGCTGGTGGCCAGCTTGGTTTGCAGGTCTTGCAGGTCGCGTTGCTGCCCGCGCAACTGCACGCGGGTCTTGCGCAGGCCGTCAATGTCTTGCTGGGCTTTTTCAAGGTCGCGCAACTGGTCGCGGGTGGACTTGAGCGCGGCGGCGGCATCCTTGCTGCCGGACTGAATGCCGCGCAGGGGCGCAAGCACTCTATCGCGCAGCTCCAGAATGAGCCGCAGGCGGGTGTCAGACATGGGCACCCCCTTGCGCCAGGGCGCGGGAGTGCAGGGGGGCGGCTAGTCTTTTTCGGCCAGCAGGCGCTCGATTTCGCGGGCCTGGGCGCGGTGACCCTTTGCGCTGACGTGTGCCCAAATGCCGATTGCAGCCACTATGGGCAGCAGGGCAAAGCTCAGCACGGCCAGTGCAAACAGCGCAATGATGAGGAAGTCGGCAAACATTGCCCATATATTACACACCCTGATGTTGGGCGCGAATGCGGGCTCGTTCACGCCATTCCATGAGGTCGGCCAGCGTCATGTCCTCCACGTCCGCCGGCCGCCAATGAAAGACCATGGCCAAGTCGGCCATGGCGTCCTCTACGCTGTCAGGTATTCCGCGCGGATACTCTTGCGGGCGAAAAAACTAGCCACCTTCATGCTCAGCTCGGCAAGGTCGGCCGGGTCGAGCTGGGCCACCTCATGCTGCAACAGGGTGGGGGTGGTGATGCGTGGCAGCAGCATCTGCACAGAGCCCACATCCAGATTGAGCAGCTCGCCCAGCTTGATGCCACGCAGTTGGCCAGCCAGTGGCTTGCGCAGGGTGATGGCCGTGACTTCGGTGTCGCCGCGCTTGATGGGATAGTCCAGCGTGACAACTTCCACGCCTTCGACCACGGGAGTAGTTTCGTTTTCGTTCATGGTGATGGGTTCTCAGAAAAAGGGAATTGAAGGGCGCTCGATCACATGCCGATAGCGCGGCGGATTTTGGAAAGAACGTCCTGGCCATCGACGTTGAAGACCAGGCCGGGCATGTCGATCTCGATCACATCGCGGCCGTCCACGGTCAGCTTGTAGTAGCTGACGCTGATGGTGTGGGTGTGCTCGGTGTCGTCGCCTGCCTTGGCATCGCCGGGGTCGATTTCGCGCACACGCCCGCTGACCAGAATTTCCACGGCGGTGACCACGGCGGTGCCGTCGTCTTCATAGGCGCCCGCAAAGCGCCACTGGTTGGCGTTGTGGGTCTTGCCACCGAATGCGCGGTAGCCGTCGAGCAGAAAGCCGCCGGCCTTGAAAGACAGCTCCAGCTTTTCCAGGCCGAGGTCCACTTCGATGGGGCCGTGCATGCCGCCGCCGCGCCACTCTTCGACCTTGCGGGTGAGCTTGGGCACGGTCACGCTGTCGATCTGGGCGCGCCATACGTTGCCGTCGCCAAAGAGGTTGAAGTTTTTGAGTTTGGAAGGCAGTGCCATTGAATGGTGCTCCTATGGTTTCAGGTTCAGGCCTGGATGGCAGCCGCGAACTCGGCCAGGAAGTCGTCCGTGATGGATTGCTCAAAGATGAGGTTTTCCAGCGGCGGCACGGGCGTGTAGCGGTAGCTGATGAGCAGGCGGCCAGCAGCGAGGTCTTCCTTGCTGTTGCGGTCGGGGTCAAAGTAGGCTTCGGCGCCGATCAGGTAGCCACCGCCCACGAGGTCGCGGAAGCGGCTATTGATGTAGCCCAGCATGTCGCGCACGAGGCTGGGGTGCATGGGCTTGTCCACGAACGCAAAATGCGCGTCGGCAATCGTGTCGGCCAGGACTTGGGCCGTGCGGGTGTAGTTTTCAAAAGAGAACTTGCCGCCCTTCTCTTCGCAGGTACGCGATCCCCAGAAGCGGTAGCCGCTGCGGCGGATGATGGTGGTGACTTCCAGGGCATTGAGGTAGCCCGCATCGCTGGCCGGGTTCTGCAGGTCGAAGAACACGGGCACGGTGATGCCCTCGGGGCCGTTGATGACGGCATTGCTGATGTTCTTGTGCCAGCCCACTTCCTGGTCCAGCTTGGCGCGCAGACCCAGGGCATAGGCGGGTGCTGCCAGGGTGACGGCAGCGCCTGTGCCCTCGGCGCCGCTTGTGCTGTCCCAGGCCATGAAGTTGGGCCACAACACCATGACTTCACGCTGGCCGAATTCCTCGCGGTAGGTGGTGGCTTCTTCCTTGGTCTTGGCATAGCCGCCCGTGGCATCGCGTGCCGCCACATAGGTGAAGGCGCGTAGGGACTGCGCAGCGCTGGCCAGGGCGTTGGCCACGGCCTTGGTGTCCAGCTCGGGGGCGCCGATGATGCGGGGCTTCACGCCCAGCTCGGATTCCGCCGCCAGCAGTGCCTGGATGCCTGTGCGCTGACCAGTGACGGTCACGGTGCCGATGACGTTGGTGGTAGTGGCTGCAATGTCGGCACCTTCTTCCACACGCACCACGATGGTCAGGGCGCGCGATTGGCCGCTGATGGCCGTCAGCGCTTTGGCCAGGGTGCCGCCCTTGCCAGCCTTGCCAATGCCGCCTGCCGGGTTGGTGAGCAGCACAGGGGTGTTGATGGGGAATGCCTCGTCATCGGCATCCGGGGCCGTGGCCACCAGACCGATGACGGCAGTGGAAACAACGCGGATAGCCGCGCCTGCGCCCGTAGTCTCGATGACACGGACGCCATGGTGATATTCAGTTGCAGCCATGTGGCTTCCTTTGAATGAGGGGATGGAAGGGAGTGATGGCGCTCAGGCCGCCTCAGAGTCGGCAGCCGTGGCTTGACCCTTGCCGCGCTTGGGCTTGTCCTGGTCTTCGGCGGCGGCTTGATCGGCGCTTGCGCTGGCAGGCTGTTCAACAGTCTCTGCGCCTTGGGTATTGGCCTGGACTTGCACCTGGGCCTGCAGCTCAGCCAGCAGCGGTGCCACTTGCTTGAAAGGACGATCAGCCACGCAATCGAGAATGAAATGGGCGGCTTCTTGCGTGACGGTCAGCGTCACGATGTTGGGATTTGTCGTTTGAGACATGGGCTTTGCATAGGGGGTGGGTTGCTGGTCCCCTATGGTTGCGCCCGGTGCCCGAATGAGCCAGCGCGGCCCGTTGTGGCGGTGACTTGCACGTAACTGGCCCGCACCCTGGGCCTGATTTCGCTACACCGCCACGCTTTTAGCGTAGGTAAACAACTCGTCTAAGTCGCTGTCCGATAGCTGCAGCAGTTGGGCCATGGTCTGCATGGCCGGGCTACCTCGCTCCCAGGTCGTGGCGCGCTGGTATCCGATTTTTACGGTGTAGCGCTGCACCTCATCCGGGATGCTGGCGATTTTTGCCAGCACATCGTCCTCTGTGATGCGCTTGATGGCAAAGAGTGCAACCAGCCCCTGCGCCGGCGTGCATGTTGCGGGGGCCGCCTTGGGCTGCTCTGGAGTTGTCGGCGTGGTTTCGGGCTTGACGATTTCCCAGCCTGTGGCCACACGCCGCACCCGCTCACCATCGCCCGGCTTAAACACTGGCGGCGCATCCTCATATGCGTTGCGCGGGATGTGAAAGACGCCCGGCTCTTCCGGGCTTTCGTCCGCTGTGGTGATGCCTACAAACCATCCATCGTCATCGCACTGAAAAACAATCTTTTCTTTCATATCTGCCTCACAGGTACTTAATCAGGCCCATAAAAGCCACGTTTCTCGGGCGCGTTTCAGATCCAAAGCGTCCCTCGGATTCAAGTCCGTTGGCATATGGCCATGTACGTGCCGGGTCGGATGGGCTGTCCGCTGGATTAGCGTTTGAGCCTCCATCGGAGTAATACCAAAGATCATCTCGAATACCCCATCTCGTACCGTCTGGACCCGCTGGCGCGCTGGTTGGCAGGTTGTGTTGGTGGGTCTGCACAGTATCGATCTGGGCAGAGCCGAGAACACGGCTCGCATCAATTCCGCGTCCGTCATCCCAGAAGCGGGGGAACTCACCACGGGTTTCTGGCACGTTGAATGTGGTCGAACCATCGCCCGACCCGAATCGCGTGCCGATCACCGCGAACAGCTTTGCGTATGTTGTGCGGCTGACCGCTGCGCCGTTGGTTTTCAGGCACCCCGCAGGCACGGTAGAACCGGCATACATGAAGATCGACCCGGTGGGCATGTGGTCGCTGATGGTGTCCACAAGTCCCTTGGGGGTCACGGAGCGAGTGGTATCAATACCCGCCTTTGCCTCAGCTACCGTAGCCAGCTCGCTGACACCGCTCACGGTTTCAGTTGCTGCCGCAAGCGCATGCGAGTGGCTGGTGGTCGTGACTGCATTGGCTGTTGTGCCGCTCAGTGTGGTGGGTGTCCCCAAGGTCAGCGTGCGGTCTGCCGTCAGGTTGCCGCCGCCCGTCAGGCCATTGCCCGCCACGATGTTGCGCGCAGCCAGGGCGCCGTCCGTGATGCCGTAGCCTGCCAGCGTGGTGGGCTTGCCGGTGACGCTGGCCCAGGGCGGGGTGACGGTGACGCTGCCGGCAGCCGTCAGCCGCCCCTGGGCATCGACGGTGAAGGTGGGAGCCGCCGTGGCGCTGCCGTAGCTGCCAGCGGTCACTGTCGTGTTGGCCAGGGCAATGGTGCGGTCTGCAGTCAAGTTGCCGCCACCACTCAGACCCGTGCCCGTGTTGATGGCGCGGGCGGCCAGGGCGCCGTCAGTGATGCCGTAGCCTGCCAAGGTGGTGGGCTTGCCGGTGATGCTGCCCCAGGCGGGGGTGACCGTCACGGTTCCAGCCGCTGTCAGCCGCCCCTGGGCATCGACGGTGAAGGTGGGCGCCGCCGTAGCGCTGCCGTAGCTGCCAGCGGTCACTGCCGTGTTGGCCAGGGCAATGGTGCGGTTTGCGGTCAGATTGCCGCCGCCCGTCAGGCCTGTGCCTGCCGTGATGGTGCGAGCGGCAAGAGCCGCATCCGTGATTCCGTAGCCCGCCAAGGTGGTGGGCTTTCCGGTAACACTGCCCCAGGCCGGGGTGACGGTCACGGTGCCGGCTGCCGTCAGCCGCCCCTGGGCATCGACGGTGAAGGTGGGGGCTTCCGTGGCGCTGCCGTAGCCCCCCGCCGTCACTGCCGTGTTGGCCAGGGCAATCGTGCGGTTTGCGGTCAGATTGCCGCCGCCCGTCAGGCCCGTGCCTGTGGCTATGGTGCGCTCATCGGTCAGGCTCTTGCGCCATGCACTCCAGCCCGTGTTGTAGCGCGAGCGGGTCCATTGGTCGCCATTGTTGTAGTGGGTATAGGTCTGGGTGCTGATGGATGCACCGTCCCCGATGACCAGCAGCGTGCCAGCGGCGGCCACCGGGTAATTGGTGCCGCCCGTGGCGTTGGCATTGGTGCTTTGCGTGTAGATGCCTCGGGCTGTCACCGTATTGAGGTCCACACCGCTACCCAGGGCCGATGCCATGGTGACGGCAGCACCGTCGCCCAGGTCGGCCACGTTCAGGCTGACCAGATGGGTGTGGCTGGTGGCCGTAGCTGCATTGGTGGTGGCGCCCGTCAGCGTGCTGGGGGTTCCCAAGGTCAGCGTGCGGTCTGCCGTGAGGTTGCCGCCGCCTGTCAGGCCATTGCCCGCAATGATGTTGCGCGCAGCCAGGGCGCCGTCCGTGATGCCGTAGCCCGCCAAGGTGGTGGGCTTGCCGGTGACGCTGCCCCAGGCCGGGGTGACGGTCACAGTGCCTGCCGCCGTCAGCCGCCCCTGGGCATCGACGGTGAAGGTGGGCGCCGCCGTGGCGCTGCCATAGCTGCCCGCCGTCACTGCCGTGTTGGCCAGGGCAATGGTGCGGTTTGCGGTCAGATTGCCACCGCCCGTCAGGCCTGTGCCTGCCGTGATGGTGCGAGCGGCTAGAGCCGCATCCGTGATGCCGTAGCCCGCCAAGGTGGTGGGCTTGCCGGTGACACTGCCCCAGGCCGGCGTGACCGTCACGGTTCCAGCCGCTGTCAGTCGCCCCTGGGCATCGACGGTAAAGGTGGGCGCCGCCGTGGCGCTGCCGTAGTTGCCTGCCGTCACTGCCGTGTTGGCCAGGGCAATGGTGCGATTGTCCGAGAGGTCGCCGCCGCCCGTCAGGCCCGTGCCTGTGGCAATGGTGCGCTCATCCGTCACGCTCTTGCGCCATGGACTCCAGTTCGCGTTCAGGCGGGAACGTGTCCATTGGCTGCCGTTGTAGTAGTGGGTATAGGTTTGCGTGCTGATGGATGCACCGTCCCCAATGACCAGCAGGGTGCCGGCCTCTGGCACCGGGTAATTGCTGCCGCCTACGGCGTTGGCATTGGCGCTTTGCGTGTAGATGCCTCGGGCTGTCACCGTGTTGAGGTCCACACCATTGCCCAGGGCTGATGCCATGGTGACGGCAGCACCGTCGCCCAGGTCGGCCACGTTCAGGCTGACCAGATGGGTGTGGCTGGTGGCCGTAGCTGCATTGGTGGTGGCGCCCGTCAGCGTGCTGGGGGTGCCCAAGGTCAGCGTGCGGTCTGCCGTGAGGTTGCCGCCGCCCGTCAAACCATTGCCCGCTACGATGTTGCGCGCAGCCAGGGCACCGTCCGTGATGCCGTAGCCGGCCAGCGTGGTGGGCTTGCCGGTGATGCTGCCCCAGGCCGGGGTGACGGTCACGGTCCCTGCCGCCGTCAGTCGCCCCTGGGCATCGACGGTGAAGGTGGGAGCTGCCGTGGCGCTGCCGTAGCTGCCCGCTGTCACTGCCGTGTTGGCCAGGGTGATGGTGCGATTGGCTGCAAGGCTGCCACCGCCCGTAAGGCCCACGCCTGCCGTGATGACCGTGGCGGCCAAGGCCCGCGCGTTGAACAGCGTCTTGACGCTGGCTGCCGTGAGTGCCCGCACGGCATCTGCCAGCCCATTGGCCTCGGCTTCGGTGGCCAGCTCCACCACGCCCTGGCGGTCAGTGGTCGCCGGCGGGTTGATGAAATTGGTTTCCCCAAACTGCAGCGTGCTGATGTTCACGGAGCCGTCCAGCACACGCAGATCGGTGGACAGCAGGAAGATGGACGCCGCCGACTTTTCCAGAATCACGGCGGCCTGGCTGTAGGTGCCCAGCAGCACGCCGTTATCGAGGTACAGGCCCAGGCCGCGCACGGTATAGGTCTGGTTGCCATCGTCGCGGATGGTGACGTGGATGGTGTCCTTTGCCACCACATCCCCGGCGATGGTGGTGATGCGCTTGATTTCGTTGGGGATGGCGGTTAGCGCTTCGGTAGGCGTGAATGCGGTGGCAGTCACGCCGACGCTAACCAATGTGCGCGCAAGGGTCCCGTTCTGGGCGGCGTTCACAAGCGCCTGCCGCCCTGCAGTGGTGAGTTTGAAGATGATGGCCATAGGGTGCGGTTACGGTTGCCTTGAGGTCAGCCCACATTCATGTCAAGCCGCGTGTACGCCACGGGCCTGCCCACGCATGCGAGCTGGGTGGATGCCTGGGCGTTGAGCCCCTGGATGAAGGTGAAATGGGAGCGCAGCGGCTTGACGCGCGAGACTTCGGCCATAACGTCCTGCACGAATGCGGCGCTGGCCTGCTCGCCGTCCTGGCCGGTCATGGTGAAAACCAGCTCAAAGGTGTGCGGCGCTCCTTTGGGCGCGGTCTGCCACCATTCCCGGATGCTGATGGCACCGCCGAAGCTGGCCACGGTGTCGCGCACGCTCTTGAGGGTGCCGCGCTGCCGCTGGACCTGAATGGCATTGCGCACCAGCGCCCGTTTGATGGCCTCGGGCCACTCGCTGCGCCATGCCTCCACGCCCATGCTCCAAGCGAGCCAGGGCAGAAGCTCCAGCGGGCAGGTGTCGGGGTTCCAGAGCGCGCGGTGCGGCTGGTCGATAGCGTCAAAGTGCTTGACCATGACCGACTCGGCGGCCCGGTCCAGCGGCGTGGCATTGGGTGGAAGCAGTGAATCAGCCAACGATGCCCCCGTGCGTCACGTTGATGGCGGTACACCAGCTGGCCTGGGTTTCACCCACGGCAACATCGGCTGCAGGGCTGGTCAGCTCTACCCGGTCCACGCCCTCGATGTGCAGGGCGGCATAGATGCCGGACATGGTAGGGCGCCGCCCGATGCGGTGCATGGATTCGGCATAGGCCGCAATGCGCTGTTGTGCAGTGGTCAGGACGCTGGACGAATCCGGCCCCGGCAAGGTGTAAATCTTGCCGGTGATCTGGTAATTGACGATGCCTGCAGCCTGGACGATCACCTCATCCGTGAGCGGGCGGATGTCATCGGCATTGACAGCGGCTGCCACGGTATCGAGCAGCGCTTGGCTTGGCACGCCGTTGCCCACACGGGAAAGCACGGAAACCACGACACGGCCCGGCGTGGGGCTGGTGGCTGCTGCGTCCAGGACTTGACCGTCTGCGGTCTTCGCATGAAAGACATAGGCACCCACAGGCCCGGCCACGCTGTAGCCGCGTGGTGCCAGCTGGATGCGAGCGCGGAATGTGTCGTCATCCTCATAGACGGCAGCCACGGGGGGAATGGCGGCAGGCTGGGCAGGAACGATGACAAGGCGCACGACGCCAAAGATGGCGCCCAACTGGTCCAGGTCGCTGCCGCGCGAATAGGCCAGCATCACGGCGTGGGCGCTGTCGTTTCTGTCGCTGCGCTCTACAACCAGCTGATAGGCCAAGCGCTCTAGCAACTTGGTTAAGGGTTCGGACTCCAGAGCCAGAGTGTCGCTGACGGCTGCGCGCAACTCTGCAGGCATAGCCGCCACGAAGTCAGCCTTGAGCACGGAAAGAATGGTTTCAAACTCCGGCACCACTACCACGGCGGGCGCCGGCAGCTTGCTCATGTCAATGATTTGGGCATTGCTCATGTGCGGGCACCTTGAGCGGGTTGAATGCTCACGGCTTGGCGGCGTGTGGATGCCTGCCCACGGTCCTGGCGCTCCAGCTGCAGTACGGCCCGGCCGCTGGCGTCAAAGTTGAGAAATGCACGGCGCAGGCGCGTGCGGGGCTCGTGCTTCATGATGGCCTGCGCTGTCGCCGCCTGCAGCCGCAGGATGTTGGCGGGCGTCATAGGCTGGTCGATGAGCTGCGGGATGAAGCTGCCATAGCCCCGGCGCATGACGCGCGAGCCGATGGGCGTGGTGAGAATGTCCGTGATGGACT
>Ga0209370_1000579_pt1 | contig 45430 bp, 33 predicted proteins | sample AgamicAtPrz_FD_187164 | JGI IMG/M metagenome (GOLD analysis project Ga0209370, IMG submission 187164) | Agave microbial communities from Guanajuato, Mexico - At.P.rz (SPAdes) (version 2) | ecosystem: Host-associated > Plants > Phyllosphere > Phylloplane/Leaf | place: Guanajuato, Mexico...
CACAGACGTTAGCCGGCGTTAGCCCGACTCCAGAATCAAGGGCAAGCATTCTAGTGAGTCGCGCAGCAGAAGTCACCCCACTCGGGACGACGGGAAACCACGCCGGTCGATTAACTTTCAAGGCCCGGACGACATAGCGCCGGGCCTGCTTCAATGGGGGCCGCACGACGCCCGGGGCGCCCTGCAGCCGAAATACCTTGTCAAACAACTACCAGGAACGAATTCGCTGCCTTTATTCAGGGTCGATTTCGTTGAACTGGCAGTACTCCTCCCACTCCATCCCCAGCGCCTCAGCTACCTCGCGGTGCGTCTCCAGGCGCATGGCCTGCAGTTGCTCGGGGGTTTCGGCGATCAGTTGCAGGGCCAGATCCCAAGGCTGGATACCCTGCTCCTCGGCCGCATCCTCGAACGCCCACTCGATCTGCTGGGCCTGCTCGCGCGCATCCAGCTCACGGATCTCTTCGAGCAGCTGCGGGTTGGCCTCGGCAAAGCGCTGTAGCGCCAGGGCCTGACGGGCTTCTTTTGCGATCATCGGGCTGTTCCTCTGCCGGCCAAATGGGCCGGTGTTTCAACCGGCTGAAATCTAACAGCTTTTATTGGGGTCTCACCAGAGGATTGCAAGGGCCGGGATGCGATTTGGCCGGGAGGGCGTTCGCCAGGGCATTTTCAGCGCCCGGGAGACCGAGCGCCGCCCGCGCGGCGCTTCGCGGGTATTCGCCTTGACACTTTCTGCGCCTGTGAGATCGAGCGCCGCCCGCGCGGCGCTTCGCGGGCATTCGCCTTGACACTTTCTGCGCCTGTGAGATCGAGCGCCGCCCGCGCGGCGCTTCGCGGGACAAGTCGGATCGCCGCACCGCCGCTCCCACATTTGTTGCAACGTGGCCATGCCTGTAAGAGAGGCGTTGCCCGCCTTGGTGCATTGTTTGAGGCCGGTGAGGCGGCGGTTGCGCCAGCCGAGAAACCGCGTCAAGGCAACAAGGCTGACAACCATGGCCTGACAGGTTCGGCACGTTGCAAAAAATGTGGGAGCGGCGGTGCGGCGATCCGACTTGTCCCGCGAAGCGCCGCGCGGGCGGCGCTCGATCTCACAGGTGCCAGAACCCTCAAGCCATACACCGAGCGCAAAAACAAAAAGGCGCCCGATCTCACGATCAAGGCGCCTTCGAAGAATATGGGGTGGACGATGGGAATCGAACCCACGACAACTGGAATCACAATCCAGCGCTCTACCAACTGAGCTACGCCCACCATATTGCAGTCTTGCGATGTTGCAGTACAGCCTTACAGAAGCATGGTGCGGACGAAGAGACTCGAACTCTTACAGCTTGCGCCGCTGGAACCTAAATCCAGTGTGTCTACCAATTTCACCACGTCCGCGTAACGCTTAAAACAAAGGCGCCAGATGCTATCGAGGCGCCTTTGAAGAATATGGGGTGGACGATGGGAATCGAACCCACGACAACTGGAATCACAATCCAGCGCTCTACCAACTGAGCTACGCCCACCATATTGCATTACAACCTACTTGCTTGCCAAAGCTGCCTAATGGCGCACCCGGCAGGACTCGAACCTGCGACCATCCGCTTAGAAGGCGGATGCTCTATCCAGCTGAGCTACGGGCGCTTAAGCTTGAAGCCTAACCGAACGAGACCTTAACAGGTAACTGCTAAACCACTCATTCTGCCCGACTTAGCCAACCAGTGCTAGGCTGTGCCCGACAAGTGCGGCGAATCTTATAGGCGGGCCTGATAGTCGTCAACACCTTTCTCAAAAAAATTTAAATTATTTAAGGGCTTAGGGGATTTGCCCGACCACCCGCCTTTGCCCTTGGCCCATGTCGTGCGAGAATGCGCCCTCTTTAATTGTTTCCTTCTCGATGGTTAATCACGCGTCTATGACTGCACACCTAATCGATGGCAAGGCGATCGCCGCCAGCCTGCGCCAGCAGATCGCTCAACGTGTCGTGGAGCGTCGCCAGCAAGGCCTGCGTACGCCGGGCCTGGCGGTGATCCTGGTCGGCACCGACCCCGCCTCCCAAGTCTATGTCTCGCACAAGCGCAAGGACTGCGAAGAGGTCGGCTTCATTTCGCAGGCGTTCGACCTGCCCAGCGAAACCACGCAGCAGGCCCTGACCGAGCTGATCGACCGCCTCAATGACGACCCGGCCGTCGACGGTATCCTGCTGCAGTTGCCGCTGCCAGCGCACCTGGACGCCTCGCTGCTGCTCGAGCGCATCCGCCCGGACAAGGACGTGGACGGCTTCCACCCGTACAACATCGGCCGCCTGGCCCAGCGCATCCCGCTGCTGCGCCCGTGCACGCCGAAGGGCATCATGACCCTGCTGGAAAGCACCGGCCAGGACCTGTACGGCATGAACGCGGTCATCGTCGGCGCCTCCAACATCGTTGGCCGCCCGATGGCCATGGAGCTGCTGCTGGCCGGCTGCACCGTGACCGTCTGCCACCGCTTCACCAAGGACCTCGCCGGCCATGTCGGCCGCGCCGACCTGGTGGTAGTGGCCGCCGGCAAGCCTGGCCTGGTCAAGGGTGAATGGATCAAGGAAGGTGCCATCGTCATTGACGTGGGCATCAACCGCCAGGAAGACGGCAAGCTGGTCGGCGACGTGGTCTACGAGACCGCCCTGCCGCGCGCCGGCTGGATCACGCCGGTGCCGGGCGGCGTCGGGCCGATGACCCGCGCATGCCTGCTGGAGAACACGCTGTATGCGGCGGAAGAGCTGCACAAGTAAGACCGCGTGATATGAAAACGGCACCTCTGGCAGGTGCCGTTTTTTTTGCCCGCAAAATATGCACTGGGTTTACCGGCCTCTTCGCGGGTGAACCCGCTCCCACAGGTTGCGCGCCGTCCCAGAAGATGGCGATATCTCTGTGGGAGCGGGTTTACCCGCGAAGAAGCCGGCGCGGTATTCAGCCGATCACTTCCTGGCCGCCTCCCACGACTTCAGCAGTTCGTTGTAGCTGACCGTCTCGCCCTTGGGCTTTTCGTTGGCCAGTTTCGGTTTCGGCGCCCCGGGCTGGTCGAACCAGTACTGGGCGTCCTTCTCCGGGTTCAGCTTCGGTGCGCAGGTGGCCTGGGCGTTGGACCGCTGCAAGCGCTCCATCATCCGGTCCTGGTCGCGGGCCAGGCCGTCCAGCGCTTCCTGCGGGGTCTTCTCGCCACTGGCCACTTCGGCGATGTGGCTCCACCACAACTGCGCCAACCGCGGGTAATCCGGCACGTTGGTGCCGGTCGGTGTCCACTGTACCCGCGCCGGGCTGCGGTAGAACTCCACCAGCCCGCCCAGCTTGGGCGCCAGTTCGGTCATGGCCTGGGAATTGATGTCCGACTCGCGAATCGGCGTGAGGCCGACGATGGTCTTTTTCAGCGACACGGTCTTGGAGGTGACGAACTGGGCGTACAGCCACGCAGCCAGGCGTTGCTTCTCGGGGGTGGACTTGAAGAAGGTCCACGAACCGGTGTCCTGGTAGCCCAGCTTCATCCCCTCCTCCCAGTACGGCCCCTTCGGCGAAGGCGCCATGCGCCACTTCGGCGTGCCGTCGGCATTCACCACCGGCAAACCGGGCTTGGTCATGTCGGCGGTAAACGCGGTGTACCAGAAGATCTGCTGGGCGATGTTGCCCTGGGCCGGCACCGGGCCGGCTTCGGAGAAGGTCATGCCCTGGGCTTCCTTGGGCGCATAGGCACGCATCCAGTCCACGTACTTCTGCGTGGCATACACGGCGGCCGGGCCGTTGGTGTCGCCGCCACGGGTCACGCTGGACCCCACCGGGTGGCAGTCCTCCACGCGAATGCCCCATTCGTCCACCGGCAAACCATTGGGCAGGCCTTTGTCGCCGCCACCCGCCATGGAGAACCAGGCATCGGTGAAGCGCCAGCCCAGCGACGGGTCTTTCTTGCCGTAGTCCATGTGGCCATAAACGCGTTTGCCGTCGATTTCCTTGACGTCTTCGCTGAAGAACCTGGCAATGTCCTCGTAGGCCGACCAGTTCACCGGTACGCCCAGCTCGTAGCCGTACTTTTCCTTGAACCTGGCCTTCAGCTCGGGCCGCTCGAACCAGTCGGCACGGAACCAGTAGAGGTTGGCGAACTGCTGGTCGGGCAGTTGGTAGACCTTGCCATCCGGCGCGGTGGTGAAGGAAATGCCGATGAAGTCCTTCAGGTCCAGGGTCGGCGAAGTGTAGTCCTTGCCTTCGTTGGCCATCAGGTCGGTGATCGATTCCACCTTGCCGTAGCGAAAGTGCGTACCGATCAGGTCGGAGTCGTTGACCCAGCCGTCATAGATGTTCTTGTCCGACTGCATCTGTGTCTGCAGCTTTTCCACCACGTCGCCTTCCTGCAACAGGTCGTGGGTCAGCTGTATACCGGTGATCTCGCTGAAGGCCTTGGCCAGCACCTTGGACTCGTATTCATGGGTGGTGATGGTTTCCGACACCACATTGATCTTCATGCCGCGGAACGGCTCGGCAGCCTTGATGAACCACTTCAACTCGGCCAGCTGCTGTTCAGGGGTAAGGGTCGAAGGCTTGAACTCACTGCCGAGCCACTTCCTTGCCGCATCCTCGTACTGGTCGGCCCAGGCTGTGCCCTGCACGCTGGCCAGTACCAGCAACGCGGCCAGGGTCAAATGTCGCCTGTTGTACTTGTTGTCGAACATTGTGATCTCCCGTTTCAGTTATCCCACAGGGCCGCTCGCTCAGCCCCAGCGCAGCACCACCACCAGCCACGCCAGCGACAGCAGCGAGGCCACCCACAATGGCCACTCGCTGACGCCAACCACCAGCAAATGCAGGTAGGCGCTGGCCAGCAGGCCGATGAACAAGCGGTCGCCACGGCTGGTGACCAGCGGCAGGAAGCCGCGTCGCTCCACGCAGGGGCGACGCAGTTCGAGCAGGGTCATGCCCAGCAGCAGCACGCCAACGGCGGCGAAGAACAGCGCCGTCGGCAAGGTCCAGGCCATCCACTCCATGCCTTGCCCTCCTCACACCCGGCCCAGGGCGAAGCCCTTGGCCACATGGTTGCGCACGAACCAGATCACCAGCATGCCCGGCAAGATGGTCAGTACCCCCGCCGCCGCCAACACGCCCCAATCGATGCCCGAGGCCGACACGGTACGGGTCATCACAGCGGCGATCGGTTTGGCATTCACCGAGGTCAGGGTGCGCGCCAGCAGCAGCTCGACCCAGGAGAACATGAAACAGAAAAACGCCGTCACGCCGATGCCGGAGCCAATCAGCGGGATGAAGATCTTCACGAAGAAGCGCGGGAAGCTGTAGCCGTCGATGTAGGCTGTTTCGTCGATTTCCTTAGGCACACCAGACATGAACCCCTCGAGGATCCACACCGCCAGCGGCACGTTGAACAGGCAGTGGGCCAGGGCCACGGCGATATGGGTATCGAACAGGCCGATCGACGAATACAGCTGGAAGAACGGCAGCAGGAACACCGCCGGTGGCGCCATGCGGTTGGTCAGCAGCCAGAAGAACAGGTGCCGGTCACCGAGAAAGCGGTAACGCGAGAAGGCATATGCCGCTGGCAGCGCCACCAGCAGCGAAATCAGCGTGTTCAGGCACACGTAGTACAGCGAATTGATGTAGCCGCTGTACCAGCTGGCATCGGTGAAGATCACCCGGTAGTTGTCGAGGGTGAACGCCTGCGGCCACAGGGTCAGGCCGCCGAGGATCTCGGTGTTGCTCTTGAACGACATGTTCAGCAGCCAGTAGATCGGCACCAGCAGGAAGAAGAAGTACAGCAGCAGGGCCAGCGATTTGCGCGTGCTCATGGCCTAGTCCTTGTCGGCATGGGTCATGGCTGTGTAGAACAGCCACGAAACCAGCAGGATGATCAGGAAGTACACCAGCGAGAATGCCGCCGCCGGGCCCAGGTCGAACTGCCCCACGGCCATGCGCGTGAGGGTCTGGCTGAGGAAGGTGGTGGCGTTGCCGGGCCCGCCACCGGTGAGCACGAAGGGCTCGGTGTAGATCATGAAGCTGTCCATGAAGCGCAGCATCACCGCGATCAGCAGCACGTTCTTCAGCTTGGGCAACTGGATATGGCGGAACACCGCCCAGCCCGAGGCGCGGTCGATGCGCGCAGCCTGGTAGTACACGTCGGGGATGGCGCGCAGCCCCGAATAACAGAGCAACGCCACCAGCGATGTCCAGTGCCACACGTCCATCACCAGCACGGTCAGCCAAGCGTCGAACGGGTCGCCAGCGTAGTTGTAGCTGACCCCGAGCTTGGCCAGTGTGGCGCCGAGCAGGCCGATGTCGGCCCGGCCGAAAATCTGCCAGATGGTGCCGACCACGTTCCACGGGATCAGCAACGGGATGGCCATGACGATCAGGCACACCGAGGCCATGCGCCCCTTGGTCGGCATGGTCAGGGCAATGGCGATGCCCAGCGGGATCTCGATCAGCAGCACGCAGGCGGAATAGATGAACTGGCGCAGCAGCGCATCGTGCAGCGCCGGGTCGCGCAGCACCTGGCGGTACCAGTCGGCGCCGACGAAGTAGCGGTTGGACTGGTCGAAGATGTCCTGCACCGAGTAGTTGACCACCGTCATCATCGGCACCACCGCACTGAATGCCACCAGCAGGAACACCGGCAGCACCAGCCACCAGGCCTTGTTGTTCGGCACCTTGTTCATGGCCCGGCCTCCAGCAGCACATCGTCGACGTACAGCATCAGCCACTGCGCCGGCAGGCTGACCCAGGCCTGGGCCACCGGCAGCGGGCGGTCCTCGCCCAGGCGCACCTTGAGCGCGACACCGCCCAGTTCGAGGGTGACGATGCGGTAGGTGCCCAGGTCCTCGACGTCCAGCACCCGTGCCGGGTAGGCGTCATCGAACGGGCTGTCCCACAGCTGCACGAATTCCGGGCGGATGCCTACCTGCAGGCGCCCAGCGCCTGTGGCCGCCAGGCGCTCTCGCAGGTGCTCCCGCAGTTGCCCGGGCAGCACCAGGTGAATATCGCCGAACGCCACCCCGTCCGCTTCGGCGCGTACCTCGATCAGGTTCATCCCCGGGCTGCCGATGAAGTAACCGACGAAGGTATGCCGCGGCCGCTCGAACAGTTCGCGCGGGGTGCCGAACTGGACGATGCGCCCGCCGTGCATCACCGCGATCTTGTCGGCGAACGTCGAGGCCTCCAACTGGTCGTGGGTGACGTAGATCATGGTGATGTTGAACTGCTCGTGGATCTGCTTGAGCTTGCGCCGCAGCTTCCACTTCAGGTGCGGGTCGATCACCGTCAGCGGCTCGTCGAACAGGATCGCCGACACGTCATCGCGCACCAGGCCACGGCCCATGGAGACCTTCTGCTTTTCGTCGGCACTGAGGTTGCGCGCCTTCTTGCGCAGCACGGCCGAGAGGTCGAGCACCTCGGCAATTTCCTCCACCCGGGCCTGCACCCGGGCTTCGTCCAGCCCCTGGTTGCGCAAGGGAAACGCCAGGTTGTCGAACACCGTCATGGTGTCGTACACCACCGGGAACTGAAACACCTGGGCGATGTTACGCGCCTGTGGTGACAGCTGGTTGACCGGCTTGCCGTCGAACAGCACCTCGCCGTGGGACGGTGTCAGCAGCCCGGAGATGATGTTGAGCAAGGTCGACTTGCCACAGCCCGACGGCCCGAGCAAGGCGTAGGCACCGCCCTGCTCCCACACATGCTCCAGCGCGTGCAGGGCATAGTCTGCCTCGCTGGCGGGCTGGCGGCTGTAGCTGTGCGCCAGTTGGCGCAGGCGGATCTCGGCCATCACCCTCTCCTTGCCTGGCGCAGCCCAGGGGCCTGCACCAGCGCCCCGGCGCTGTCGAACACGAACAGCTTGTGGGTGGGGATGAACACGCGGATCGGCGTGTCCACCTGGTATTCGTGCACCCCTGGCAGGTGCAGGATCATGCGCCAGTGTTCGTTGCGCACATGCAGGAAGGTCTCTGAACCACTGATCTCGGCCAGTTCCACCAGCACCGACAATTCCAGGTCGTCGTCGTGGGCCGGCACCAGGCTGATGTGGCTGGGCCGCACGCCAAAGCGGTAGTCACCCTCGGCAAGCGGCTGCAAGTCGGCATTGCGGGCAAAGTGCACGGCCTGGGCCAGGCTCACGTCGTTGCCGCTGATACGGCCAGGCACCAGGTTGATCGGCGGCTCGGAAAACAGCTCGGCAGCCAGCACGCTGCCCGGGCGCTGGTAGACCTCGGCGGTAGGCCCGCTCTGGACGATACGGCCCTCATGCACCAGGGTGGTGGTGCCGCCCAGAGCCAGCGCCTCGTTGGGCTCGGTGGTGGCATACACGGCAATGCAGTGGCGTGCCGCGAACAGTTCGCGCAGTTCCTGGCGCAGGCCCTCGCGCAGTTTGTAGTCGAGGTTGACCAGAGGCTCGTCGAACAGGATCAGCGAGGCATCCTTGACCAGCGCCCGGGCCATTGCCGTGCGTTGCTGCTGGCCACCGGACAGCTCCAGCGGCAGGCGCTGCAGGTAGGCTTCGATGCGCAGCATCTCGGCGGTTTCCTGCACCCGTCGGCGAATCTGGGGCTCGGCCATGCGTGCCTGGCGCAGCGGTGACGCAATGTTCTCGTACACGCTGAGGGTCGGGTAATTGATGAACTGCTGATACACCATCGACACATTGCGCTGGCGCACCGGCACGCCAGTCACGTCCTGGCCATCCATCAGCACCCGCCCCCGGTCCGGGCGATCGAGCCCGGCCATCAGGCGCATCAGGCTGGTCTTGCCGGCCAGGGTGCGGCCCAGCAGCACGTTGAACGAGCCGGGTTCGAAACGCAGTGAGGCATCGACGATCCAGGCCTGGTTGTCGACGCTGCGGCTGACCTGTTCCAGCACCAGGGACATGGCGTGGCCTTCTTGTGGTTTTTGTCTGCCGAGCACAGCCAGTTTCGTGCCAGTTGCACCGCGACCGTCTGGCTCGGGGCCTTGCTGGCAACACCGGCCAATCGCAGGTTCACAAGTGAACACAAGCACTGAACAACTGAACACTTGCCGGTTTGACATTGAACAACCGTGCACGACACTGAACAGCGGTCGGCCCCATGACAACAATCACACAGGACAGGCCCATGGCCGCATCCGCTTCGCCCCATGCCCAACTGATCCAGGCCTCCTGGGCCCGCTGCCGCGACCACGGCCTGCAACCCCAGCACGCCCCGGACTTCGACTGCCTGACCCGCGCCGAGCTGAACGCCCTGCTGGAGCAGCGCCAGGCCCTGCTGCACCTGACCCGCGAAGCGGTGCTGCCGCAATATGCGCACCTGCTGGGCAATGCCAGCTACCTGGTGATGCTGGCCGATGCCAGCGGCTGCCTGCTCGACAGCTGGGGCTCGCGACGGTTCATCGAGCCGCGCCAGCAGCATGGTTTCAGCGCCGGTGCCCACTGGCACGAGCGCGGTGTCGGCACCAATGCGCTGGGCACCGCGCTGGTCTGCGCCGAGGCGATTCACGTGGGCCAGGACGAGCACTTCCTGCGCCAGAACCGCTATATGTCCAGCGCCGCCGCGCCGCTGTTCGACGCCGAGCGGCAGCTGGTCGGGGTGCTCGATGTGGCCAGCGACGGCTACCTGCCCGCCAGCCAGACCCTGGGCCTGGTACGCATGATGGGCCAGAGCCTGGAGAACCGCCTGATCCTCGCCAAGCACGCCGACCAGCACGCGCAACTGATCTTCAACAGCGCCTCCGACAACCTCGACAGCCCCTGGGCCGGCCTGCTGGTGTTCGATGAGCACGGGCAGGTGCTGGCCGCCAATCACCGGGCCGACACCCTGCTCGGGGGCAACCCGTTGCAGCAGAACATCGCGCAACTGTTCCAGTTGCCCCTGCAACAGCTGCTCAGCCATCCCCGGCAACAGCCCTTCGCCCTCCAAGCCACCGGGCGCAACCGCTTTCATTGCCAGTGGCAGCCACCGCGCGAGGCCCCCGGCCGCCCGGCCGCCAGTAGCGCCGAACCACGCCTGGAGAAGGCCCTGGCGCAGGCCGGCCTGCTGCTGGAAAAGGACATCCCGGTGCTGGTGCAGGGGGAGACCGGCGTAGGCAAGGAGGTATTCGTCGATACCCTGCACCGGGCCAGCAGCCGCGCCAGCCAGCCGCTGATCGCCGTCAACTGTGCGGCGATCCCGGCCGAGCTGGTGGAGTCGGAACTGTTCGGCTACGACAAGGGCGCGTTCACCGGCGCCCACCAGAAGGGCAACCCGGGGCTGATCCGCAAGGCCCACCACGGCATCCTGTTCCTCGACGAAATCGGCGACATGCCGTTGCCCACCCAGGCCCGCCTGCTGCGCGTGCTGCAGACGCGCAGCATCCAGCCATTGGGCAGCGGCGAACCGGTGGCGGTAGATATCCGCGTGGTGTCGGCGAGCAACCGCGACCTGGCCGAAGAAGTGCGCGCCGGGCGCTTTCGCCAGGACCTGTATTACCGCATCGCCGGGCTGGCGGTGGTGTTGCCGCCGCTGCGCGAGCGCAGTGACCGCCGGCAGCTGATCGAGCAGGTGCATGCGCGCTACCGCGACCCCGGGCAGCCTGCGCGGCTGCCTGCGGCCATTATCGAACTGCTCGATCAGCACCCCTGGCCGGGGAATATGCGTGAACTGGTGAGTGTGCTGCAGGTGGCGCTGGCCTTGGCGGGTAATGGGCCGGTTGGCGTCGAGCACCTGCCTGCAGGATTTCTGGCCGAGTTGCACGCCCCCGTGCTGCTTGCCACTGAGGAAGCGGACCTGCACGCGCTGGTGGAGCAAGCCAACGGCAACCTCTCGGCGGTGGCGCGCGGGCTTGGGATCAGCCGCACCACGCTATACAAGCGGCTGCGTGAGCGATGATTGCCTTTGCCTGTGCGGGCCTCATCGCCGGCAAGCCAGCTCTCATAGAACTGCACATAAGTCATTGAGTTAGCAGGGACCCTGTGGGAGCGGCTTTAGCCGCGAACACCGGCGCAGCCGGTGCCATGCACCGCGTTGGATTCTTCGCGGCTAAAGCCTCTCCCACAGGGTACGAGGATCGCTCGCGAATTCAGTTATCTGTGCGACAGCACGGCCCAAAGGGCTGGGCTATCTCCTACAGCGCCGCTCTCAAGGCCTGTGATATCCCTGTGGGAGCCGGCTTGCCGGCGATAGGGCCGGGCCAGGCAGCCACAGCCGATTCGGCTGCCAGCGCAGCGAAATCAGCCAAAGCCGCTGCCGCCACAGCCCATTACAGCCAGCTTTACCTCCCCACCCGCCGCACAATGAAACCAGAGCCCACTCTGGAAGCGTCGACCGCAGGGAGACCCCTCATGACCCGCTATATCGATGTGCAAGACCTGGCCCGCCTGGTCAACCGCAAAGGCCTGCCCACGTGCCTGCTGGAAATGGCCGAGTACATCCGCCAGGACTACCTGCGCTGGCCTGTCTTCGAAAAGTGTGCCCGGGTGGCCAACCATTCAGCGGACGGCGTGATCGAGCTGATGCCAATCTCGGACGCCAGCCGCTACGCCTTCAAGTACGTCAACGGCCATCCGAAGAACACTCGCCATGGCCTGCCCACGGTGATGGCCTTCGGCGCCCTGGCGAGCGTCGATACCGGTGCACCGTTGCTGCTCAGCGAAATGACCCTGACCACCGCCATCCGCACTGCGGCCACCTCGGCCCTGGCCGCCCGCTACCTGGCGCGCGAAGAAAGCCGCAGCATGGCGTTGATCGGCAATGGTTCGCAAAGCGAGTTCCAGGCCATCGCCTTCAATGCCCTGCTGGGCATCGATGAAATCCGCCTGTACGACATCGACCCGGCCGCCTCGGCCAAATTGGTCGCCAACCTGGCCAACCGACCCGGCCTCAAGCTGAGCATCGCCAGCTCCGTGGCCGAAGCGGTACGCGGGGCCGATATCGTCACCACGGTGACCGCCGACAAGGCCTGCGCCACCATTCTCACCCCGGAGATGATCGAGCCGGGCATGCACCTGAACGCCGTGGGCGGTGACTGCCCAGGCAAGACCGAGCTGCACCGGGCGATTGTCGAGCGGGCCCGGGTGATCGTCGAGTACGAGCCGCAGAGCCGGGTGGAAGGCGAGATCCAGCAGATGCCGGCGGACTCGCCAGTGACCGAGTTCTGGCGTGTGGTTGCCGGGGAAGCCAAGGGGCGTGAGCGCGCCGAACAGGTGACGCTGTTCGACTCGGTGGGGTTTGCCCTGGAGGATTATTCGGCGTTGCGCTATGTGCTGGATACGGCGCAGGCGCTGGGTATCGGCACGGACATCGGGCTGGTGCCGGTGCTGGAGGATCCGAAGGATTTGTATGGGTTGTTGCAGCCGCGGGTGGTGGAGTTGCGGGCGGTGCCCAAGGCTGGTTCTGTCTGCGCCTGATGGATCCTGGGGCTGCTGCGCAGCCCATCGCGACACAAGGCCGCTCCTACACAAGGACCGCATATCCCTTGTAGGAGCGACCTCTTATGTCGCGACAAGCAGCTTACTTTATTTTATCTACACCCTCTTAAGAAGTCTTACCCCGCCCGGCCAACTGCTGCCTTTCCACACTATCCAGCAACGCCCCTACCACCGCCTTGGCCTAATCCAGCCCATGGTCATTACCCAACAACAAGCCACGACAGGTCCCCTTGGCTAAACAACGGCGGCTGGCAGCATTCACAGCTAAAGAAAGTGGAGATCGCCGTGGTGGCGCGCATGGGAGGATCAACTCCGAAGCACAGCAACTGACATTTTTGCCAGGTGACATACGCTCAATGCTGAATGAATCTAGGGTCTGTATGAAAAGTCTTGAGACGAAGGTCAGGCAAGGCGAAAACAGCCGAGGAAACGGAGTTTACGAATTGGAAATGAACATGCCGAGGTGGCCTTCAACGTAGCACCACCGAGCGCCAGGGCATTTCATAGAAGTGCCAAGCGCATTCTCATTATTAACGGTGATCACCAAGGACACTTCTATGGGACGCTTTTCAGAAACATTCAAAACAGGCTACAACAAAGAAGTCATCGAGAAAGCAAAACTAAAAAATGGCGACAACATAACAATTCATGCTTTCCATATAAACGCCAGTACTTTTTTGAGCTTAGAGAGCGACGGAATTACAGCCGCTCAGGATTCCCAGCGAAAATGCCCCAAACGTTTTGTTTTTGATGAATTCGCATTGGGCCCAGAGTATACGGAGCTTCTGAAGGGCATCGATGGCGTTGCACCCGAAGTCATCACGTTGTATAGCAGCAACCCTGAATTTTACAAAGATTGTGAAGACGCTTACGACGAACTCGTATCGGGAATTATTGAAGCGGGAGCTTCAACAATAACAACTGCAGACCTAATGCCGCTTTCCCTCAACCACACACCCGTACTAATTGAACTTAAACATCCTGTCGAATACCTTGCCGAATACCCTGACAGCATCGAAACTTCCAGGGAGCATTATGCACACAGCAAATTTTCCGATCCTATTGCTCGAAAGCTGAAAAACTATAGCTTACTAGGTTATCTTGATAACAACGCCCCTTTCCTGTCAAGCGCACAATACATCACTGTATCGGCAGACAAAGTGCTCCGAGACGTAAAAACACAGCTAGCGGAACAATATTCCCTACTGAATTACTTTACTGCACCTGACAACGACATCGTCATATCTACTCAAGACATCCGTACAGTTTATTCGCTCGCTGGCGTAGAGAACTTCAAATCAGTAACGGAAGCGCGTACAACAAGAAAAAGCCTGATTGCTGCTTTGCTCGAGACTGGGGCAAAACCTGTTAGGTCTAATTCCAATCACGATGACTTGACCACTGAAACCGGACCAATATTGGTATTTCTGGAAAACGATGCGGGCGAGATCAACAGCCACTATGGCTATTTCGGCCTTATCACTGCACATGACGTTTACTCAGGCAGTATTACTGTCAGTTGCAGCATCTCCTCCAGAAAAACCTATGACGCGTTGTGCCAGCAACACGCGTTAATAGCAAAATTTGCTGCACACGAAAGCGTGGAGATCAATAAATCGGAAATCGCAGCCATCTACACCCTGCCCGACATTGAGCTCACTGCAGAGCCCGTGCCTTCAGACGCGCAGACAACTGAAGCGTTGTACCCGGCTGCACAAGGGGGTCTTTCCGCCAGCGCATTAAATAACGACATGTTGCCCAACATGACAGGCTTCGAGCACAGTGAATTGGGCACAGGTGATTGCGTTTGGGCAAGCCCTTGCCATGTGCTGGCGGACCGGGACCTGCAGCTGGGCGAAAGCGTTCACGTCTGGGCCGTCGACCCCATCGACGGGCGCGTGCTGAAAACCGTCTCGATGAAAGCGACCGAAGCCAACAAGGCCCGCGTGGCGTGGCCGGCTGCGTTGGTCAAGGCGATCCAGGCCGACCGCACGCTGGTCGAGGGTTCCGTGCTGCTCCAGGCCGGGCATCTCTCGGACGACGCCGAATTTACCGAAAACACCGATGCCCCCACCTCGCGAACCTTCACGGGTTACAACAACATCGAGAAAAGCCGGGTCGATCGTTTGTGGGCATTTGATTCGCATTGCAAGCTGCTCAGCAACCTTCCGTTCAAGGCCAATCAGGTCTGTGCTCTCCTGCTTCCAGATGCAGAGCCGCGTTCGGGAGAACGTGTTTGCATACAAGTACGCCACAGGACCAGCCAGCACCTGTACGAATCTCATTTCTGCCAGCCCGAAGCGAATAGCACCCGCGGCAGCTGGAGCAAACAGCTGTGCGAATTTCTCAACCAGGACAGTCCGATGCTAAGGGCCGGCAAACTCCAGGACGATGGCATCAGCATCACGCCCGCGGAGCAGGGTAATCAGCTCTGGATACCGCAACTGTCCGACCTTTCTGTTCAACTTGAATCCGTCAATTGGCTTGAGCACGCATCATTCACCGTGAACTCGGGCCAGGCCTTGGAAAACGAGGTGGTGATTGCGGTACACGATCATGTAACCGGCGCGCCGCTGCCGGGATCGCCGTTCACATTCTGCCCAAGTGTTGCAACACAAGCGCAGGACCAGTGGCCGAGCGCGTTGGCCAGCCAGTTGGCGGGCAGCCTCTTGGCACCCTACATCAAACTGGAACAGGCAAGCAGCGACGGCACGGCCCCTGCTTCGACATGGCGTTGCCTACGCGCAGCGGTGCCACTTCGTATCTGGATGAGCGAGCCCTTGGCAACACCTGCCTGGTCAAGCCGCTCCGGCAAGGAGATCGATGACGTGCTTGACGCCTGTCTTGACGACGACAGCAGCCAGTTGCTCATTGAGAGCCGCGACACGCGCACGGGATACCTCTGCCACGCTTCATCCATTACTTTGCCAGCGATGGAGTCTTCACCCGAGCAGGCAGCAAAGCGGGCCAAGCTTGCGAAAACACTTGAAGAGCACTTGAAAAAAAACGGGGTTGTTTGGCTTCGACTCAGCATCGATTCCAATGTTTCAGGCACCTCCCTGAACCATTGGAAATGGTGCGAAGCAACTGTTCTTCATTTACAAACAACACTGCAAAAAACAACTCCAGCGCCCATAGCGACTTACAATCACGACACCCTCCCCTTGCCATTTCACATCGACAAACTCATTACAAATGGACCAATCCAAGAACTTAACAATCACATTTTCAAGACCGACAAAGCCAAGCTGCAACCAGACAAATATTACCTAGACCCCCTATACTATTCATACTTAAAAATCTTTCTAAAAGGACGTAATGCCCGTGATGACCTCAAAAAAAATGCAGCTCGAATCAATATACTCATTCCGCGAGCCACAATTGAATTCGATGTAGACATATTACTTGAATCACCCGACCCTGGACACTATGAAATACAGGGGCATAGCAATACATCCTGGATGCCTATCAGCCCCATCCCTCAGACCACTCCTCACCCCTACTATTATATTAGGAAAGCGTACGAAAACTTCATTGGCCCTGAAATCTCCTCCACTCTCGAGCGCCTTGCACCTCTTGCGCTGGCTTTTTGTAACAGAGAACTCATCGAAGAGACCCTCTCAGATGTAGCAACCACCCAAAGCCACTTCGCGACTATCGAGATCCGCACCTCCTCACCACGGGAGCAACTCTGCATTGCACTCGACACTCAAGCCATCGATAAAGGATTTTCTCTAGTCTCATGCAACCAAAATGACGGCGAACTCACACTCGATTTAAACTTCCCTTTCGAACCAGATGAAGAGAGCGCTACAGCAGGCATCTTGATCGGCATCGTATCGCCACGTTCTCTTTGGAAGAAAATTCAAAGTTGCACCACAAATAAAGAAGTATTGGAGCTGCCTGCGCAGGACACACTGTGTGCCGATATGGCCAATACTGTAGCGTCCGAACTCTTTGCTTCTAGCGATTCGCCCCCCCATGGCGTCTCGCCCCAGACAGGCCTGTTCCACTTCCATCACATAATTGCAACGCTGTCCAGCCTCTACGGCAACACGCCTGCGATCCCACTGGCGTTCAACTACTCGCCGTTACGTGCCAACGAAAGCGCCCTCGGCGATGGCTTAGCGTTCTCCGGTTTTTCTTCTTACGACAATCGAAACCGGCGCCTGGTACTGAGCAACGGCACCGTACATGAGTTCAGCATTGATGACATCAAGCAACTGATCAATGGCGAGCCGATAGTACGCCCGGGCTATACCCTCAAAGCAGGCGAAGGGACTACCGAAGAGTTGAGCGCTGGAGGTGGCACCCGAAAGGTCTATCACCTGAGCACTCTCACGATCGAACTCCTCAACGGCCACGAGGAAGTACTTGGCCTCCCCCAGACTCATGATAACTTGGAAAGTGGCGGGGCCTATAAAGAAGGCCTTAAAAGCAAGATCAATTGGATTATTGCGCAAATCGATATAGCACTGGAGGATCTGAAAACCCCATCAAAAGATGCAACGCCGATAGGGAGCATTCTGGGCGGTTTGCTTGCCGGAGGCATGGGTCTTGCGGCTGGTTCAAAAATTGATGATTACGAAAAAACCCGATGCATACATATCTCTTCCGTTGTTGCCACCTTTATCAGCACCGCGTGGGGCGCCGATCTGTTAGGTAAGGACCGGGAACAACTCCAACAGGTCACCGCGAATAGAACAGAGCTGAACAAACTGAAAACCGAAATGGCGTTGGCACTCGCCGATGTCGAGCGCAATGCCTTGATCCTGGCGCCCCTGCAACTCAAGGCCGACAACCGAGCGCTGCAACTGGACTGGCAAGGCGTGAAGGGCCATGTCCGCCTGAATAGCATAATGGACGGCGTCAATGTTCTGCTCAAGGCCGAACACTCCGCCGAACCGATGCTGAAAGGTTGCCAACAGAGCGTTTACACCCTCTGGCCAGAGACTGAAGAGAGCTGCTGTATCACCCTGGACATCAAGGACTGCCTGCTCAGGCGTTTGACTCGATCCAGCGGCTCCCAGCCCGACAAGCCCGACCAACGCCTGCACTTCCAGTACGCGGCGACGCCAGTGCTCGACAATATATTGTGCGGCGTTACCGAGGACGATGGTTCACGGGAAGTAGTCGCCTACGATTGGCGGTCTCGCTATTCATTACCTCGCGTCGTTCTGCAAACCTTGGTCCCTGGTGGCCAACAACCGAATACCCACCACGCCTGGGCCTGGGAAGGTGAAGAGCGAATCACCGCAGCCACCCGCTACACACACGCGCCAGTCGGCAGCGACCTGGAACAGATCCCATCCACCCGCTGGGAGTGGTCTCGCAGCGCTGACGGTGCGACCCAGCTTGCGCGCCTGATCGAGAAGGTCCCCGGCGAGCAGCAGCGCATCACGCGCTATGTCTATAAAACCGACAACGCCGTGCCCAAGCCGCTGCGCCAGCCGCGGCAAACGGAGCAGTACATCACCGTCGAAGATCTCCGCGTCGCCGCCACTGCCGAGGAACAGCAGCCATGACCAGCACGGATCAGACCACCCCCAGTCCATCGCCCACCCTTCCAGCGACTTCGCTCACGGAAACCGCGCGTACCCGCTACCGCCCCGGCGGCCTGGAACCTATAGAGTTCATCACTGACGACGGCTTGCACACACGGCTCTGGTACTACGAAACCGACGCCCATCCACTGGATATCAGCGAGCTGGTAGCAGGGCTGACACTGGCCAAGGTCACCACCGGTACCAACGCCACGCAGGGCACCACCGGCAGGATACTGGCCGATGCCACCCAGCTCAGCTGCCCCCAGCGCCCGGAGGCTGTTAAAGGCCTGCTGCCACTGTGCGCGCAATACCAGTACCTGCTGCTGCCCGACGGTACCCGCCAGGCCCCGGTCCTGACCCTGTTCGGCTACGCCCTGAACCAGCGCGACGAGCACGGCACCCTGCTGCCCAACACCGTGCTGACCTTCGAAGGCTTCGAAGCCTTTGCCGACAGCGACACCCTGGCCTTGAAGGACGTGAAGCTGGCCAAACCGACTGAGCTGTCCGTCTCCCTGGTGCAGGCCAACTACCAGCACCAGGCCGGCGCGGTCCGCAGCAGCGAACGCATCGCCACCCAGTGGTACCAGGACAACAACGCTCGCAGCACCCAGACCGTGACCGAGGTGGTGACCACCGGCAAACAAGCCGCCACATACGAACTGTTGCGCACCACGCCCTACTCTACGGCAACGGCCATCCTGCAGCGCCAGATCGTGTCAGCGCGCACCGGCCGCCTGCTGCGTGAAACCCAGCAAGACAACCAGGGCAAGGCCATAGCGTTCATCTGCCATCGGTACGATAGCCTGGGCCGGGGCGTGGGCAGTGACACCTATGCGTTCGAAGAAAGTGCCTTTACTACCGGCGTGGTGACTACGCTAAGCCCCACCCACTCGCAATCCATCCACTACGCGCAGGACGGCAAGGGCAGGCTGGTCAGGAGTTGCGTCGCCCTGGGGCGTCACCAGCAGTGCTATTACGATGGCCAGCAACGCCTCGTGCGCCGTGAGCTGCAACGCGTGCCAGGGCCTGACCACAGTGCCGACAACTATTGCGCAGTGGAGGAAACATACTGGGAAAGCGATGGGCAAATGGCCGGCCAAGTGCTGTTCGACTACTTGCCGGGTGGCCTGCGCATCGACAACGTCAAAGCGCTGCCCGAGCAGAGCAAGGACTGGTTCTGGCAGGCCCGCGGGCATGACCCGGTGGTTACCGATGCAAACCAGAATGTGTCGCTGACCACCCGCTCCACCCTGGGGCTGATCTCGCAAGGCGCACTGACCACCCAGCAATCCACCCAGTGCAACCTCCGGGACGGGTCGGTCACCCTGACGCACGAAACCTGGAAAGGCCTGGAGAAGCCTACCGCTGGTGCTGCCATCACGACCACCCAGACCCTCAACCAGAAAGGCCAGCGCACCCGGGTGACCGAGGACATTCCCGGCTATGCGAAGCAAGCCAGAACCTGGGCTATTACCTACGACGGCCTGGGGCGCCCAGAGACGCTAACCCAACCGGACAAATCGATCATCGCCTGGGCCTATGAAGGCTTGAACGACGCCCCGACCCGCATGAGCGTGAAGAAGTCGGCGAAGGCGCCGGAACGGATACTGGCCAGCCGCACGTTCAAGGAGGGCGCCGTGTCGACGCTGGTCAGGGGCAGCGATACCAGCCAAACGCTGAGCGCCCGACCAGACGGTTACGTGAAGCCAGATGGCACCAGCCTTTACCATGCACGCAACGATGATGGCAGCCTGTCCTGGTATGCTCAAAAAGGCAGCAGCACAGCGATCCGGACGCCTTTGGTAACCTTCAAGCTGAACCCCGTCACACAGGCCTTGAAGGCCGAACGCCCGGTGCGGGGCGATCATCAAAGCCTGGTCATCAGCGAAACCTTGCAGCCGCTGCTGCTGGGCACCTGGCGCTTCAACCGGACGGTGCACGGGCAACAGCAGCGCGATGAGGGTTCGGCCTCCCTGCGCGGTGTCCTGGCCGGCACATTGAACAGCAACGGCCTGTCCCTGCAGGCCTGGGAGAATGCCCAAGGCTACCGCAGCCGGTTACGCCGCGGATCACTCGAATACCATTACACCTACACCGCACTGGGCCAGTTGGCCTGCCTGACGGTGCAGGACATGCGCAGCGGCCAGCACTTGCAGGTGCTGCACGACTACGATGCCTTTGGCCGCGAAACCACGCTCAGCTATTCACTGAACGGCCAGGAAAAGGTGCGCTACGAGCAAGCCTGGTCACCGGCCAGCCAGCTGCTAAGCAAGACGCTGTACCGTGACGGCAAGCGGGCAAGAACCGAGACATTCGTCTATTACACGAGCGTGACCGGTACCAGCGATGAATTGCAGGAATGGACGGTGGACGCAGTGACGGGCGAGGAGGTCAAGGATGACGAAGGACATGCCATCAAGAAAGAGACTTACAAATACGACGAGCTGGGCAGCATGACCCAATGCTCTACTACCCGGAGCAACAACGACACGCTGGTACGCAACTATGCCTACGAGGATGCGATGCATCCGACTCGGCGTACCGCGATGACCTGCACCTCGACCCTTGCCGGCAAGGCCAATACCCGCACGGTCACCCTGACGTACGACGCCAACGGCAACCTCGCGACCAACGAGCGGGAACAGTCCCTGGCATACACCGAGAGCGGCCGCCTGAGGTCAGTGACTGCCAAGGGTAGCACGACGCCGCTGACCTATTACGAGTATGACGAACATGACCGGTTGATTGCTCAGTGTGATGTCGTCAGGAAACAGCGGCGCATCCTCAACTATGGTGCCAATGGCCTGAGTGGGGAAACCTGGCTGGATGATGCAGGCGAGGTGCTCAAGCGCCTGACGCTGGATGACCAGGCAGGCCTTGCGGTTGCCTTGAACGATCAATGGCTGTTCGTGCTCGGCGACCCGCAGACCGGCGGGGGTGACGAATACCACTTCAAGGATGGCGCTTGGGTTCGCGATTCGGTCACGTTCACGCCTTGGGGCGTAACCGATCTGGCCACCCTCAGCACTCAATCGGTGGGCGTCGGTTACAACCGCCAGCGGGTGGATCGGGTGACGGGGGGTTTCCATCTGGGCGACGGCTACCGCTTCTACGACCCCCAGCACAAAGTGTTCTGCCAGCCCGACGACTGGAGCCCCCTGGGTGCGGCCGGCCCGAATGACCGTGCCTACTGCCCGAAAGCCGATCCGGTCAACTTCGAGGACCCCAGTGGCCACATCATGCTCAACCGCCAGGCCCAGGCAGCCAGCCTGGCAAGGCTCGATACCATTCTTGCGGCGCTGACGCCCAGCACGGAGACGGCGCCGCCCCAGGCTGCCAGCGTCGGAGATTGGCTGTTGTTCGCTGGCCTGACGATTTTTGGCGCACTGATGATCATAGGTTCGGCGGGCACCCTCAGTGCGCCGGTGATCGCCGGCCTGATGATCGTCTATACAGCGGGTGCCGCCGTCACGGCGACGGGGATGGCATTGAGGCAGTCGAACCCGGAGTTGTCGCGGACGTTGGAACCTGTGGGGCAGGTGATGATGGCACTGGCCAGTGCGCCCGCGATAGGTTCACAGATGGCCGGGGTGGCGAAGGCGGTGATGTATGGATCGACGCTGGCGTATGCAGGTTTGACCATCGCGCAGGTGTCGGTGCAACAGAGCAATCCTGAGCTGGCAGAGAAGCTGGGATGGGCAGCGATGGCTGCAGGCCTGCTAGGCTTGGCTCATAGCGGAGCCAGATACCTGGGACGCGTACTTGGGAAATTGGGTTCAAACGCGTTGACCGCCTTACGCTCCCTGCGCCTTTCAATACATTCCAATAGCATGAGTAGAATATTAGGGCGCTCGCATAGCTGGATGTACACGCCGGGTGTTGTGGCTCGCCCTAGCCTTAACCAAAGACTAGGAGCATCCCTGATGAAAAAGCTGGGAATGCGCATGCCCCAAAGAGTCAACGGCAAGATTGGCTATCCTGCGGGGGGAACTGGAACCCCCCTACCCGGTGGCCCCAGCCAAGTTCCCCCTGTTTCACCTCCACCATCGAACGATTCATCTTGGCTCTCCAGTGCATTTACTACCGCCAGAAAATCACTCATGCCCGGCACTCAAAAACCGCTGGTGGAGGCGATCCCAAACCGTACTACGCTTGCCGAACACCTGATGAATGCCGACAGCAACAAACCTTTCAGCCAGGCAGTCAATATGGTGAACTCAAACCTGGCTTCCAACGGAGCTGCCGATATTTCGACAGCGAAGCTAGGACAGTACGTACGATTAACGCAGGACGTAGAGGCTGGAAAAATCAGTAACACTACAGCATTCTTTGAGTCGGCCACTGGATGGGTAGGCGATACGACTTCGTCGATCCCTGACCGGGTGGTCGGCGCGGTTTTCAACATGGGAGGTGCCGTGTTCTCAGGTGCACAAGAGGCTGATAACTTGAAGAAAGGACTCATTTTCAGAAGCCCTCCGAACTAGTGTTCATAGCTTTTCTTGTTCTGGCGCCTGTACCGGCCTCATCGCGGCGCTATCCGCGAAAGAGCCGGCACAGGTTCATCCAGCACCAGCACCTTTGACCTCATCGCAACCAACTGGAGGCGGGCATTCTGGAAACCATCAACCATTACCTGCGAGACAAGGTCCTGTCGTTGCGCCAGCGCACCATTGTCGGCGCCACCATCATCCACGCACCCAGTCGACCAAGAAGAAGGAAGGCAAACGTGATCCCGAGATGCATCAGACGAAGAAAGGTAACCAATATTTCTTTGACATGAAGGCGCATATCGGTGCAGAGGCCGAATCGGGTCTGGTGCACCATGTCCTCCCAATGCAGAAACTCATGAGGCAACATTCGCCAGGAGCATCCCGTTCGCACCACATAACAGCAAGCTTCCAAAAGCGTCCTCCGGGAGTGACGAGGCGGTCCGCCACGGCCTCCCGAGACTTCAAATAAGTCAGCAACCAGCGCCCACTCTGCGTCCGTCAGGCAACTGGGGTAACGCTGCTCCGGCAACTGACGTCGGTGCGCCTCGGTGTAACCATAAGATTTACGAGGCTTGGGTGTCTGAAAACTGCCTTTGGCTCGCTCCTTGACACGAACGATCCCGGCCAGCTTCAGCGCTTTTGCAAAGGTGTCGGGATGAGCGGTGATACCCGTTTCAGCATGAAATTCCTGCGCCAGTTCGGCTTGGCTGGAATATGGCTGTGCATGAGCGAGTCTGGTCAGCAGAGGGTAATGCTCCGCCGCGATTACAAGGCTAACTCCGTCTGCGCCTGATAGAACTTGGGGCTTTGGCGCAGCCCTTTACCGCCTAACCTGTCCCATGCCCTCTTCCGAACGAAGCCCAAGCGCATGGACACCAAGGACGCCAACGCCCACCCCCTCGACCGCATCGACGAAGCGATCATCGACATCCTGCGCCATGACGGCCGCATCACCTTCGAGAAGCTCTCCAGTCTCGTCCACCTCACCCCCCGCCCCTGCCTGGAGCGTGTACGCAAGCTGGAGCGCCGTGGCGTGATCCGCGGCTACGGGGCGATCATCGACCTGCCGGGGTGTCGCTGCTGGTGCTGGTCGCCCTGTCCAACCAAAGCGGGCGGGCCGCGCAGAAGGCCTTCGAAGCCACCCTGCGCAACTGCCTGGAAGTGCACGAGTGCCAGCTGATCAGCGGCCACTTCGACTACAGCCTGCGCCTGCGCTGCCGCGACATGGAACACTACCGGCTGCTCAGCGAAAGCTGGATGAACGACGACACCCTGCACATCGACAAGCTGGTCGCGCACCCGGTGCTGGCCGAGGTCAAGCCAATGGCTCGCTGACGCGCTATCAAGAGTCGCGCCATTACGCCGGGCGCGGACTCTACGAGGTCACCTGCATAATGCAAATAACCTTTGTGAATCATGGCGTTATCGAAAATATTGAAGTCGGCATGGCGCTTGGCAAGCTGATTGCAATGGTGCCCGAGGCACTGGCCAAAGCCTGATCTGATTCATGTGCGCACGCGGTTCGCCGCTGTGATTCACCTGCGAACGGCCGCACTGCGGCCCGATCAACCAGACGCACCGAATTAGAGCGAGGCTGGCTGGATTGCCCCACAACTGGTCAGACCGGTAAGGCCAAAAATCCTTGCAATGTCGGATTTTTCGCGCTTTCATGGCTTCGCGCTGAACAAACCGGTAAGACCACAATAATTAAGTCCTGCGCTCTTTCGCCCCGTGCGGCTACCGAAGCAAGGACACCGATCAGAGATCCCTCCCATGCTCAAATGGTGCTCGCGTTCGATCTTCCTTCAAGTCGTGCTCGGCCTTGCCCTCGGCATCGCCTGCGGTCTCAGCTTCCCCGACCTTTCCCTGCAACTCAAACCCCTTGGCGACGGCTTCATCAAGCTGATCAAGATGCTCATCGGCCTGATCGTGTTCTGCGTGGTGGTCAGCGGTATCTCGGGCGCCGGCGACCTGAAAAAGGTCGGTCGCATCGGCCTGAAGTCGGTGATCTACTTCGAAGTGCTGACCACCCTGGCGCTGGTGATCGGCCTGGTGTTCGCCTTCACCAGCGGCATCGGCAGCGGCGCCAACATCCACCTGGACCAACTGTCCAGCGCCGACGCCAGCAGCCTGGCCGAGCGCGGCCAGCACATCCACGGTGCCACGGCGTTCTTCATGGACCTGATCCCCACCTCGGTGATCGGCGCCTTCGCCGACAACAACATCCTCCAGGTGCTGCTGTTCTCGGTACTGTTCGGCAGCGCGCTGAACCTGGTGGGTGACTCGGCAGCCGGTATCTCGCGGCTGATCAACGAACTGAGCCACGTGATCTTCCGCATAATGGGCATGATCGTGCGCCTGGCACCGATCGGCGTGTTCGGTGCCATCGCCTTCACCACGAGCAAGTACGGCCTGGAATCGCTGCAACACCTGGGCGGGCTGGTGGCGCTGTTCTACCTGACCTGTGCCGGCTTCGTACTGATCGTGCTGGGCACGGTCATGCGCCTGTCGGGCCTGAAGCTGCTGCCACTGATCAAGTACCTGCGTGAAGAGCTGACCATCGTGCTGGGCACCGCCTCGTCCGACGCCGTACTGCCACAGATCATGCGCAAGCTGGAGCACCTGGGTATCGGCAGCTCCACCGTCGGCCTGGTGATCCCCACCGGCTACTCGTTCAACCTCGATGGTTTCTCCATCTACCTGACCCTGGCCATCGTGTTCATTGCCAATGCCACCGGCACGCCACTGGCAATGACCGACCTGCTGACCATCCTGCTGGTGTCGCTGGTGACTTCCAAGGGTGCTCATGGCATCCCAGGCTCGGCGCTGGTGATCCTCGCCGCTACCCTGACCGCCGTGCCGGCGATCCCGGTGGTCGGCCTGGTACTGGTACTGGCGGTGGACTGGTTCATGGGCATCGGCCGGGCGCTGACCAACCTGATCGGCAACTGCGTGGCCACCGTGGCCATCGCCCGCTGGGAGAAGGACATCGACCTGGAACGCGCGCACAACGTGCTCGACGGCAAACCCGGCTTCGCCCCCACGCCACGCAAGCAGCCCAACCCCCATCAACAGGAATTCTGAACGAACGTGGCCGGCACTGATGCCGGCCCTTCCAGGAGCGAACCGTGATCAGCTCATCTACCGTCGTCAACTCAGTGGTGGAAAAACTGCGCCAGGCCCTCGCCCGAGGCCAATGGCGTACCGGCGACATGCTGCCAGGCCAGCGCGAGCTGGCCGAACAACTGGGTATCAGCCGCCCCAGCCTGCGCGAAGCGGTGACCGTGCTGGAAACCCTGGGCCTGGTGCGTTCGCTGCCGGGCAAGGGCGTGCTGGTGCTGGATGCCGATGCCGCCGCCCAGGAACCGGGCGTGGACACCAGCGCCGCAGCCAGCCTGGCCGACGTGCTGGAGCTGCGCTACACCCTCGAGCCCTTCATCGTCGGCCTGGTGGCGCAGTCGGCCAACAGCCAGGACATCGGCCAGCTGCGCCTGACCCTGATGGACATGCGTGAAGCGCTGGAGGCCGATGACAGCGAAGCCGGCGTCAGGGCCTACATCGCCTTCCATGAAGCGCTGTTCGCCCTGACCACCAACCCGATCTTCCAGAGCGTGGTGCAACAGACCGGCAATGCCCTCAAGCAGAGCGCCGACATGCTGCGCAATTCGCCAGAGCACCTGGCCGCGCGGCTGAAGGAAAACGAAGCGGTGGTGCGCGCCATACGTGAGCGCAGCAGCGCCCAGGCCAGTGCCCAGATGCGCCAGCACATCCTGGCCGAAGGGTTGCGCATGGGCATCCCGTTGAACATCCCGGACGAACACCCGCATCCATGACCCCAGGAGAGCGACCATGAACGCCGCCCCTCACTTGCCGGCCCTGCTCGCGGCCGGCGAAACCCGCCTGTCGGCCGAGCAGATCTACCCGCGGCTGTTCGATGCCATTCTCGAACAGCGCCTGCCACCTGGCAGCCTGTTGCCCGAACAGGCGCTGGGCCATGCCTTTGGCGTCAGCCGTACAGTGATCCGCCGTGTGCTCGGGCGCCTGTCCGACCAGCAGGTGGTGGTGCAGCGCCCCAGCCACACTGCGCATCTGGCCGCGCCCGACCCGGAGCAGGCACGCCAGGTGCTCAGCGCCCGGCGCCTGGCCGAAACCACGCTGATCACCCTGGCCGCGCAACGCGCCCGGCCGGTACAGATTCGCCAGCTGCGGCAACTGGTGGAGCGCGAGCGCCAGCACCATGAGAACGGCGAGCGTTGTGCGGCGATCCGCCTGGGCGGCGAGTTTCACCTGAAACTGGCACAGGTGGCCGCCAATGCGCCACTGGCACGGTTCCTCAACGGCCTGGTGCCGATGACCTCGCTGATCATCGCCCGCTACGAGTCGCCATGCTGCGACCACTGCGCGTGGCAGGAACATGCGGCGATCATCGATGCCGTGGAGCACGGCGATGCCGAGGCGGCGCTGGGGCTGATGCACAAGCATCTCGACCGCCTGGAAGAAAAGCTCGACCTGGAATGACCGATTCAAGCTGACGCCCCCCTTGTAGGAGCGGCCTTGTGTCGCGATGGGGCACGAAGCGGCCCCAGGATTTCAGCTGTGCAGCAGAAATTGCCGGGGCCGCTTTGCGGCCCTTTCGCGACACAAGGCCGCTCCTACATGGATCGCGTTGGCCGGGCGATGGCTGATGGGCTGCACGGCAGCCCTTCACTCCCCACCCTATACTCCGAGAACCACCCCAGCCTCTATCAGGGAGGCGGTTGCGTGAGCACTCGAGTCCTCCTGCTGCTGTGCCTGCTGCTGGCCCTGGCCGGCTGCGCAGGCAAGCCCCCACCTGTCCCGCCACCACCGGTGGTGCTCACCCCCGCCGCCTGGCAACGCATCGACCAGGAACTGATCGAAGCCTCGGTCGGCGCCGCCAGCTCGGCCAACGACTATGCCCGGCGCTCCATGCGAGTGTGGAAAGAACAGGTGCAGCAGCGCACCGAAAGCGACTTCATCCCCTGGTTCACCGGCTACTGGACCCAGCAGTGGCTGACCCTCAAGGTGGCCTGGTACAAGATCGACAGCGGTGAAGGCCGGGAGCCGGCGGAAAAGCGCCTGGCGCTTTACCTGCAGGAGCAGTATCACAAGCGGGTGATCGAACCGGTGGCCGAGCAGATCAACCCCGAAGGCATCCGCGACCGTGCCAGCGAGCTGTACCTGCAACTGCTCGGCCAGCAGCTGCCGGCCATCATCAGCCGCTACAACGCGCCCCCCGAGCAGTTCAGCCAGCGCCTCAACCGCATTCCCGCAATCGCCCTGGGGCCGCCGGATGCGCGCAATGCCAGCCTGTACCAACTGCTACGGGCCAAGTCGCTGGCCCAGCAACCGGCCTGGCAAGCCATGCGCCAGCACCTGCACCAGCAGGCCAGCAAAGGCCCCGGGAAGACCGATGTCGGGCTGAACTCGGTGGCCAACCAGGCCAGCGAAAAGCTCGGCGCCACCCTGGCCCCGCGCGGCATCGCCAGTGCCGTGGCGTCGGCGGTGGGCAAGGTGGCGGGGGCGATGATTTCGATTGCGGCGGCCGGTTACGGGATGATGACCCATGACCGCGAACACCCGCAGATGGTCGAGCAGTTGCGGGTGATCCTCAACGTGGCGCTGAACCAGGAATGGCAGGAGCTGATGGAGAACCGCCAGAGCGGGGCCATGTCAGGGGTGTACTACCTGTCGGGGCAGGTCGAGGACAGCTTGCTGGCCAGTGCGCCGCGGCCGGCGGAACAACCGGTTGAGCAGCAGGTGAAGCAGCAGCAGGAGCCTTTGATCATTCGCCTGCCACCCTAGTGGTTGACTGTTCCGGCCTCTTCGCGGGTAAACCCGCTCCCACAGGGTCGCCCACTGCCTTCAAGGCCTGTGATATCCCTGTGGGAGCGGGTTTACCCGCGAAGAGGCCGCCACAGGTAACGCGTCAGATCGTAGCCAACGCAGAATTGGGCAAGCCAAAGATCCGGTCGAACGCCCAGTTGTAGGCAAAGGTGTAGCACGGCACCAGCACGATGAACGCCATATCCACCAGCAACGCCTCCAGCAATGTCATGTCCAGCCACCAGGCAATCAGCGGGATCAGGTACACCACCAGGGTCAGCTGGAAGCCGATGGCATGCGCCACCCGCCGTGCCACACTGCGCCCGCGCGTGGCCTGGCGACTCTCCCACCACTCGAACAGGGTGTTGTAGATCAGGTTCCAGAGCATGGCGATAGTGGTGATCATCACCGCCAGAGGCCCGGTATGCGATGCCTGGGTGTCCGACAGGTAGGCCAGCCCGAGGGTCGACATGCACAGCCCGATCAGTTCATAGAAAGTCACGTAGACCAGTTTGCGTTTGAGTCCCTGCACCCGGGGTTACCTCCAATGACAAAAGCGATGGGGCGCGATCATGCTTCATCATGCTTGACAGCAAAAGTCAGCAGCTGTCAGATCTACTGACAGGAGGCTGCCATGAACTTTTCCAGCGACAATATCCAGCTGTTTCTCGCCGTGCTCGACCGCGGTTCGTTTTCCGCCGCCGCGCGCGCCCTGCAGCGGGTGCCCTCGGCCGTGAGCATGGCCATCGGCAACCTCGAGGCCGAACTGGGCTACACCCTGTTCGAGCGCGGCCCGCGGGAAGTCCGCCCGACCGCCCAGGCCATGGCGCTGGAACCCCATGCCCGGCTGATCGCCGAGCAGTTGGGGCTGCTGCAGGTGCATGCCCTGGAGCTGTCCCAGGGGCTGGAGAGCAGCCTGACCCTGGCGGTGGTGCCGGACATCGACCACCGCCCGCTGCTGGCGGCCATCGCTCGCCTGGGTGAGCGGCACCCGCTGCTGGACATCGCCCTGCTCAGCGCCCCGCAGGAAGAGGCCGTGCACCTGCTGGACAGCGGCCGCGCCGACCTCTGCGTGGCCTTTGCCGGGCTGCAGGTCGATGCCCGGCGCGGCTTCCAGCACATCGGCATGGAGTCGCTGGTGGCCACCCTGTCGCCCGCCCATCCGGCCCTGCGCGAGGGGCGTGTCCACTACCTCGAAGACCTGACCCGGGTGCGCCAGATTCTGGTGCGCAGCCGTGACCTGCCGCTGGCCGACCCACGCCCGTTAATAGGCGCCACGCACTGGTCAACCGACAGCTTCGACCTCGCCCTGCAGATGGTGGAGGCCGGCCTGGGCTGGGGCGACTTGCCGCTGTCGCGGGTCGCGCCACTGCTGGCCAGCGGGCGCCTGGTGCGCCTGGATTTTCGCAACACCCGCAACGAGCTGCAGTTGCCGGTACACATCTTCTGGCGCAAGCAACAACCGTTGCAGCAGGCTGCACGCCTGTTGATCGAGCAGTTGTGTAACCAGTGAATGCCGTCCGTCGAAATGACCGTAAGAAATTTCTGTAAGCACTTCAATCTTTTACCCCGTGAGCCGATATCCCGAACGATAGGTTGCGCAATGCGTCATGAGCGCGCTGCGCCCTCCCCTCATTGGCCCAAGGTCTCGAAACATGAACCTGAAATTTCGCCACAAGATCCTGCTCAGCGCCTGCGGTGTCGTGGTCCTGGCATTTGCCCTGTTCACGCTCTACAACGACTACCTGCAACGCAACACCATTCGCCAGAACATCGAAGCTTCGGTGCAGCAGTCCGGCGCACTGACCGCCAGCAGCGTGCAGAACTGGATGAGCGGGCGCATCCTGGTCCTGGAAAACCTGGCCCAGGACATCGCCCAGCAAGGTGCCGGCGACACCCTGGCCGGGCTGATCGAGCAGCCGTCCTATACGCGCAATTTCCTGTTCACCTACCTGGGCCAGGCCAACGGTGTATTCACCCAGCGCCCCGATACACAGATGCCGGCCGGTTACGACCCACGTCAGCGCCCTTGGTACGGCGCCGCGGCCAGCGCCGGGCAGACCGTGCTGACTGCCCCGTACCAGGGTGCTGTCGGCGGCCTGATGGTCACCATCGCCACGCCGGTGAAAAGCAAGGGCAATGGCGAGCTGATCGGTGTGGTCGGCGGTGACGTCACCCTCGACACCCTGGTCGAGATCATCAACTCGGTCGATTTCGGCGGCATCGGCCACGCCTTCCTGGCCGACAGCAATGGCCAGGTGATCGTCAGCCCCGACAAAGACCAGGTGATGAAGAACCTCAAGGACATCTACCCCGGCAGCAACCTGCAAGTCGCCGCCGGCATGCAGGATGTCACCCTCAATGGCCAGGACCGCATCATCTCCTTCGCCCCGGTGGCCGGCCTGCCGTCGGCACAGTGGTACATCGGCCTGTCGATCGACAAGGACAAGGCCTACGCCGCGCTCAGCCAGTTCCGCACCTCGGCGATCATCGCCATGCTGATCGCCGTGGCGGCCATCGCCGGCCTGCTCGGCCTGCTGATCCCGGTGCTGATGAGCCCGCTGACCACCATGGGCCGCGCCATGCGCGACATCGCCGAGGGCGAAGGTGACCTCACCCGCCGCCTGACCGTGCAGAACAAGGACGAGTTCGGCGAACTGGCCACTTCGTTCAACCGCTTCGTCGAGCGCATCCATGCCTCGATCAGCGAAGTGTCCTCGGCAACCCGCCTGGTGCACGACCTGTCGGAAAAGGTGGTCAATGCCTCCAATGCGTCGATCACCGGTTCCGAAGAGCAAAGCATGCGCACCAACAGCGTGGCCGCAGCGATCAACGAACTGGGTGCCGCCACCCAGGAAATCGCCCGCAACGCCGCCGATGCCTCGCAGCATGCCAGCGGTGCCAGCGAGCAGGCCCACGGTGGCCGTGAAGTGGTCGAAGAAGCGATCAGCGCCATGACCGCCCTGTCGCAGCGCATCAGCGAGTCCTGCGCGCAAATCGAAACGCTCAACGCCAGCACTGACGAAATCGGCAAGATCCTCGACGTGATCAAGGGCATCTCGCAGCAGACCAACCTGCTGGCGCTGAACGCCGCCATCGAAGCGGCCCGTGCCGGTGAGGCCGGCCGTGGCTTTGCCGTGGTGGCCGACGAGGTACGCAACCTGGCGCACCGCACCCAGGAGTCGGCGGAAGAAATCCACCGCATGATCACCAGCCTGCAGGTAGGCTCGCGCGAAGCGGTGCACACCATGAACACCAGCCAGGTTTCCAGCGAGCAGACCGTGCAGGTGGCCAACCAGGCCGGCGAGCGCCTGGCCAGCGTGACCCAGCGCATTGGCGAGATCGATGGCATGAACCAATCGGTGGCTACCGCTACCGAAGAGCAGACCGCCGTGGTCGAGAGCCTCAACCTGGACATCACCCAGATCAACGCCCTGAACCAGCAAGGGGTGGAGAACCTGAACGAGACCCTGCGCCATTGCGACCAACTGGCCCAGCAGGCCGGGCGTCTGAAGCAGCTGGTAGGCAGCTTCAGGATCTGATGGCCCAGGGGGGCGCTCTGCGCCCCAATCGCGACGCAAGGCCGCTCCCACAGGTGCCATGCGATCCTTGTGGGAGCGGCCTTGTGTCGCGATCGGGCTGCGCAGCAGCCCCCTACGCCACCGCCGCTTTAACCACTTTGCTCCGCCGGACCCAGGCCAGCAGCACCGCCGCCATCAACACGAAGCCCAGGTAGCCGAACAGCGGGTACACCTCACCCACCAGGCTGATGAACCCCACCAGGCTGCAGCCGAATGCCACCACCCCGGTCACCACCGAGCCCCAGCGAAACTTCGCCGTCCCCGCCGGCATCAGCCGCGAGAGAAACGAGAACAACGTACCCACCGCGGTGTTGACGATCATGCCGAAGATGATCAGGCACATCACCAGCCCCAGCAGTGGCGATACTTCGTTGGCGATCGACAGCATCGGCATCGGCAGGTCAGCCACGCTGTCCAGGCGCGACAACAGCCCGGCACTCATCACCAGCATCAGCCCGCCCAGTGCTGCACCACCGAGCAGCCCACCCCATACCGCCGTTCTCTCGCCCTTGGCCGAGCCGCCCAGGATGGCCAGGATCGGCGCGCCGGCAACGATGTTGTACGACACGTACAGGAACGCCCCCAGCAGCCAGTGACGGGTGCCCGCCTGTTGCTGGCTGGCCAGCTGGTCGAGCTGGGCGAAGCTCTGCTCCCGGCTGAACACGGCGTACAACGCAATCGCCGAGGCCACCAGGATCAGCAACGGCGTGATGGCACCAATGGCGAGGATCACCTTGCGCACATCCAGGCACACGATGCCCACCACCACCAGCGTCACCATCACGCTGCCGGCCAGCGCCGGGATGCCGAACTGCTGCTCCAGCAAGGCACCACCACCGGCCAGCATGACCACGGTGACGGCAAACATGAAAAAGGTGATCAGCCAGTCGACGAACAGGCCCAGGTGACGGCCGCAGATGGCCTGGATCACATCCTTGTGCGAAGTGGCCTGCTGGCGATTGCCCAGCCCCGCCAGAGCCATGCCGAGGAAGGTGAACAAGGCTGCACTGACCAGCGCACCAACCAGCCCCCATACACCGAAGTCGACAAAGAACAACAACAGTTCCCGCCCCGAAGCGAACCCCGCCCCCACGATCACGCCGACAAACGCACCGGCAATCTTCAGCTGCTCTTGCATGTGAACCTCTGGATTTATTGTTGTTGTCTCACTGCCACCACATACCCCGTGTAGGAGCGGCCTTGTGTCGCGATAGGGCCGCATGGCGGCCCCGGCGATTCTTGCTGCGAAGCTGAGATCCTGGGGCCGCTTAGCGCCCCATCGCGACACAAGGCCGCTCCTACAAGAGCGCTCAGGCGTCGCCGACAAACGCCTGCACTTCAATCTCCACATCCACCCCCAGCGCCAATGCCGAGGCCACGGTCGAGCGCACCGGCAGCGCTGCGCCGAAGAACTCCTTGTACACCTCGTTGAAGCCGGCGAAGTGGCTCATGTCCGACAGCCACACCGTGGCCTTGACCACCTGGTCGAAACGCGCGCCGCAGGCCGCCAGGCTTTCGCCGATGCGCTCGCAGGCGGCGCGGGTCTGGGTCTGGATGTCACCGCGCACCACTTCGCCGCCGGCACTCATCGGCACCTGGCCGGACAGGAACAGGAAGCCGCCGGCTTTCACCGCACGGGAGAACGGGAACGGCAGGCTGCTGGGGAAACGCTGGATATCATTGCTCATGGGATGCTCCTTTCAGGATTGCTGGAAACGGGCCGGGGACAGGCGCTCGGGCGCCACCCCCTGGCTGACAAGGCCAGGACACAGCGGCTGGCCCAGCAGCAGGTCGGCAGCCAGGCGCGAGGCGCCCGCAGCCGACTGGATGCCATAGCCACCTTGTGCCGCCAGCCAGAAGAACGCTGGCGCGTGCACATCGAAACCGATCACCAGGTCGCCGTCGGCGACGAACGAGCGCAGCCCGGCCCAGGTGTGGCTCGGCCGGCGGATCGCCAGGGTGGTCATGGCCTCGATGTTGTAGATGCCCAAAGCCACGTCGAGCTCCTCGGGCGCGGCGTCCTGGGGTTCGACCGGGTCGGCATTGGCCGGCGAACCCAGCAGCTGGCCGGCGTCGGGCTTGAAGTAGAAGCTTTCGTCTACGCCGATTACCGCCGGCCAGCGGGCGAAGTCCTGGTCTGCCGGGCCGGGGAAGGTAAAGGCACTGCGCCGGCAGGGTTGCAGGCCGATACGCGCCACGCCGCACTGCTCGGCCACACGGTCGGCCCAGGCGCCAGCGGCATTGACCAGCTGGCGCGCCTGCACGCGGCTGCCATCGCCCAGCTGCACCTGCCACAGGTCATCCAGGTACCAGGCCTGGACAAGCTCGGCGTTGCAGCGCAGTTCGCCGCCAGCGGCGCGATAGCCGCGCAAGAAGCCCTGGTGCAGGGCATGTACGTCCAGGTCCATGGCCCCCGCCTCGAGCACCGCGCCGGCCAGGTTCTCGCCACGCAGGCTCGGCACCAGGGCCAGGGCGGCGTCGCGGTCGAGCAGGCTGACCTCGGTGCCGTTGGCCAGGTTCTGCGCATGGGTCTGCTCGAGCAGCGTGCGCTGTTCCAGGCTGGCGACGTACAGGCAGCCACGCGGTTCCAGCAGCGGGTGCTCGCAGAACCCCTGCGGTGGTGCTTCGTAAAAGGCCCGGCTGGCGCGGGTCAACGCCTGGATCTGCGGGGTGCCGTAGGCCTCCATGAACATGGCTGCCGAACGCCCGGTGGAATGGTAGCCAGGCTGTGCCTCGCGCTCGAGCAGCAGCACCTTCTGCTGGCCGGCCAGGCGATAGCCCAGGGATGCACCGGCAATGCCGGCGCCGATGATCAGGGTGTCGTAGATCGGGGTCATGCACGCTCCTGCCAGGCCAATTATCATTTATGAGAATTCTAATATATGAGAATTTACGAATACGCAAGGGTCCAAGGTAAGATGCCCGACCAACGCCGCATGCCGAGACCCCGAATGCCCGCTGCCCTACCCCTGCTGGACCGTGCCGTAGTCGGCCAGCGCCTGCGCCAGGTGCGCAAGGCGCGCCAGATGACCCTCAAGCAATTGTCCGAAGCCAGCGGCGTACCGCTGTCCACCTTGTCGAAGATGGAACTGGCGCAGGTCTCGGTCAGCTATGAAAAACTGGCCGCTGCCGCCCGGGCGCTGAATGTCGACATTGCCCAGCTGTTGCGCGCCAGCGGCACGGTCACGGCACCGGCACCGGTGACCGTGGTGGTCGATTCACTGCCAGCGGCGGCGGGCTACTCGACCGGCACCTATGACTACCACCCGATCGCCGGCGACTTCCCCGAACGGCGCATGACACCCGCCTATGCCCGCATCATTGCCCGTGAACGCGGCCAGTTCGACGATTTTATCCGCCACCCCGGGCAAGAGTTCGCGTTGGTGCTGAGCGGGCGCGTTCGCATCGAGTTCGAAACCGGCGAAGCGGTGCGCATCGGGCCGCAGGAGACGGCGTATTTCGACAGCCAGGTGGGGCATATCTACCTGTCGGAAAGTGACGATGGCGCAGATGCGCATGTGATGGTGGTGATGACTGATCGCTGACTGTGTTGAACGATGCGCCTTTTTGTAGGAGCGGCCTTGTGTCGCGACAGGGCTGCGCAGCAGCCCCGGGATATCAGCAGCACAACACATATTGTCGGGGCCACCTTGCGGCCCTTTCGCGACACAAGGCCGCTCCTACAAAGATCGCGTACGTCGCCGTCTCGGTTATAACCTAATAACGAACAAGTCTATTTGGCTATAAAAAAATCTATATGCTGGGCTGCATCCGATAACGGGCAAAGTTGGGCAGTCGAGTAGCGTATGGATGTAGGTTCTTTCGGTTTCACCATTGCGGGCCTGGTCGTGGGTTTCATCGTCGGAATGACCGGCGTCGGTGGCGGCTCGCTGATGACCCCGATCCTGTTGTGGTTTGGCATCAGCCCGGCAACAGCCGTCGGCACCGACCTGCTCTACGCCGCCATCACCAAGGCCAGTGGCGTCTGGGTGCATGCGCGCAACAAGAACGTCGACTGGAAGATCACCGGCCTGCTCAGCCTGGGCAGCGTGCCCGCTGCGGCGCTGACCCTGTGGTTCCTCAGCACCCTGCACACCGACACCTCGGCGCTCAACGCCGTCATCAAGCAAGGCCTGGCGGTGGTGCTGATCCTGACCGCGCTGGCCATCCTGTTCAAATCGCGCCTGCAGGCCTTCGCCAGCCGCCATGCCGGTGACCACTACCACCTCAGCGATCGCAGCCTGAACACCCTTACCGTGCTCACCGGCGTGGTGCTGGGGGTGATGGTCACCCTCACTTCCATCGGTGCTGGCGCACTGGGTACCGTGGCGCTGTTCCTGCTGTACCCGTTCCTGGTCACCCGCCGCCTGGTCGGTACCGAAATCGCCCACGCCGTGCCACTTACCCTGGTGGCGGGCCTGGGCCATGCCGGCATGGGCAACATGGACTGGTCGCTGCTGGGCTACCTGCTGCTGGGCTCGCTGCCAGGCATCTACCTGGGCAGCCACCTCACTGGGCGGATTTCCGACCGCGTGCTGCGTCCGTGCCTGGCGGCGATGCTGCTGCTGATCGGCTACAAGCTGGCGTTCTGACCTTCAGCCCAGGCGCAGGCGCCACTGCCCGGTAAAGCTCAGCTCCAGGCGCGACAGCGGCAACACGTCGACCCGCTGACTGGCGCTCATCGGGCAGCCAAGTACGTGCACCAGCGCAGCGCGCATGACCATCGGGTGGGTAACCGCCACCCATTCACCCGGCCTGTCGAAGGCCGCCAACCAGGCGGCGATGCGCTGGCAAAGCACGGCGAACGACTCGCCGCCGTGCACATCACTGGCCGGGGCCTGCAGCCATTCGGCCATCGCCTGCGGTTGCTCGGCCTGCAATTGCTTCAGCGTCAGCCCGTGCCAACGCCCCAGGTCGCAATCGGCCAAGGCCGGCTCGACCTGCACCGGTCCCAAAAACCACGCCGCCGTCTCGCAGGCTCGCCGCTCTGGTGCAGTCAGCACCGGCACACCAGAAAGGTCGGCGAAAGGCTGCTGGCCCAACGGCAGGATGCCGTCGTCGGCACGGTGCAGGCGCCCGGTCTTCTGGGCCTGGGTAAGGGCGTGGCAGATCAGGGTCAGGCGGACGGCTTTCACCGGGTTTCTCTCGCAGCGGGTTGGGGCGCAAGGTGTAACATGCCTTGGCACTTTTTACCGCAACAACCTGGCACCGGCTGCGCCGACGATGGAGCCTGGTCAGATCACAGCAGCATCAGTCCCCAAACCGGCACCGCCGCCACCAACCCCACCGCCAGCCGCGGCCAGTATGGCAGCAGCAATACCAGCACCATCCCCGCCAGCGACATCACGGCAAACCAGGCCACCGGCCCCATGGCCCAGCCCCAGGCCAGGGCACACAGCACCAGACTGGCCAGCAACGCCAGCCAGCCGGCCGCGCGCAAGCCGACACGCAGCACCGGCGGGCAGGTGCGGTTCCATACCTGCTTGTAATGCCGCTCCAGCCCCTGGCACAGCCCCAGCATGCCAGCGTAGGCGAACAACACGCTGCCCATGACCCACATCATCATGCCCCGGCCTCCATCCGCCGCCCTGCCCTGGCCTTCTGCGGCACCCACTGCGCCTGCCATACGCGCCAGGCCAGCAGCCCGAGCAATACACCCAACACCAGGGCACAGGCCACCACCCCCAGGCGCATGGCGTCGCCCAAGCCACCCAACGCACCCAGGCCAATGCACAGAAACGCGGTCAGCAGCAGTTGCTCGACCCAGGCCCGGCGTACCGGCCTGATACCGGCATGCAACAGCGCGAGCAGCCATACACCAAAGAACGCACGAACCTCCCAGCTCTCCCGCTGCGCCAGTTCCACCGGCAGCACACGGCTGGCCCAAAGCAACCCCACGCACGCCAACAACAGGCCACTGACGAAGCCCACGTTGCACACCTCCGCCACCCGGTACCAACGCCGCACCGAAGCCTCGGCGCTGGCGTACTTGCGCCCACGCTTCACGCAGAACAGCACCAGCCCGCTGGCGATCATCAGGCAACTGACCAGCCCGCAGACAAAATACAGCCAGCGCATCGGGTAGCCGCCAAACTGGGCGAAATGCAGGCCGGCCATGACCCGCTGGGTCAATGGCGCCGCGCGCCATTCGGCGACGTCGCCGAGCAACTGCCCGCTGACACCATCGAAGACCATGGCCTGGCCCTTGCCCAAGGCAATGCGGTTGCCCAGTCCGGGGCGTATTTCGATACGCGCCGCCGCCGTGTTGGGGTTGCGGATATTCAGGCCACCAATCGGCCCCAGGCGCGCCTCGGCCTGGGCCAGCAATGGCGCGACATCGACCAGCGCGGCCGGTTGCCTGGCCAGGCCACGAGGCTGCTCCAGGCGGGTATTGCCCTGGGCCTGGAAGTAGGCACGGTTGTCGCCGGCGAACAGCGCATCGACCCCGGCCGGGATGTAGATGAGCATGAAGATCACCAGGCCGGTGTAGGTGATCATCAGGTGGAACGGCAGCAACAGCACCGCGCTGGCGTTGTGGAAATCCAGCCACGAGCGCTGGCCCTTGTTCGGCCGGAAGGTAAAGAACTCCTTGAAGATCTTCTTGTGGATGACGATACCGGTGACCAGCGCCGCGAGCATCACCAGCGCCAGCGCGCCGACCACGAAGATGCCCCAGTTGCGTGGCAGGTCGAGGGTGAAATGGAAGCGGAAGAAGAAGTTGCCACCAACACTGTCCCGCACCTCGATGGCCTCGCCAGTGCGCGGGTCGAGCTGTACGGTGGGGCCATGGCGACGCTCGCCGGTGGACACGCGCAACCCGGGAGAGCGCTCGCTCGGCAGGCTGATGCCCCAGTTGCCAGCCTGCGGCTCGTGGGCCTGCAGGTAGGCAATGGCGCGCCGCGCGGCGTCGGCCTGGGGTACCTCGGTGGCCGGGATTTCCGGTTGCATCCAGTGGTCGAGTTCCTTGTCGAATACCGCCAGGGTGCCGGTGACGAAGATGGCGAACAGCAGCCAGCCGAAAATGAGCCCGGCCCAGGTGTGCAGCCAGGCCATCGATTGGGTGAAGGTGTTCTTCATGCCAGCCACTCCAGTGCCTGCGGCCAGAAGCCGATCAGGGCAAGCGGTACGGCCACAGCCAGCGGGGCCCAGGCACGCAGGGCATCGCTGCAGGCGAAGGCCCAGAGGATGGCGGCGGTGTAGAAGATGAAGGCCGGCAGGGTCGCGACGATGACCGCATCGGCGGCAGCCAGCGGCAGGATACGGGCCAGGCAGGCGCTGGCGGCGTAGCTGAGGGCATAGCCGCCGAGCAGTGCGGCACAGCTGCGGGAGAGGATCTGCAGCCAGGCGGGGGCTTTGATCATCGGGGGCTCCTTGGCGTTGATCGGTGGCATCCGGGGCTGCTTTGCAGCCCATTCGCCGGCAAGCCAGCTCCCACAGGGATTGGACAGGGTTCAAATACTGTGTGGTACCTGTGGGAGCAATTGTCTTGCTCAAATTCCAAACGTTGGCGCGATCCCTGTGGGAGCTGGCTTGCCGGCGAATGGGCCGCGCAGCGGCCCCTTGGATCAGAAGTTGATGTTCAGCGCAGCGAACACCGCCCTGCCCGGCTGGTTATAGGTATTGGCGCCCGAAGTACTGGCGTTGCCGCCACGCAGGATCTGCTTGTCGAACACGTTGTTCACCCCCACCCGCACGTCGTAGTTGGCGTTGAACTTGTAACCAGCGCTCACGTCCACCAGGCCGTAGGCTTCCACGTCCTGTTGCGCGGTCTTGTCGTAGCCTTGCTGGGTGCGTTCGTTGAAGGTCGGCGACTTCTGCTTGCCGAAGTAGGTACCCGCCACCTGGAACGACAGCTTCTCGGTGGCGCGCCAGTCGAGGGTGGTGTTGACGGTGTATTCCGGGATCACCGACAGCGGCTCGCCGGTCTCGCGGTTGTCGTTGTCGAGCATCCAGGTCAGGTTGGTGTTCCAGTCCAGGGCCGGGGTCAGCTCGATGAACAGGTTGCCTTCGATACCTTCCACCCGCGCCTTGCCGGCGTTGTCCCACTGGGTCACGCGGCTGCCGGTGCCGATGGTGTACAGCACATCGGTATCACCGACGATCTTGTTCTTGTAGTCGTTGCGAAAGTACGTGGCACTGGTGCGCCAGGTACCACGGTCGTACATCAGGCCGATTTCCTTGTTGACGCTGATCTCGGGCTTGAGGTCGGCGTTGCCCTGCAGGTAGCAGCCACCGTTGTTGGTCTGCTGCACGCTGCAACCATTGCCGCGGCTGTACAGCAAGTAGTTGGGGTTGGACTGGTACAGGTTCGGGGTCTTGTAGGCGCGCGCGATACCGCCTTTGACCGATAGTGCTTCGGTCAGCTTGTGCGACAGGTTCAGGCTGGGGCTGAAGTTGTCGCCGAAGGTTTCGTGGTGGTCGAAACGCAGACCCGGGGTAATGGTGGTGTCGCCGACAATGATGTTGTCCTCGACGAACAGCGCATAGCTGCGGGCGGTCATCTTCGAGCTGCTGCGGTCGAAACCGACCAACCCGTCGTTACCGGTAGGGTCCGAGCTTTGCGGGCGCAGCGAGCCCTGGTCATTGAGCGCTTCGTACAGGTACTCGCCGCCCAGGGTAAGCACATGTTCGGTGCTGCCCATGGCGAATGGCAGGTTCACTTCGCTGCTCAGGCGCGTGTTGCGCAGGCGCGACATGGCGGCGCCTTCGGCATTGGGGGCACCTTCGGTACGGCCTGCCAGGCCCTCGTTGAGGCGCCAGTTGCGCACGTACTCGTAGGCCAGCACGGTCTTGCTGGTACCCCAGGTGAAATCGCCCAGGTGGGTCAGGTCGTAGGTACTGCGCTGCATCACATTGGTTTCGTGGCCATACAGGCTGGACACGAACTCGACGTCACCACCGCCGTTGCTGTTCATGGTGTCGCCGGCAAAGATATTGCCCTGGCGGCTGTAGCCGGCACTGGCCTCGAGGCGGTGCTCGTCGTTCAGCTTCCAGCTCAGCAGGCCATTGATGTCCTTGTTGCGCACGCCTTCGCGGCCCGCCACCAGCGCACTGGTGGCATGCCCGGCATTGATGTCCAGGTCGTCGGCATCGGTCTTGGCCAGGCCGCCGTACAGGCGGAAGCCGAGGTTGTCGGTCAGGCCGCCGCCCAGGTTGAAGTTGGCCCGGCGGCTGGCGCCCTCGGCGCTGTCTTCCGGCAGCTGGGTGTACAGGCTGACGCTGCCCTTGAGTTCGTCGGTGGGCCGCTTGGTGATGATGTTGACCACCCCGCCCATGGCGCCGGAACCGTAACGTGCGGCCGCCGGGCCACGCAGGATCTCGATGCGCTCGACCGCTTCTGCCGGTACCCAGTTGGTTTCACCGCGGGTATCGCGGTCGCCGTTCCAGCCATAGCGCACGGCGTTGCGTGCGCTGGATGGCTTGCCGTCGATGAGGATCAGGGTATTTTCCGGGCCCATGCCGCGCAGGTCGATCTGCCGGTTGTTGCCACGCGCGCCGCTGGCGCTGTTGCCGGTCAGGTTGACCCCGGGCTCGCGGCGGATGATGTCGGACAGGTCATTGGCCGGCGGATGGCGCTTGATGTCTTCGGCGGTGATGATCGACGTACCCAGGGCCTGGCGTGCCTCGCGCTCGGCGGTGACCAGGGTGTCCTGGATCACCAGCGCGTTGCCTGAGGCCGGCATCTCCAGCACCTCACCCGTGCGCTGCTCTTCGGCCTGGGCCACGGTGGCCACCATGGCCGGTGACGCCAGCGCGACGAACGCCAGGGCCAGGCTGTTGGGTGAAGTCTTGCACTGCATGGGTACATCTCCTGCGATTCATGAGCGAAACGGCACATCCCTGTCGGAAACCGGGGGCCCTCGCCCACCGGCCTCGCAAACACAGTTTGGTGGCCAACAGGGATGGTAAATATAGAGATTCGCAAATGAGTTTAAATCTTATTTGCGAAGTTTACATGTTTGTAACGGAACTTTGCTGACACGACAGCGTTGCCGGCGCAGCCCGGCTATTCGCGCTCTTGCTTGCATACACCTGTCCGATTTGCATCCTGCGTGACGGCTCCTACAGTTTCGAACGTAGCCCTCTGCCGAGCCTCCTGATGCGCAGCCACGAAGAAAGCCACGCCACGAACGCCACCAGGTCCCTGTCGAAGATCCCTCGCAGTGTCTGGGCGCTGGGGTTCGTGTCGATGTTCATGGACATTTCCTCGGAAATGATTCACGCCCTGCTGCCGCTGTACATGGTCACCGTGCTTGGTACCTCGGTAGTGGCGGTGGGCTTTATCGAAGGTATCGCAGAGGCGACCGCCTCGATCACCAAGGTGTTTTCCGGTGCCCTCAGCGACCGGCTGGGCAAGCGCAAGCTGCTCACGGTGCTGGGCTATGGCCTGGGTGCGTTGACCAAGCCGGTGTTCCCCATGGCCTCCGGGCTGGAGTGGTTGACCGCGGCACGCTTCGTCGACCGGGTAGGCAAAGGCATTCGTGGGGCGCCGCGCGATGCGCTGGTGGCCGACGTCACGCCCGCAGAACTGCGTGGTGCAGCCTTCGGCCTGCGCCAGGCGCTGGATACCGTGGGCGCCTTCCTTGGGCCGTTGCTGGCGATCGTGCTGATGTGGCTGACCGCGAGCCATTTCCAGACGGTGTTCTGGGTGGCGGTGCTCCCGGCGTTCGTGGCGGTGTACATCCTCATCGCCTTCGTGCGCGAACCTGAAACGCCAGCCACTACCCGGCCGGTGCGCTCACCGCTGGCCCTGCACGAGCTGGCCCGCCTGGGCCCGGCCTACTGGCGGCTGATCGGCCTGGCCACGCTGTTCACCCTCGCCCGCTTCAGCGAGGCGTTTCTGCTGCTGCGCGCACAGGACATGGGCCTGGCGCCGCTGTGGGCGCCGGCAGTGCTGGTGCTCATGGCCCTGGCCTACTCGCTGTCGGCCTACCCCGCGGGGGTGCTGTCGGACCGCGTGGGCCGCCGCGGCGTGCTGATGACCGGGCTGGGGCTGCTGGTCGCCGCCGACCTGCTGCTGGCCCTGCTGCCGGGCTGGACCGGGCTGGCCATGGGGGTGGCTGCCTGGGGCCTGCACCTGGGCTTCAGCCAAGGCGTCTTTGCCGCCATGATCGCCGACAGCGCCCCCGCCGAACTGCGCGGTACAGCCTTCGGCCTGTTCAACCTGCTGACCGGCGTGGCGCTGTTGGTGGCCAGCGTGGTGGCCGGGCTGCTGTGGGACGGGGTCGGCTTCAAGGCGACATTCCTGCTTGGCGCAGCGTGTGCCGGTAGCACCCTGGTCGGGGTCGCATTGCTCAGGTCAGGCCCGATCACCGGCAAGCCGCACTAGGCCAGGGCTGGCTGCTGCTCCAGTAGCGACCAGCCGCCATGCCCATCCACCTCCAGCCGATGGGTATGGAAACCTGCCAGCGTGCTGCGGTGCCCGACACTGACCAGCAAGGCCCCCGGCATTTCCGTGCGCAACAGTGAATACAGGGCATGCTCGAGCCCTTCGTCCATGGCCGAAGTGGACTCGTCAAGGAACACCACCTGCGGCCGGTTGAACAGCACCCGGGCAAATGCCAGGCGCTGCTGCTCACCGACCGAGAGAATGTGTGACCAGTCACAGCTGACGTCCAGTCGCTCGGCCAGGTGGGCCAGGTTGACCTGGCGCAAGGCCTGCTGCATCCGCGTTTCATCCTCAGGCCTGCTGGCCGCCGGGTAGGCAATGACGGCGCGCAGATCGCCCAGCGGCAGGTACGGCCGCTGCGACAGGAACAGCGCCTGGTGGCCCAGCGGGCGCCTGACCTCACCCTCGGCATACGGCCAGAGGCCTGCCAGCGCACGCAGCAGCGTGGTTTTGCCGCTGCCCGACGGCCCCTTGATCAACAGCGCCTGGCCGGCGTGCAGGTCAAGGTCCAGGTCGGCGATAAGGGCATGCCCGTCCGGGCGCAGCACCTGCAGGCGGCTGATCGCCAAGGCATGCTCCTGGTCCTCGGTGATGACGCGCGGCAAAGCGCTTGCCTGCTCGTTGGCATCGAGGAAGCCGGTCAGACGATCGAGAGTAGCCCGGTACTGGGCAAACGCATCATACGACTCGCGGAAGAACGACAGCGAATCCTGCACCTGGCCAAAGGCCTGGGAGGTCTGCATGACGTCGCCCAGCTTGATCGCCCCGCTGAAGAAGCGCGGTGCCTGCAGAATGAACGGGAACACCACTGCTACCTGGCTCACGCCCAGGTTGAAACCACTGAATTTCAGGTTCCGGAACACCAGCGCCCAGGCATTCACGATCAAGGCACCAAAGCGGCCCAGCAAGGTGCCCCGCTCGACCTGCGCACCCTGGTAGAAAGCGATGTTCTCGGCGTTCTCGCGCAGGCGCATCAACGCGTAACGGAAGTTGGCGGTGAGCTTTTCGTTGAGGAAGTTCAGGCGGATCAGCGGCCGCCCGAGGCGGAAGGCGATCCAGGTGGCGACGATGACGTACAGGTACACGGCAAACACCATCGCCCGGGGAATCTCCACACCCGCGACGGCCAGCGGCGCCGACAGCCCCCAGAGGATGCCGGTGAACGCCACCAGCGAAACCAGCGCGCTGACCGCGCCCAGGGCGAGGGTCACCGAGTTGCTGACAAAGGCGTTGACGTCCAGTTCGATACGCTGGTCAGGGTTGTCCACCGGCTCGGCAAGGAACTGGCCACGGTAGTAGGCATCGCCGTGCATCCAGTCGTGGGTCAGGCGCTCGGTCAGCCAGACCCGCCACTGGATGCTGAACGCCTGGCTTACATAGAAGGTGAACAGCGAACGCAGCACATGGATAGTGGCCAATACCGCGAAGACGCCGAGCAGGTACCAGAAGGCGGCTTGGTCAAGGCCTTGCAAGGCGCTGTAGAAGCCGTTGTACCAGAACGAGAACAGCACGTTCAGGCGCACCGAGAATAGCGTCAATACCAGCAGCAGGGCGAACACCAGTAACGGCCGCCAACTGCGCCTGAAACTGAAATAGGGCCCGGCAAGCTGCCAGAACTGGCTGCCCCAGCGCGTACAACGTACGGCCAGTGTGGCGGCTGCCGTGAAGCAGACAAGGGTGATGAACGAGGCGATTGCCAGCCAGCTCAGGCTCTCTTGCAGGGCCTGGTGCCAGTTCATTTCCATGATGGGTATCCGTGCTGAGTATTTCCGCGAGCGTAGCATTGACCTGTGATTCGTCAGGCATAAATGACGCACATTTCATGATTGCTTTTGGGAGCTAAGCGGGGCCCTGTGGGAGCAACTGCCTTGCTCAAATTCTGAAAGTTGGCGCGATCCCCTGTGGGAGCGGCCTTGTGTCGCGAAAGGGCTGCAAAGCAGCCCCAGCAATTTCAACTGTTGCGCATCAATCCTGGGGCCGCGTTGCGGCCCTTTCGCGACACAAGGCCGCTCCCACAGGAACTGCGTATGCCCGGGAATTTTTGCACCACAAAGACAAAACCCCTACCTGCATGCGCAGATAGGGGTTTTGCGAAATGAATCTTGACGATGACCTACTCTCACATGGGGAAACCCCACACTACCATCGGCGATGCATCGTTTCACTGCTGAGTTCGGGATGGGATCAGGTGGTTCCAATGCT
>Ga0209370_1000580_pt1 | contig 45414 bp, 37 predicted proteins | sample AgamicAtPrz_FD_187164 | JGI IMG/M metagenome (GOLD analysis project Ga0209370, IMG submission 187164) | Agave microbial communities from Guanajuato, Mexico - At.P.rz (SPAdes) (version 2) | ecosystem: Host-associated > Plants > Phyllosphere > Phylloplane/Leaf | place: Guanajuato, Mexico...
TGGATCTTTCGCGCCCGGGTCGAAAGCCCACAGCAGTTTACCGGTGTTCACGTCGAAACCACGGATAACGCCGGAGGTTTCACGCGTAGAGAAGTTATCCGTTACCGAACCGGCAATCACGATGGTTTTATCGGTGATGATTGGCGGGGAGGTTGGCTCATACAGACCCGGCGTGGTGTCCGGCATGTTGGTCTGCAGGTTCAGAATGCCTTTGTTGGCGAAGGTTTCGCACAGCTTGCCGGTCTCAGCGTTGATGGCAAACAGACGGCCATCGTTCACCGGCAGCATAATGCGGCGAGGACAGTCGGCAATGACTTCCGGGCTGGCATTATCGGCGCGCGCTTCGTGGTAAGAAACGCCGCGGCAGGTGACATGCTGGAAGGACGGGTTGGAGTTCAGCTGTGGATCAAAGTGCCATTTCTCTTTACCGGTAGCCGCATCGAGCGCGAACAGACGCTGGTGCGCCGTACACAGGTAGAGCATGTTGCCCACTTTAATCGGGGTCACTTCGTTGGTCAGCTCGCCCGGATCGTTCGGCATTTTCAGGTCGCCGGTACGGAATACCCAGGCTTCCTTCAGGTTCTTAACGTTGTCCGCGTTGATCTGCTTCAGCGGGGAGTAACGTTGACCTTCCTGGTTACGGCCATAAGCAGGCCAGTCACCGTCAGCGACCTGCGAGATAGCTGCCGCAGGCGTGGACTCCGCGTTCAGCGTACCGTTGATCTCCTGCGGGTCGTTAAAGCCAGCCCAGGTGAGAATGCCGCCGCTGATTAACAGCGCCACCAGCAGGGCTGCAACGGCACCGCTGGAAGGGACAATCAGGCGGCGCCAGACAAACGGCAGGATCAGCCAGATACCGAAGAAGACCAGGATGTCGCTGCGCGGCGTCAGGGCCCAGAAATCGAAACCGACTTCCCAGACGCCCCAGATCATGGTGGCAAGAAGGAGGGCGGCATACAGCCACAGTGCGGATTGTTTTCTACGCCAGAGCAGGACGGTTACGCCAAGCATAACCAGGCCCGCAATCGGGTAGTACCAGGAGCCGCCGATCGCGACCAGCCAGACGCCACCGATTAACAGGTACAGGCCGCAGAAGGCGGCGAATAGCGCTGTTAGTGTCACCAGTAGACGCGGCTGTTTAGTGTTTGTTTCAGCCATAGAAAGTGTACTCGTCAGTTTTTGTTAATAATTTGCTAGCAACTAATTATAGGTGTTAACAAGTGTGATCGGAATCACAATATTTGCTTTTTATAACTCATACGCCAGGCTTATCCATTTACTGATATAATGGCTGGCTTGCGTATCGATGCCGGAGCAAGATTCATCCGCATTGAAAGATTTTCATCAAAATCATTTGGTTAGTAATATGAAACATACTGTTGAAGTGATGATCCCGGAAGCCGAGATCAAAGCGCGTATCGCCGAACTGGGTCGTCAAATCACCGAGCATTACAAGGACAGCGGCAGCGAAATGGTGCTGGTTGGTCTGCTGCGCGGTTCTTTCATGTTCATGGCAGACCTGTGCCGTGAAGTGCAGGTACCGCACGAGGTCGATTTTATGACCGCTTCCAGCTACGGCAGCGGCATGTCCACAACCCGTGATGTGAAAATCCTGAAAGATCTGGATGAAGATATTCGTGGCAAAGATGTGTTGATCGTTGAGGACATCATCGACTCCGGCAACACGCTCTCTAAAGTGCGGGAGATCCTGAGCCTGCGCGGACCTAAATCGCTGGCGATTTGTACCCTGCTGGACAAGCCTGAGCGCCGTGAAGTGCAGGTGCCGGTGGAGTTCGTTGGCTTCTCCATCCCGGATGAATTCGTCGTGGGTTACGGCATTGATTACGCCCAGCGTTATCGTCATCTGCCGTATGTTGGCAAGGTCGTGATGCTGGACGAGTAATCGTGGCGTTTTGCCCGGTGGCGCTCCGCTTACCGGGCCTACGAAGGGCACGTGTAGGCCGGGTAAGGCGCAGCCGCCACCCGGCTTTGTTTATTTGTGGTTAACGTGCTTAAGCTTGAGGTTGGCAATCCCCGAGCGGTAACGCTGCTCCAGCGTTTCGCGGTTGGTGGCAGTCACTTCCAGATTGCGCAGCAGGCCGTCGTGAATACCGTACGCCCAGCCGTGGATAGAGACCTTCTGCCCGCGTTTCCACGCCGACTGCATAATGGTAGAGTGGCCCAGGTTGTATACCTGCTCCATCACGTTCAGCTCGCACAGGGTGTCGAGACGGCGTTCCTGCGGCATTTCGCCCAGCAGTGAGCTATGTTTGAACCAGATATCACGAATGTGCAGCAGCCAGTTATCGATTAGCCCCAGCTCTGTATTTTCGACCGCCGCCTGCACGCCGCCGCAGCCGTAGTGGCCGCAGATAATAATGTGCTCGACCTCCAGAACATCAACGGCATACTGAACAACCGAAAGGCAGTTGAGATCGGTATGAATAACCAGATTAGCAACGTTGCGGTGAACAAACAGTTCGCCAGGCTCAAGACCGGTCAGACGTTCGGCGGGGACGCGGCTGTCGGAACATCCAATCCAGAGAAAGCGCGGGTTCTGCGCTTGTGCAAGTTTTCCAAAAAATCCGGGGTCTTCCTCCACCAGCATTTTTGACCATAGTGCATTGTTGCTGATGAGTGTATCTATGTCGTTCATGGAGGTTAGCGACCTGTAACCAAGTGATTGCGTTGCGCTACTATAGGGTAACCCGACTTTTAATGAAACCACACAACGTGTGTCAGAACTTAAGGTAAGTTGAATTCATGGCGATTGCACTGGAGCTGGAACAGCTCAAAAAAACCTACCCGGGAGGCGTTCAGGCGCTGCGCGGGATAGATCTTAAAGTCGAAGCGGGAGATTTCTACGCGCTTCTGGGGCCGAACGGGGCGGGGAAATCCACCACCATCGGGATCATCAGCTCGCTGGTCAACAAAACTTCCGGTCGCGTCAGCGTGTTTGGCTACGATCTGCAAAAAGACGTGGTCAACGCCAAGCGTCAGCTTGGGCTGGTGCCGCAGGAGTTTAACTTCAACCCGTTTGAAACGGTGCAGCAGATTGTGGTTAACCAGGCGGGCTACTACGGCGTCGAGCGTAAAGAGGCGCTGGAGCGCAGCGAAAAGTACCTGAAACAGCTCGATCTATGGGAAAAGCGTAACGAACGCGCGCGGATGTTGTCCGGGGGGATGAAGCGCCGCCTGATGATTGCCCGCGCGCTGATGCATGAGCCAAAGCTGCTTATTCTCGATGAGCCGACCGCCGGGGTGGATATTGAACTGCGTCGATCCATGTGGGGCTTCCTGAAGGATCTGAACGATAAAGGCACCACCATCATTCTGACCACGCACTATCTGGAAGAGGCGGAAATGCTGTGCCGCAATATCGGCATTATCCAGCACGGCGAGCTGGTGGAAAACACCTCGATGAAGAATCTGCTCTCCAAACTGAAATCAGAGACCTTTATCCTCGATCTGGCGGCGAAAAGCGCGCTGCCGAAGCTGGAGGGGTATAACTACCGTCTGGTCGATACCTCGACGCTGGAAGTGGAAGTGCTGCGCGAGCAGGGGATCAACAGCGTGTTTTCACAGCTGAGCGCGCAGGGCATTCAGGTATTAAGTATGCGTAACAAAGCGAACCGACTGGAAGAGCTGTTTGTCTCTCTGGTGCACGATAAACAAGGAGACAAGGCATGACGCATCTTTACTGGGTCGCGCTGAAAAGCATCTGGGCGAAAGAGATCAACCGCTTTATGCGTATCTGGGTGCAAACCCTGGTGCCGCCGGTTATCACCATGACGCTCTACTTCATCATTTTCGGTAACCTGATTGGTTCCCGCATCGGTGAGATGCACGGTTTCACCTATATGCAGTTCATCGTGCCGGGCCTGATCATGATGGCGGTGATCACCAACGCTTATGCGAACGTGGCGTCGTCGTTCTTCAGCGCGAAGTTCCAGCGCAACATTGAAGAGTTGCTGGTGGCGCCAGTGCCAACGCATGTCATCATCGCCGGTTACGTGGGCGGCGGCGTGGCGCGCGGGCTGTGCGTGGGGATCCTGGTAACGGCCATTTCGCTGTTCTTCGTGCCGTTCCAGGTTCACTCCTGGCTGTTCGTGGCGCTGACGCTGCTGCTGACGGCAATTCTGTTCTCGCTGGCCGGCTTGCTGAATGCGGTGTTCGCGAAAACGTTTGACGACATCAGCCTGATCCCGACCTTTGTGCTGACGCCGCTGACCTACCTCGGCGGGGTGTTCTACTCCCTGACGCTGCTGCCGCCGTTCTGGCAGGCGCTCTCGCACCTGAACCCGATTGTCTACATGATCAGCGGTTTCCGCTTCGGTTTCCTCGGCATTACCGACGTGCCGCTGTTCACCACCGTCGTCGTGCTGGCGGTGTTTATCGTGGCGTTCTACCTGCTGTGCTGGTATCTGATCCAGCGTGGTCGCGGCCTGCGCAGCTAAACCTCTGCCTTCTGCCCGGCGACGTACCGTCTGCCGGGCACTTTCTTTGACAGTTATCACCGTAAACTAACCTTCACTCCGGTAAACTACTCGCCTGCTAAGGAGAGACGTTATGCTGGGATGGGTGATCACCTGCCACGATGAAGTGGCGCAGGAAATGCTGCTGAAGCTGGAGGCCCGATTTGGTCCCCTGGCGCAATGCCGCGCGGTAAACTACTGGCGAGGGCTAAGCACCAACATGCTCAGCCGGATGATGTGCGACGCGCTGCATGAAACCGACACCGGTGATGGGGTGATTTTTCTCACCGACAGATCGGGCGCGGCGCCTTATCGTTCAGCGGCATTAATGAGCCACAAGCACGATAATTGTGAAGTGATCTCCGGTATCAGCCTGCCATTACTCGAAGTCATGTACCCGCTACGCGCAACGTTGAGCAGCGCTGAGTTTCGCCACGCCATTGTGGCGCAGGGCTTGCCGGGCGTGAGTAGCTTATGGCACCAGCAGCAGAAAAACCCGCCTTTCGTTCTGCTTCACGATCTGTATAAGCATTAAACATTGGTATTGATGACGCTTTTGCTACAATGGCGGCTGATTTTCCGTGTCGATTTATATCCCATGCTCATGCGCGTTATCTTTATCCTTCTGCTGCTGGTATCCGGTGGGGCGTCTGCCAGCCTGACCAGTCAGCAAGGCCTGCCTGCTCAATATATGCAAACCACTGAAGATGCGGCCATATGGGCGCAGGTGGGTAACGCCGTGGTGAACGTGGGTAACGTCCACGCCGGACAGATCCTCGCCGTTTTTCCGGCGGCAGCTGATTACTACGAATTTCGTTTTGGATTTAGCACGGGCTTTATTGATAAAGACCACCTTGAGAAAGTGCAGGGTAAACAACGCGTTGAGGATAGCCTGGGCGACCTCAATAAGCCGCTCAGTAATCAAAACCTCATTACCTGGAAAGACACGCCTGTCTACAATGCTCCCAGCAGCGGAAGCGCGCCGTTTGGCACCTTAAGCGCCAATCTTCGCTATCCGATCCTGAATAAGCTGAAAGACCGCCTGAACCAGACCTGGTTCCAGATCCGTATCGGCAATCGTCTGGCGTGGATCAGCAGCCTGGACGCGCAGGAAGATAACGGGCTGCCGGTTCTGACCTACCATCATATCCTGCGTGATGAAGAGAACACCCGTTTTCGCCACACCTCCACAACGACCAGCGTACGCGCGTTTAATAACCAGATGGCCTGGCTACGCGATCAAGGCTATACCACGCTGACGATGTACCAGCTGGAAGGGTACGTGCGTAACAAAATGAACCTCCCCGCGAAAGCGGTGGTGATCACCTTTGATGATGGCCTCAAATCGGTGAGCCGCTACGCGTATCCGGTGCTGAAAAAGTATGGCTTCAACGCCACGGCGTTTATTATTTCATCCCGTATCAAGGGCCATCCGCAGAAGTGGGACCCAAAATCGCTACAGTTCATGAGCGTTCAGGAAATTAAGAGCATCCAGGACGTGTTCGACATCCAGTCTCACACCCATTTTCTGCATCGCGTGGATGGGTATAAACACCCCATCTTACTGAGCCGCAGCTATCATGTGATCCTGTTCGATTTTGAACGCTCGCGGCGTGCGCTGGCGCAGTTCAATCCGCGCGTGCTGTATCTGTCGTATCCGTTTGGCGGGTATGACAATAAAGCGATAAAGGCGGCGAATGATGCCGGTTTCCATCTGGCCGTGACGACGATGAAGGGGAAGGTGAAGCCGGGGGATAATCCGTTCTTACTGAAACGCCTGTATATCTTAAGAACGGATTCGCTGGAGACGATGTCGCGGCTGATCAGTAATCAGCCGCAGGGGTAAGCGTCAGGCAACCTGAACCGGAATCGCCTTAGCGATGCGCTTCATGTCGTTATCGCCTTCAAAGTAAGCGACCTTTGGCTGCCAGCGGCGCGCTTCTTCATCAGACATCATGACGAAGCTGGCGATGATCACAATATCACCCACGTCTGCGCAGTGTGCCGCCGCGCCGTTCACGGAGATGATTTTGGAGCCGCGCTCGGCGGCGATCGCGTACGTGGAGAAGCGTTTGCCGTTATTCACGTTCCAGATATCAATCGCTTCGTTTTCGAGAATACCCGCCGCGTCGAGAAAATCCTGGTCGATCGCGCAGGAGCCTTCATAGTGCAGGTCGGCCTGAGTGACTTTCACACGGTGAAGCTTACCTTGCAGCATTTTGCGAATCATTACGTTTACCTTTCATCTTCCGGGTAGAAAAAACTACGCCAGCTCAACCACTTTGTTGTCGATAAGGCGAGCCTGGCCGAGCCATGCCGCCACCAGAATTACCGCACGTTTGCTGGTCTCTGACAGCGCCAGAAGCGTGTCGGCATCCCGAATTTGTACGTCGTCAGCGCGAAGACCTTTGTCGTTCAGCGCTTGTTCAGCCAGAGCAACAATCTCTTCTGCGGTTAACGCTTTCGCCAGCAGCTGCTCTGCCATGGTATTCATGACTTTGCTTAAGCCCGGCGCAATTTTACGCTGTTCGGCGGTCAGGTAGCCGTTACGGGAACTGAGCGCCAGGCCGTCTTTCGCACGCACAATCGGCACGCCGACAATCTCTATGTCGTAGCCCATGTCGGCAACCATTTTGCGGATCAGCGCCAGCTGCTGGAAATCTTTCTCACCGAAGCAGGCGATGTCCGGCTGCACCAGGTTAAACAGCTTGCTGACGATGGTGGAGACGCCGCGGAAATGGCCCGGGCGGCTGGCGCCTTCCAGCATGGTGGAAATGCCCGGTACGTCCACGTAGGTCGCTTCACCGGTTCCCTGTGGATAAACGTCTGCCGGAGCCGGCGCGAAGACGATATCCGCATGACGTTTTTTGAGCTTCTCGCAATCTTCCTGCAAGGTGCGCGGGTAGCGCGCCAGATCGTCTTCACGATCGAACTGCATCGGGTTAACGAAGATACTGACTACCACGATATCTGCACGGGCTCTCGCTTCATCGACCAGCTTCATATGGCCGTCGTGCAGGTTGCCCATGGTTGGGACCAGTGCGATACGTTTACCTTCCTGACGCGCCCGGCGGATATGCTGGCGCAGCAGCGGCAGGGTTTCTATGATTAGCACACCTTGACTCCTTAATGGAAACTGTGTTCTTCGCCCGGATACACACCGGACTCAACCTCGGCAATATACTGCCGCACCGCAGCGCGCATGTCGCCTGCTTCTGTCAGGAAATTTTTGGCGAATTTTGGAATATGTCCGCCGGTGATCCCGAAGGCATCATGCATCACCAGAATCTGGCCGTCGGTGACGTTGCCCGCGCCGATGCCGATAACCGGAATCGACAGCGCCTCGGTGATGCGTTTAGCCAGCTCAACCGGCACGCACTCCAGCACCAGCAACTGCGCGCCAGCGGCTTCCAGCGCCAGGGCATCATCGAACAGCGTCTGCGCCGCATCGCCGCGCCCCTGAACCTTGTAGCCACCAAAAATGTTTACTGACTGCGGCGTCAGCCCTAAGTGCCCGCAAACCGGCACGGCGCGTTCGGTGAGCATTTTCACCGTGTCCACCAGCCAGGCGCCGCCTTCAATTTTGACCATATTGGCGCCGGCGCGCATCACGGCTGCTGCATTCTCGAAGGCCTGTTCCGGGGTGGCATACGCCATAAACGGCAGATCGGAAAGCAGCAGGCAGATGGGGGCACCCCGGCGCACGGCGCGGGTATGGTAAGCAATATCGTCGACCGTGACCGGCAGAGTGGAATCATGTCCTTGTACCGTCATCCCTAACGAATCTCCGACCAGCATGACGTTGATCCCCTCTTCGGCAAACAGTTTTGCGAAGCTGTAGTCATACGCGGTGATGGTGGCGAAGCGTTTTTTTTCCTGTTTGCATTTCTGCAATAAGGAGATGGTGGTTGGTTTCATACTGTTTCCTGATGGCCCAAAAGCGAATCTTTGCGCATTCTAACAGTAACATTCGAGGGAACAATGATTTTAGGCAATCGATTAACCACAATTAACAAATGGCTAATCGACGGTGACGCGGGATTACCAGCGGGCCGGTTTTTCCACGTTGAGGTTTTGCAGAACGGTCTTCAGCGAGATGCCGTCAGGGAAGGTGAGCTCGGGGGCGATTTCATACAGCGGCCAGAGCATAAACCCACGGTTTTTCATGTCGTAATGCGGAACGGTGAGGCGTTCGGTGTTAATCACCTCGTGGCCGAAAAGCATCATATCCAGGTCGAGCGTGCGCGGCCCCCAGCGTTCGGCTTTGCGGACGCGGCCCTGCTGTAGCTCAATGCGCTGGGTGTTATCCAGCAGCGTTTCAGGATCAAGGGCCGTTTCCAGCGCCACGGCGGCGTTCAGATAGTCAGGCTGATCCTGCGGGCCGAGCGGTGGCGTACGGTAAAACGAAGAGACCGCAACGATGCGGCTTTGCGGGATCTCCCCCAGCGCCTGCACGGCAGCGTTAACCTGCTCCAGCGGAGAGGCCAGATTGCTGCCGATGGCGATATACGCGAGGGTCATGCCGTGCCTTCACGACGCGGTGCGCGCTTGCGCGGACGACGGTGACGACGGCGCGGTGCCGGCTCATCATCCAGATCCGTAAGCATATCTTTTTGCTCCGGTGGCGCAGAAACCTGAAACTCGCCCCACCACTGCGCCAGGCGCTGTAGCTCCGGGTTCCTTTCCACTTCAGCACGCAGAGAGAGCAGGTCGAACGCGGCGCGGAACTTCGGATGCTCCATCAGCTTCCAGGCGCGTTTACCCTGACGGCGGGACATGCGCAGCTGAAGCTGCCAGATATCACGCACCAGCGTGGTAATACGTTTCGGGATCGCCAGCGTGCGACAGCCTTCGTCCAGCACGTCGTTTGCCGCCAGCGCGAACGCATCATAATAGGCGAGACCGCTCTCCTGCGTGATGCGCTGCGCCGTTTCCAGCAGCGGATACCAGAACATGGCCGCGAACAGGAATGCCGGGTTAACGCGCATATCGTTATGAATGCGGGTGTCAGTGTTCTTCAGCACCTGCGCAATCATCCGCTCCATTGCGCTGTCACCGTTTTCGGTGAAGTAGCGGGTAATGGTCGGGAACAGCGGCTGGAACAGGTTGTATTCACGCAGCAGGTTGTAGGTTTCAAACCCGTAGCCTGCCTGGAGCAGCTTTAATGACTCTTCGAACAGACGGGCAGGGGGCACGTCGTTAATCAGCGTTGCCAGGCGTGGAATAGGTTCTGCGGTTTCCGGGCTGATACGCATGTTCAGCTTGGCGGCGAAACGCACGGCGCGCAGCATCCTGACCGGATCTTCGCGATAGCGCGTTTCTGGCGTGCCGATCAGACGAATCAGGCCGTCTTTCAGATCCTGCATGCCGCCGACGTAATCACGCACGGTGAAATCCGCCACGCTGTAGTAAAGGCTGTTGATGGTGAAATCGCGACGCTGAGCATCTTCTTCAATAGAGCCGAAGATGTTGTCGCGCAGCAGCATGCCGTTTTGACCGCGCTGGGAAGTGGTGCGATCGTTGACGCCCGCTTCGTGGTGACCGCGGAAGGTCGCCACTTCAATAATTTCCGGGCCAAACATCACGTGCGCCAGACGGAAACGGCGGCCAACCAGACGGCAGTTGCGGAATAATTTACGCACCTGCTCAGGCGTGGCGCTGGTCGTCACGTCGAAATCTTTTGGCTTTTTGCCCAGCAGTAAATCGCGAACCCCGCCGCCGACGAGATAGGCCTCGTAGCCTGCTTTATTCAGACGATAGAGCACCTTGAGGGCATTTTCACTGATATCTTTGCGGGAAATGTTGTGCTGCTCACGCGGAACGACCGACATGTGTGGCTGTGCAATAGCGTCGTTCGCCATGCTCTCTTCACGGCTCAGCACTTTACGGCAAAAATTAGCGACTCGGGTAAAAATAGTACACCTCGTAGTGTGTTTTGTTATCAAAAAAGCGGCTAATCATAGCTCAGCGCAACGCATTTGAGAATGCTGGATTTTTGGCACGGCCATTAGCGTCCAGCCAGCAACCGCTCTTTTCAGCAATTCATCCAGACTCAGATCCTGCCATTCCTGCGTTACATTCTGGTTGAGAAATCGCAGCGCGTCGATCAAAACCGGGCGCGGATCGCCGTCAGGCAGCGCCGGGGCATGGTTCTGTTTTGACAGCTTATTCCCCTGTTCATTGACCGCCAGCGGCAGATGGATGTAATCCGGCACCGTCCAGCCAAACTGCTGGTAAAGCGATATCTGCCGCACGGTAGGCTCGACGAGATCCGCCCCACGCACGATTTCCGTGACGCCCTGAAAATGGTCATCGACAACGACCGCCAGGTTATAGGCAAACAGACCATCACGACGGTGAATAATAAAATCCTCACGCGCCAGGCGTTCATCTGCATGAATGGTGCCTGAGAGCACGTCGGTAAACTGCGTCACCGGAGAGCGCTGTATCAGCCGTACGGCGGCATTTTCAGGACCGTTGTGCAGCGTACGGCAGTGGCCGTCGTAAACGCCACCCACGCTCTGAATACGCGCGCGCGTGCAGGTGCAGTTATAGGAAAGACCCTGTTCAGCAAGCCATGCCAGACGTTCACGGTAGGCATCATGGCGTTGAGACTGCCAGAGCACCTCGCCGTCCCAGTGAAGACCGTAATGTTCCAGCTGACGCAGAATGGTTTCTGCTGCACCGGGAACTTCACGCGGAGGATCGATATCTTCAATGCGGACCAGCCATTTACCCTGACGGGCGCGAGCCTGTAGGTAGCTGCCTAGCGCGGCAATTAATGAGCCGAAGTGTAATTCACCGGAGGGAGATGGCGCAAAGCGCCCAATATAGTGAGATTCAGACATATCAACGGTAACAAGGCGGGAGAGACTCCCGCCTTTGCAGTAGTGAGAGGGCAGGCGTTAACCGGCCATCTGTTTTTCGCGGATTTCTGCCAGCGTTTTACAGTCGATGCACAGATCGGCTGTTGGACGCGCTTCCAGGCGACGAATACCGATTTCAACACCGCAGGATTCGCAGTAGCCAAAATCTTCGTCCTCGACCTTCTTCAGCGTTTTTTCGATCTTTTTGATCAGTTTGCGCTCGCGGTCACGGTTACGCAGTTCGAGGCTGAACTCTTCTTCCTGAGCGGCACGGTCGACCGGATCCGGGAAGTTAGCAGCTTCATCCTGCATATGTGTAACGGTGCGATCGACTTCATCCCTGAGTTGATTACGCCATGCTTCAAGAATACGCTTGAAGTGCGACAGCTGGGCTTCGTTCATATACTCTTCGCCCGGCTTCTCTTGATACGGCTCCACCCCAGCGATGGCGAGAATACTCAGGGACGATGTTTTACGGTTTTGCCCTTCTTGCATGTTGCTTCTCCTTAACACGCACTATCGATCCCCATGTTGGGGGAAAAATCAGGTCGCTATAAATAGCAGATGCTTTTCCGTATGGCAATTATCTAAACGTAACACTTGACAACCCTGTGAGGAAAAGCGTATTTGCGCACGCGGCCAGAACACTTATTAGTCAATCGTCTAATCCCTTATAAGACAATGGGAAGAGAGGATCTCAGAGTCATATTATCGGCAGAAAGTTCCGCTTTATAAGCCAAAATCTCTACCCCCTGCTTTTGTGCCTCATTCAACAATTGCGCGTATTTAGGATCAATATGACGGGCCGGGGAAAACCGTTCAATGGCTGAATGCAGAACCGCAAACAGCAACACGGCGCGCTTGCCCGCCGCCGCCACACTCATTAGCTCTCGCAGATGCTTCTGGCCACGTAGCGTTACCGCATCCGGAAAGAAGCCGTTTTCCTGTTCTGCTAACGTCACTGATTTCACTTCAATATAGCACTCAGGCCGGTCTTCCGCCTGGAGCATAAAATCAATTCTGCTGCCTTCATCGCCATATTTCACTTCGCTTTTTTGCGTGCCGTAACCCACAAGTTCAGGAAGGGTTCCCTGGGTCAGGGATTCCTTAACCAGCTGATTGGCGCGCAGGGTATTAACGCAAATAAATGCCCCGTTTTGCGTTTCGGTCATTTCCCAGGTATGGGGATATTTGCGTTTAGTATTTTCTGAAGTGGAATACCAGACCGTATCGCCCGGCGTGGCGCAACCGGTCATGGCGCCGGTGTTAGGGCAGTGCAGCGTGAGCGTTTCGCCCTCAGGCGTGATTACATCAGCGAGAAAGCGTTTGTAACGCTGGATCAGCGTGGCGGGCTGGAGTGCAGGGCTAAACTTCATCAGGATTCCTTAGCGTGTCGCCCAGCGTCCAGCGCTGGAGCGGAGTATAGCGGGTGCGTCCTTGTACAAAGGCAGATTCGTAAAGCGCAAATTCCTTCACCTCAAAGGACCAGTGAAAGCCCGGTGGCGGGATGGCAACGGCCTGACCCGCATCGCGCAGCAGGGTAATGTGGGGATGAAACGGCTGCGGGCTCTGGTAACAGCCGCTGCGCGCGGCCTGCGCTCGCAGCATGCTGGCGAGCTGGAGCAGCCCGCGAGGGGGCTGACGCGTCCCCAGCCAGACCACTCTAGAGCGCAGCCATTGCCCGGCATCGTCAAGATGCAGCGTAAACCCCGGCTGGGAAATGCGTCCGGCCAGTGCGCTTAAGGCGCGCTGCTTTTCAGCGCTTACATCGCCGAGAAACGCTAACGTCAGGTGCATATTGGCGGCGGCGACAGGGCGGCCCGCTTCTGCCGGGAAGTGGCTGGCGCGCCAGCGAACAATTTGCCGTTGAAGCGAGGCGGGTAATTCAATGGCGAAGAATAGCCGTTTTGACTCAGACATGCGCAAGACTCGGTAATGATATGCGCCGATGCTACAATGTACGCCGATTAATGTTAACCCTCTGGAGCCGTAAGTGTCTTCTTTGCCCGTTGCCGTCGTCCTTCCTGAGCTTCTTGCCGCCTTAGAACATGCGCCACAGGTTTTGCTCAGCGCGCCCACGGGTGCGGGTAAATCCACCTGGCTGCCTCTGCAAATCCTGCGTGAGGGGAACATCAGCGGGAAAATTATCCTGCTGGAGCCGCGCAGGCTGGCCGCGCGCAACGTGGCGCAGCGCCTGGCGGAACTGCTGAATGAAAAACCGGGCGAGACGGTAGGGTACCGGATGCGTGCCGAAACCTGCGTTGGCGCGTCCACGCGGCTGGAGGTGGTCACCGAAGGCATTCTCACCCGTATGCTGCAAAACGATCCGGAGCTGACCGGCGTCGGGCTGGTGATCCTTGATGAATTTCACGAGCGCAGCCTACAGGCCGATCTGGCCCTTGCGCTGCTGCTCGACGTTCAGCAGGGGCTGCGCGACGACCTTCGCCTGCTGATTATGTCGGCGACGCTGGATAACGAGCGGCTCCGGCAGACGCTCCCCGACGCGCCGATGATTGCCTCCGAAGGACGAGCCTTTCCGGTTGAGCGCCGCTATCAGCCGCTGCCTGCCCATCAGCGCGTTGACGAAGCCGTTGCCATCGCCACCGCCGAACTGCTCCGCCAGGAGCCCGGCTCGCTGCTGCTGTTTTTACCCGGCGTAGGTGAAATCCAGCGCGTACAGGAGCAGCTGGCGTCACGGGTGAGCAGCGATGTTGCGCTTTGTCCGCTGTATGGCGCCCTCTCGTTAAGCGACCAGCGCAAAGCAATCCTTCCCGCCCCGGCGGGGCAGCGCAAAGTGGTGCTGGCGACCAATATTGCCGAAACCAGTTTGACCATCGAAGGCATTCGCCTTGTGGTGGACAGTACGCAGGAGAGGGTAGCCAGCTTTGATCCGCGCACCGGGCTGACCAGGCTGCTGACGCAGCGCATTAGCCAGGCCTCGATGGTGCAGCGCGCAGGGCGAGCCGGGCGTCTTGAGCCGGGTATTTGTCTGCATTTAACCAGCGCCGAGCAGGCGGAGCGTGCGGCACTACAAAGCACGCCTGAAATTTTACAAAGCGATCTCTCCGGGCTGGTGATGGATCTGATGCAGTGGGGCTGCCCGGATCCTGCCCAGCTCACCTGGCTTAATCCGCCGCCTGTCGTGAACCTCACCGCCGCGCGCAGCCTGCTGACCCAGCTTGGTGCGCTGGAAGGCGAGCGACTGACGACGCGCGGCCAGAAAATGGCGGCGCTGGGCAACGATCCGCGACTGGCAGCGATGCTGGTGGCCGCGCAGGGCGAAGATGAAATTGCCACAGCGGCGAAACTGGCGGCTATTCTTGAGGAGCCGCCGCGCGGCGGCAGCAGCGATCTGGGGCAGGCCTTTTCACGCAATCAGGGAAACTGGCAGCAGCGGGCACAGCAGCTATGTCATCGCCTGAAGTGCCGGGGAGGATCGCCTGACAGCGATAAAATGACTTCTCTGCTGGCACAGGCTTTTCCGGACAGGATTGCGCGCCGCCGCGGACTTGACGGCCGCTATCAGCTGGCAAACGGGATGGGCGCGATGCTCGATAGCGATGATGCCCTGACGCGTCATGAGTGGCTCATTGCTCCTCTGCTGCTACAGGGCAGCCATTCCCCGGATGCGCGCATTTTGCAGGCGCTTGCGGTGGATATTGACGCCCTGACGCGTGCCTGCCCGCAGCTGCTTCAGCAATCTGACATCGTCGAATGGGATGATGCCCAGGGTACGCTGAAGGCGTTCCGTCGTAGTCAGATTGGTAAACTGACGCTCGGGACGACACCGCTGGCGAAGCCGTCGGAAGAAGAGTTACACCAGGCGATGCTGAACGGCATTCGGGAAAAAGGGCTGAGCGTTCTGAACTGGTCACCGGAGGCGGAGCAGTACCGTATTCGTCTGCACTGCGCTGCGAAGTGGCTGCCGGAATACGGCTGGCCGGCGGTGGATGACGATACCCTGCTCGCGACGCTTGAACAGTGGCTGCTGCCGCAGATGAGCGGCGTGCACTCGCTGCGCGCCCTTAAGGCGCTTGATGTTAAGGCAGCGTTACAGAATTTACTGGACTGGTCGTTACGTCAACGTCTGGATAGTGAACTGCCTGGGCATTACACTGTGCCAACCGGGAGCCGGATTGCTATTCGTTATCATGAGGATAATCCTCCGGCGCTGGCGGTTCGGATGCAGGAGATGTTTGGTGAGGCCACCACGCCGTCGATCGCTGAAGGGCGCGTGCCGTTGGTGCTTGAGCTGCTTTCGCCCGCGCATCGTCCCTTGCAGATCACCCGCGATCTGGGCGCGTTCTGGGCGGGGAGCTATCGTGACGTGCAGAAAGAGATGAAAGGGCGGTACCCCAAACATGTCTGGCCGGACGATCCGGCGAATACCGCGCCGACGCGGCGCACGAAGAAATATTCGTGATGAATCGAAAAGGGGAGTGCGGCCTGATGCCCTCACCCCGGCCCTCTCCCACGGGGAGAGGGAGAAACAAACTTTGAGAGATTTCTTCTTTCACTGACCTGTGCAAGATAAGAAAATCTGGCCTTTGCGCCTGAATGTTGCGGAGAAAAAGCATGGCGGGGAATGACCGCGAGCCAATAGGACGTAAGGGAAAGCCAGCGCGTCCGGCGAAAGAAAAGGTAAGCCGTCGTCGCCTCAGAGATGAGGAGTATGACGATGACTATGAAGACGATTATGAGGATGAAGAACCGATGCCGCGTAAAGGGAAAGGCAAAGGGCGTAAGCCTCGTGGGAAGCGCGGCTGGTTCTGGCTGCTGCTGAAGCTGTTCATTGTTTTTGTTGTTCTGATCGCGATTTACGGCGTGTATCTGGATCAGAAGATCCGCAGCCGTATCGACGGGAAAGTCTGGCAATTGCCGGCGGCAGTGTATGGTCGCATGGTGAACCTTGAGCCGGACATGTCCATCAGCAAAAACGAGATGGTGAAACTGCTGCAAGCTACGCAGTATCGTCAGGTCACGAAAATGACCCGTCCGGGCGAATTTACCGTCCAGGCGAAAAGCATTGAGATGATTCGCCGTCCGTTCGACTTCCCGGACAGCAAAGAGGGCCAGGTGCGCGCGCGTCTGACCTTTGACGGCGATCGCCTGGAAACCATTGAGAACATGGATAACGACCGCCAGTTCGGTTTCTTCCGTCTCGATCCGCGCCTGATCACCATGCTGTCGTCCGCAAATGGCGAACAGCGCCTGTTCGTGGCGCGTAACGGCTTCCCGGATCTGCTGGTGGATACCCTGCTGGCAACCGAAGACCGTCACTTCTACGAGCACGACGGTATTAGCCTCTACTCAATTGGCCGTGCGGTGCTGGCGAACCTGACCGCCGGGCGTACGGTGCAGGGGGCGAGTACGCTTACCCAGCAGCTGGTGAAAAACCTGTTCCTCTCCAGCGAACGCTCTTACTGGCGTAAAGCCAACGAAGCGTACATGGCCGTGCTGATGGATGCGCGCTACAGCAAGGATCGTATCCTTGAGCTGTACATGAACGAGGTGTACCTCGGCCAGAGCGGTGATAACGAAATCCGCGGCTTCCCGCTGGCGAGCCTGTACTACTTTGGCCGTCCGGTGGAAGAGCTGAGCCTTGATCAGCAGGCGCTGCTGGTGGGCATGGTTAAAGGGGCGTCAATCTATAACCCATGGCGCAATCCGAAACTGGCGCTGGAGCGTCGTAATCTGGTGCTGCGTCTGCTGCAACAGCAGCAGGTGATTGACCAGGAGCTGTACGACATGCTGAGCGCGCGTCCGCTGGGCGTTCAGCCGCGCGGTGGGGTCATCTCTCCTCAGCCTGCCTTTATGCAGATGGTGCGTCAGGAGCTGCAATCTAAGCTCGGAGATAAAGTAAAAGATCTCTCCGGAGTGAAGATCTTTACCACCTTTGACTCCGTGGCGCAGGATGCGGCTGAGAAAGCGGCGGTGGAAGGTATTCCGGTTCTGAAGAAGCAGCGTAAGCTGAGCGATCTGGAAACCGCGATGGTGGTGGTTGACCGCAACACCGGTGAAGTTCGCGCCATGGTGGGCGGTGCCGAGCCGCAGTATGCGGGCTATAACCGTGCGATGCAGGCGCGTCGTTCGATTGGTTCTCTGGCAAAACCGGCGACCTATCTGACCGCGCTGAGCCAGCCGAACCTCTATCGCCTGAACACCTGGATTGCCGATGCGCCCATCTCCCTGCGCCAGCCTAACGGCCAGGTATGGTCTCCGCAGAACGATGATAAACAGTTCAGCGGTCAGGTGATGCTGGTGGATGCGTTAACCCGCTCAATGAACGTGCCGACGGTTAACCTCGGCATGGCGCTGGGCCTGCCGACCATCACCGATACCTGGCAGAAGCTGGGCGTGCCGAAAGATCAGCTGCACCCTGTTCCGGCCATGATCCTGGGGGCGCTTAACCTGACGCCAATCGAAGTAGCCCAGGCGTTCCAGACCATCGCCAGCGGCGGTAATCGTGCTCCGCTTTCCGCCCTGCGTTCGGTGATAGCAGAAGATGGCTCCGTGCTGTATCAAAGCTTCCCGCAGGCTGAGCGCGCGGTTCCGGCGCAGGCAGCCTATATGACGTTATGGACGATGCAGCAGGTTGTACAGCGCGGTACCGGGCGTCAGCTGGGGGCGAAGTATCCGGGTCTGCATCTGGCAGGTAAAACCGGGACCACCAACAACAACGTTGATACCTGGTTTGCCGGTATTGACGGCCGTGAAGTGGTGATCACCTGGGTGGGTCGCGACAACAACCAGCCGACCAAACTGTATGGTGCAAGCGGTGCAATGTCGATTTACCAGCGCTATCTGGCAAATCAGTCTCCGGTGCCGCTGAACCTCGTTGCGCCGGAAGATATCGTCGATATGGGCGTGGACAGCTCAGGTAACTTCATCTGCGGCGGCGGCGTGCGTTCGCTGCCGGTCTGGACGACCAATCCGGATGCGCTGTGCCAGCAAAGCCAGCCTGAGCAGCCAACGGGCAATCCGTTTGACCAGTCTTCTCAGCCTCAGCAGCCGCAGCAGCAACAGCCGCAGCAGCAGGACGAGAAGAAAGACAGCGACGGCGTCGCCGGCTGGATCAAGGACATGTTCGGCGGAAATTAATTAATTCCCTGAATTTAAAAGCCGCTTTCTCGTAAAGCGGCTTTTTTTATTTCCCTCCGTTGCTTTATTATAATTATTAAATACTGATTGTAGAATTATTAATCTTATAGACTGGTTTTATAAATCAGGGGGTTATAATAATCGTGACCGATTTTACCCTTTTGCACGCTGGACATGTTAAAGAATAATCTGATGTAATCCCGCCATGAAATTCATCATTCGTCAGGACATTCTTATTTGGATGAGGTGGAAAATGAATGATGTCTCGCTTTACCTGACATTCTGATGCAAATTCGCTTTGCCGGGAATGGATACCTTCATCAGCAAATATAAGGATATTGTTATGCGTAAATATATTATTACTTCTTTACTGGGCGGAAGCATTTTGGCGGCGCTGTCGCTTCCGGTTTTGGCATCGAATGACTCCGGCACCGTGAACTTTGCCGGGAAAATTGTTGCGAATACCTGCGAAATTAACGTTGATGGCACCGGTACGAATGCATCGACCGTAACGTTTGCCGATACCTATCCTTCGGATTATAGCGGCGACGGCTCGGTGGGAACGTCAAAAGCGTTCAAAATTGAGGTGAAGAAATGTGACCCGCTGGTCGCAAAACTGAACCTGAAGTTCAGCGGCTCCACCACGGACGCCGCCTACAAACGTCTTCAGAACGATCTGACCGGTGAAGGTAATGCCACCAACGTCGGTATTATCGTCAGCAATGAAAATGGCACGAAAGGGGACGTGATTTTTGACGGATCTACCCCTGACGCGGGCACTGACGTTGCGAACGATGCGACGGGACAGGCTGCTTCCGTCTTTAACTACACCGCGAAGGTTATTCAGGTTGGAGAAGACGCGCCAACGGCGGGTCATTATGCCTCCTCTGCCACATTCGAGGTTGTTTATCGCTAAAAAAATCGGGCAGCCTGAAAAGGCTGCCTTCTGGAACGCAGGATGAAACATTTAATTAAAGTGTTATGCGGCTGCCTGGTTATTTCCTGCTGTACAGCGCAGGCCAGCGTGGTTCTCGGTGGAACGCGAATCGTTTATCCATCGAATAAGTCTGAAGTGCAAATTGCTCTCAAAAATAAAGATCCTCATACGCGTTATCTGGTACAAAGCTGGGTAAGCTATCCCGATAATGCGAAAGCCCCCTTTGTTATCACGCCTCCCGTGTATAAATTACAGGAAAATCGCCAGACGCTTTTACATATTATTTTTACCGGCGATAAAAAAAGCCTGCCTGCGGATCGGGAGTCGCTATTTCTGGCTAACGTTAAATCCGTTTCGGCCTTATCGCCGGAATTAAAAGATAAGAATACCCTTCAGTTTGCGATGAAAACGCGTCTGAAGCTGTTCTGGCGCCCTGCGCAGCTGAAAGAAACGGACGCGCTGCACGCCTTCGAAAAAATCACGTTTCGCCGTCAGGGTGACACTCTGATTGCAAAAAATTCCACGCCTTTTTACGTCTCTTTTGGCGAGCTGGCCGTTGGCGGCAAAAGCGTGCCGGTGGTGGATAACAAAACCACGCCGGGAGCGATTTCCATGATGGTTGCGCCATTCAGCGAGCAGCGTTTCGCCCTGCCCGGAGCTGCAAAAGGTGCCGTGACGTGGACGGCAATCAACGATTTCGGCGCGCAAACCCCTCAACGCAGTCAGGCACTGTAAACCGATCATGCTGGTATCGTATGTCATCATCGTCACGGCTCAAACAGGTTCTGAAGGGGATCGCGCTGGCATTGCTGGTCGCGATCCAGCCTGCCGCGGCTGATGACGACTTCAATCTGCGGATTCTGGAGCTGGATACGCCGCTTGAAAATACCGCGACGCTGAAAAACTTCATCAATGATAACGGCCTGCTGCCCGGCAGTTATCAGACCACGATCCTCTGGGACGGGGATGTTCTGGATAAGCGCCCCGTAACGTATGTTCTCTCGGCGGACAAACAGCGCCTGCTGCCTGAGCTGACCAAAGCCGAGCTGCGCGCGCTGGGGGTAAAGGTGGATGCCATTGCCGATATGGCCGGGCTGGACGACGCGGCGCACATCGACGATATCTCCCGTTTTATAAAAAATGCCCGCTACGAATTTAATCAGGATAATCAGACGTTGACGCTGGTTATCCCCCAGATGTACCGCGATCGGGCGACGGCGGGGGCCATCAGCCCTAAGCTGTGGGATGACGGTGCTCCGGCGGCCTGGACCAGCTACCAGCTTAGCGGTTCGCAGCAGCGCTATAGCGCGGGCAAAACCTCGTCAACCTGGCTGGGCCTGGACTCCGGTATTAACGTGGGCGCATGGCGCCTGCGCAACAACAGTACCTGGAGCGATACCGCCGGCTGGGATGCTATCGCCACCACGCTACAGCGCGACGTAAAGCCTCTGCAAAGCCAGATGGAGATTGGCCAGACCTATACCAACGGTGAACTTTTCGACAGCATTCAAATGACCGGTGTGAAGCTCGAGACCGACACGTCCATGCTTCCCACCGGCCAGCAGGGTTTTGCTCCGGTCATACGCGGCATTGCGAACAGCGACGCGAAGGTCACCGTGAAGCAAAACGACTACACGATTTACCAGAGCAACGTCTCGCCGGGGCCGTTCGCGATCCGTGATTTGAGCCAGGTGGCGTCGGGCGCCGATCTGGAAGTGACCGTCGAAGAGGCGGATGGCAGCGAGCACAGCTTTATCCAGGCCAGCGCGTCGGTGCCGGTGCTCCAGCGCGAAGGAAACCTGAAATATTCTCTGGCGATGGGGCGCTATCGCGGCAGCGAGGGCGAGGATACGCCTGCGTTTGCCCAGGGAACGGCGATCTATGGCTTTCCGTATGGCATAACGGCCTATACCGGCGTGCTGGGTGCGTCGCTGTATCACGCGGCGCTGGTCGGGGCGGGGGCAGATTTGGGGCGCTTCGGTTCGGCATCGGTAGATGTCACGGGTGCCCGCACCGATTTTGATGACGGTCGTGATGACGCGAGCGGATTATCCTGGCGCGCGCAATATGCGAAAGATATTCCGGATACGAATACTACCGTCACGCTTGCCAGCTACCGCTACTCCACCGCCGGTTTTTACACCTTTCAGGAGGCAATCGACCAGCGCGACGGTGAGATTGACGACGGGATTTATACCTATCGCCTGACCAACAACCGGCGAAGCCGTATGCAGCTTAATCTTTCTCAGCGCCTTTCGGACTGGGGGTCGGCTTACCTGAACACCTATCAGCAGGATTACTGGGACATGGATGGCCGCGAGCGCAGCGTCAGCGCCGGGCTGAGCTCCAGCTGGCGAGACATCTCCTGGTCATTAAGCTACAGCCTGACCCGGACGCCCGATGCGGATGCTGACCGGCAGATGGCCCTGACGCTGAATATTCCCTTCTCCCACTGGCTGCCCAACGCCTGGGCGAGCTACAGCGTCAACACCGCCAGCGGAGGTTTTGTTTCGCATCAGGTGGGGCTCGGCGGCACCGCGCTTGAGGATAATAAGCTCAGCTACAGCCTTCAGCAAACGTACGCTAATCATGACACCGGCTACGGCGGCAGCCTGTCCGGCCGCTATCGGGGAGCCTCCGGCGATTTGGGGCTGGGGTACAGCTATGGCGGCGATAACCGGCAGTGGAACTACAGCGCGCAGGGCTCCGTCGTGGCGCATGAGCATGGCGTGACCTTAGGGCAGCCGGTCCGCGACGCGTTCGCCGTTGTGCATATCGAGGGCGGCGACAACGTTAAGGTTCAGAACGGTCGGGGGATTTCAACCGATCGCTTTGGCAACGCGGTTGTCCCGTCGCTGACGGCCTACCGGCATAACGTCATCACGGTAAATACCCAGGATCGGGACGATATCGACATTGAGGCAGCGACGCAGGATCTTGTCCCGACGAAAGGGGCGGCGCTGGCCGCAACGTTCGACGCGCGCGTCGGGCGGCGGGCGCTGGTCACGTTGCTTCATCGGGGCAAGGCCGTGCCGTTCGGGGCCGTGCTCGCCCTGCAAAACGCGACCGCCATCGTGGGAGACGAAGGAGAAGTGTATTTAACCGGGCTGCGCGGCAGCACAGCGTTTAACGTGCAGTGGGGAGAAGAGGGGGACACGCAGTGCCGCGGCACGCTCGACGTACCCGCCGACGGCGCGACAGGCATTTTTAAAACAACGGTAAACTGCCAATAAAATGGGTGAAACAATGCGTCTACGTTTTTCTGTCCCCTCGCTTATCGCCTGCGCGCTGGCGCTGGGCGCGGTTGTCTTTATTCACCCGGCGAGTGCCAGCTGTAGCTTCAGCGGCGGCGAGGGCAACGGCGGTGTCGTCACGTTCCAGCTGCCTGCTGTCATCGCCGTCGCGCCCGACGCGCCGGTGGGCACCGTGATTTATGACGGTAGCGTTGAAAGTAATGAAATTACCGTGGATTGCGGTGGCGCCGACGCCCAGATCCGCCGCGGCTATTTGTCCATCACCAGCGCCGACGCGCGCGAAGACGTCATGCCCGGCGTGTACAGAACCAACGTGCCGGGAATCGGGATCCGCGCTGCCTCATCCACGGAAAAGCACCCCAGCTATACGTCAGGCGATCTCGTGCGCCCGTGGGAGTATCTGGGAACTATGCATGGCTATTCGCATCAGGTACTGGCCTTCCGCGCCGCCGCGCAGCTGCTGGTGATCGGGAATGTTGAAGAGGGGAACCTCGATACCGGACGATTAACCGCGCAGGATACGCTGGGCGGAGCGGTTATCGGCGAAATGCGCTTCTCGCCCACCAGCGTGCGCATTACGACCAATACCTGTAACCTGGTCGACCGGAATATTTACGTCCCGCTGAAGACCGTTAATACGCAGGATTTCACCGGCCAGTACACCGACGTGCTGACCGATAACAGCTTTAAAATTGAGATAAGCGAGTGTGCGGCAGGCACAAAAGTGGATTATCAGTTTACGAGCACAGGATCGACGGGCGTTACAAACGGGAATACGTTAGGCATTGCCGCCGGGGATCATGCCGCCGCGGGAGTCGGGATCCAGATACTGGACGGCAATAATACGGTGCTGCAATTCGACCATAGCTATACGGCGATAACCAGCACGCAGGATAACGTGCCCGTGGAAATTCCGCTGAAAGCGCGCTACGTCAAAACGGGAGAGGTGAAAGCGGGCAAGGTTGATGCGGTTGCTACTTTTGAACTTTTTTATCGCTAATCGCCGCCCGCCCGCGCGGGTTTTTGCGATCATTTCGCCACACTTTTTAACCCTCTCTTTTCATCTGGTTATTTCTTAAACCCTCAATTCTTGTAGGGCCGCATATCGCTTGCTATGCCGCCAGCGTTTCGCATATTATTCTGCGGTCATAATAATAATTCTCGTTTACGTTATCATTCACCTTTTTCATCAGAGATCCATCATGGCGCTTTCCAATACTGCTCAGCCAATTAACACGTCGCTGCGTAAAATCGCAGCCGTCGTAGCCACAGCGGTTGCCGGCATGTCTGCTTACGCACAGGCCGCTGAAACCCCCAAAAAAGAAGAAACCATTACCGTGACTGCCGCACCGGCTGCACAGGAAAGTGCCTGGGGTCCTGCTGCGACTATCGCCGCTCGCCAATCTGCGACCGGTACCAAAACAGACACCCCAATTCAAAAGGTTCCACAGTCTATTTCTGTGGTAACTGCCGAAGAGATGGCGCTGCATCAGCCACGTTCCGTTAAAGAAGCTCTGAGCTATACCCCGGGCGTTGCGGTAGGCACCCGTGGTGCTTCAAATACTTACGACTACCTGGTTATTCGCGGTTTCGCGGCCGATGGCCAGAGCCAGAACAACTACCTCGACGGTATGAAGATGCAGGGCAACTTCTATAACGACGCGGTGATTGATCCTTATATGCTGGAGCGCGCTGAAATTATGCGCGGTCCGGTTTCCGTTCTGTACGGAAAAAGCAGCCCTGGTGGCCTGCTGAATATGGTGAGTAAGCGTCCAACAACCGAGCCGCTGAAAGAAATCCAGTTTAAAGCGGGTACTGACAGCCTGTTCCAGACCGGCTTTGACTTCAGCGATGCCATCGACGATGACGGCGTTTACTCCTACCGCCTGACGGGCGTTGCGCGTTCTAATAACGCACAGCAGGAAAATAAAGGCGAGCAGCGTTATGCCATCGCGCCATCTTTCTCCTGGCGCCCGGATGATAAAACGACTTTCACCTTCCTCTCCTACTTCCAGAACGAGCCTGAAACGGGCTACTACGGCTGGCTGCCAAAAGAGGGAACGGTCGATCCGCTGCCAAACGGCGATCGCCTGCCGACTGACTTCAACGAAGGCGCGAAGAACAACACCTATTCCCGTAACCAGAAAATGGTGGGATACAGCTTCGACCATGAATTCAACGATACTTTCACCGTGCGTCAGAATCTGCGCTTTGCCGAGAACAAAACCTCGCAAAACAGCGTTTACGGCTACGGCATGTGTTCCGATCCGCTCTATTCGAGTAATCCGGCATCCAGCCCTTGTGCGAGCGTTCCTCAGTCGCAATGGGGGCATACGTTGACTCGCCAGTATGTGATCGATGACGAGAAGCTGCAAAACTTCACCGTTGATACGCAGCTTCAGAGCAAGTTCGCGACGGGGGCTCTCGACCATACTCTGCTGACAGGCGTTGATTTCATGCGCATGCGTAATGACATTAACTCCTGGTTCGGCTATGCCGGCTCCGTTACGCCATCCGATATTTACGATCTCGATCGTGGCGATTTCGATTTCGGTTCACACCCTGGACCGTCTGGCGCTTACCAGGTGCTGAACAAGCAGAAGCAGACCGGCGTTTACGCTCAGGATCAGATCGAATGGGATAAAGTGCTGGTGACACTGGGCGGCCGTTACGACTGGGCCGATCAGGAGTCCTACAACCGCGTATTTAATACCACCGCCAAGCGTGATGATACTCAGTTCACCTGGCGTGGCGGCGTTAACTACCTGTTCGACAACGGCGTAACTCCTTACTTCAGCTACAGCGAATCCTTCGAACCGGCTTCCCTGACCGATGCTCAGGGTAAACCGTTCTCGCCGTCTAAAGGCAAACAGTACGAAGCGGGCGTGAAATACGTGCCGAACGATCGTCCGATCGTGATCACCGGTGCAGTGTATCAGTTGACCAAAACCAACAACCTGATGGCTGACCCGGCGGGCTCACCCTTCTCCGTTGAGGGTGGTGAGATCCGTGCCCGTGGCGTAGAGCTGGAAGCGAAAGCGGCGCTCTCTGCAAGCGTTAACGTTGTAGGTTCTTATACCTATACCGATGCTGAGTACACCACCGACACCAACTACAAAGGCAACACGCCGGCGCAGGTGCCAAAACATATGGCATCCGTGTGGGGTGATTACACGATGTTTGATGGCCCACTGTCTGGCCTGACGCTGGGTACTGGCGTGCGTTATACCGGCTCCAGCAAAGGTGACCCGGCGAATAGCTTCACTGTTGGAAGCTATACACTGGTTGATGCACTGGTCAGATACGATCTGGCGCGTGTAGGCATGGCCGGCTCAAACATCGCGCTTCACGTGAACAACCTGTTCGATCGTGAGTACGTAGCCAGCTGCTTCAACACCTACGGTTGCTTCTGGGGTGCTGAACGCCAGGTTGTCGCCACCGCGACCTTCCGCTTCTAACCTCTTTATGGGCACGGTTCGCCGTGCCCTTTTTATTTAAGTTGGCTGACATGCAGGATAATAAAACGCAATCCGACTCCACCTTCACGCTCAACAATCTCTCCTTCCGCGTACCCGGGCGTACCTTGTTGCATCCGCTCTCTTTGACCTTTCCCGCAGGTAAAGTTACCGGCTTAATCGGCCACAATGGTTCGGGTAAATCGACCCTGCTCAAGATGCTGGGCCGCCATCAGCCGCCGTCCGAGGGCGACATTCTGCTGGATGACCATCCGCTGGCAAGCTGGAGCAGTAAGGCCTTTGCCCGCAAGGTGGCCTATCTGCCGCAGCAGCTGCCGCAGGCGGAAGGAATGACGGTGCGCGAGCTGGTGGCGATTGGACGTTATCCGTGGCACGGTGCGCTCGGGCGTTTTGGCGTCGCTGACAGAGAGAAAGTGGAAGAGGCGATTGCGCTGGTTGGGCTCAAACCGCTGGCGCACCGTCTGGTGGATAGCCTGTCCGGCGGCGAGCGTCAGCGCGCGTGGATCGCGATGCTGGTGGCGCAGGACAGCCGCTGCCTGCTGCTCGACGAACCTACCTCGGCGCTGGATATTGCCCATCAGGTTGACGTGCTGGCGCTGGTGCATCGCTTAAGCCAGCAGCGTGGCCTGACGGTGATTGCCGTTCTGCACGACATCAATATGGCGGCGCGCTATTGCGACTATCTGGTGGCGCTGCGCGGCGGTGAAATGATCGCTCAGGGCACGCCTGACGAGCTGATGCGCAGCGAAACGCTGGAGCATATCTACGGTATTCCAATGGGGATCCTGCCTCACCCTGCCGGGGCCGCTCCCGTGAGCTTTGTTTACTGATGCTGGATTCAACATACATTAGCCGCCGTCGCCTGCTGACGGCCATGGCGCTCTCGCCGCTGCTGTTGAAGATGGCCCCGGCCCGCGCCGCCGCTATCGATCCGCACCGCATCGTGGCGCTGGAGTGGTTACCCGTCGAGCTGATGATGGCCCTGGGTATCACGCCCTACGGCGTGGCCGACATTCCCAACTACACCCTGTGGGTGAATGAACCAAAACTGCCGGACTCCGTCATTGATATCGGTCTGCGCACGGAGCCAAACCTTGAGCTTCTCACGCAGATGAAACCGTCTTATTTGTTCTGGTCTGCGGGGTATGGCCCGTCGGAAGAGATCATGGCGAAGATTGCGCCGGGACGAGGCTTTTCCTTTAGCGACGGTAAAAAGCCGCTGACCATGGCAAAAAAGTCTATCCACGAGATGGCCCAGTTCCTCAACCGGGAAGCGGAAGCAAAACAGCATCTCGATGAGTTTGATGCGCTGATTGAGTCCCTTAAGCCGCGCTTTGCCCGCCGAGGCGATCGGCCTTTGCTGATGGTGACGCTGCTGGACGCCCGCCATATGCTGGTCTTTGGAAAAAACTGCCTGTTCCAGGAGGTGCTCGACAGCTTCGGCATTCGCAACGCCTGGGAAGGCGAGATGACGTTCTGGGGAAGCACCGCCGTGGGCATCGACCGCCTGGCGGCGTTTCGCGACGTCGACGTGCTGTGCTTTGACCACGGCAACGAGCGTGAAATGCAAACCCTGATGGCAACCCCGCTCTGGCAGGCGATGCCGTTCGTTCGCGAGCAGCGCTTCCTGCGCGCTCCTGCGGTATGGTTTTACGGCGCGACGCTGTCGGCAATGCACTTTGCCCGCGTGCTGGACAACGTGATGGGGGGCAAAGCATGAGTACGCGTATTGCCCGTTTCCCGGCGCTGCTGCTGGGGCTGATTTTTCTGGCGGCGCTGGCGCTAACCGGGTTCAACCTCTCCACGGCACTGCCGCGCGAACAGTGGGCGGCCGCGTTTGCCGCTCCGAATATCGACAATATTCAGCAGATGCTCTTCCACTACAGCCTGCTGCCGCGTCTTAGCATCTCCCTGCTGGTCGGCGCGGGGCTGGGGCTGGTGGGCGTGCTGTTCCAGCAGGTGCTGCGTAACCCGCTGGCGGAGCCCACCACGCTGGGCGTGGCGACGGGTGCACAGCTGGGGATCACCATCACCACCCTCTGGACCCTGCCGGGGGCGTTAACCTCGCAGTTTGCCGCGCTGGCAGGCGCCTGCGTCGTGGGCGCGCTGGTCTTTGGCGTGGCCTGGGGAAAACGTCTCTCGCCGGTCACGCTGATCCTCGCCGGGCTGGTCGTCAGCCTCTACTGCGGCGCAATCAACCAGCTGCTGGTGCTGTTTCACCACGACCAGCTGCAAAGCATGTTTATGTGGAGCACCGGTACGCTTACCCAGACCGACTGGAGTATCGTCCAGCGCCTGTGGCCGCAGCTGTTTGGCGGCGTGGTGCTCACGCTGCTGCTGCTGCGCCCGCTCACGCTGATGGGGCTGGATGACGGCGTGGCGCGCAACCTGGGGCTGGCGCTGTCGCTGGCCCGCCTGGCGGCCCTGACGCTCGCGATTGTGCTGAGCGCGCTGCTGGTTAACGCCGTCGGCATCATCGGGTTTATCGGCCTGTTTGCGCCGCTGCTGGCAAAAATGCTCGGCGCGCGCCGTCTTCTGGCGCGCCTGATGCTGGCGCCGCTGATTGGCGCGTTGATCCTCTGGCTTTCCGATCAGCTCATTCTCTGGCTGGCGCGCGTCTGGATGGAGGTCTCCACGGGGTCGGTGACGGCCCTTATCGGCGCGCCGCTACTGCTCTGGCTGCTGCCGCGCCTGCGCAGCATTAGCGCGCCGGCGATGGATGCCGGGGATAAGGTCTCGGCAGAACGTCAGTCGATAGTGTGGTTCAGCTTTGCCGGGCTGGCGGTGCTGGCGATCGCTTCGTTCGCCGCGCTCTCGCTGGGGCGCGACGCTACCGGCTGGCACTGGGCTACCGGTGATTTACTGAATGAACTTATGCAGTGGCGCTGGCCGCGGATCTTCTCCGCGCTGATTGCGGGCGTGATGCTGGCGGTGGCGGGCTGTATTATCCAGCGCCTGACCGGCAACCCGATGGCAAGCCCGGAAGTTCTGGGCATTAGCTCCGGTGCCGCGTTTGGCGTGGTGTTGATGCTGTTCCTCGTGCCGGGAAATGCGTTCGGCTGGCTGATGCCTGCCGGCAGTATCGGTGCGGCGGCGACGCTGATGATTATCCTGATCGCCTCCGGGCGGGGCGGATTCTCGCCTCATCGTATGCTGCTGGCCGGGATGGCGCTCAGCACCGCGTTTACCATGCTGCTGATGATGTTGCAGGCGAGCGGCGATCCGCGCATGGCGCAGATCCTGACCTGGATTTCCGGTTCAACGTACAACGCCACCGGCAGCCAGGTGGTGCATACGGGGATCGTGATGGTCGTGCTGCTGGCGATAGTGCCGCTGTGCCGTCGCTGGATGACCATTCTGCCGCTGGGCGGTGACACCGCGCGCGCGGTCGGGCTGGCGCTGACGCCAACGCGTATCGCCCTGCTGCTGCTGGCCGCGTGCCTGACGGCGACGGCCACCATGACTATCGGCCCGCTCAGTTTTGTTGGATTAATGGCACCGCACATCGCCCGTATGATGGGCTTTCGCCGGACGATGCCGCATATCGTCATGTCTGCGCTGACGGGCGGGGCGATCCTGGTCTTTGCTGACTGGTGCGGAAGGATGGTGCTGTTCCCGTATCAGATCCCGGCGGGCCTGCTGTCGACCTTTATCGGCGCGCCGTACTTTATTTATCTGTTGAGAAAGCAGAGTCGGTAGTCAGGTGCGGCCTGATGCCCTCACCCCGTCCCTCTCCCACGGGGAGAGGGAGAACATCGTAGGCCGGGTAAGCGTTAGCGCCACCCGGCAATGCCCTTAAAGCTTCGCAAACGCCTTACGCGCCGCGTCGATGGTGTTATTGATATCTTCTTCGCTGTGCGCCACGGACATAAAGCCCGCTTCAAACGCTGACGGGGCAAGATACACGCCTTCTTCCAGCATCAGGTGGAAGAAGCGTTTGAAGCGTTCCACGTCGCACTTCACCACGTCCTGATAGCAGGTCACGGTTTTCGCCTCGGTGAAGAAAATCCCGAACATCCCGCCAACGTGGTTCACCACCAGCGGAATACCCGCTTCTTCTGCGGCTTCCAGCAGGCCATTCGCCAGTTGCGTCGTGCGGGCGGTCAGGGTTTCGTGGATGCCCGGCTGGGCGACTTCGGTCAGACAGGCGAAGCCCGCCGCCATCGCAATCGGGTTACCGGAGAGCGTGCCCGCCTGGTAAACCGGACCGGTTGGCGCCAGCGCGTCCATCACGTCCTTACGGCCGCCAAACGCGCCGACAGGCATGCCGCCGCCGATGATTTTGCCGAGGCAGGTCAGATCCGGCTCTACGCCGTAATATGACTGCGCGCCCGCCAGCGCTACGCGGAAGCCGGTCATCACTTCGTCGATGATCAGCAGTGCGCCAAACTCATCGCACAGCGCGCGCAGGCCCGGCAGGAAATCTGGCTGCGGTGGAATGCAGTTCATGTTGCCCGCCACCGGCTCAACGATAATGCAGGCGATCTCCTGCGGATACTGCTCGAACGCCGCACGAACGGTGTTCAGATCGTTATAGGTGCAGGTCAGCGTGTGCTTCGCGAAATCAGCCGGTACGCCCGGGGAGTTCGGCTGGCCGAGGGTCAGCGCGCCTGAACCAGCTTTCACCAGCAGGCAGTCGGCGTGGCCGTGATAACAGCCTTCGAACTTGATGATTTTGTCACGGCCGGTAAAACCGCGCGCCAGGCGGATAGCGCTCATGGTGGCTTCGGTCCCGGAGTTCACCATACGTACCATGTCCATCGTTGGCACCAGCTCGGTGACCAGCTCCGCCATTTTGACTTCCATCTCGGTTGGCGCGCCGAAGCTCAGGCCGCGCTGAGCGGCTTCAATCACCGCGTTGCGGATCGCCGGGTGGTTATGCCCCAGCACCATCGGGCCCCAGGAGCCGACGTAATCGACATAGGCTTTGCCATCCACATCATACAGATACGCGCCGTCCGCACGTTCGATAAACAGCGGGGTGCCGCCCACGCCGGTAAAGGCGCGCACCGGAGAGTTCACGCCGCCCGGGATTAGCTCGCGGGCTGCACTGTAGAGGTTTTCAGACTTGCTCATGGCGTCGTTCCTGGTTCGTAGAAATAAGTTAAGAGGACTATTCTAAGTGATCCAGAAGAGGTTATAAAATTTTTGCCCCTCAACGGGCTTAACAATTGTTAAGTATTTTTCAGGGGACGAGGGGATTGTCTCTGGTAGAATCCTTGCGGCCTTTTGTATGACGAAACAGAACAGGTAATGAACGAGAACACGCCTTCTTTTGAACAACAACAATTTACGCGCGCGAAGCACCGGGTCAGCATCCGGCGGCTGCTCAACCGTGACAAAACCCCGTTAGCCATTCTGCTGGCAGCCGCCGTGGTGGGTACGCTGGCCGGGCTGGTGGGCGTCGCGTTTGAAAAGGCCGTCAACGCGGTGCTCAACTGGCGCATCGGTACCGTTGCCAGCTTTGCGGATCGGGAATGGCTGGTCTGGGTGTTGGCATTTGGCCTTTCGGCGTTGTTCGCCATGGTGGGGTATTTCCTGGTGCGTAAATTTGCACCTGAAGCCGGCGGCTCGGGGATCCCCGAAATTGAAGGGGCGCTGGAAGAGCTGCGTCCGGTTCGCTGGTGGCGCGTGCTTCCCGTGAAATTTATCGGCGGGATGGGGACGCTCGGGGCGGGCATGGTGCTGGGTCGCGAAGGGCCAACGGTACAGCTGGGCGGCAACGTCGGGCGGATGGTCGGCGACCTGTTCCGCATGCGCAGCGCTGAAGCGCGCCATACGCTGCTGGCGACGGGGGCGGCGGCGGGGCTGTCTGCCGCGTTTAACGCACCGCTGGCGGGTATCCTGTTCATCATCGAAGAGATGCGCGCCCAGTTCCGCTACAACCTGATCTCCATTAAAGCGGTATTTACCGGCGTGATTATGTCGAGCATTGTCTTTCGTCTCTTTAACGGCGAAGGGGCGGTGATTGAGGTTGGCAAGCTGACCAATGCCCCGGTCAATACCCTGTGGCTGTATCTGGTTCTTGGGATGATTTTTGGCATCGTCGGCCCGCTTTTCAATACCCTGATTTTACGTGCGCAGGATATGTTTCAGCGCATCCATGGCGGAAATACCACGAAATGGGTGCTGGTGGGAGGCCTGCTTGGCGGCGTGTGCGGGATCCTCGGCTTTATCGAACCGAACGCGGCGGGCGGCGGTTTCGGGCTGATTCCCATTGCCGCGGCGGGGAATTTCAGCGTGGGGCTGCTGCTGTTTATGTTTATCTCGCGGGTGATCACGACCGTGCTGTGCTTCTCCTCCGGCGCGCCGGGCGGCATTTTTGCGCCGATGCTGGCGCTGGGAACGCTGCTGGGCACGGCGTTTGGCATGGCGGCAGCGGTTGGCTTCCCGGCCTATCATCTGGATGCGGGGACGTTTGCGGTGGCGGGAATGGGGGCGCTGCTGGCGGCCTCCCTGCGCGCGCCGCTGACCGGGATCGTGCTGGTGCTGGAGATGACCGACAATTACCAGCTCATTTTGCCAATGATCATTACCTGCCTTGGCGCGACACTATTAGCCCAATTCCTGGGTGGAAAACCGCTATACTCCACCATTCTTGCCCGTACCCTGGCAAAACAGGAGGCTGAAAAGGCCCTGAAGCAGAATACTTGAATGAATTACCAGGGTATTAGATAATGACAAAAAGAATTGGGTGATTTTTACCCAATAGCAGTCGCAGTATTCATGGGAGCATAAGATGAGTGATGACGTAGCGTTGCCGCTGGAATTTACCGAAGCCGCAGCGAAAAAAGTGAAAACCCTGATTGCCGACGAGGACAATCCGGACCTTAAACTGCGTGTTTATATTACCGGCGGCGGCTGTAGTGGCTTCCAGTATGGTTTTACCTTTGACGACCAGGTCAACGATGGTGATATGACTATCGAGAAACAGGGCGTCGCGCTGGTGGTTGACCCGATGAGCCTGCAATATCTTGTGGGCGGTTCAGTGGACTACACTGAAGGTCTGGAAGGTTCGCGCTTTGTGGTGACGAACCCGAACGCAACCAGCACCTGCGGGTGTGGTTCATCGTTCAGCATTTAAGCCTGAATGCGGATTGTAGGCCCGGTAAGCGCAGCGCCACCGGGCTTATCAACAACCCCTACCTTGAATTTTCATCCAGCGCAAACGTCGGCAGCTTCAGGTGCCAGCGTATCGCCGCTAAACGGATCGCCAGCGTGACCACCATCCCCAGCATCGCCGCGTTTTCCAGCGGGACAGCGAAGGTGTAATACGCCGTGGCGTGAACGATTCCCCCAATGATACAGGCCGTCGCGTAGATCTCTGTTCGCAGGATCATCGGGACTTCTCGCGCCAGAATGTCGCGAATAATCCCCCCGCCCACGCCGGTCAGTACGCCCATGCAGATCGCCACCAGCGGCCCTGTCCCGGCAATAAAGGCTTTGTTGACGCCTATGCCCACAAAGACGGCCAGGCCGACGGCGTCCAGCACCGGCAGCACCCATTTGGGGAGCCTGCGCGGCTGACGCACCAGCACGATGGTCAGCAGGCAGGTGACCATTGCCACCACCAGATCCGTCGGATCTTTTACCCAGAATACCGGGCCGTTTGCCAGCGCCATATCGCGGATCGTTCCGCCGCCTACCGCCGTAACGACGCCGAGCACCAGCACGCCAAAGGGATCCATGCGCAGTTTTCCGGCAAGCAGAACGCCGGAGATAGCAAAAACGGCTGTGCCAAGAATATCCAGCCAATACACGAGCATCGTTAAATCCTCGAATAGGGTATTTATCTGTTTGAGTGACGCTCTGCCAGTTCGGCGCAGAGTTGTTTTGCGGCGAGGATAATACGCGGGCTGGCGCGTTCAAACCAGTCGCTGTTGAGGGCGATCACCGGAATTTTAAGCTGGTGATGCCAGAATTGTTTAATTTTGGGAATGTCGCTCGCATTTCCGACCACCACAATGGCCTGCGGCTGCCGCGCCAGGACCTGCTCACGGCTGACCTGCGGCCAGGGCACCCGGCTTTCGGCAAAGATATTTTCACCTCCACAGGTCTCAAGTACCTGATTCTGGATCGAACCTTTCCCGGTAGTGAACAGCGGCTGGCTGCCAAATTGCAGAAAAACGCGTTGTTTCGGCTGCGTGCCGTACCGGGCTTTTAGCGCGGCAAAATCGTTGAGCATCTGCTGTGCTGCCTGTCCGGCGCGTTGTGGGGTCGGGCTGAAGGGCGCGAGGTCACGCAGGGCTTGCGCCACCTGTTCGATGCTCACCGCATCCACCCATTTCACGGTTATTCCCAGCGATGAGAGCTGGTTCACCTGCCGTTCGGCATTACCGCCGCGCCAGGCGAGGACGAGATCGGGCTTGAGCGCCACAATGCGTTCCAGATTCATTCCCTGCCAGGTGGCAACCTGTTCGATATGGGCGGCCTGCGGCGGGTAATCGGAAAAGCTGCTCACCGCAACGGGCGTGATCCCCGCGGCAAACGCCAGTTCCGTATTGGCAGGGGAGAGGGTAATCACCCGCGGCGCGGCGGTGAGCCAGGCCGGGGCGAGCAGAAGCAGGGCGGCCAGCGCCCTGAAGAACACCTTACCCACGCGCCAGTTTCTGCACCAGGGTTTCCACCATCACGGTGGACTGTTTTGCCGCAACGGCCAGGAATTCGTCGAAGCTGATGTGGGACTGCTGGTCCGCCACGTCAGAGATCGCGCGAACGACCACGAACGGCACGCTGAAGTTATGGCACACGTGCGCGATGGCCGTGGCTTCCATTTCAACGGCGACAGCCTGCGGGAAGTTATGACGGATTTTCGCCAGACCGACAGAGCCGTTGATAAAGGCATCGCCGCTGACGATCAGGCCACGTACCGCGTTGAGGTTCAGCTCGTTGATGCAGCTTTCAGCGGCGGTAATCAGCTTATCATCCGCCTTAAACCCGGCCGGGCAGCCCGGAAGCTGACCATATTCGTAGCCAAATGCGGTGACGTCTGCATCGTGGTAACGCGCTTCGTCGGAAACCACGATATCACCCACTTTCAGCGTTGGCGCCAGACCACCCGCAGAGCCTGTGTTAATGATAACGTCAGGCTTGCAGCGCTCAAGCAGCAGGGTCGCGCCCAGGGCCGCTGCAACTTTACCGATGCCTGATTTCAGCAGAGCCACGTCAACGCCGTTCAGCTGGCCAGTGTAGATCTCACAGCCACCGAGGGAGAGGGTCTGACGGTTCTCAATTTTGTCACGCAGCAGCGTAACTTCTTCTTCCATTGCACCAATAATGCCGATTTTCATAGATTTACTCGCGATGTGCCTTGTTAAGATGCATAGTCTATCATGCGGTTAAGGGGAAACGCATTCTCACGCGGGGGAGCACATGGCACCAATCGATTTTCGCACCAAAATTAACTGGCACCGACGTTTCCGTTCGCCGCAGGGCGATAAGAGCGAACATGAGATCCTGCGTATTTTCGAAAGCGATCGCGGACGCATCATCAACTCGCCTGCTATCCGCCGGTTACAGCAAAAAACCCAGGTATTCCCGCTGGAGCGTAACGCCGCGGTGCGTACGCGGTTAACGCACTCCATGGAAGTGCAGCAGGTGGGGCGCTACATAGCAAAAGAGATCCTTAGCCGTCTCAAAGAGCAACGTCTGCTGGAAACCTACGGGCTGGATGAACTGACCGGGCCGTTCGAAAGCATCGTTGAGATGGCCTGCCTGATGCACGATATCGGCAATCCGCCCTTTGGTCATTTCGGCGAGGCCGCTATAAATGACTGGTTTAAACAGCGGCTTTTTCCCTCTGACGCCATAAGCCAGCCGCTTAGCGATGACCGCTGCGTGGTCCGCGATTTATGCCTGCGCGAGGGCGAAGAGAGCCTGAACGACCTGCGCCGCAAGGTGCGTCAGGATCTGTGTCATTTTGAAGGTAACGCGCAGGGTATTCGCCTGGTGCACTCCCTGATGCGCATGAATCTGACCTGGGCACAGGTGGGCTGCATTCTTAAATACACGCGTCCCGCGTGGTGGATGGGGGTAACGCCCGCCACCCATAGTTACCTGATGAAAAAACCGGGCTATTACCTGTCGGAAGAAGCGTACGTTGAACGGCTGCGTAAAGAACTTTCGCTGACGCCAAATGGCCGTTTTCCATTGACGTGGATTATGGAAGCCGCCGACGATATTTCCTATTGCGTGGCCGACCTGGAAGATGCGGTTGAAAAAAGAATATTCAGCGTCGAAGAGCTGTATCAGCATCTTCATGATGCCTGGGGGGAGCATGAAAAAGGGTCTCTGTTTGCGCAGGTCGTCGAAAATGCGTGGGAGAAATCGCGTTCAAATACCCTGAGCCGCAGCACCGAAGATCAGTTCTTTATGTATTTGCGGGTCAATACGCTGAATAAACTGGTGCCGTATGCGGCCGCCCGTTTTATTGATAATTTGCCGATGATATTTAGCGGGGAATTTAATCACGCTCTGCTGGAAGATGAGAGCAGTTTTAGTCAGCTTCTTGAATTATATAAAAACGTGGCGGTTCGCCATGTTTTCAGCCACCCGGATGTCGAACAGCTCGAGCTGCAAGGATACCGGGTTATCAGTGGGTTGCTGGAGATCTATGGCCCACTGCTCCAGCTGACGGTCGATGAGTTCAGCGAGCTGGTAGAAAATGAGCGTGTTCGCCGTCTGCCAATTGAATCTCGCCTCTATCAGAAGCTTTCAACCCGTCACAGGCTGGCATACATTGAAGCCGTCAGTAAAATAGATCGCCATTCTTCACAATGGCCGGTTATGGAATATTATTATCGCTGCCGGCTTATCCAGGACTATATCAGCGGGATGACCGATTTGTATGCCTGGGATGAATACCGCAAGCTGATGGCCGTTGAATAAGCCATGAGTTTTGTAAAGACGACCAATAAATTTTTACTTTTTCCATAAACTTAATCCCGGAACTAAGCGGTATAAAACGAATCTGAGTTACACAGCAATTTTGCGTTATCTGGTAAATCGAGATTGAGAAACATGAAAAAAACCACATTAGCAATGAGTGCACTGGCTCTGAGTTTAGGTTTAGCGCTGTCTCCTCTGACTGCTACTGCAGCCGAGACCGCGTCGTCGGCAGCAACCGCGCAGCAGATGCCAAGCCTGGCACCGATGCTCGAAAAAGTGATGCCATCGGTGGTGAGTATTAACGTTGAGGGCAGCACGACCGTCAATACGCCGCGTATGCCGCGTAACTTCCAGCAGTTCTTCGGCGACAACTCGCCGTTCTGCCAGGACGGTTCGCCATTCCAGAGTTCCCCGTTCTGTCAGGGCGGTGGGGCAGGAGATGACAGCCAGGGCGGCGGCCAGCAGCAGAAATTCATGGCGCTTGGCTCGGGTGTCATCATTGACGCCGCAAAAGGCTACGTGGTAACCAACAACCACGTTGTGGATAACGCCAGCACCATTAAAGTTCAGCTGAGCGACGGTCGTAAATTCGATGCCAAAGTCGTGGGTAAAGATCCGCGCTCCGATATCGCGCTGATCCAGATTCAGGATCCGAAAAACCTGACGGCGATTAAGCTTGCCGATTCCGACGCGCTGCGCGTGGGTGACTACACCGTGGCAATCGGTAACCCGTTTGGTCTGGGCGAAACCGTGACTTCGGGGATCGTCTCTGCGCTGGGTCGTAGCGGCCTGAACGCGGAAAACTACGAAAACTTTATCCAGACGGATGCGGCGATCAACCGCGGTAACTCCGGCGGTGCGCTGGTTAACCTTAACGGTGAACTGATCGGTATCAACACCGCCATTCTGGCACCGGACGGTGGCAACATCGGTATCGGCTTTGCTATCCCGAGCAACATGGTGAAAAACCTGACCGCGCAGATGGTGCAGTATGGCCAGGTGAAACGCGGTGAGCTGGGTATCCTCGGGACTGAGCTGAACTCCGAGCTGGCGAAAGCGATGAAGGTTGACGCCCAGCGCGGGGCATTTGTCAGCCAGGTGATGCCGAATTCCTCTGCCGCGAAGGCGGGCATTAAAGCGGGCGATGTGATCACCTCCCTGAACGGTAAGCCGATCAGCAGCTTTGCCGCCCTGCGTGCCGAAGTAGGCTCGATGCCGATTGGCAGCAAAGTCACCCTCGGCCTGCTGCGCGACGGTAAACCGGTTAACGTGAGCCTGGAGCTGCAACAGAGCAGCCAGAATCAGGTGGATTCCAGCACCATCTTCAGCGGGATTGAAGGTGCCGAGATGAGCAATAAAGGCGCAGACAAAGGCGTGGTAGTGAACAACGTGAAAGCGAATTCACCGGCAGCCCGTATCGGCCTGAAAAAAGGTGATGTGATCATGGGCGCTAACCAGCAGCCGGTGAAAAACATCGCTGAACTGCGCAAAATTCTCGACAGCAAGCCTTCCGTGCTGGCGCTGAATATCCAGCGTGGTGATACCTCGCTTTATCTGCTGATGCAGTAATCCTCTCAAGCCCCTGTTCGCAGGGGCTTTCTCGTTTCTGTGACTGTTACCACAACTCCATACTTCTCCCTCTCTCTTTGTGCATTCGCACAATGCAGCCGTCGCTGAACTTCCCTATGCTTGAGCTCTGCTCACAGGAGGGTTACATGGCTGGCTGGCATCTTGATACCAAAATGGCGCAGGATATCGTGGCGCGCACCATGCGCATCATTGATACCAATATCAACGTGATGGATGCTCGCGGGCGCATTATCGGCAGCGGCGATCGCGAGCGTATTGGGGAATTGCACGAAGGTGCATTGCTGGTGCTCTCCCAGGGCCGCGTGGTAGATATCGACGATGCGGTAGCAAAACATCTGCATGGCGTACGTCAGGGCATCAATTTGCCGCTGCGCCTTGAAGGTGAGATTGTGGGAGTAATCGGTCTGACCGGCGAGCCGGAGTCGCTGCGTAAATACGGCGAGCTGGTCTGTATGACGGCGGAGATGATGCTGGAGCAGTCGCGCCTGATGCACCTTCTTGCCCAGGACAGTCGCCTGCGCGAAGAGCTGGTCATGAACCTTATACAGGCGGATGAGCATACGCCTGCACTCAGCGAATGGGCGCAGCGGTTGGGGATCGATCTAAACCAGCCGCGCGTGGTGGCGGTGATTGAGGTCGATAGCGGCCAGCTTGGCGTGGACAGCGCCATGGCAGAGCTGCAGCAGCTGCAAAACGCGCTGGCGACGCCGGAACGCAATAACCTGGTGGCGATTGTGTCTCTGACTGAAATGGTGGTGCTTAAACCCGCGCTCAATCAGTTTGGCCGCTGGGATGCAGAAGACCATCGCCGCCGTGTGGATCAGCTGATTGCACGCATGCAGGAGAACGGCCAGCTGCGTTTTCGCGTCGCGCTGGGCAACTACTTTACCGGGCCGGGCAGTATCGCCCGCTCCTGGCGGACCGCACGCACCACCATGATGGTGGGTAAACAGCGTATGCCGGAAAGCCGCAGTTATTTCTATCAGGATTTGATGTTGCCGGTGCTGCTCGACAGCCTGCGCGGCGGCTGGCAGGCCAATGAGCTGGCGCGGCCATTAGTGCGTCTGAAAGCCATGGACAACAACGGCCTGCTGCGCCGCACATTGCACGCCTGGTTCCGTCACAACGTGCAGCCGCTGGCGACCTCGAAGGCGCTGTTTATTCACCGCAATACCCTGGAGTATCGGTTAAACCGGATTTCGGAGCTGACGGGGCTGGATCTGGGGAATTTTGACGACAGGCTGCTGCTGTATGTGGCGCTGCAGCTGGATGAGCAGCGATGATGTTGTTTGCCGGGTGGCGGCTTCGCCTTACCCGGCCTACATGATGGTTTTCTCCCTCTCCCTGTGGGAGAGGGCCGGGGTGAGGGCATCAGGCCGCACCCAACTTATTTGTTGCGAGTTAATTTCTCAAGATCTGCTTCAATCTCGCTGATCTTATTCGTCACAACGCTTTCAAGGTGACGCAGATCGTCAAGGATCTTACGCTTGAGATCGACTTCAGTGCGGTCGCGCTGGCAGATCTGATCGAGTTCATCGATCACATAGCGCAGGTTAGGGCTGATTTCCTGTACTTCTTTGTAACCCTGACCGATGCCGTCAGCCACCACGGTTTTGCGCTGGCGTGGATATTTAAACTTCACGCTTTTGGCGAAAAACTCACCTTTGTCCTTGTGAAAATAGATTTTAAGAATATCGTTATTGGCTTCCTGACGGAGGCTGTAACGATCAATTTCATCAGGATTGGTAATGCCCAGACTTTTCAGATTATCGTACATAGCGGTACCCTTGATCTCAACATAACCTTTGAATAATTAACGAAAAAATCTATTTTCGCCACCCTCAGATACAAAAAAAGCGGGGTTGCCCCCGCTTTTTGTTATACCCGATTAATCGATGGTGCGCAGCAACTCGTTGATGCCCACTTTACCGCGGGTTTTCGCATCCACTTTCTTCACGATAACCGCGCAGTACAGGCTGTATTTACCGTCTTTAGACGGCAGGTTGCCGGAAACCACCACAGAACCCGCTGGAACGCGACCGTAGTGAACTTCACCGGTCTCGCGGTCATAAATACGGGTGCTCTGGCCGATGTAAACGCCCATGGAGATCACGGAGCCTTCTTCCACGATCACGCCTTCAACCACTTCGGAACGTGCGCCGATGAAGCAGTTGTCTTCGATGATGGTTGGGTTAGCCTGCAGTGGCTCCAGTACGCCACCGATGCCGACGCCGCCGGACAGGTGAACGTTTTTACCGATTTGCGCGCAAGAGCCGACTGTCGCCCAGGTATCCACCATGGAGCCTTCGTCAACGTAAGCACCGATGTTTACGTAAGATGGCATCAGCACGGTATTGCGTGCGATGAACGCGCCCTGACGCACTGCCGCAGGTGGTACCACGCGGAAGCCTTCTTTCTGGAAGCGCGCTTCGTCGTAGTCAGCGAATTTCATTGGCACTTTATCGAAGTAGCGGCTTTCTGCTCCGTCGATAACCTGGTTATCGTTGATACGGAAAGAGAGCAGCACGGCTTTCTTCAGCCATTGATGAGTGACCCACTGACCGTCGATTTTTTCTGCCACGCGTAATGCGCCGGAATCCAGCAGGGAAATAACCTGGTTTACCGCTTCACGGGTCACGGTATCCACATTTGCCGGAGTGATCTCGGCGCGACGCTCAAAAGCGGACTCAATAACGTTCTGTAACTGCTGCATTGTTTACTCTTTCCATTTCACTAAAAAACACGTCACCCTTTATCGTTTGGATTGAGGGCTGCTGTCAACCGTTGTTGCACTTCAAGTTGCAGGTCATTATTAAGGGCACGCCGGTCGGCGGTGGCGATTATAAATAAATCTTCTACTCGCTCGCCAATGGTTGTAATTCGGGCGCCGTGAAGCGAAATTCCCAGATCGGCAAAAACCTGGCCGACGCGGGCGAGCAGCCCTGGCTGGTCGAGCGCGATCAGCTCCAGGAACGATTTACGATCGGTATGGGTCGGCAGGAAATTCACCTCGGTATCGACGGTAAAGTGGCGCAGTTTCGCCGGCTGACGGCGCGGCTGCGGCGGCTGCCAGCTGCGCTGGGTAATCGCCTGTTCCAGACCAAAGCGTATTCCTTCATGACGATCGGCTGAGAGCGGGCTGCCGTCCGGCTCCAGCACAATAAAGGTGTCCATGGCCATGCCGTCGCGGGTGGTAAAAATCTGCGCGTCGTGAACGCTCAGGTTACGCCTGTCCAGCTCTGCACAGACCGCAGCAAACAAATAGGGCCGGTCCGGGCTCCAGATAAAGATCTCCGTCCCGCCGCGCGTGGCCTGCGGGCTGAGCAGGATCATCGGTTTCGTCAGGTCATGCTTCAGCAGATGTCGGGCGTGCCAGGCAAGCTGGTTTGGGCTGTGGCGCACAAAATAGTTGGCGCGACAGCGCGCCCAAATCTGATGCAGGGCCTCTTCGTTGATGTTATCCATGCGCAGCAGGGCCAGCGCCTGCAACTGGTGGTGACGCACCCGCTCGCGCATGTCCGGGGTGTTCTGCATCCCGCGACGCAGCTGTTTTTCGGTGGCGAAGTACAGCTCGCGCAGCAGGCTTTGCTTCCAGCTGTTCCACAGGGTTTCGTTGGTGGCGCAGATATCGGCCACCGTCAGGCAGACCAGATAGCGCAGGCGGTTTTCCGTTTGTACCTCTTCGGCGAACTGCTTGATCACTTCCGGATCCTGAATGTCACGACGCTGAGCGGTAACCGACATCAGCAGATGATGGCGGACCAGCCAGGCCACCAGCTGCGTTTCGCGCGAGTTCAGGCCGTGCAGCTCGGCAAATTTCAGCACGTCCTGGGCACCGAGTACGGAGTGGTCGCCGCCGCGGCCCTTGGCGATGTCGTGGAACAGGGCGGCAATCAGGATCAGCTCCGGGTGCGCCAGGCGTGGCCACAAATCAACGCACAGCGGATGGCGGGATCGCGTTTCTTCTTTAGCGAAGCTTTCCAGCTTCAGCATGACGCGGATCGTGTGCTCATCTACCGTGTAGGCGTGAAAAAGATCAAACTGCATCTGCCCGACAATATGCGACCACTGCGGCATATAGGCCCACAGCACGCTGTGGCGGTGCATCGGCAGCAGACCGCGGCTGACGGCGCCCGGATGACGAAGCATGCTCAGGAACAGCGAGCGCGCCTCCGGGATGTAGCACAGCGGTTGCTTCAGATGACGCCGTGCATGGCGCAGGTGGCGCAGGGTGGTGGAGTAGATCCCGGTAATCGTGCTGTTGCGCACCATGGTGTAAAACATTCGCAGGATCGCTTCCGGTTCGCGGATGAACAGCGTTTCGTCGCGCAGATCGATCAGCGTGCCGCGCAGCTGAAACTCGTCATCAATCGGACGCGGTTTTTCATCCGCCGTCAGCGCGAGGATCGCCTCATCGAACAGCTGCAACAGCATCTGGTTCAGTTCAGAGACGCGGCGGGTGACGCGGAAGAAATCCTTCATCATCTGCTCAACCGGCTCGTTGCCTTCGCCCTGGTAGTTCAGACGCTGCGCCACGCTGAGCTGGCGGTCAAACAGCAGGCGGTTATCATAGCGGGTGACTTCCAGATGCAGGGCAAAACGGATGCGCCAGAGCAGGTGCAGACACTCATTGAGTTCATTACGTTCGGCTTCGGTCAGAAAACCGAAACCGACCATTTCGTCCAGCGAAGTTGCCCCAAAATGGCGTCGGGCTACCCATTGCAGCGTGTGGATATCGCGCAGGCCACCGGGGCTGCTTTTGATATCCGGCTCAAGATTATAGCTGGTGCCGTGATAGCGCTGGTGGCGCTGGTGTTGTTCTTCGACTTTTGCGGCGAAGAATTTTTCCGAGGGCCAGAAGCCGTCGCTAAATATGTGCTTTTGCAGCTCGAGGAACAGCGCCACGTCGCCAATCAACAGGCGGGTTTCAATCAGGTTGGTGGCGACGGTCAGATCAGATAACCCCTCCAGCAGACACTCTTCCAGCGTGCGCACGCTGTGGCCCACCTCCAGCTTTACGTCCCAGAGGAGAGTCAGCAGTTCACCGATTTTTTGCGCCCGATCGTCCGGCAGTTTTTTACGGCTTAAGATCAGCAGGTCGATATCAGAGAGCGGATGCAGTTCACCCCGGCCATAACCGCCGACCGCAACCAGCGCGACGTCGCTCACCTGCCCGAAACCGTAGTCGATCCACAGACGTTGCAGGAGCTGGTCGATAAACTCTGTACGCGCTTCAATGAGCTGCTCGGCTGACACGCCAGCGTCAAACGCGCTACCCAGCCAGCGATGGAAAACCGCCATATGGGCTTTGATATGCGCGCAGGTCAGCTCATGCGCCGGCCAGACGCCCGGGTTGTCAGGCTGGTCGGGGAGGGTGGGAAGAGCCGTGTTAGCATACTGTTCGGGTAAAAGATTACTCATCGTGCGCCACCCATAAGAAAAAGCTATCGCCATTAAAAAAGCCGGCATTCGCCGGCTTCTTATCACTCAATGTTCGTCAGTATCGCCGGGATGGTGTCATCCTTGCGCAACGTCATAATTTCGCAGCCGTTGTCTGTTACCACAATAGTATGCTCGTACTGGGCCGACAAGCTTCTGTCCTTGGTTTTTACCGTCCAGCCATCTTTCATGGTGCGGATGCGGTAATCGCCCGCGTTGACCATTGGCTCAATGGTGAAGGTCATGCCTTTTTGCAGCACCACGCCGCCGTCGTCAGCATCGTAATGCAGTACCTGTGGCTCTTCGTGGAACACGCGGCCAATGCCGTGACCGCAGTATTCGCGCACCACGGAGAAACCTTCCGCTTCCACGAACTTCTGAATTGCCGCGCCGATAGTGCGCAGGCGGATGCCCGGCTTCACCATCTTCAGCGCCAGGTAGAGGCTGTCCTGGGTGACCTTGCACAGGCGCTCACCCAGAATGGTTGGCTTGCCAACGATGAACATCTTAGAGGTGTCACCGTGGTAGTCGTCTTTAATGACGGTCACGTCGATGTTGACGATGTCGCCATCTTTCAGCAATTTCTCGTCATCCGGAATGCCGTGGCAAACCACTTCATTGATAGAGATACAGACGGATTTCGGGAAACCGTGATAGCCCAGGCAGGCGGAGACCGCGTGCTGCTCGTTGACGATATAGTCGTTACAGATGCGATCCAGTTCGCCAGTGCTGACGCCCGGTTTCACAAACGGTTCGATCATTTCCAGCACGTCCGCGGCCAGACGACCGGCGACGCGCATCTTTTCAATTTCTTCAGGTGTCTTAATAGAGATAGCCATGTAATCTGTCCATCGGTGTCGATTTTTTCGACAATACTAGTGTAAGTGTTGTCAATGGTATCAGTCAGGCGCACCCCGTGCCAAATTGAGAATCATTAACAGCACACTCAGCCAACAACTATTGGTTTCCGACCGTGTTTTATGGTATAAAGCGCGCCGGACTTCCGATCCATCTCAGATACACAGGCTGGACGGGAGCGACAAATCTCACTTTGTGTAACAACACACACGTATCGGCACATATTCCGGGGTGCCCTTCGGGGTCGGTAATATGGGATACGTGGAGGCATAACCCCAACTTTTAATATAGAGGTTTTAAACATGGCAACTGTTTCCATGCGCGACATGCTCAAGGCTGGTGTTCACTTCGGTCACCAGACCCGTTACTGGAACCCGAAAATGAAGCCTTTCATCTTCGGCGCGCGTAACAAAGTTCACATCATCAACCTTGAGAAAACTGTACCAATGTTCAACGAAGCCCTGGCTGAGCTGAACAAGATCTCTTCCCGTAAAGGTAAGATTCTGTTCGTTGGTACTAAGCGCGCTGCAA
>Ga0209370_1000581_pt1 | contig 45413 bp, 45 predicted proteins | sample AgamicAtPrz_FD_187164 | JGI IMG/M metagenome (GOLD analysis project Ga0209370, IMG submission 187164) | Agave microbial communities from Guanajuato, Mexico - At.P.rz (SPAdes) (version 2) | ecosystem: Host-associated > Plants > Phyllosphere > Phylloplane/Leaf | place: Guanajuato, Mexico...
CGACGTCGACCGAAGTCACGCAGCCCGCTTCATCGATCGCAACGAGACTGCCGCTCTCCTTGTCGTACTGATAGCGCGTCGACTTGCCGTCGAAGCCGACTTCCTCGATCAACCGGCCGGCCGGATCGTAGTGAAACTGATGCGTCGCAAAGTTGGCATCGGTCAACGCGGACAAGCGACCGAGACGGTCATAGCGATACGCAACCGTCTGCCCGAGCGCATCGGCGCGGCTCGCAATGCGCCCGGCCGCATCATAGCCATATCGCGTCGAACGATTGAGTGGGTCCGTGTGCCGCAGCAAGCGGCCTTCAGCATCGTAATGGAGCTGCTCGACGCCAGCAGGCGAGCGAACTTCAGTCGGTTGTCCGTTCGGGCCGTAACGATAGGCAACCACGCCACCGGCCGCATCCGTTGTCTCGATCACCCGACCGATATCGTCGTAGTGCCACTCCGTCTTCTTTCCGGAGCAGTCCGTATAGCTCGTGATTTGCCCGGCATCGTTGTACTCGAGCGTCTTCGAGCCACCCTTCGCATCGGTGATCTGCGTCGGCAAACCCTTGTCGTCGTATTCGTACTTCGTCGAGTGCTCGAGCGGATCGATTTCCTCGACGACGTTGCCCGCATCGTCGTACTTGCGTTGCCACACGTGCCCGTTCGGGTCGACGAGCCGGATCATCTGATCCTTGTCGTCATACGCCATTTCGACAACGCTGCCGTCCGCGCGCTCGTGCTGAATCAGGTTGCCGCGCGCGTCGTATTCGCGCCGTTCGATGCTGCCATCCTGCCGGATATGCAACACCAGGTTGTGGTGAGCGTCGCGCCGGAACCACTCCTGGTTACCGTCCGGATACACGATCCGGTACACGTAACCATGGATGTTGAAGTAGTACCGCGTCATCTGACCGAGGGCATCGGTCACGTAGGTCAGACGGATGTTCGGATTCCATGCGAGCCGAAGATCGAGACTACCGTCGTCGGCGTATTCGCGGATACATTTCGCGTCTGCATTGTCTTCAGCATCCGCGCCATCCCATTCGAGCGTCATTCCGCGGCCCGTGCGATCGGTATAGCGCGTCACCAGGTGACGGCGATACTGATACGTCCGTGCATTGCCATGGCGATCGGTCGCACGCACGAGGTCTCCGTGCGCATCGTATTCGTAGCTCGCCAGCGTGCGACGCGCGCCGTCCTTGAGCACGTGCTCGATCTGCACGATTCGGCCATGCCTGTCGTGCTCGAACGCGAGCACATTGCCGCTCGCATCGATCAGGCGGGCAAGGCGATCAAGCGCATCGTAGTCGAGCGTGATCGTGTTGCCGGCACGGTCCTTCTGCATCGCGAGCCGGAACGCATCGCCACGGCGCTCGTACACATGCAGCGCGTCATGGCCGTACGCGATCGTCACCCATGTATCGTCGAGCCGCGACAGCGTCAGGTTCTCCGACAGATCATCGTGCACCGCACCGGTCGCAAGCGCCGGATACTCGATGCTGCGCCCTTCCGCATCGCGATAGATCCACTGGCCGTTCTTGATGTCGATTCGCGTCGTATAGGGCGTGATCCATCGCGCACCCAACTCGCCATTGTCATAAGCGGACAGCCGGGAACGATAGGTGCGTTCCCACACGAGCGGCAGCGCGCCCGGCAGGTCGAAATCCACATGGGAGAACGTTTCGTCACCGAACGCGAAATCGATGGATGCCGGCGATGCCCCGAGCCCGCATGCCTTGCACGCGCTCTTCCCCGGTCCTTCGGCCGGCGCTTGCCCGTCGGTTTTCTCAAGCCCCTCCTGCCCGCGCGTCTTCTTCGCCTGGCTTTTCCCGCTCGCCTTGACGTCCGCAGTCTGCTCATGAAGCTTTGCGCGTGCCTTGACGCGCCCGACTGCCTCGATCAGCTGCAAGACGAGCCACATCATCTTGCCTTCTTCGCTGCCGGCGAGCGATCGAATCGAAGCCGCAATCTTCGGCGCTTCCGTCCGAAGGAAAGTCACCGTGCCGCGGAACGGCTCGAGCCACGCATCCGGCGCGAGTTTCGCCGCCGTGCCCGCCGCCTTGTTGACAACCTGCTTCCCCAGCGCCTTGGTCCCCTCGTACGCGAACTGGATGCCGTCACCGACGCGGCTCGGGCTGTACCACGGCCGCTCGTCCGCCATCTTCTTTGCGAGTTCCTGCTGCCGCTTCAGATTCGCGTTGGCGTCGAAGAGCTGCCCGTGCAACGCCTTGTCCATGCCCGTCGCCAGCGCGAGCATGATCTCCTGGCACGTCGACGCGCATCCGTCGAGCAGTTCGACGAGGCCGGCCTTCAGCTTGTTGAGAAAATCCTCGATCTCGGTCGCGCAAGTCGCGTTGATATGCGTGACCAGCACGGAAATGATCGCCGCGCCGAGATTGTTGCGTGTTGCCAGCAATTCGTGACGAACGAGCGCGAGCAGCGGCCGCGCCGACATCCGGAACGGCGCGAGCGTCGGCGGAATCGGAATGATGCCGAGCAGGTTGATCGCAAGGCTCATGTAGTCGAGCACCTGACCGCCGCGCTTCTCGATGATTTCGGCGATATCGCCCAGCGCGTCGACCATCGCCATGATGTTGCCGATGATCGGTACCGCACCGGCAAACGTCTTCACATCCTCGAACGTGATGTGATTGCCGCTGATCCGGCGCAACCACGCATCGAAGCGGTTACCGACTGCTGCAACGTCCTTGGCCGAAACATCACTGAGCCAGGTAACGGCCTGTTCCTTCTCTGCACCTGGTGGGAGTTGTTGTGCCATGTCGTTCTTCGTTCAATTCGTTTTTTTCAAGACGGCCGACAAGCCGCCCTCTCAGGATTTCAGCGGTCCGCCAAACCCGCTCGTCGGCAGCTTCATGCCCGTCGCGCCTACGGCGGACGCCACGGTCGTGGCGCCCTTGCCCGCGATACCGGCGACGCCCGGCAATGCGCCCTGTAATGCGCCAGACGCCGCATTCGCAGCTGGCGCCGCCAGCGCGGCAAGCCCGCCCTGACGTGCGGCCTGAACCATCCCGGCCACCTGCTTCGCCGCACCGCTCAGGCTCGACGCGGTCTGCAACGCCGACGCAACGCCGGCTCCACCCAACGCGGTCGCAGCAGCCGGCAATGCGGAGCTCGCGAGCCCGCCGAGGGCCGCGCCCGCGCTGCCGCCGCTCACCAGCCCCATCGCCGCCGTCGTCGCGGCCGGCGCCATCCCTTGCAGCTGGCTCGCGAGCTGTCCGCTCGCCGCGGCCTGCGCGGCTTCCGGCGACGGTTGCACGGGCTCCGCCGGCCACTTCGCCTGCTTGAAATAGTTCGCCGGCTGATCCGATTCGCGCGGATCCTTCCCGAATTCGACACGTACCGCGCCCGGCGGCAACCCGCTCACGACCGTGTAGCCGCTGTTGTCGAGCGCGCCTTTCTTCAGCACCGCGCCGTTCACGTCCTTCACCGTGAACAGCCCTCCCTTCACCGCCTCGCCGTTCACGTACTTGTGAAACAGTTCGAGCTGCCCCGGCTGATCCGGCCGGGGGCTCGGCAACGGATACCCCATGCTCGCCGGCCCGGCGAACGTGTGGGACGCCCCCTTCACATCGACGGCGCCCGGCGCATGAATCTCGATGTTGCCGTCCTTGATGCGGATATACCCACCGCCGCTCGTCAGCAGAATCCCCTGATCGGCCGCGATCTCGATCCGGTCGGTTGCGGACACCACCTTCACCGCCTTCTGCGCGGTCACCTCGACGTTGTCCGACTGCGCCTGGATCTCGACCTTGCCCTTGCCCGCGAACAGCTTCATCCCAGCGTTCTGCACGAACAGGCTCAACTTCTGCCCGATACTGCCGATCAGCGACTTGCCCACCGCGACATGCACGCTCTGTCCGCTCGCCACGTTCACGTGATCGTTCGCGACGACGTGAAGCGACTGCTGCGTCGACATCCCGATCCCCGACGGGCTGCCGAACAGCATCACCGGCTCCTTGAACGCGTTCGCGTTACCGGTGCCGCCGCCCGCCGTGCGCCCGCCCGACGTGCTGCCCGACTTGCTGTCCTGCGTCGCGTCGGTGAACGCACGCATCGTCTCGTGCGCTTCCTTCAGGCTTTCCGCCTGATGCTGCTCGCTCACGCCCGACATCGCCTCGACCAGGCTCTCGCCCGTCACGAGCTGCTGCTGCGCCTCCTTCACGTCGAGCGGCTGGCTGTTCGCCGCCTTCGGGTGTGTCGTCACGTACAGGCCCTGGCTTGCCCGCACCGCGCCGTATGCGTCCGAGCGCAGATCGAAACCGCTACCGAGATACGACCCGCGCGAATTGCCGCTCTGGTCGATGATGTAGCCGAGATGCAGCAGGCTGTTCGCGCTGCTGCTCATCAGTTGCACGCGGTTCTGCCCGGTCGCGTCGTCCATCACGAGCTGGTTGTAGCCGCCGCCCGAATACTCCTTCGACCGATAGCCGGACAGGATCCCGTCGCTATGCCACTGCGGCTGGTTCGCGCCGTTGTACACGCGCCCGACGGCCAGCGGCCGGTCGCAATCGCCGCCGACGTAGTCGATCAGCACTTCCTCGCCGATGCGCGGCACGTGCACGCCGCCGTAGCCGCCGCCCGTATCCGACTGCACGACGCGCACCCAGCACGACGCGTTCTCGTTACCCGGGTTCAGGCGATCCCACACGAACTGCACGCGGATCCGGTTCAGCTCGTCGGTATAGACCTCCTCGCCCTGCGGCCCGACGACGATCGCCGTCTCGAGGTGCATCTCCGGTTTTTTATGCTCGAACGGGCTGCGGTACGGCACGCTCACGCGTTGCGCTTCGACCTCGACCAGATAGAAGCCGACCGAGCCGTCGTCGTGCGGCACGCGAAACGCGGGGTCGGCACCGTAGCCCTCCTGCGCTTGCGTCAACGCTTCGCGCAGGCTGTACGGAAAGTCCGCGCTGTCGCTCGCGACGGGCAGGTTGTTCTCGATCCACCATTCGACACCGATCGCCGCGAATTCGCGCTGGTCGGCCGGATCGCGATCGTGTTCGGGATGATCCGCCAGCGTGAAGCGCCGGCCCGCATCGATCGCTCGCACGCCGCCCACGCCATGAAAACGCTTTGCCTGCGACTCCCACTCCTCCATCTTGACCTTCGTCAGATGGTCGCCGCGCGTCTGATCCAGATACGTGTACGCACCGGTGTACTCGTAGACTTCGAGCTGATCGGGCAATTCGCCCTGGCCGGCCATCGTCGGCAGCGACGTGCCTTTCGGATTCGACGGCTGCGAAGGATTCTTGTAGTCGAACGTGCGCGTCGATCGCGTGACGCTCTGCAGCGTGCGCGTGCCCGACCATTGCGTGAATGCATCGGCTTCGCTCGCCGCACCGCCGCGATAGAAGCTCACCGTCTCCGGCGACAGCGGCGCGAACGCCTGCAGGTTGTCGGTAATCACGAGGGTGTGCGACTTGCCGTCGTCGGCCTGCTGCCACGCGCAGTAGAGCCCCTCGTCCTCCATCAGCCGATGGACGAAATGCCAGTCGGTGTCGTGCTGGCGCGTGTACGAGCGGTTCGGCAACGGCTTCGACAGCGCAAAGCGAAAATGGCCCTTCGCCTGCGGATGCTGGTCCAGCACGTCGCTGATGATCTGCTCGACGGTCGTATCGTTCCAGATCCGCTGGTCGCGGCGGAACTTCAGGAAATGGGTGAAATCGGCGAACGTGAGCTGATAGGTCGTGAGCCCGCCGTCGGCGCCCAGACGACGCGCGGTGTGCACGTAGCCATTCACCGGCCGGTAGCTGCGATCGCCTTGCTGAATCCACAACGTGACCAGCTGCGCGATCAGCTTTTTAAGCTCCAGATCGCTATCGGTCGACAGCACGTCGAGCGTGAACTCGTATGCGCGCCCGACACGTGAGCGGCCGACTGTCCGCTGCACGGTCAGGACGTTGCTCCCCAAGGGCGTATCGAGCTTCAGCAACCGGTCCTGCTGAAGCAACCCGCCGCGCAATGCGGCAACAGTGTTCTGCATGTTCATGGCAACGGCCTTTTCTTCTTTTGACGCGCCCTCGGATGGCGCGTTGAGCGATTTCGCTCGCGCGATTTTACAGGCAAATTACTGCGCGAATTGGAAAAATAACCTGATTTAAAAGAGTATTCCGCATGCTCGCGGCGATCGGTTCGAACAGGCATTCGCCGCGTACAACCCATGCCGTCGCGCCACATTGCCGCCTTCAATCCGCTGAAATCGATTGCAATCAGGGCCAATTCGACTTTCGGTGCGACGCGGTTGCGGGTAGTGTCTACGTGCCCGCATTCCGGCCGCCCCCGGGTCCGACCGAGACCCGGCGCTCACACCACGAGACTGACCACTGGAGATCTGCGATGAAACGTTCGAAGTTCCTGCTGACGGGCCTGCTGCTTGCGTCGGCCCTCGGCTTCACGACCGTCGCCGCGCACGCGGAAGACCTGCTCGATTCCGTGAAGAAAGCCGGCGTGCTGCGCGTCGGCCTCGAAGGCACGTATCCGCCGTTCAACTCGCGCGGCACGTCCGGCCAGCTCGAGGGTTTCGACGTCGACGTCGCGAACGCCGTCGCCGGCAAGCTCGGCGTGAAGACGCAGTTCATCCCGACCGAATGGAGCGGCATCATCGCCGGCCTGCAGGCCGGCAAGTTCGACGTGATCGTCAACCAGGTCACGATCACGCCGCAGCGCAAGGAAGCGCTCGACTTCAGCGAGCCGTACACGTACTCGGCCGCGCAGTTGATCCAGCGCAAGGACGATACGCGCAACTTCAAGTCGCTCGAGGATTTCAAGGGCAAGAAGCTCGGCGTAACGCTCGGCACCAACTACGACCAGATGGCGCGCAGCGTGCCGGGCATCGAGGTGCAGACGTATCCGGGCGCGCCGGAAAAGCTGCGCGACCTCGCCGCGGGGCGGATCGAGGCGACGCTCGACGACCGGCTGATGCTGCCGTACATGATCAAGACGTCGAACCTGCCGCTGCGCTCGGGTGCGGTGCTGAACGGCGGCAAGCAGGAGATGGCGATCCCGTTCCGCAAGGGCAATCCGAAGTTCGAGAAGGCGATCAACGATGCGCTCGAATCGCTGCGCAAGGACGGCACGCTGAAGAAGATCTCGACGCACTGGTTCGGCAGTGACGTGACGGTGCCGGTTGCGCAGTAAGCGGGGCGCCGCGCGTTCAATGCGTCACGTTTTTCGCTGCGGCGAAGGCGTGACGCGCAGTTGCAGCCTCCCCCTTTTCCTTTTTCCTCAAGCCGCCTCGTCGAAGCGGGCAAGCAGCATCTGGCCGATCGGCGTCAGCGCCGGGCGCGCCGCCACCTCATTCACGCGTACCTGCGTGTCGTCGACCAGCCGCTTTTCGACGAGCACGGCAAAGGCCGGGTTCGCAAGGTCGACACTGTCGGGCGCACGCGCAATGCGCAGCAGCATAGAGAATTCGTGCGGACTCAACATGGTCCATGTCTCCTGATCGGACGCGATGCAGTTCAATCGGCGTCGATCGTGTTGTCGAATGGAATGGATGCAAGGCGGAAGCCCATGCGCTGGCGGGAGCGAGATCCCGGGTGACCCTGCGCGACGCGGGCACGGCGTCGGATGCGGTCACGCACACCCCGATCGCGACGATGCTGCCGCGACGAGAAGGTGCAACGTTAGGGGTGCCGCGTGACGCAGGCGTGACAGGAAAAAGGGGCAACGATGGCGCTCGCGACATCGCGGCGCGCGGCTCCATGAACAAAAAAGGGGTTACGGAAAATTCCGTAACCCCTTTTCGGATATGGTGCCGGCTGCAGGACTCGAACCCGCCACCTGATGATTACAAATCAACTGCTCTACCAGATGAGCTAAGCCGGCGTAGCGCGAGATTCTACCTCATTTCACGATCTTGAGGCGAGGTCTGCTGCCGCCTTTCGAACCATCGCCGTCGCCGTCGGTTTTCGGCGGTTCGTCGGCGCCTTCGGACGGTTCCTCGTTCGCGCCGCTGTCGGCAACCGGCGTCAACGCAACAGGCGACTCGTCACGCTGCGCGTCGTCGGCCGGCACGGCTTCCTCGTCGAACGCGCCCGAATCCTCGCCTTCGCCTGCGACCGCATCGACCTGGAACGCCATGCCCTGCCCGTTCTCGCGCGCATAGATCGCGAGCACGTTGGCAACCGGAATCTCGATCTTTTGCGCCTTCCCGGAGAACCGGGCCGTGAACTCGATCCACTCGTTGCCCATCTGCAACTGGCTCGTCGCCTCGAAGCTGATGTTGAGCACGATCTCGCCGTCACGCACGAACTGACGCGGCACGCGCGTCGAGTTGTCGACCCTCACCGCGATATGCGGCGTGTAACCGTTATCGGTGCACCACTCGTACAACGCGCGCAGCAGATAAGGCTTCGTTGAAATCTCTTGCATCACAATCCTCGAACCCGGAGCGGGCGGCCGGCACGCCGCGCCGCCCGCTCCGTCATGCACTCATTGCACCATCAACGACGCATGACCTTTTCGGACGGCGTCAGTGCTTCGATATACGCCGGACGGCTAAAGATCCGCTCGGCGTACTTCATCAGCGGCGCGGCGTTCTTCGACAGCTCGATGCCGTAGTGATCCAGGCGCCACAGCAGCGGTGCGATCGCGACGTCGAGCATCGAGAACTCTTCGCCGAGCATGTACTTGTTCTTCACGAAGATCGGCGCGAGCTGCGTCAGGCGATCGCGGATCGCGAGGCGGGCCTTCTCGTGATTCTTCTCCGCCGCCTTGCCCTTCTCGTTCTCGAGCGTGCTGACGTGGACGAACAGTTCCTTCTCGAAGTTGAGCAGGAACAGGCGCGCACGGGCGCGCTGCACCGGGTCGGCCGGCATCAGTTGCGGATGCGGGAAGCGCTCGTCGATGTACTCGTTGATGATGTTCGATTCGTACAGGATCAGGTCGCGCTCGACCAGGATCGGCACCTGACCGTACGGGTTCATCACCGAAATGTCTTCCGGCTTGTTGAACAGGTCGACGTCGCGGATTTCGAAGTCCATGCCCTTCTCGAACAACACCAGCCGGCAACGCTGGGAGAACGGGCAAGTTGTGCCGGAATACAGAACCATCATATTTGCGTTTCCTCAAAAAAGCCGAGGGCCGGCACGCGGCGCAACCCCTTTCACGGGTTCCGCCTTGCGCCGGCCCCACGCCGGTCAGGCGTGTTTACTTGATATCTTTCCAGTACGCGGCATTCAGCCGCCAGGCCAGGAAAGTCAGGATACCGAGAAAGATCAGCACCCACACGCCGAGGCGCTTGCGGGTCTGCTGGGCCGGCTCGGACATCCATGTCATATAGGCCACCAGGTCGGCCACCGCAGCATCGTAGTCGGGCGACGAGAGCGTCCCCGGCGTGACCTGCTGGAAGCCGACGAGCACGTGGGCCTTCTCGCCCGTCTCCTCGTCCGTCTTGTCTTCGAATTTGGCTACGCGCTGCCCCTGCAGCTGCCACAACACATGGGGCATGCCGACATTCTCGAACACCGCGTTGTTCCAGCCGGTCGGCCGCGTATCGTCGCGGTAGAAACTGCGCAGATACGTGTACAGCCAGTCGCGGCCGCGCGCACGCTCCTCGACCGACAGGTCGGGCGGCGTGGTGCCGAGCCAGTTCTTCGCGTCGTCGGGCCGCATCGCGACGGACATCGTGTTCCCGACCTTGTCGGTCGTGAACAGGAGATTCGTTTCGATCTCCTTCTGGGATATGCCCAGATCCGTCAGACGGTTGTAGCGCATCAGGTTCGCGCTGTGGCAGTTCAGGCAATAGTTTACAAACAATTGCGCGCCGTGCTGAAGCGAAACGAGATTTTCCGTGTTATCGGGCGCCCGGTCGAGCGGAAAATTACCTTCCGCCCGCACGGCCGGCGCCGCCAGCAGCGCGCAGGCGGTCGCCCCGATCAGCGCGAGTGTCGAAAGCAGTTTCTTCATGTCGTTCTCTCCTCGCTCACGTTAATGGGGCTTGAAGCGCACCCGTTCCGGCGGCTGCTTGAACGTGCCAAGCGGCGTCCAGACGGGCATGCCGAGGAAGAACGCGAAGTAGATCAACGCGCAGAACTGCGCGATCAGTGTCGCCGCCGGCGAAGGCGGCCGCGTGCCGAGGAACGCGAGGGTCAGGAACGCCGCGACGAAGATCCCGAGGAACACCTTGTGGAACAGCGGCCGGTAGCGGATCGACTTCACCGGGCTGCGGTCGAGCCACGGCAGGAAGAACAGCGAGATCACCGCCGAGCCCATCACGACGACGCCCCAGAACTTCGACTCCGTCAGGTACATGAACACGACGATCGCGGCGGCCAGCACCGGCAGCCCGACCTTCCACTTGCCGCGCGCGCGGATCAGCGCGAGCACGCCGAGCAGCGCGATCACGATCATCAGCACGATCTTGAACGGGTCGGTGGTCGCGCGCAGCATCGCGTAGAACGCGGTGAAGTACCAGACCGGCGCGATCTCCGGCGGCGTCTGCAGCGGGTTCGCCGGGACGAAGTTGTTCGCCTCGAGGAAGTAGCCGCCCATCTCCGGCGAGAAGAACACGATCAGCGCGAACACCATCAGGAACACGCACACGCCGAGGAAATCGTGCACCGAGTAGTACGGGTGGAACGGGATGCCGTCGAGCGGAATGCCGTTCTCGTCCTTCTTCGCCTTGATCTCGATGCCGTCGGGGTTGTTCGACCCGACTTCGTGCAGCGCAACCAGGTGCGCGACGACAAGGCCGACCAGCACGAGCGGGATCGCGATCACGTGGAACGCGAAGAAGCGGTTCAGCGTGACGTCGGACACGACGTAGTCGCCGCGAATCCACAGCGACAGGTCCGGGCCGACGAACGGGATCGCCGAGAACAGGTTTACGATCACCTGCGCGCCCCAGAATGACATCTGGCCCCACGGCAGCAGGTAGCCGAAGAACGCCTCGGCCATCAGGCACAGAAAGATCGCGCAACCGAAGATCCAGACGAGTTCGCGCGGCTTGCGGTACGAGCCGTACAGCAGCCCGCGGAACATGTGCAGGTAGACGACCACGAAGAACATCGATGCACCGGTCGAGTGCATGTAGCGGATCAGCCAGCCCCACGGCACCTCGCGCATGATGTACTCGACCGACGCGAACGCGAGCGTCGAGTCGGGCTTGTAGTTCATCGTCAGGAAGATGCCCGTGACGATCTGGTTGACGAGCACCAGCAGCGCGAGGGAGCCGAAGAAGTACCAGAAGTTGAAGTTCTTCGGCGCGTAGTACTCGGATACGTGCTTCTTCCAGGTGGACGTGAGCGGGAAGCGCTGGTCGATCCAGCCGGTGAAACCTGTCGTGGAGACTTCCTTGTTGTCGGCGGCCATCACGCTTCTCCTTTCTCGTCCTTGCCGATCACGAGGGTCGTCGCCGACGTGAACATATAGGGCGGGATGTCGAGATTCTGAGGCGCCGGCTTGTTCTTGAACACGCGACCGGCGAGGTCGTAGGTCGAACCGTGGCACGGGCACAGGAAACCGCCCGGCCAGTCGTCCGGCAGGTTCGGCTGCGGACCCGGCGTGAAGCGTTGGCTAGGCGTGCAGCCGAGGTGCGTACACACGGCCATCACGACGAGAATGTTCTTGCGATCGGTCCGCGCCCGATATTCGTTGGCGCAATACGCGGGCAACGGCATCGAATACGGGGATTTGCTGGTCGGATCGGCCACTTCCTTGTCGGCCTTGACCACGTCGGCCAGCATCGAATCGGTGCGATTCAGGATCCAGACGGGTTTGCCGCGCCACGGCACGGTGACCATTTCGCCGGGCTTCAGGCCACTGATGTCGACCTCGACCGGTGCCCCGGCCGCTTTCGCTTTCGCGGACGGCGCAAGCGACGCCGCGAAAGGTATGACGGTGGCTACGCCTCCCACGCCACCTGCTACGGATGTCGCAATCAGCCAGGTACGGCGGCCGCTGTCGACGCGTTTCTCTTCCTTGTCTCGCATCACACGCCCCACTTCTGAGTTGGATTTTCCGTCACGACTTTCCATTCCGCCGCTAGTGTGCGCGAATGGAGTCGCCATTTACAAGGCCCGGAGATGAAAATCCCTTCGAAGTGTTTGATAGTTAAGGGTTATCCCCCACTATCGGAGCGATTAAATCATTTCTCTTTTAAGCGGATGCTACATAGAGAAATTTCGATGCACCGCCGCAAATCCGTCGCTCAGACCGGATTATGAATATCGATAAAAAGGTGTTCGAGCTCGAATTCTTCGGACAAGTGGCGCCCCAGCGCCTGGATTCCGTAGCGCTCGGTCGCATGGTGCCCCGCCGCAACGAACGCGACACCGCTCTCGGCCGCCGCGTGCGTGGTCGATTCGGACACCTCGCCGGTCAGGAACACGTCCGCGCCGGCGTCGATCGCCGCGTCGAAGTAGCTCTGCGCGGCCCCCGTGCACCACGCGATGCGGCGCAGTTGCGCGTCCGGATCGCCGAGCACGAGCGGCGCGCGGCCGAGCGTGCGCTCGACCTTCGCGACGAAGTGCTCGAGCGTGACGGGCATCGGCAGCGTCGCCATCCAGCCGAGGTCGCCTTCACCGAAACGCTGGTCGCCGATCAGGCCGAGCTTTTCGCCGAGCTGCGCGTTGTTGCCGAACTGGGGATGCGCGTCGAGCGGCAGGTGAAACGCGAACAGGTTCAGGTCGTTCGCGAGCAGCAGCTTCAGGCGCTGATACTTGCGGCCGGTGATCTGCGGCGCCTCGTTGCGCCAGAAATAGCCGTGATGGACGAGTACGGCATCCGCCCCCCATTCGAGCGCGGCTTCGAGAAATGCGACCGACGCCGTCACGCCGGTGGCGATCTTCTCGATCTTGCGGCGCCCTTCGACCTGGAGGCCGTTCGGGCAATAGTCCTTGAAGCGCGCGGTTTCAAGGGTATTGTTCAAGTACAATTCAAGTTCGATCCGATCCATATAAACCTCTAATCCATTCAGATGCTTAGACGCTTCTGGCTGTTCTTCGCGCAGGCGGTGACCGTACTGCTCGCGCTGATGTTCATCGTCGTGACGCTCAAGCCGCAATGGCTGCAACGGCAAGGACAGCTCGGCAAGCAGCTCGCCACGCCGATCGTCGCGCTGCGCGAAGTCGCGCCGGGCATCGGCGGCGCACCGGCGACCACGTCGTATGCGGAAGCCGCGCAGAAGGCGATGCCGGCCGTCGTCAACGTGTTCTCCAGCAAGGACGGCTCGCTGCCGCCCGACCCGCGCGCGAAGGATCCGCTGTTCCGTTACTTCTTCGGCGACCGCAACGCCCGCAAGCAGCAGGACGAGCCGGCCGCCAACCTCGGCTCCGGCGTTATCGTGAGTTCTGAAGGTTACATTCTAACGAACCAGCACGTCGTGGACGGCGCCGACCAGATCGAAGTCGCGCTCGCCGACGGCCGCACGGCCACCGCGAAGGTGATCGGCAGCGATCCCGAAACCGATCTCGCGGTGCTGAAGATCAACATGACGAACCTGCCGACGATCACGCTCGGCCGCTCCGACCAGTCGCGTGTCGGCGACGTCGTGCTCGCGATCGGCAACCCGTTCGGCGTCGGCCAGACGGTCACGATGGGGATCATCAGCGCGCTCGGCCGCAACCACCTCGGCATCAACACGTTCGAGAACTTCATCCAGACCGACGCGCCGATCAACCCCGGCAACTCCGGCGGCGCGCTGGTCGACGTGAACGGCAACCTGCTCGGCATCAACACGGCGATCTACTCGCGCTCGGGCGGCTCGCTCGGCATCGGTTTCGCGATTCCGGTCTCGACCGCCCGCACGGTGCTCGAAAGCATCATCACGACGGGCTCGGTCACGCGCGGCTGGATCGGCGTCGAGCCGCAAGACGTCACGCCGGAAATCGCCGAGTCGTTCGGGCTTCAGCAGAAATCGGGCGCGATCGTCGCGGGCGTGCTGCAGGGCGGCCCGGCCGACAAGGCCGGCATCAAGCCGGGCGATATCCTGGTGAGCGTCAATAGCGAGGAAATCACCGACACGACGAAGCTGCTGAACGTCGTCGCGCAGATCAAGCCGGGCACGCCGACGAAGGTGCACGTCGTACGCAAGGGCAAGCAGTTCGATGTGAACGTCGTGATCGGCAAGCGCCCGCCGCCGCCGAAGCAGACGCTCGACGAGCAGGACGGCGATAGCGAATGAGGGTCGGCGGGCGGCACGCCGCCTGCGGGTCATGACGCCACGCGACGCGGAAATGGAAAAGGGCAGCCGATTGGCTGCCCTTTTGCTTTGCTTCAAACGATGTCTGGTGCCGGAATCACGCGCCGGCTGGCCAACCGCGGTCGGGCCCCCTTCGGCCCGGCCGGAAAGCCGCCCCGGCCCCGCGCCGTCAACCCGCGGCTTCGCCGTTCCCCGCCTCGCCCGCTTCGGCCGGCTTCTTGGGCACGAAGAACCGCGCGGCCAGCAGCCCGATCTCGAAGAGCACGACGAGCGGCAGCGCCAGCATCAGTTGCGAAAACACGTCCGGCGGCGTCACGACCGCCGCGACCACGAATGCGCCGACGATCACGTAAGGTCGCATCTCCTTCAGCTTCTTCAGGGACAGCACGCCCATCCGGACGAGCAGCACGACGACGATCGGCACCTCGAACGTGACCCCGAACGCGATGAACATCCCGAGCACGAAGCTCAGGTAGTTGTCGATGTCGGTCGTCATCTCGGCACCGAGCGGCGCGTTGTAGTGCGCCATCACACGGAAGATCGTCGGAAACACGAGGAAGTACGCGAACGCCATCCCGCACAGGAACAGCACGTAGCTGCTGCCGACGAGCGGCGTGACGAGCTTCTTCTCGTGCTGGTACAGCCCCGGCGCGACGAACGCCCAGATCTGGTACAGCACGACCGGCAGCGCGATCACGAGCGCGACGAGCATCGTGACCTTCATCGGCACGAAGAACGAGCCGGTGACGTCGGTGACGATCATCTTGCCGTCTTTCGGCAAGTTCTCCATCAACGGCCGCGCGAGCAGCTTGAAGATGTCCGGCGCCCAGTAGACGAGCCCCAGGAACACGACGATCACGGCCAGCCCCGCGCGAATGATGCGATCGCGAAGCTCGACGAGATGGGAAATGAAGGTTTCTTCCGGGGCGTCGCCCGGGTTCTGCTGGGGGTCGCTCACACCGGCCCTCGGTAGGATTGACGAGCGAGCATGCGCTCGACTCAGAAGAAGCGCGTCGGCCGGCGCAGGCTGGCCGGCTGGTGGCGCGCGACACGCGCGGCGCCCGACTGCACGTGCGTGCGGCGGGTCGTCGCGCGCTTGTACCAGACAGGCGTCGCCGCCTGCTTGATGCGCCAGTTGCGACGCTTCGGCGCAAGCGCGGCCGGACTGCCGCGCCACGACGGCGCCACGGGCGTATCGGAGCCGACGGACCCGGCGTCGCCGGAAGCCCCGTCAACACCGCCGACCGCGGAATGCCACGTGTCGTTCAGTGCCTTCTCGTGCTCGCGCAGGTTGTCGTGAATCGTCGTCTCGACATTGCGCGCGGCCGATTCGAAATCGGTCTTCATCGTCCGCAGCGCGTCGATTTCGATTTCGCGCGAGACCTCGGCCTTCACGTCGTTGATGTACCGCTGCGCGCGGCCGAACAGCGCGCCTGCCGTACGCGCGACGCGCGGCAGGCGCTCGGGGCCGAGCACCACGAGCGCGACGACGCCGATCAGCGCCATCTTCGAAAGACCGAGATCCAGCATCGCGAATGCCTGTCAGCGTGCCGGCGTTACGCCTTGTTCGAATCGGAACGCGTCGTTTCCTTCGCGTTGACGTCGACCGCGCCCGAACGCGGCAGTTGCTGCGCATCCGCCGGCGTTTCGCCTTCCTTCATGCCGTCCTTGAAACCCTTCACGGCGCTGCCGAGGTCGTTGCCGATGTTGCGCAGCTTCTTCGTACCGAAAACCAGCGCGACGATCAGCAGCACGATCAGCCAGTGCCAAATGCTCAATCCACCCATGATGAAACCTCTCCTCAACCACGCCGCGGTGCGGCGTAAATCGCCGGCGACGCGCCGGCTTCGACTATCGATGCGGGGAAACGCCCCGCTGCGTCAACCCATCCGCTGCCACGGGCGCGGGCCGGCCAGGATATGCGCGTGCAGGTGGTAAACCTCCTGCCCGCCGCCCGGGCCCGTGTTGATCACCGTGCGAAAACCCGTTTCGCCGCCCGTATACGCGACGCCGAGCTGGTCGGCCAGACGCGCGACGAGCAGCATCAGCCGGCCTAGCATCGGCGCATCGGCGTCGACCGCCGCCGACAGCGTCGGCAGGTGCCGGCGCGGAATCACGAGCACGTGCGTGTCGGCCGCCGGCCGGATGTCGCGGAACGCGACGAATTCGTCGTCCTCGTGCACCTTCGTGCTCGGGATCTCGCCTGCCGCGATCTTGCAGAACAGGCAATTCGGATCGTGACTCATGTTGCTCCTGCAAACGCCCGCGCGCGGCCGGTCAGAACCATGCCTGCGGATCGAGCGTCTTGTTGTCGTTCAGGTACAGCCAACCCTTGATGATACGGTACAGCGTCCAAATCCATGTGACAAACATCACGACGAATCCGACCACGACGAACATCAGCGCGAACCCGATCACGTAAGCGATCAGCGCGCGCCAGAACGTGCGGATCTGCCACTCGAAGTGATCGGCGTACGGCGTGCCGGCCACGTCGCCGCGCTTCACGTAGTTGATGATGATCGCGATGATGCCCGTGACGCCGCCCGTCAGCCAGTGAATCGCATAGAGGCCGTACAGCACGTGGGTCAGCGTGCGCAGCCCGTTCAGGCGCTCGGCATCCGCGGCACCCGGCACCGCCGGCGTCGGAAACTGGTTCGGCGTATCGTTCATGATGCTACCCCCGTTAGATGACATTTCTTACAGCTTACCGCACTGTTGCCACCGCGGCGGGGCCTGTTCGTCACCCGCCGTTTTCCTCGCGCTCGCGGCGCTTGCGCAGCGCCTTTTCCTCGATGCCCGACAAGCCTTCGCGGCGCTCGAGTTCGGCGATCACGTCGGCCGGGCTCAGGTCGAAATGCGACAGCATCACGAGGCAGTGGAACCACAGGTCGGCCACCTCGCCGACGAGCGCGCTCGGCGCGCCGCCCTGGCGCACGTCCTTCGCGGCCAGCACGACTTCCGTCGCTTCTTCGCCGATCTTCTTCAGCACCGCGTCGTCGCCCTTGTGGAACAGGCGCGATACGTACGATTGATCGGGATCGCCGCCCTTGCGGCTATCGATCACGGCCGCGAGGCGCAGCAGCGTGTCTTCGGTCGATTGCGTCATTTGTAGATGTGTTCGGGGTCTTTCAGCACCGGCTCGACCGCGACCCAGTCGCCGCTGTCCACCGTACCTTCGAATTTCTGGAAGAAGCACGAATGCCGGCCGGTGTGGCACGCAATGCCCGACACCTGCTCGACCTTCAGCAGCACGACGTCCTCGTCGCAGTCGAGCCGCACCTCATGCACGTGCTGCACGTGGCCCGACTCCTCGCCCTTGAACCACAGGCGCTTGCGTGAGCGCGAATAGTAGACCGCGCGCTGGGTCTCGATCGTCTTCGCGAGCGCCTCACGGTTCATCCACGCGAACATCAGCACGTCGTTCGTCGACGCTTCCTGCGCGATCACCGGCACGAGGCCATTGTCATCCCAGCGGACCTTGCCGAGCCACGCGGGCAGGGATTTCGTTTCGGTATTCATCACAGCCTCACCGGGATGCCCTGGTCGGACATGAAGCGCTTCGCCTCGCCGACCGTGTGCTCGCCGTAGTGGAAGATGCTCGCGGCCAGCACTGCGTCGGCGCGGCCGTCCTTGATGCCGTCGGCAAGATGCTGCAGCGAACCGACGCCGCCCGACGCGATCACCGGCACCGGCACCGCGTCCGACACGCCGCGCGTGAGTGCGAGGTCGAACCCCGATTTCGTGCCATCGCGGTCCATGCTCGTGAGCAGGATCTCGCCGGCGCCGAGCTCGGCCATCTTGCGCGCCCATTCGATCGCGTCGAGGCCCGTGTTCTTGCGGCCGCCGTGCGTGAACACTTCCCAGCGCGGCGTCTCGCCGTCGGCCGACACGCGCTTCGCGTCGATCGCGACGACGATGCACTGCGAGCCGTACTTGTCGGCCGCGTCGCGCACGAGCTGCGGGTTCGCGACCGCCGACGAATTCATGCTGACCTTGTCCGCGCCCGCGTTCAGCAGGCGCCGCACGTCCTCGACGGCGCGCACGCCGCCGCCGACGGTCAGCGGAATGAATACCTGCGACGCCACGGCTTCGATGATCGGCAGGATCAGGTCGCGCTGGTCGGACGTCGCGGTGATGTCGAGGAAGGTCAGTTCGTCGGCACCCTGGTCGTCGTAGCGGCGGGCGATTTCGACGGGGTCGCCGGCGTCGCGCAACTCGACGAAATTGACGCCCTTGACGACACGCCCGGCGGTCACGTCCAGGCAGGGGATGATGCGTTTAGCTAGAGCCATGATGTTGCGCCAAATGCCGCGCTGGGACGGCCGGTTGCGGAAGCCTCGCGCGAGGCTTCCGGTCGGGGCCGCCTGCGGGCGGCCCCGGCGAACGGGACAACTGCGGTTACGCGTTGTCGAGTTCGCCGTTCAGTTCGTCCGCGCGCTTTTGCGCGGCCGCGAAATCGAGATCGCCGGAGTAGATCGCCCGGCCGCAGATCACGCCTTCGACGCCGTGCTCTTCCACTTCGCACAGGCTCTCGATGTCCGTGAGGTTCGACAGGCCGCCCGATGCGATCACCGGGATGCCGACCGCCTGCGCGAGCTTCACGGTCGCGTCGATGTTGATGCCCTGCAGCATCCCGTCGCGGCCGATGTCCGTGTAGACGATCGATTCGACGCCGTAGTCCTCGAACTTCTTCGCGAGATCGATCACTTCGTGGCCGGTCAGCTTGCTCCAGCCGTCGGTCGCGACCTTGCCGTCCTTCGCGTCCAGCCCGACGATGATGCTGCCGGAGAACGCGGTGCAGGCGTCCTGCAGGAAGCCTGGGTTCTTCACGGCCGCCGTGCCGATGATCACGTAGGACAGGCCGGCGTCGAGATATTTCTCGATCGTCTCGAGGCTGCGGATGCCGCCGCCCAGCTGGACGGGGATTTCGTCGCCGACTTCGTCGAGGATCGCTTCGATCGCCTCGAGATTCTTCGGCTTGCCGGCGAATGCGCCGTTCAGGTCGACGAGATGGAGCCGCCGGGCGCCGAGATCGACCCACTTGCGGGCCATCGCCGCCGGGTCCTCGGAAAAAATCGTGGCCTGGTCCATATCGCCCTGTTTGAGGCGCACACACTGACCGTCTTTGAGGTCGATGGCCGGAATCAGCAACATAGCAATCGGGTGTCGTCGTGGAGAATGAAAAGAATCAGGCGCGTACCGGCCAAACCGGTGCCGCGCCGTCTCGCTAGTTTAGTACAACTCTTTCGGCGCTTAAGCGCGAGGGCCCCGCGCGACAGGCCGTTCGGCCAGGTCGACTGTGGCTCGCGCGCCACGTTTTACGGTTTCCAGTGTACGAAGTTGCGATACAGACGCAACCCGACCTCCGCGCTTTTCTCCGGGTGGAATTGGGTCGCGAAGATGTTGTCCCGCGCGACCGCGGACGTAAACGGCGCGCCGTAGGCCGTTTCGCCTACCGTATGCGCCGGGTTGTCCGGCGTCACGTAATAGCTGTGCACGAAGTAGAAATACGCGTCGTCGGGCACGCCGTCCCACAGCGGGTGCGGCTGCGACTGGCGCACGCGGTTCCAGCCCATCTGCGGCACCTTGAAGCGCGAGCCGTCGTCCTGCACGCGGCCGTCGAGCGCGAAGCGCACGACCTTGCCGGGCAACAGGCCGAGGCCCTTCGTGTCGCCTTCCGCGCTCCAGTCGAACAGCATCTGCTCGCCGACGCACACGCCGAGCAGCGGCTTCGTGCGCGATGCCTCGATCACGGCTTCCTGCAGCCCCGATTCGCCGAGGCAGCGCATGCAGTCGGGCATCGCGCCCTGGCCGGGCAGCACGACGCGGTCGGCCGCGCGAATCGCGGCCGGCGTGTCGACGATCGCCACGTCGGCGGCCGGTTCGGCCTTCTTGAGCGCCTGCGCGACCGAGCGCAGGTTGCCCATCCCATAATCCACAATCGCAATCGAAGTTTTCATCTCAGTGCAGGCAGTAGCGCCCTCAGTCCATTGACGATGAATTCCACCGCCAGCGCCGACAGCATCAGACCCATCAGCCGCGTGGCGATGTTGATGCCGGTGCGGCCGATCCAGGTCGCGATCGGCTCGGCGAGCCGCATCGCGACGAAACACAGAAAAGCCAGGGCCGCGCCGATCGCGACCAGCCCGGCCCGCTCATACCAGTGATGCGCGTTCGCCGCGTAGATGATCACCGTGCTGATCGAGCCGGGGCCCGTGAGCAGCGGAATCGCCAGCGGCACGACCGCGATGTTGTCCTTCATCTCGGCTTCGTGGCGTTCCTCCGGCGTCGATCGCGTGTTGCCGATCTGCGCGTTCAGCATGTTGATCGCCATCAGCAGCATGATGATCCCGCCACCCACTTCGAGCGACCCGACCGAAATGCCGAAGAAGTTGATGATCTGCTGCCCGAGCAGCGCGGTCACCGTCATCACGCAGAACACCGACACCGATGCGATCCGGATCGTGCGCCGCCGCTCGTCGTCCGTCTGCTGCGCCGTCAGGCTCAGGAAGAACGGCACCGCGCCGACCGGATTGATCAGCGCGAGCAGCGAAATGAACGATTTGAGCAGATCCATCGCAAGCCGGCGCGCCGCGCCGAAGCCGTGAGGTTGTCCTTAGCGTCCGTTCGGAAGTTCAGAGGCTGCCTTTGGTCGACGGAATCTGCCCCGCCGCGCGCTCGTCGAGCTCCACCGCCGCGCGCAGCGCGCGGCCGAAGGCCTTGAACACCGTCTCGAGCTGATGGTGCGCGTTGATCCCGCGCAGGTTGTCGATATGCAGCGTGACGCCCGCGTGGTTCACGAACCCGCGGAAGAATTCGATCGACAAGTCGACGTCGAACGTGCCGATCCGCGCACGCGTGAACGGCACGTGGAATTCGAGGCCCGGCCGGCCGGAGAAGTCGATCACGACGCGCGACAGCGCCTCGTCGAGCGGCACGTACGAATGGCCGTAGCGGCGGATGCCCTTGCGGTCGCCGATCGCCTTCGCGACGGCCTGACCGAGCGTGATGCCGACATCCTCGACCGTGTGGTGATCGTCGATATGCGTGTCGCCATGCGCTTCGACCTCGAGATCGACCAGACCATGCCGCGCGATCTGGTCGAGCATATGGTCGAGAAACGGCACGCCGGTGGCCAGCTTCTGCCGGCCCGTACCGTCGAGATCGAGCTTCACACGGATCTGCGTTTCGCTGGTATTGCGAACGACTTCCGCCACACGCATGGCAATTCCTTGATTGAGTCTATGTAAATGGGGATTGATCGTCGCGCGCCGCCGCGCCCTGGGCTCAACCGGGCAGCGCGAGTTTCAAGGCAGCCAGCAGGCGAGCGTTTTCGTCGGGAGAACCGACGGTCAGCCGCACGCATTCGGCCAGTAATGGATGCATTTTACTCACGTTTTTGACCAGCACCCGCTCGGTGAGCAGCGCATCGAACACGGCGGCCGCGTCCGGCACGCGTACCAGCAGGAAATTGCCGGCGCTCGGGAACACCGTCGCGCCCGGCAGCGCGGCCACCGCCTGCGCGAGGCGCGCGCGTTCCGCACGCAATTCGGCCGCCTGCGCGTCGAGCACGTCGAGGTGGTCGAGCAGAAAATCGGCGCTCGCCTGGGTCAGCACGTTGATGTTGTACGGCGGGCGCACCTTGTCGAATTCGTTCAGCCACGCGGGCGAGCCGACGAGATAGCCGAGGCGGATGCCCGCGAGGCCGAGCTTCGACACCGTGCGCATCACGACGACGTTGTCGAACTCGCCGGCGCGCGGCAGCCACGAACGCTCGGCGAACGGCTGGTACGCCTCGTCGATCACGATCAGGCTGTGCCGCGCGGCCGCGACGATCCGTTCGACGTCGGCATCGTCGTACAGCGTGCCGGTCGGGTTGTTCGGATACGCGAGATAGACGATCGCCGGCCGGTGCTCGGCGATCGCCGCGAGCAGCGCGTCGGCGTCGAGCGTCAGGTCCGCCTTCAGCGGCACGCCGACGAATTCGAGCTGCGCGAACTTCGCCGAGAGCTCGTACATCACGAAGCCCGGCACCGGTGCGAGCACCTTCGCACCCGGCTTCGCGCACGCGACCGAGATCATGCTGATGATTTCGTCGGAACCGTTGCCGAGCAGCACGTCGCAGCCGGCCGGCACGTGCATCGCGTGGCGCAGCTTGTCGAGCAGCGCGGCCGGGCGCGGCGCCGGGTAGCGGTTCAGCGCGACCTGCGCGAGCCGCTCGCCGAGCGCCGCGGCGAGCGGCTCCGGCAGCGGATACGGGTTCTCCATCGCGTCGAGCTTCACGAACCCGCTCGCGTCGGGAACCGGATAGCTCGTCATCGCGAGCACGTCGCGGCGGATGATGTCTTGTGGCGTCGTCATGGTCTCAAGCCGGCGTGCGTCGCGCCGGCGTCAAATGGTCGGCAAGGCGGCGGCTGCCGCCCTGCGCTCGTCCCCTGCTCCGATCCGGGCGCCGCCGGTGCCTGCGCCTCGGCGCCCGCCCGGCCCGCGCACCCTGCGCGGTCAGCCCTTCATCCGGAACTCGGCGCTCCTCGCGTGCGCCTGCAGCCCTTCGCCGTAGGCGAGCTCGGACGCGATCTCGCCGAGCGTCTGCGCGCCTTCCGCGCTGACCTCGATCAGGCTCGAGCGCTTGATGAAGTCGTACACGCCGAGCGGCGACGAGAAGCGCGCGGTGCGCGACGTCGGCAGCACGTGGTTCGGGCCCGCGCAGTAGTCGCCGAGGCTCTCGCTCGTGTAGCGGCCGAGGAAGATCGCGCCTGCGTGGCGGATCTGCTGGCCCCATTGCTGCGGCTCCAGCGCCGAGATTTCGAGGTGTTCCGGCGCGATGTCGTTCGCGATCCGGCACGCCTCGGCCATGTCGCGCACCTTGATCAGCGCGCCGCGGCCTTCGAGCGACGCGCGGATCACGTCCTGGCGCGGCATCGTCGGCAGCAGCTCGCCGATCGCCTTCTCGACGCGATCGAGGAACGCGCCGTCCGGGCACAGCAGGATCGACTGCGCGAGTTCGTCGTGCTCGGCCTGCGAGAACAGGTCCATCGCGACCCAGTTCGGATCGGTCGTGCCGTCGCACAGCACGAGGATTTCCGACGGCCCGGCGATCATGTCGATGCCGACCGTGCCGAACACGCGGCGCTTCGCCGACGCGACGTACGCGTTGCCGGGGCCGCAGATCTTGTCGACGGCCGGCACCGTCGCCGTGCCGTACGCGAGCGCGCCGACCGCCTGCGCGCCGCCGATCGTGAACACGCGATCGACGCCGCCAAGCAGCGCCGCGGCGAGCACGAGGTCGTTCCTCACGCCGTCCGGCGTCGGCACGACCATCACGATCTCGCCGACCCCGGCGACGCGCGCGGGAATCGCGTTCATCAGCACCGACGACGGATACGCGGCCTTGCCGCCCGGCACGTACAGGCCGACGCGGTCGAGCGGCGTGACCTTCTGGCCGAGCACCGTGCCGTCGCTTTCCGTGTACTGCCAGCTATGCGTGCCGCACTCGATCTTCTGCTTCTCGTGGTACGCGCGGACCCGGGCCGCGGCCGCTTCCAGCGCCGCGCGCGCCTTCGGCGCGAGGCCGTCGAGCGCCGTCTGCAGCGCGTCCTGCGGCAGTTCGAGCGCGGCGACGCTCGTCGCGCTCAGCCGGTCGAAACGGTTCGTGTACTCGAGCACCGCGGCGTCGCCGCGCGACTTCACGTCGGCGAGGATCTGCGCGACCGACTGCTCGATCGCTTCGTCTTCGCTCGCCTCGAACGCGAGCACGGCGCGCAGCGCGGCGCCGAAGCCGTCGTTCGTCGAATCGAGCTTGCGGATGGTGATGGGCATGGGAGTTCCGTTACGGTGATGCGCTCAACCGCCATTCTGCGACGCGCGTTCGAACGCGTCGAGGATCGGCTTGAGCGCCGCGCGCTTCAACTTCAGCGCGGCCTGGTTCACGACGAGGCGCGACGAGATCGCCATGATCTCCTCGACCTCGACCAGATTGTTCGCCTTCAGCGTGCCGCCCGAGCTGACGAGGTCGACGATCGCGTCGGCCAGCCCGACCAGCGGCGCGAGCTCCATCGAGCCGTACAGCTTGATCAGGTCGACGTGCACGCCCTTCGCGGCAAAGTGTTCGCGCGCCGTTTCGACGTATTTGGTCGCGACCCGCAGGCGCGCGCCCTGGCGCACCGCGTTCGCGTAGTCGAAACCGGCGGACACGGCCACCGACATCCGGCAGCGCGCAATGTTCAGATCGATCGGCTGGTACAGGCCCGAGCCGCCGTGCTCGACCAGCACGTCCTTGCCGGCCACGCCGAAATCGGCCGCGCCGTATTCGACATAGGTCGGCACGTCGCTCGCGCGCACGATGATCACGCGCAGGTTCGGATCGGTCGTCGGCAGGATCAGCTTGCGCGACGTTTCCGGATCCTCGGCCACCTGCACGCCGGCGGCGGCCAGCAGCGGCAAGGTTTCCTCGAAAATCCGGCCCTTCGACAGGGCGAGGGTCAGCGGCGCGGTCATGCTGGGCTCCCGGAGAGGCGGCGCACGTTCGCGCCGACGGCGGTCAGTTTGGTTTCCATGCGGTCGTAGCCACGGTCCAGGTGATAGATGCGGTCGACGAGCGTTTCGCCGTCGGCGCGCAGCCCGGCGATCACGAGGCTCGCCGACGCACGCAGGTCGGTCGCCATCACGTTCGCGCCGGACAGCTTGTCGACGCCCGTCACGAGCGCCGTGTTGCCGTCGATCGTGATGTTCGCGCCGAGCCGGTTCAGCTCCTGCACGTGCATGAAGCGATTCTCGAAAATGGTTTCGACGACCTGCGCGGTGCCCGTCGCGACCGTATTGAGGGCCATGAACTGCGCCTGCATGTCGGTCGGGAACGCCGGGTATTCCGACGTGCGGATCGTCACCGCCGACGGGCGGCGGTCCATCTTCACGCGCAGCCAGCTGTCGCCTTCCTCGATCGACACGCCGGCTTCGCGCAGCTTGTCGATCACCGCGTCGAGGATGTGCGGGCGCACGCCCGTCAGCATCACGTCGCCGCCGGCCGCCGCGACCGCGCACAGGAACGTGCCGGCCTCGATACGGTCGGGGATCACCGCATGACGCGCGCCGTGCAGCCGCTCGACGCCCTGGATCACGAGGCGGTCGGTGCCGATACCGTCGATTTTCGCGCCCATCGCGACCAGCAAGTGTGCGAGATCGCTTACTTCCGGCTCGCGCGCGGCGTTTTCGATCACCGTCTCGCCGTCGGCGAGCGTCGCCGCCATCAGCAGGTTTTCCGTCCCCGTCACCGTGATCATGTCGGTCACGATGCGCGCGCCCTTCAGGCGCTTCGCGCGCGCTTCGATGAAGCCGTGCTCGATGCTGATCTCGGCGCCCATCGCCTGCAGGCCCTTGATGTGCTGGTCGACCGGCCGTGCGCCGATCGCGCAGCCGCCCGGCAGCGACACCTTCGCCTCGCCGAAGCGCGCGAGCAGCGGCCCGAGCACGAGGATCGATGCGCGCATCGTCTTCACGAGCTCGTACGGTGCGACGAGGTTGTCGACACGCGACGCGTCGAGCTGCACGCGGCAGCCGTCGGTCTCGCTCTTCACGCCCATCTGGTTCAGCACCTTCAGCGTGGTGCGCACGTCCTTCAGGTTCGGTACGTTGTCGAGCTCGACCGGCTCGGCGCTGAGCAGCCCCGCGCACAGGATCGGCAGCGCGGCGTTCTTCGCGCCCGACACGACGATCTCGCCGGACAGTCGGCGACCGCCTTCGATCACGAGCTTGTCCATCCCCTGTCCCTGCGATTCCCCGTTGGCGGCCGGGTGTGCCGTGGCGACGCTCTGGACGGCGTCGCGCTCGTTGACGGTGACTTGCACTCAGTGATTTCCGTTTATGCGTTCTGCCATTCGGCGGGCGTCAGCGTCTTCATGCTGAGCGCGTGAATTTCCTGCTTCATGCGATCGCCGAGCGCCGCATAGACGAGCTGGTGCCGCTGGATCGGCCGCTTGCCTTCGAAGGCCGCCGACACGATCGTCGCGAAGAAATGCTGGCCGTCGCCTTCGACTTCCAGATGCGTGCAGGCGAGACCGCCGGCGATGTATTGCTTGACCTGTTCGGGAGTCGGCAACATGGTGTAAGGCTCCTGTCGGCGCGCGCCGCCCTGGGGCGGCCGCGGCCTGTCGATATCAATGACGCAGTTTGTAGCCGGTCGCGAGCAGCCGCATCGCGATCAGCGCGAGCAGCACGAAGAAACCGGTGACGATCGCGAGGCTCGCGAACGGGTTGATGTCGGACGCGCCGAAGAACCCGAAACGGAAGCCGTCGATCATGTAGAAAAACGGGTTGAGACGCGACACTTCGCGCCACACGGGCGGCAGCGAGTGCGTCGAATAGAACACGCCGGACAGGAACGTCAGCGGCATGATCAGGAAGTTCTGGAACGCGGCGAGCTGGTCGAACTTCTCGGCCCAGATCCCGGCGATCAGGCCGAGCGTGCCGAGGATCGCCGAGCCGAGCAGCGCGAACGCCATGATGAACAACGGCGCCGCGAAGTGCATCGGGATAAACCAGATCGTCACGACGAACACGCCGGTGCCGACCGCGAGCCCGCGTACGACGGACGCGAGCACGTACGCGCCGAAGATGTCGCGGTACGACAGCGGCGGCAGCAGCATGAACACGAGGTTGCCGGTGATCTTCGACTGGATCAGCGACGACGAGCTGTTCGCGAACGCGTTCTGCAGCACGCTCATCATCACGAGGCCCGGCACGAGAAAGCTCACGTATTCGACGCCCGGATACACCTCGACGCGGCCCGACAACGCATGGCCGAAGATCGTCAGGTACAGCAGCGCCGTGACGATCGGCGCGAGCACCGTCTGGAACGACACCTTCCAGAAACGCAGCAGTTCCTTGTAGAACAGCGTTCGAAACCCGCTTCCCGGCACGCGCCGGGCCGCCCCTTCGAGCGGCAGCGAACGCAGTTCGCGTGGGGAGTGTTGATTCATGCCAGACCCTCGATCACCTCGGCCCCGTTCATCACCTGGACGAACACATCCTCGAGGTCGGCCTTGCGGACCTCGATCTCGTCGAACGTGCAGCCGGCCGCGCGGCATTGCGCGAGGATGCGTTCGACCTCCTCGTAGCTCGCGAGGCGCAGCAGGTGCTCGCCCGGCGCGCGCGCGGCCGGGTCGGTCTCCAGCCCGCGCAGCTCGGCCGGCAGCGCGCCGGTCGCGAACCGCAGGTACAGCTGCAGCCCCGCGAAGCGGCGCAGCAGCGCGTCGGTGCGGTCGAGCGCGACGACTTCACCGCGGCGCAGCATCGCGATACGGTCGCACAGCGACTCGGCTTCCTCGAGGTAATGGGTGGTCAGCACGATCGTGTGACCCTCGCGGTTCAGGCGCGAGATGAATTTCCACAGCGTCTGGCGCAATTCGACGTCGACGCCGGCAGTCGGCTCGTCGAGCACGATCACGGGCGGCCGGTGCACGAGCGCCTGCGCGACGAGCACGCGGCGCTTCATCCCGCCCGACAGCGCACGCATGTTCGCGTCGGCTTTCTCGGTCAGATCGAGATTGGCCATCACTTCGTCGATCCAGTCGTCGTTGCGGCGCAGCCCGAAATAGCCGGACTGGATCCGCAGCGTCTCGCGGACGGTGAAGAACGGGTCGAAAACGAGTTCCTGCGGCACGACGCCGAGTGCGCGGCGCGCGTTGCGGAAGTCCTGGACGACGTCGTGACCGCGCACCGAGATACTGCCTTCGTCGGCCCGGGCGAGCCCGGCGAGGATACTGATGAGCGTGGTCTTGCCTGCGCCGTTGGGGCCGAGCAGACCGAAAAACTCGCCTTCCTCGACCGACAGGCTGACGCCCTTGAGCGCCTGAAGCGACTTGTAGCGCTTCTTGACGTGACGGATTTCTATGGCTGACATGACTGTGCGCGACGCCAGGGCCGCGACGCCTATTCTGTGCTTGCTGCGAAAGAAAATGGGGGCCGGACGCCGATTGGCTGCCCCGCAAAACGCTTGATTATAGGGCAAACCGGCTGGGGGAGCCGGCGCGGAAGGCGCGCGGCCTGAAGCGTGCGCGCGCCGGCTGGCGCGGCAGGCTTCGGTCGGACAGGGTCAATGTCGCCCGGTGCCTTCGATGAGCGCGTCGACGCCGTAGGCGCGCGCGAGGCTGGCGAGCTTCGGAGGGAGATTGAGGATGTCGAGGGCTGCGCCGCGCGCTTTCGCGGCACGTTGCCATGCGAGCAGCACGGCGAGCGCGGACGAGTCGAACTGCACGAGCGCCGCGCAATCGACGGCGGTCGCGCCGGCGCCGATGCGCGCAAGACCGTCCGCGAGCGCGGACTTCGCGCTCGCGACGGTCAGCGAGGAACCGGCTTCGAAGCCGCTCACGACGCTTGCTTGCCGGCGGCAAGTTGCTGGTTGCGCTGCGTCAGGAACTGGATCAGCCCGTCCACGCCGCTTTGCTGGATCTTCTCGTTGAACTGCTGCTGGTACGTCTGGATCAGCCACGCGCCGAGCACGTTCAGGTCATATACCTTCCAGCCGTTCGCCGTCTTGTACAGGCGGTAATCGATCTGGACCGGTTGGCCGTTGTTCATCGCGACCGTCTTGACCACGACGTCGGTGTCGGCCGGATCGGCGCGGAACGGTGGGTACTGGATCTGCTGGTCCGGCTTCAGCTGCGCGAGCGCGCCCGAATACGTGCGGATCAGCAGCAGCTTGAACTGCTCCTGAACCTGCTGTTGCTGCTCGGCCGTCGCCGTGCGCCAGTTGCGGCCCATCGCGAGTTGCGTGGTGCGGCGGAAATCGGTGTACGGCAGGATGTCCTTGTTGACGATCGTGATGATGCGGTTGGTGTCGCCCTGCTTGATCGTCTGCTGCTTGACTTCGTCGAGCACCTGCTGCGTCGCCGTCTTGATCAGCGCCTGCGGGTTCGACTGGTCGACTTGCGCATGAGCTGCGCTGCCGAACGAGAACAGCGCCGCGAAAACGGGGATCAGAAACAGTTTTTTCATCATAGTGGCCTGCATGAATGAGTCGATGCGAAGGTTGGAGCAGGTAGCTTACGCGCAAGTTCGCCTACGCTACCGACTGAATCGTTTCCGGCTGTAACGAATGTAAATCCGTCAGTGCAGCCGGATGCTCGGGAACCGGAACCCGCCCGGCGACGGCGGCGCCACCTGCATCGCCGGCACGTTCGTCTCGCTGGCCGGGTTCGGCGATTCGGCCGTGCCCGAGGCCGGCGCAGCAACCGCCGCGCCCGATGCGGGCGCGGGCGCCGCGCCGCCCACCGCTGCCGCGCCCGCCGTCCCGGCCGCGCCGGCTGCCGCCGGTGCCGCGCCGTCTTCCGGCAGGTCGTACTTCGGCAGCGCGTCGTTGCTCGACGTCACGGCAGCCTCGCCGCGCGCGTTGCTGATCAGCATCTGGCGACGCTGCAGGTACGCGTTGCGCACGAACGAATACTTGTCGAGCGCCGCGGCGTCCAGCACGTCGCCCGCGCCGAGCAGGTTCGAACGCGTGTTGACCAGGTTCACGCCGAACAGGCCCCAGCTCAGGCCGTCCGGCTTCACGTAGGTGAGCGGGTTGCCGACGTAGTCGACGCCGAGGCCGGCCGTGTCGCGCAGCGTGCTCGGGCCGAGCAGCGGCAGCACGAGATACGGGCCCGACGGCATGCCGTAGCGGCCCATCGTGATCCCGAAGTCGGCCGTGTGCTTCGGCAGCTTCGCGATCGTCGCGACGTCGAACAGGCCGCCGACGCCGAACACCGTGTTGATCACGACGCGCATGATGTCGCCGACGCCGTCCGCGATCCGCAGCTGCACGATGTTGTTCGCCGCGATGTAGACGTCGCCGATGTTCGAGAAGAAGTTCGTCACGCTGTCGCGCACCGGCTGCGGCACCACGTACTGGTAGCCCTTCGCGACCGGCTTCAGCGCGTACGTGTCGACCGTGTCGTTGAACTTGTACATCGTCCGGTTGAAGCCCTCGAGCGGATCGCCCTTGGTCGGCGTCTGCACGGTCGCGCAGCCGCTCAACGCGGCGACTGCCGCAACCGCCAGCGCGGCGTGCCTGATGCGGATCGTGTGCATGGTCATTACCCTCTTGTTTTCTCTCGCGTGGTTATTGGCCGGCCGAACCGGACACCGCCGATGCAGGCACCGCCACCGGCGCAGGCGCGGCCGGCGCGGCGGCCGATGCGCCGGATGCCGGCTTCGCCCCGCCCGCATCGGCGGCCTTGCTGTACAGGAACTGGCCGATCAGGTTTTCGAGCACGATCGCCGATTGCGTCATCGTGATCGTATCGCCCGCCTTCAGCATTTCGGTGTCGCCGCCCGGCTCGAGGCCGATGTATTGCTCGCCGAGCAGGCCCGACGTCAGGATCTTCGCCGACGAATCCTTCGGGAACGGGTACTGGCCGTCGACGTCGATCGTGACGAGCGCCTGGTACGTGTTCGTGTCGAAGCCGATCGACTTCACGCGGCCGACCACGACGCCCGCGCTCTTCACGGCCGCGCGCGGCTTCAGCCCGCCGATATTGTCGAATTTCATCCTCACCGAGTAGGTCGGCTGAAACGACAGCGAGCTCATGTTGCCGACCTTCAGCGCCAGGAACAGCACCGCAAGGAAGCCCACCACCACGAACAGGCCGACCCAGAAGTCGAGAGCAGTCTTTTTCATCGTCATCCCAAAATTTGGCTTGGCTGAGGCTTAGCTGAACATCAGCGCGGTCAGCAGGAAATCGAGGCCGAGTACGGCGAGCGACGCGAACACGACCGTCTTGGTGGTCGCGCGCGACACGCCTTCGGGCGTGGGCTTCGCTTCATACCCTTGAAACAGTGCAATGAAGGTCACGGCGAACCCGAACACGATGCTCTTGATCACGCCGTTGCCGACGTCGGCCCAGACCTGGACCCCGCCCTGCATCTGCGACCAGAACGCGCCCGGATCGACGCCGATCAGCACGACGCCGACGAAGTAACCGCCAAGCACGCCGACCGCGTTGAAGATCGCGGCCAGCAGCGGCATCGCGATGATGCCCGCCCACATGCGCGGCGCGATCACGTTCTTGATCGGGTCGACCGCCATCATCTCGAGCGCGGTGAGCTGCTCGCCGGCCTTCATCAGGCCGATCTCGGCCGTGAGCGACGTGCCCGCGCGGCCGGCGAACAGCAGCGCGGTGACGACCGGCCCGAGCTCGCGCACGAGCGACAGCGCGACCAGCAGGCCGAGCGCCTGCTCGGAACCGTAGCGGTTCAGCGTGTAATACCCCTGCAGGCCGAGCACGAAGCCGACGAACAGCCCCGACACGGCGATGATCACGAACGAATAGTTGCCGAGGAAGTGGATCTGCTTCGTGACCAGCCGCGGCCGGCGCAGCAGCGGGAAGAATTCCAGCACGAGGCGCACGAACAGGCGCGTGCCGTAGCCCGCCCGCTCGAGGCCGCCGATGACGTAACGTCCGATCGCGCTGATCATGCGCGCCCTCCGCCGAGCCCGAAATCCGCTGCGAGCGGCGGGCTCGTGTAATGAAATTTGAACGGGCCGTCCGGCGCGCCGTCGATGAATTGCCGCACGCTCGGATCGGTCGACGCGCGCAGCTCGTCGGGCGTGCCCTGCGCGAGCACGCCGCCATTGGCCAGAAAATACACGTAGTCGGCGATCGCGAACGATTCCGGCACGTCGTGCGTGACGAGGATCGACGTCGCGCCGAGCGCCTGGTTCAGCGTGCGGATCAGGTTCGCGGTGATGCCGAGCGAGATCGGATCGAGGCCCGCGAACGGCTCGTCGTACATGATGAGCTGCGGATCGAGCGCGATCGCGCGCGCCAGCGCGATGCGGCGCGCCATCCCGCCCGACACCTCGGACGGCATCAGGTCGCGCGCGCCGCGCAGCCCGACCGCGTTCAGCTTCATCAGCACGAGGTCGCGGATCAAATCTTCGGGCAGGTCGGTATGCTCGCGCAGCGCGAATGCGACGTTCTCGAACACCGACATGTCGGTGAACAACGCGCCGAACTGGAACAGCATGCCCATCTTGCGGCGCAGCGCATACAGGCCGTCGCGCGTTTGCGCGCCGACATCGGCGCCGTCGAACAGCACCTGGCCGCGGCGCGCGCGCACGAGGCCGCCGATCAGGCGCAGCACGGTGGTCTTGCCGCAACCCGAGCCGCCCATGACCGCGACGACCTGCCCGCGCCCGAAGCGCAGGTTCAGGTTGGACAGGACGAGGCGGTCGCCGTAGCCAAAGTCGACGTCGCGAAGTTCCAGCAGGGTCTCGGTAGGAGTGGGGCTCACGGAGCTGACAGTCCTTTTACGCAGAACGCGGAATTATAGGGCCTGCATTGGAATGATGTCGTGACGGCGTGACGGGCCCTGCGGTCAATGATTGTCAAATTGTCCGGCAAAGCACTGCTGCAGCGCAACAAGCGCCGTCCGATAATCGGCCGCGCCCGTGACCGCGCTGACCACCGCGACGCTGCCGACGCCCGTCGCCAGCACGGCCGGCAGCGTGTCGAGCCCCACCCCGCCGATCGCGACGAGCGGCGCGCGCGCGCGGGCGAAGCGCGCGTAGCGGGCAATCCGCGCGAGGCCCTGCGGCGGCGCGGCGACGGCCTTGGTGGCGGTCGCGTACACGGGGCCAAGCGCGAGATAGCTCGGCCGCTCGTGCAGCGCCCGCAACATCTCGTAATAACCGTGACTCGAAAGTCCGAGCCGCAGGCCCGCGCGCGCGATCGCGGCCAGATCAGCCGTTTCGAGATCCTCCTGACCGAGATGGACGCCGTACGCACCTTCTTCTGCGGCGATCTGCCAGTGATCGTTGATGAACACGCGGGCATCGGGATAGCGGCGCCCGGCCGCCACCGCGCGCGCGATTTCGCGGCGCAGCGCGTCCGGTGTCGCATCTTTCACGCGCAATTGCACGGTTCGCGCGCCGCCGTCGAGCACGCGTTCGACCCATTCGGCGCTCGGCACGACCGGATAGAGGCCGAGCTGCGCGGGACACGGCGCGAACGCCGGCTCCGGTGCAGGCGGCAGCCCGGCGACGCGCGGGAATCGCGCGGCATCGACCGGCCATGCGTCGGCGGCGCGCGTCTCGTCGCCGTCGCGCCACGCCAGCGCGAGCACCAGCGCGTCGACCGGCGCGAAGCCGCAATCGAGGAACGCGGCGAGCGCCGCGATCCAGTCGTCCGCGAGCGGATGCGCGGCATCGAGCGCGTAGCGCACGCCGGCCGCATGCAGCACGGCGTGCTGCTCGTCGAATTCGATCGCCACCGCATCCGGCGACGCAGGCCGCGACACGGCCGACGCGCGCGCCTGCGCGGCACGGTCGCCCGCCGACACGATCAGCACGTCGCCGTGGGCCGGCGCGTCGGGCGCCGCCACGCAGAGCCGCCACGGCGCCGCGCCGTCCGGCCAGTCGCCGAGCCGCGCGCGAATCCGCTCGGCCGCTTCGGCCAGCTCGTCGGCCGGCGGCCAGAACGCATCGGCGAAGCGCGCGCTCATGCGCCGCCCCCATCCTGGTGCCAGAACGGCATCCCGACGACCGGCGTGCTCGCATGCGCGGTTTCGCGCGCGTCCATCGGGCCGGCGAGATACGCGGCGCGGCCGGCCTCGACGCCCTGCGCGAACGCGCGCGCCATGATCTCCGGGTGCGTGGCCTGCGACACGGCCGTATTCAGCAGCACGCCGTCGAAGCCCCATTCCATCACCTGGCACGCGTGCGACGGCACGCCGAGCCCGGCGTCGACGATCAGCGGCACGTCCGGCAGTCGTTCGCGCAGCACGCGCAGGCCGTACGGATTCACGACGCCCTTGCCGGTGCCGATCGGCGCGCCCCACGGCATCAGCGCCTCGCAGCCGACGTCGAGCAGGCGCCGGCCGATCACGAGATCCTCGGTGCAGTACGGCAGCACCTTGAAGCCGTCCTTGACCAGTTGCGCCGCGGCTTCGATCAGCCCGACCGGGTCGGGCTGCAGCGTGTAGTCGTCGCCGATCAGTTCGAGCTTGATCCAGTCGGTATCGAATACCTCGCGCGCCATGTGCGCGGTGGTCACCGCTTCGGCGACGGTCTGACAGCCTGCCGTGTTCGGCAGCAGCGGCACCGCGTGGCGCTTGAGCAGGTCGAAGAAGCCGGCTTCGGCCGTGCCGCCCGTCATCTGCCGGCGCAGCGCGACCGTCACCATTCCGGGGCGCGACGCGGCGATCGAATCGGACAGCGACTGCAGCGACGGATAGCGCGACGTGCCGAGCAGCACGCGGCTTGCGAAGGTTACGCCGTACAGCGTGAGCGCGTCGGCGGAGGTGGGGGACGTCATGTCGTTTTCCTGGAAGAGCGGGGACGAACCGGCGGCGCTCAGCCGCCCGCGACGGGGTGCACGACGTCGAGCTTGTCGCCCGCCGCGAGCGGGCGCGCCGCATGCTGCGTGCGCGCGACGAAGTTGCCGTTCAGCGCGACCGCGTACGGCGGACGCGCGCCGTACGCGGCAAGCGCGTCGGCCACCGTCGCGTCGTCGGGCAACGTCAGGGTCTGTTGATTGATCTGGATATCCATGAGGCTCGGTCGGATTCGGTCGGCGACGCGCGTCAGGCCGGCTGGCGCGCGTCGTTGCGGTGATGAAGCAGTGTCGGCCAGCGGGCGGCGGCGCGCCATGCGGCGAACGCGTCGGCATCGCCAAACGCGCCGCCGAGCGCGGCCTGCGCGAACGCGGCGGCCGCCTGCGCGACTTCCGGCGCGATCATGAAGCCGTGCCGGTACAGGCCGTTGACGGCGAGCGTCGACGCGCCGTCCCAGATCACCGCCGGGCGATGATCGGGCAGCGTCGGCCGGCACTGCGCGTTGAGTTCGAGGATGCGCGCCTCGCCGAACGCCGGATGCACGGAAAACGCCGCGCTCAGCAGTTCGAGCGCGGAGCGCACGCTGACGGGCGACATGTCCTCGCCCTCCACTTCGGTCGCGCCGATCACATAGAGATCGTCCTGCTTCGGCGCGATGTACAGCGGATAGCGCGGATGCAGCAGCCGCACGGGCCGGGTGAGCCCGATGCCGGGCGCGTGCACGCGCGCGACTTCGCCGCGGATGCCCCGCAGGGCAGGCAGCGCGGGTTTCGCGCCGAGCCCGCGGCAATCGATCGTGAAATGCGCGGCAGGCAGGTTCGCGTCGTCGACCGACGCGTGCCAGTGCAGCGCGACGCCGCGTTCGGCGAGGCCCGCCGCGAGCGCGCGCAGCGCCTGGCGATTGTCGAGCTGCCCTTCGCGCGGCAGCATCAGCCCGCGCGCGAAGCGGCCCGCGAGCGCGGGTTCAGCCGCGTCGACCTGCGCACCGGCGAGCGTCACGAAGCCGCCGTCGAACAGGTCGGCCGGCGCGTTCGCGCGCACGCGCCGCTCGAACAGCGGCGCCTCCGCGCGGTCGGCTTGATGCCAGACGACGAGCGTGCCGTGCTGCTGGAAGAAGACGGGTTCGGGCAGTTCCGCGAGCCACTGCGGCCAGCGCGCGAGCGACGCGACGCCGAGCTCGGTGATCAGCAGTTCCGCGCTCGCTGCTTCCGCGAGCGGCGCGAGCATCGCGGCCGCGATCCACGCGGCCGACTGCTCGCCGTCCGGGCCGCCGCGCTCGTAGAGCGCGACGCGATGCCCGTCGCCCGCGAGGCGCCACGCGATCAGGCGGCCGACGAGGCCGCCGCCGAGCACCGCGAAATCGGGCCGTGCATCCCGGACGTTCATCGCGCGCCCTCCGCGCGGCCACGCGCGACGAACGTCGACGCGCACGCGCCGCCGCCTGCGAATGCACGCGACATCGGGGCGGGAGCCCTGCAAAAGACTGAAGATTGTGCGGCCATCATTCCTTCCGTAACGCGCAATGCGCGTACCCAAAAGGACGAAACCGGCAGCAAAGGCCGGCCGGGCGGGACTCGGGCGCTGACCATGTGGGATGGCGGCCAGCGCGGCCCGGCGGGATCAGAAACTTCCCTCGCCGGTATTACCCGGATCGGGTGCGAAGGGTCTTTCTCAGCCTCGCCGCGCTGCCCGGAACATCTGCCGGCCGCGCCACGAAGCACCCCTGTTTCGTCGTCGGCCATTAGACCATAAAAGCGGAAAGCGCCGCAAACTGTCCCCTTGCGGCAAATTCGCCGGCGTGTTGCGCCGCTCTGGCACAATGCCCGCAGGCCGGCCGCGCGAGCGGCCGGTTGCCGCGTCACCGCCGGTCTTTAAGTGCCGTTTAAGACGCACGGGCGACCATCCGGACGCCCGCCGTCAGTCGGCGCCGCGCCCCGGCATGCCGTATCGCGGCGCGCGCCCGGTTTCGCCCGGCCCGCGCGCCGGCTCATCATCAGGAAGCACATGACCCAATCGATCGATCCCGTCCGCTCCGCCTCCGACGCGCCGCAGGACGAGCGCCCGGTATCCGCATGGAGCCTCATCAAGCCCTACTGGGTGTCGTCCGAATGGAAAATCGCGTGGGGGCTGCTGGTCACGATCATCGCGATCAACCTCTGCGTGGTCTGGATCAACGTCCGGCTGAACAAGTGGAACGCACAGTTCTACAACGCGCTGCAGTCGAAGGACGTCCACGACTTCCCGAACCTGCTGATGCAGTTCTCCGCGCTCGCGTTCGCATTCATCATCCTCGCCGTGTACGGCCGCTACCTGCGGCAGATGCTCGGCTTCCGCTGGCGCCAGTGGCTCACCGACCGTTTCCTCGGGCAGTGGCTCGGCGATCGCGCGTTCTACCGGATCGAGCGTGACCGCCTCGCAGACAACCCCGACCAGCGGATCACCGACGACCTCCAGTCGTTCGCTACCACGACGCTCGCGCTGTCGCTCGACCTGCTGTCGACGGTCGTCACGCTCGTGTCGTTCATCACGATCCTGTGGTCGCTCGCCGGCGCGCTGACGTTCACGCTCGGCGCGACGCCGATCGCGATTCCCGGCTACATGGTGTGGGCGGCCGCGCTGTACGCGGTGGTCGGCTCGCTGATCATCCAGAAGGTCGGCCATCCGCTCGTGTCGATCAACTACCAGCAGCAGCGCGTCGAGGCCGATTTCCGCTTCGGGCTGATCCGCGTGCGCGAGAACGCCGAGCAGATCGCGTTCTACGACGGCGAGAAGACCGAGACCGGCAACGCGCAGACCCTCTTCATGCGCATCCGCGACAACTGGTGGCGCGTGATGAAGTACACGAAGCGGCTGACGTTCGTGCTGAGCTTCTACGGGCAGATCGCGATCATCTTCCCGCTCGTCGTGGCCGCGCCGCGCTACTTTGCCGGTGCGTTCTCGTTCGGCGTGCTGATGCAGATCTCGTCCGCGTTCGGCACCGTCAGCGACTCGTTCTCGTGGTTCATCAACAGCTACTCGACCCTCGTCGAATGGCGCGCCACCGTCAACCGTCTGCGCGAATTCAAGCGCGTGATGGGCACGTCGCACCTGAAGGAAAGCCTGTCGCCCGCGACCGAGCACGGCGGCATCAACCTGCACTACATCGACGCCGCGAAGCTGTCCACGTCGTCGCTGAAGCTCGCGCTGCCGAACGGCAATGCGCTCGCGAACATCGGCGACGTCACGATCGAGCCCGGCTCGCGCTGGCTCGTGATCGGCAAGTCCGGTTCCGGCAAGAGCACGTTCATGCGCGCGCTCGCCGGCCTGTGGCCGTTCGGCGACGGCGCGATCGACGCGCCGGTCGGCGCGCGGATGATGTTCGTGCCGCAAACCAGCTACTTGCCGATCGGCACGCTGAAGGCCGCGCTCACCTACCCGGCGACGCCCGACACGTTCAGCGACGAAACGTGCCGCGATGCGCTGCGCGCGTGCCGCCTCGAGGATTACGTCGAGCGCCTCGACGAAACCGCGCACTGGACCCGCGTGCTGTCGCCGGGCGAGCAGCAGCGCCTGGCCGGCGCGCGCGTGCTGCTGCACAAGCCCGACTTCCTGTTCCTCGACGAAGCGACCAGCGCGCTCGACGCCGACAACGAAGCGCGCCTCTATCACCTGTTCGCCGAGCGGCTGCCGAAGGCCGCGATCGTCAGCATCGCGCACCGCGAATCGCTGGCCGCGTTCCACGTGGGCACGATCAACGTCGAGCGCGTGAACGACGACGACAAGGTCGCCGCGTGAACGCACGCGCCGCGCACCTCGCGCGGATCGCGCTGATCACCGGCGCAGGTTCGGGGATCGGCGCGGCGCTCGCGCGGCGGCTCGCGGCGCCCGGCGTCGCGCTGGCGCTGCATGCGCGCGGTGCGGACGATGCGGCGCGCACGCGGCTCGCCGATGTCGCACAAGCGTGCACGGCGGCTGGCGCGGAATGCCTGACGCTGACTGGCGATCTCGGCGAGCCGGGTATTGCCGCCGCGCTCGTCGACACAACCGCTGCGCGCTTCGGCGGGCTCGATCAACTCGTCGCGAACGCCGGCTTCGCCGCGCGGCAATCGTTTTCCGATCTTTCCGCGGACTCGCTCGCATCCGCGTTCGCGGCAATGCCCGGTGCGTTCTCCGCGCTCGCGGGCCGCGCGCGACCGCTGCTCGACGCGTCGGCCGCGCCGCGGATCGTCGCGGTCAGTTCGTTCGTCGCGCACCGCTACCGCGCCGATACGCCATTCGCGGCGACCGCCGCCGCGAAGGCCGCGCTCGAATCGCTGGTGCGTAGCGCGGCCGCCGAATTCGCCGCGCACGGTATCACCGTCAACGCGGTCGCACCGGGCTTCACGCGCAAGGCCCACGGGCCGAGCACCGGCAACGCCGCCGCATGGGCGCAGGCCGAACAGGCGACGCCGCTCGGCCGGATCGCCGAACCCGATGACGTCGCCGCATTGATCGCATTCCTGCTGTCGGACGCGGCGCGGCAGATCACCGGCCAGGTCATCCACGTCGACGGCGGCCTGACGCTCTGACGCGTCGCCCTTCCCTCCGGCCCTTCCGCACGAACCTGCACCCGCCTTTTTGGCGCGCGGGATCACGCCCGTAAAATAACCGTCACGCGGCAGCGCGACACGAGACAAGGCGAGAGGGGCGGCAAGCATGCAGACATTCCAGTGGTTCAACGAATTGTCGACGCGCGAGCGCCGGACGCTGTATGCCGGCTTCGGCGGCTATGCGGTCGATGCGTTCGACTTCATGATCTATTCGTTCCTGATTCCGACGCTGATCGCCACCTGGGGCATGTCGAAGAGCGAGGCCGGGATGATCGCGACGAGTTCGCTGATCTCGTCGGCGATCGGCGGCTGGGTCGCCGGCATCCTCGCCGACCGCTACGGCCGCGTGCGCGTGCTGCAGTGGACGATCGCGACGTTCGCGCTGTTCACGTGCCTGTCCGGCTTCACGCATTCGTTCTGGCAGCTCCTTGCGACGCGCACGCTGCAGGGTTTCGGCTTCGGCGGAGAATGGTCGGTCGTGACGATCATGATGGCCGAGACGATCCGCTCGCCCGAGCATCGCGCGAAGGCCGTCGGCACCGTGCAGAGCAGCTGGTCGTTCGGCTGGGGCGCGGCCGCGATCCTTTACTGGGCATTCTTCGCGCTGCTGCCCGAGCAGGTCGCGTGGCGCGCGTGCTTCTGGATCGGCATCGTGCCCGCGCTGTGGATTCTCTACATCCGCCGCAACGTCAGCGATCCCGATATCTATACGGCCACGCGCCGCGCACGCGACGAGGGCCGCGTGTCGGGCCACTTCCTCGAGATCTTCTCGCCGCCTCACCTGCGCGCGACGCTGTTCGGCAGCGCGCTGTGCACCGGCATGCTCGGCGGCTACTACGCGATCACGACGTGGCTGCCCACCTACCTGAAAACCGTGCGCCACCTGTCGGTGTTCAACACGAGCGGCTATCTCGTCGTGCTGATCGTCGGCTCGTTCGTCGGCTACGTGGTCGGCGCGATCCTGTCCGACCGGCTCGGCCGCCGCGCGTCGTTCATCCTGTTCGCGATCGGCTCGTTCTCGCTCGGCATGGCGTACACGATGCTGCCGATCACCGATACCGCGATGCTGCTGCTCGGCTTCCCGCTCGGCATCGTCGTGCAAGGCATCTTCGCGGGCGTCGGCGCGTATCTGTCGGAGCTGTATCCGGGCGCGATCCGCGGCTCGGGCCAGGGCTTCTGCTACAACCTCGGCCGCGGGCTCGGTTCGTTCTTTCCGATCCTCGTCGGCGCGCTGTCGCAGTCGATGTCGCTCGTGAAGGCGATCGGCCTCGTCGCGGGCGGCGGCTACCTGCTCGTGATCGTCGCGGCGCTCGTGCTCCCGGAAACGCGCGGCAAGTCGCTCGTCGACGATCCGGCCATCGCGTCGTGAGCCCCCGCTTCGTTCCGGACTCCGCATGCACGTGATCGTTCTCGGCGCCGGCGTGATCGGCGTCACCACCGCCTGGCACCTGCGCGAAGCAGGCTGCGACGTCACCGTGATCGAACGCGAGGCCGACGTCGCGCAAGCGACGAGCCTCGGCAACGCAGGCGTGATCGCACCCGGCTACGTGACGCCGTGGGCCGCGCCCGGGATGCCCGGCAAGATCCTCAAATACCTGTTCAAGCCTGCTTCGCCGCTGATCTTCCGGCCGACGCTCGATGCCGCGCAGTGGCGCTGGATCGCGCGCTGGCTGCGCGAATGCGAATTCGAGCGGTTCCGCGTGAACAAGCAGCGGATGCAGCGCATCGCGTATTACAGCCGCGCGTGCCTGCATGCGTTTCGCGAGCGTTATCCATTCGACTACGGCGCGAGCCGCGGCTACCTGCAACTGCTGCGCGGCGCGTTCGACGTCGAGATGGTGCAGCCCGCGCTGAAGGTGCTGCGCGATGCCGGCATCGCGTTTCGCGAACTGGACGCGGCCGGCTGCACCGCGATCGAGCCGGGCCTGCGCTGGGCGCGGCAGGCCCCCGTCGGCGGCATCTACCTGCCCGACGACGAAGCCGGCGACTGCGCGCGCTTCACGCGCGAACTGCGGGCGCTGTGCGAAGCGAACGGCGTGACGTTCCGATTCCGCACCGCGATTCGGGCGCTCGACGTCGCGGGCGGCAAGGCGCGCGCCGTGCGGATCGACTCGCTCGACGCAGGCGCGGCCGCTCGACACGATGCGCTGCTCGCCGCCGATGCGATCGTCGTCGCGCTCGGCGTCGACAGCGCGGGCCTGCTGCGGCCGCACGGCATCGACGTGCCGCTGTACCCGGTGAAGGGCTACTCGGCCACGCTCGCGGTCGTCGACGACGAAAAGGCGCCGTGCGCCGCGCTGATGGACGAGTCGCTGAAAACCGCGATCACGCGCTTCGGCCCGACGCTGCGCGTCGCGGGCACCGCGGAGCTCGGCAACCGCCACGCGGCGCTGCGGCAGCAGGCGCTCGACACGCTGATGAAGGTGCTCGACGACTGGTTCCCGCACGCGGCCGATCGCGCGTCGGCGCGCTTCTGGGTCGGCCGCCGGCCGATGACGCCCGACGGGCCGCCGCTGCTCGGCGCGAGCGGGATCGATGGCCTCTGGCTGAACGTCGGCCACGGCTCGACGGGCTGGGCGATGTCGATGGGGTCGGGAAAGGTGGTCGCGGATCTCGTCACCGGACACGCGCCGGAGATCGATCTGGCGGGGTTGACGCTCGCGCGCTACGACGGGTAATGCAGCTGGCGGGTCATACCGTCGAAGCGATGCGCGGTCGCGACCGGCGGCGTGGCGCGCGGCCGTCGGCGCGTGTCGCTACCGCGGCGGCGTCCGGCCTTCGGCCGGGGCGATCGGCGCCGACGCGATCGGCCGATGCGACACGCCCTCTTGCGACAGCCGGCTTTCGAACAGCGTCAGCGCTTCGACGCGCACCTCGACCGGCCGCCCCGGCGCGCCGCCATGCGCGGGCTGGCCGACCGCATCGTGCGGCAGCCGCGCAAGCGTCACGTGCGGCCGGAACGGCCGCCGGTCGGCCGGCACGCCGAGTTCGCGCAGCAGCGCCGCCAGCCCCGCATTCAGCGCGACGCAGGCGGCATCGGCCGCGAGTTCGGCGACGATCAGCCGCGCGCGCGGCAGGCTCGGCCACCACGCGATCCGCTCGACCGGCAACGGCGGCAACGCATGCGCGGCGGCGAGCGCGGGCAGGTGGGCGGCCAGCGCGTCGCACCGCTCCCGCTCGATTGCGCCGATGAACGCGAGCGTCATGTGCAGTTGCGCGGGCAGCGTGCGCCGCGCGCCACGCGTGACCGGCAACGCGTGCAGCGCGTCGCGCGACGCCGCATCGGGCATCAGCGCGACGAACGCACGGAGCCGGTCGCCGTTCATGACTCGCGCACCGTCACGCGCACTTCGGCTGCCGCATCGACCGACGCCGGACGCTGCGGCAGCGGGCCGTGTTCGCCCCACACGTCGGCCGGCAGCACGCGCGCGAGTTCGGGGATCGTGTTGCGCGTGAACACCGGATCGGCGATGCCCGCCGCGCGCTGGCGGCGATAGTCGGCCCACGCGGCGTGCGCGTACTTGCCGAGCGCGAGAATCGCGATCAGGTTGATGATCGCCATCAGCCCCATGCTCGTATCGGCCATCGCCCATACCAGCGGCAGTTGCCCGACGCTGCCGAACATCACCATCCCCAGCACCGCGATGCGGAACAGCGGCAGCACGCCACGCCGCTTCGTGATGAACTCGACGTTGCCTTCCGCATACGCATAGTTGCCGATCACCGACGAGTACGCGAAAAAGAAAATCGCGACGGCCATGTAGATACCGCCCCAACCGCCGACGTGGCTCGAGATCGCGCGCTGCGTGAGCGCTGCGCCCTCCATCCCGGTGCCGAGCGCGTACTGGCCCGACAGCAGGATCACGAACGCGGTCGCGCTGCAGATCACGATCGTGTCGACGAACACGCCAAGCATCTGAATCAGCCCCTGCACGACCGGATGCCGCACGCTCGCGGTCGCGGCCGCGTTCGGCGCACTACCCATGCCGGCCTCGTTCGAGAACAGCCCGCGTTTCACGCCCATCGCGACTGCCTGGCTGACCGCATAGCCGGTCAGGCCGCCCGCCGCCTGCTCGAGCCCGAACGCGCTCTTCACGATCAGCGCGATCACGCCCGGCACCAGCGCCGCGTGCGTCGCGACCGCGTAGACGGCCAGCGCGAGGTAGCCGATCGCCATCACCGGCACGATCACCTGCGCGACCGACGCGATGCGGCGAATGCCGCCGAAGATGAGCGGCGCGGTGAGCAATACGAGGCCGAGACCGACCGTCTCGCGGCTCCAGCCGAATGACGTGTGAAACGCATCGGCGATCGCATTGGCCTGCACCGCGTTGAACACGAAGCCGAACGCGAGGATCAGCGACAGCGAGAACAGCACGCCGAAGCCGCGTGAGCGCAGGCCTGTCTGGATGTAGTACGCGGGGCCGCCGCGATAGCTGCCGTCCGGGTGCGACACCTTGAAGATCTGCGCGAGCGTCGCCTCGACGAACGCGGACGACATGCCGACGAGCGCCGTCATCCACATCCAGAAGATCGCGCCCGGCCCGCCGACCGTCAGCGCGACCGCGACACCGGCGATGTTGCCGGTGCCCACGCGGCTCGCGAGGCCGGTCGCGAACGCCTGGAACGACGAGATGCTGCCCGGCTCGCCCTTGCTGCCGACCAGCTTCATGCTGAGGAGCAGCGCCTTCAGCTGGATCATCCTGAACCGCAACGTGAACCACGCGCCCACGCCGAGCAGCAGCGCGATCAGCACGTAGTTCCACAGCACGCCGTTGACGGCATCGATCAGCCCTTGCACGAATGCTTCCATCCAGAATCCTTTAAATGGGGTAAGTCACAGTCGGCGGTCGCGCGAACGCTGCCGGAAGGCAGACATGATATGACAGTTCCCCAGTAACATTACAAAATGAAAGGAAACGGGATCGCGGTAAATCAACGTCCAATGTGATCAGGTTAGGCGACGCTTCGGGGAAGATGACGAGGACGGGAGGCCGCCGCGGACTCGCGCAGCCGGCTCCGGAGGCCAACACCCGCGACACGTGCGGGCGCGCCGGCCATAAAAAAACCGGACGTCCTTTCGGACGCCCGGCTGGTAGGCAGTAGCTCTGCGAACCGCGCTTATCGCGGCAGTTCCGAATGCCCCATCAGGTACGCATCGACCGAGCGCGCGCACTGGCGGCCTTCGCGGATCGCCCACACCACGAGCGACTGGCCGCGACGCATGTCGCCTGCCGCGAACACCTTGTCGACCGACGTGTAGTACGAACGATCGCCTTCGGTCGCCGCGCGCGCGTTGCCGCGCGCATCCTTCGCGACGCCGAACGCGTCGAGCACCGGCGCGGCCGGCTGCGTGAAGCCCATCGCGAGCAGCACAAGATCGGCCTTCATCTCGAACTCCGAACCCGGCACTTCCTGCATCTTGCCGTCCTTCCACTCGACGCGCACCGCGATCAGTTTCTCGACCTTGCCGTTCTTGCCTTCGAGGCGCTTCGTCGCGACCGCCCAGTCACGTTCGCAGCCTTCGTCGTGCGACGACGACGTGCGCAGCTTGATCGGCCAGTACGGCCACACGAGCGGCTTGTTTTCCTCTTCCGGCGGCTGCGGCAGCAGCTCGAACTGCGTGACGTGCTTCGCGCCGTGACGGTTCGACGTGCCGACGCAGTCCGAACCCGTGTCGCCGCCGCCGATCACGATCACGTGCTTGCCCTTCGCGAGCAGTTGGTCCGTGAGCTTGTCGCCTGCGTTCACGCGGTTCTGCTGCGGCAGGAAGTCCATCGCGAAATGCACGCCCGCGAGCTCGCGGCCCGGCACCGGCAGGTCGCGCGGCGTTTCCGAACCGCCGGCGATCACGACCGCGTCGAATTCTTCCTTCAGCGTGTCCGGCGAAATGGTTTCCTTCGCGAGGCTGCCGATCGACTCGGGCAGCGGATCCTTGCCGATGAACACGCTGGTGCGGAACGTCACGCCTTCCGCTTCCATCTGGCGCATGCGGCGGTCGATCAGCCACTTCTCGAGCTTGAAGTCGGGAATCCCGTAACGCAGCAGGCCGCCGATGCGGTCGTTCTTCTCGAACACCGTCACGTCGTGGCCCGCGCGCGCGAGCTGCTGCGCGGCGGCGAGGCCCGCGGGCCCCGAACCGACGACCGCGACCTTCTTGCCGGTCTTGTGCTCGGGCGGCAGCGGCTTCACCCAGCCTTCCGCCCAGGCCTTGTCGATGATCGCGTGCTCGATCGACTTGATGCCGACCGGATCGTCGTTGATCCCGAGCGTGCACGCCGCCTCGCACGGCGCCGGGCAGATGCGGCCCGTGAACTCGGGGAAGTTGTTGGTCGAGTGCAGGACTTCGATCGCCTGCTGCCAGTCCTGGCGGTAAACGA
>Ga0209370_1000583_pt1 | contig 45005 bp, 43 predicted proteins | sample AgamicAtPrz_FD_187164 | JGI IMG/M metagenome (GOLD analysis project Ga0209370, IMG submission 187164) | Agave microbial communities from Guanajuato, Mexico - At.P.rz (SPAdes) (version 2) | ecosystem: Host-associated > Plants > Phyllosphere > Phylloplane/Leaf | place: Guanajuato, Mexico...
ACACGCCGAAGTGATTCAAGTGACTTTCAACCCTGACATAATTTCATATCATGACTTAATTTTCATTTTCATGACAAGTCATGATCCAACAACTTTAAATCGCCAAGGAGGCGATAGCGGAACACAATATCGTTCCATAATTTTATATCACGATGATACGCAAAAAGAAATTGCAGAAAAAGTTTTTGAAGAAGTGCAACCTGCTTATGCAGATCCTATTGTAACGCAATTAAAACCTTTTGAAGTTTTTTACGAAGCCGAAGATTATCATCAAAACTATTATAATGAAAATCAAGAAGCTGGATATTGCCAAGTGGTAATTGATCCAAAAATTCAAAAACTTAAAAAAATGTACGCTGATATGCTAATTGGCTAATTTTAAGTTTGCCACAGATTAATTTTTTTTTTGTTTGCCACGAATTGCAAAAATTTCCACTAATTTTTAGATTTAGTTGAAAAAACATTCGTGAAAATTTTTGCAATTCGTGGCAAATAAATAACACAGAAATCTTTTTGATCTTTGTAATCTGTGGCATATAGAAAGAAAACAAAATGAAAAATCTAAAAATAAATAATCGATTTACTGCCGAATTACCAGCAGATCCTGACTTGACAAATGAAATTCGTCAAGTTAAAAATACGCTGTTTTCGTATGTAAATCCGACACAGCCTTCAAATCCAAAATTGATTCACGCTTCTGAAGAAGTTGCTGAATTGGTTGGTATTTCTAAAGATGAAATTCAAGCAGAAGAGTTTTTAAATGTTTTTTCTGGAAAAGAGATTCTTCCAGAAACTAAGCCGTACGCAATGTGTTATGCAGGGCATCAATTTGGAAATTGGGCAGGACAATTGGGCGATGGCCGTGCTATCAATTTAACAGAAGTTGAAAATAACAATAGGTTTTATACTCTGCAATTAAAAGGCGCTGGAAAAACTCCTTATTCAAGAACTGCAGATGGTTTGGCTGTTTTACGTTCTTCGATAAGAGAGTATTTATGTGCCGAGGCAATGCATTATTTGGGAGTTCCCACTACTCGATCGCTTTCACTTGTTCTATCTGGAGATCAGGTTTTAAGGGATATTTTGTATAACGGAAACCCAGCTTATGAAAAAGGTGCAGTAGTTTGCCGAGTAGCTCCTTCTTTTATTCGTTTTGGAAGTTACGAAATGTTAACAGCCAGAAATGAGTTGAAAAACTTAAAGCAATTTGTAGAATTTACAATCAAACATTATTTCCCTGAAATCACAGGAGAACCAAAAGAGCAATATTTGAAATTCTTCCAAAAAGTGGCTGATACAACGCGTGAAATGATCTTGCATTGGCAACGTGTTGGATTTGTTCATGGTGTAATGAATACTGATAATATGTCGATTCATGGAATTACGATCGATTATGGCCCATATGGTTGGTTGGAAAATTATGACCCTGACTGGACTCCAAACACAACAGACAGTCAAAACAGAAGATATCGTTTCGGAAATCAGCCTCATGTTGCTCAATGGAATCTGTTTCAATTGGCAAATGCTCTTTATCCATTAATTAATGAAGCTGCGCCTTTAGAAAAAATCCTAGACACATTTATAACTGACTTTGAAAAGGATTACAAAACAATGTTTTTGAGCAAACTAGGAATATTTACTTCAAGCGAAACTGACGATAAAATTATTAAAGGTTTAGAAGAAATTTTACAGTTATCAGAAACGGATATGACTATCTTTTTTAGAAATCTGAGCAAGATTAAAAAAGATGATTCTGTAGAACAAGCATTCGAAAAAATAGAATATGCTTTTTATATTCCAGAAGAAATAAAAGAAAATATTCTAGATGCTTGGCAAAAATGGTTTACTGTATATCTGAAAAGATTAAATGCAGAAGAACTTTCGGATGATGAACGTTCAGAAAAAATGAACCAGATTAATCCAAAATATGTACTGCGAAATTATATGGCACAATTAGCAATTGATGCTGCAGATAAAGAGGATTATTCTTTGGTTGATGAATTGTTTCAGCTTTTGAAAAATCCGTATGACGAACAACCTGAATCTGAAAAATGGTTTGCAAAACGTCCAGATTGGGCTAGAACTAAGGTTGGCTGTTCTATGTTGTCTTGTAGTTCATAAAAGTTTTTTTTGCCACGAATTACACGAATTTACGCTAATTTCTTTTTATAAAGTAAAAACTAAACTTATAAAATTTGTGCAAATTCGTGCAATTCGTGGCAAACTTTTTACTTTGAGCTTATAAAATCTACAATCTTATTAGCATGAACTCTCGAGTTTTCTATAAACCATTTATGAGTCTGCATTCCGCCACAAACTACTCCGGCAAGAAATAAACCTTCTACATTAGTTTCCATCGTTTCTGGATTATAAACAGGGATTTTCAGTTCGTCATTAGAAAGCTGAATTCCGATTTTTTCGAGAAAATTCAAATCCGGTTTGTAGCCCGTTAGCGCCAAAACAAAATCATTTTCAATTGTAACTTTTCCGTTTGGTGTTTGAATTTCTACTTCATTTTCACAGATTTCGGTAATATTAGATTCAAAATAAGCTTTAATGCTTCCTTCGGCAATTCGATTTTCGATATCAGGTTTTACCCAATACTTTACGCGGTTATTAATTTCGTTTTTACGAATAACCATTGTCACTTCTGCTCCTTTTCTCCAACATTCCAAAGCAGAATCTACAGAAGAATTATTGGCTCCGACAACCAAAACTTTTCTGAACGCATATTCGTGTGCTTCTTTATAATAATGGCGGACTTTTGGAAGATTTTCTCCTGAAACATTCATTTCAATCGGAATATCATAAAAGCCAGTTGCTATTATAACATACTTTGATTCGTAATTGTTTTTATCCGTTGCAATCTTGAAAATTTCTTGATTTTTCTGAATATCAAGAACTTTTTCAAATAAATTAATATTGAATTTGAAATAGCGGTGAATATTTCTATAATATTCCAAAGCTTCTTGTCGTCCTGGTTTTGGTGCCAAACAATTGAACGGAATGCCGCCAATTTCTAATCTTTCTGCGGTAGAGAAAAAGGTCATGTAAAGCGGATAGTTAAAAATACTATTAACGATCGCGCCCTTTTCTATAATTACATATTTTAAATTTTTCTTTTCTGCTTCTATTGCACAGGCAAGCCCAATCGGTCCGCCTCCTACAATAACAAGGTCATATATTGATTCTGTCATTTTATTTTTGCCAGTCTTTATAAGGATTTTTGCTTAAATAAGCATTGTAATATCTTTCGTCGTTTGTAACTTCTTCTCCAAGCCATTCTGGTTTTTCAAAAACTTCATCCTCAGAATTTAGTTCAATTTCAGCCATTACTAAGCCTTCATTTTCTCCATAAAATTCATCGACTTCAATTACATGTTCTCCAGATTGTATTTCGTAGCGTGTTTTTTCAATTTTCCCCTTTTCGCATAATTTTAATAATTCCTGAGCTTCATCAAGCGGAATTTCATTTTCCCATTCAAAACGAGACATACCGCCACTATGGCTTATTCCCTTTATGGTTATAAAGCCTTTGTGTCCTTTAATTCTAACCCTAACCGTTCGCTCGGGAGCAGAACTCAAATAGCCTTGAGCAATTTTATTCTGAGTAAAAGCTTTATTCTTGTATGCGTCAGATTTTACAAGAAACTTTCTTTCTATTTCAACCATTTTAATTCTAGATTATTTTTATGCAAGTTACTCATTTTAATCAAGCCCTTGAACTTATAAAAAATGAAATATATGTTAATTGATGCTTTTTGTCATATTGAAATAAGCATCAAAATAACTGATTGTTAACATCTTGCAATTATTATTTTAAGTAATTTTGATAGAATTCATTCCTAGTCAAACAACTAGTTATCAGTCTAAAATAATCTTTTACATAACTAAAAACTTACTATAGTTTAAACTCTAAAATAAAACGATCATGAATGTGCCTTATGTTGTAATACCAATAGCACTAGGTGTAATCTGCGGGATTTTAGGTTACATACTAGGAAAAATTACTTTTAAGAATGATAATGCTCTTTCAGCATCTCTTCAAGCTGATTTAGATGTTTGCAAAGCGCATACAAAAAATTTAAACTCAAGAATCTTAAAATTAGAAGCAGAACTTGCGGCGAAAAATAAAACAGTAATTCCTGAAATAATTCCGTTTGAACCTGCATTAGCCTCAAATGCTTTAGGAAAAAAAATAAAGGAAAATGACTTGAAAATAGTAGAAGGAATTGGTCCAAAAATAGAATCTTTATTTATCGAGGCAGGAATAAAAACATGGCAAAACCTTTCGCAAGCTTCTACAGAGAAGTTACAAGCTATTTTGGATGCCGGCGGAGAAAACTATGCGATGCATAATCCTAGTACTTGGGCTAAACAAGCATTAATGGCTTATCAAGGAAAATGGAAGGAATTGAAAGATTGGCAGGATAGTTTGTTGGGAGGAAAAGAGTAAAAGACACTAAGTTTCTAAGGTGTTAAGATTCTAAGTCTCGAGAAAACAATAGTTGAGATTTAGTCAACTTTTAGAGCGTAAAAAAAATCTTAGCACTTTAGAGACTTAATAACTTTTCCCAATTCTTAGAAGGATTATACCAAAGCTGGCCATTTTTTACTTTTAGTGGACAATCTATATTATTAGTATATAATGCTCCAGTTCCTAAACCTTGTGGCATGTCTGAGTTTAATGTAAATGTCCATTGTGCAATCGCATTCAGTCCGATATTGCTTTCTAATGCAGATGTAATCCACCAGCCGATATTGTATTTTTCTGCTAAAGTGATCCATTCTTGCGTACCACGAAAACCACCAATGAAACTTGGTTTTAAAATGATGTATTGAGGCTTAATTTCTTGAAGCAATTTTTCTTTTTCCTCAAACGCAAATACGCCGATTAATTCTTCGTCTAAAGCAATTGGGAATGGCGTTTGTTTACACAATTGGGCCATTTCTACGATTTGACCTTTTTTGATAGGCTGTTCTATGCTATGAAGCTGAAATTGTTTTAATTGATTCAGTTTATCTAAAGCTTCTTTTGAAGAAAAAGCACCATTTGCATCTACTCTGATTTCTATTTCTTCTACAGAAAAATGGCTTCTGATAAATTGCAGCAATTCTAATTCCTTATCAAAATCAATAGCTCCAATTTTAAGTTTTATACAGCTAAAACCATCGGCCAATTTTTCTTCAATCTGCTGTTTCATAAATGCAGATTCACCCATCCAAACTAATCCGTTTATGGCAATTGAATTTGTACCATCAGTAAAATTAGAGGGAAATAAAAGATATGAATTTTCACTTTTAAGCGATAAAAAAGCCATTTCTATTCCGAATTGTATGGAAGGAAATTCTAATAAGGCATTCCAAAGTGCTGTTTCTCCTAAATGAATATTATCGCAAGCCCACTTTAGTTTCTCTTCGTAATCTGGACGGTCATCTGCGCTTAAGCCACGCAGAATACCACACTCTCCTATTCCTTTTTTTCCATTTTCTTCTAGTATTATAAACCAAGTTTCTTTCTCGGTCATAATTCCTCGGGAAGTTCCAGACGGGCGTTTAAATTCTAGTAGATATTTATGATAAGATGCGTTCATTTTTTTAAGGTGCTAAGATGCTGAGTTGCTGAGTTTCTGAGCTTCATAGTTAAAAAAAGATACTTTACAAAGCATTTCACATCTAAGTTACTTAGCATCTTAGTATCTCAGTAACTTAGAAACTTAATTATATAATTTTAAGATTTTTTCGAAATCTTTTGAAGGCAGACCTGCTTTTTCAAAAGCTTGAAAATCGAGTTTTGTTTTTGCAACCCAGCTTAAACTGTCCGTTACGTTTTGAGACTGATATTTTTTGTAAATCGCTTTGGCAGCGCTATAATCATCGCTTACCAAATAAGTATGTGCTAAATTTAATTTGACCAATAATTCTGTATCATCCAGCTTTTCTCCTTCTTGAAGCACTTTTAATGCTTTTGCATATTGCTTAGTCAAAATGTAGCAATAACCTAGCGAACTGTAATCTACAGCAGTTGCTTTGCCTTCGTTTACAATTGTATTTAATTTCGGAATTGCTTCGTTATATTTTTGCGCTTTAATTAAAGACACGACTTGTTTTCTTAAATCGTTGAATACATTTTTAGATATATCAACATCTTTGTAACAGCTGTTTCCAAAATCTTTGTAGACTTTTGTTTTTTCGACAGCTAATAATTTTTGAAACTCATCGTAACGATATTGTTTCATGATTTTATTGAGAATACAAACGCAAAAATCATCTGAATTGGCCATTTTTTGTGCCATTGTAGATGTTTTGCACAAACTTATAATTTCATTTTTATTGTCCTGATTCCAGCCACGGTTTAGTTTTGTGTCTACCCAAGGCACTACTTCCAGAACTACTTTTTGGCTTAATAGCCAATTCTTGCTTTCAAAACCAAACCAGATTGTACCGATATTTTCTTTTAAGCAAGAAGATTTGCCAATAGATAAACGCTTGGCGTCTTTACTTACAGGTTCTGCCTGAGAATAACAGGCTTTATCGATTTTACCGTCTGCCACATATTTTTTAGCATTTTCATTAGAGGTAAAAATCGAATAGGTGCATTCGTCATCGCCTGAAATTTTCGACATCAAGAACACTGCGCCTGCAGAACCTTGACTAACGCCTGTTGGATCTGGTATTGCTTTCAATAAAGAGACCAAGCTATTGGCCATTTCTTGATTTTTATCTAAAAGGGTAATTCTATAGACAATTTCTGTAGTTCCAACAGGTAAATCTTCTGTTGGTATAGAAATTCTATCGCGTGCCGGAACCATAATTTCTTTTGTTGTAGCACGCTCTTTATCCCAATAACCGTCTTTTTGTGCAAGCGCGCTACAGGAGATTGCGATATATAGGAATAAAATGATTTTTTTGAAAGTTGTATTTTGTGATGATGCTTTAATTGCCACAGATTTCACAGATTAAAATGATTTTTACTTTAAAAAACTTTAATTCAATTAACATAGATTATGCCAAATCACTTTCTTATCGAATTGAGTGCCCTAGCCCCGATACTAGCGGTATCTCCCGATTTAGAAAAACAAGGCTTTTTTAGCCGTAGTTTTTGTTAATCGGGAATTTAGCCGAAAGCGGGATTAGCTCCTTCTTTCGACTCCGCTCAGGATGACAATTATAATTCAATCGAATCTCCAATTGGTAAAAGCATTAAATCTTTTCCCTTATCGAAAAATTTGCGAATTGCTTCTTCATGATTGATTTCGATATAGCCAAAAGTATCATAATGATATCCTAAAACTTTGTCGCATTCTACAAAATCTGATGCAATAATAGCATCTTCAATATCCATTGTAAAATTGTCTCCGATTGGAAGAATCGCTAAATCCAGTTTTGTGCGAAGCGGAATCAATTTCATATCATACGTCAATGCTGTATCTCCGGCAATGTAGATATTTTTATGTTCGCCTTCAATAACAAAACCTCCAGGATTTCCTCCGTAAGAACCGTCAGGAAAGCTGCTTGAGTGAATGGCATTTACATATTTTACTTTTCCGAAATCAAATTTCCAGCTTCCGCCATGATTCATTGGGTGTGAGTTGAATCCTTTTTTGGCATAGTAGCTTGCAATTTCAGCGTTAGAGACAATAACTGCATTCGTGTTTTTAGCAATGGCCTCAACATCTAAAACGTGATCAGGGTGTGCATGAGTCAGTAAAATATAATCGGCTTTTATTGTGCTAAGGTTGATTGATGCTGCTTGCGGGTTTCCGGTAATAAATGGATCCACAATAATGTATTTTCCTCCTACTTCAATTCCTAATGAAGCGTGTCCGTAGTATGTAATTTTCATTCTGTTACCTTTTTAAATTAAACATAGTTTTTATCTTCCTCCTAAAAAGAGGTTTACAATAATATCTGAAATCAGCGAAATCATACAAACTGTAAGTAATATTGAAAGCAAAAATGTGCTCAATGCCAGTTTTTTCAATTCTGGATCTAATAGTTTTGGATCTTGATTTTTGTAAACCGTAATTAAATGTTTTGTCAACGGAATATATGCCAATACAAATAAATATTGGTCAAAGTTATAATCGCTTAAAATAGCAAATACAACCACCAAAACCATTGCTGTAATGATTAAGAAAAAGTGATAATTTTTAGCTTTTTGAGCTCCGATTTGCACTACAATAGTATTTTTCCCAGACTTTTTATCTGATTCCTGATCGCGCATATTGTTTAAGTTCAAAACTCCAACGCTCAATAGTCCTATGGCTACAGCTGGAAGAATTAAAAGGGAATCGACTTCTTTTGCATACAAAAAGTTTACGCCTAAAGTGCTCACTAATCCGAAGAAAATAAAAACGAATAAATCTCCAAATCCTCTGTAACCATAAGCAGAATTACCTACGGTATATTTAATTGCCGACGCGATAGCTGCGATTCCTAACAATAGAAAAAAGATAGAATATCCGAAATTGTCTTTTCCAAAAGCAAAATATATCAATATGATTGCGGATAGTAAAGTCAAAAAAGAAGTAATAATAATGGCTTTTTTCATCGCCTGCGGCGTAATAACACCACTCTGAATAGCACGCTGAGGCCCTACACGGTCTGCGTTGTCGGTACCTTTTACTCCATCGCCATAATCGTTTGCAAAATTGGATAAAACCTGTAATCCTAACGTTGTCAATAAGGCGAAACCAAAAACTTTCCAGCTAAAAACTTCAGTTGGCGTATTTATAGTTTCGGTTGGATTTGACAAAGCATAAATGCTCCCAACTATAATTCCGGAAACTGATAAAGGTAATGTGCGCAATCTAGCGGCTTCAATCCAATGTTTCATGTTTTAATTTTAGATTTTAGAATATAGATTTTAGATTATTATTTTCTGATTTAAAATTATAGATTGAAAATTTAAAATCAGAAATCTAAAATTATTAAGGTATCCATTTATTTTCACCGAAGTTTGGTTTTCTTTTTTCTAAGAAAGCATTTCTTCCTTCTTTAGCTTCTTCGGTCATGTAAGCCAAACGAGTTGCTTCTCCTGCAAAAACTTGTTGTCCGACCATTCCGTCATCTGTTAAGTTCATTGCAAATTTTAGCATTTTTATAGAGGTTGGTGATTTTTGAAGAATTTCCTGAGCCCATTCATAAGCCGTAGCTTCTAGTTCGTCATGCGGAATTACAGCATTTACCATTCCCATTTCAAAAGCTTCTTGAGCAGAATAATTTCTTCCTAAGAAAAAGATTTCACGTGCTTTTTTCTGTCCCACCATTTTAGCTAAATATGCCGATCCGTAACCGCCATCAAAACTAGTTACGTCTGCATCAGTTTGTTTAAAAATGGCATGTTCTTTACTGGCAAGCGTCATATCGCAAACTACATGCAAACTGTGCCCACCACCTACAGCCCAGCCTGGAACAACAGCAATAACCACTTTCGGCATAAAACGAATTAAACGCTGTACTTCTAAAATATTCAAGCGGTGCTGTCCGTCATCTCCAACATATCCTTGATGTCCGCGTGCATTTTGATCTCCACCGCTGCAGAAAGAATAAACTCCATCTTTTGTTGAAGGTCCTTCAGCAGAAAGCAAAACAACTCCGATTGAAGTATCTTCTTGCGCGTCGTAAAAAGCTTGGTATAATTCTGAAGTAGTTTTAGGACGGAATGCATTTCTAACATTTGGTCTGTTAAAAGCAATTCTTGCTACTCCGTTGCATTTTTTATAAGTTATATCTTCAAATTCTCTGGCTGTAATCCATTCCATTTTGATTTTTTGTTTTAATAATTATACGGTAAAAATAAAGCATTTTTACTACTTTACCTACTCAATCTGCCTTAAGTCTTCGCTAAATTGATGTGTAATGTTAACAATTGGTATTTACTTACAAAAAATAACATTTTTTAACATTAGTTTAGAAAAATAATATTTAATTTTACAGCCTAGAAATCAATGAGATACAAAATATTTCAATGATTCCGGATTGATTTTCTTTCACTGATTTATTAACCTAAAAAATGATTTTTTTGAGAAAATTTAAAAAATTTGTCGCTCATTTTTTTAGGGTTTTCACAAACAAACCTCAATTAAAAGAGCAAATGATTTATGTGTTTGTCGAAACTTCAAAAAGAAAAAAGTAACACCTAAGGTTAAATGTTAGAATTGTATCTATAATTAGTATAGAAATGATAACGAAAAGAGGAAAAAAGTACTAATTCGCACTTTCTAAAAGTTATTTTATAAACCAATGGATGAGCCGTGAAATTTATTTTTTTGCTATTGAGATAGGTACATTTATTATTTAAAAGACATACCCATCAATGGAATAATTTCTAAAATTCGTAAAGCTATTGTTCTGAGATGGACTCGAATTATTTTATTTCTGTTTTTTTTTAATTACAATTTTTTTTAAAACTGAATAAAAAGCGAAAGGCTGCTTGTAATGAGCAGCCTTTTGTGTTATAATAATTTGCTAGCGCAAAATAAATTCCAAATTTTAAACTCCAAATTCCAATGGATTGTGTTGAATCAGTCTTGTAATTTGGAATTTTTAAATTGGAATTTCTATTCCTTTACCAAATAAATTCCGTCTTCTTTAATTTCAATCAATTTTTCTTTATACAAAGCTCCGATTGCTTTCTTAAATGATTTCTTACTCATTTTCAAAACGGTTTTAATATCTTCAGGATGAGAATTGTCATTCAATCTAAGAAACCCTCTGCTAGCTCTCAGTTCGCTTAATATTTTTTCGGCATTAGGTTCAATGCTTTCAAAACCTTGAGCCTGAAGTGCTACATCAATTTTATTGTCAGGACGAATATTTTTGATATACCCACGCATTCTGTCTCCAGTTCTTATCGAATCATCATACACTTCATCTTTGTATAAAAGACCTTTATGACGTTCATTTATAATAACATTGATTCCCATATCGGTAATATGAGAAACTATCAAATCGACTTCTTCCCCTTTTTCAACCGTCAACGTATCGTTACTCAAAAATTGATTGGTTTTGCTCGAAGCTACCAAACGATTCGTCTGTTTGTCCATATATAAATAAACCAAATAGCGTTTCCCTTTTTCCATTGGACGCGCCTGTTCTTTAAACGGAACCAAAATATCTTTCTCCATTCCCCAGTCCATAAATGCGCCGACATTATTGATGTAGTTTACACGTAAAAGAGCAAATTCATTCAATAAAATGTATGGAACCAAAGTGGTTGCAACTGGACGCTGTTCGTGATCTAAGTAAACAAAAACGATTAATTCTTCGCCAATTTCAAATACTTTTGGCACATATTTATTTGGAAGCAAAACGTCGTGAACTCCATCTGGATCATTTTCTGGATCTCCTAAAAATAAACCAACTTTGGTATCACGTAATATAGTTAGCGTATTGTATTTTCCTATTTCTAGCATTTTTATAAGTTTCTAAGCAGTCGAACTGCTAAGTTCTGAGACGCAAAGGTACGAAGTTTGGCGCGGTACAAAGAAATTAATTTTAACAAAACTTGATTTGCAGTAAAAAAATAGAAAATCCCTTTACAACAGTTGTTATAAAGGGATTTTAAATTATGCCAAATGCATATTATTTGTAAACACTTTCTTTTTTAAAGTGAACTGTTAATAAATAATACACAACAGCTCTGTATTTGTGTTTGTTAGATTTTCCGTATTTCTCTAATACAGCGTGAATTGCTCCCAATAATTCTGGACTATCTTTTAAACCTAGCTTTTTAACTAAAAAATTATTTTTTACCGTCTCTAATTCAGATTCTTGAGATCCTGCTACAACTGATGCATCATCATTATATATAGAAGGACCACAGCCAATGGTAACTTTAGTCAATAAATCCATATTTGGAGTTACTCCACATTTATCCTTCAAATCTGAAGCATACTTTTTAATTAATTCTTCTCTCTTGCTCATAATTATATAATTGGTGAATAATAGACCAAATGTATAATTAAGGAAGATTTAAAACAATAATTTTAACAAATATTTTCTTTCAATTTTAAATTAAGTATTTAAAATACTGTTTTAAAATAAGGTCATTTTCAGTTGTTGGCGTAAAAATTTCTAGAATACACGGAGTTTCGTTAGAATCATATAGAGAATTGATTCCGTTTTCTAATGATGGAACATCATGAGCTGTAAAATAATTCAAACCATACATTTTTGCCAAATGCTCAGCAGTCAATTTATGTGAAGTTTCAAAATAGGTATTGAAAACTGGTTTTTCTTGATGACCAGGTAGAATTCTAAAGATTCCTCCTCCTCCATTATTAACTAAAATAATTTTGAAGTTTTTAGGAATATAAGAGTTCCAGAGAGCATTGCTATCGTATAAGAAACTTATATCTCCAGTAACAAAAATGGTTTGTTTTTCGCTTCCAACCGCTGCACCGATTGCTGTAGAAGTACTTCCATCAATTCCGCTTGTTCCTCGATTGCAAAAAACTTCTATAGAATTATCAATATCAATAAGCTGTGCATAACGAATAGCAGAACTGTTGCTAATCTGTAGCATGCTGTTTTTAGGCAATGATTCGATTACTTTTTCAAAAACTTTAAAATCTGAAAATTCGATTTTATTTAAATAGTCTTTTCTTCTCTCTAATCTTGTCTGGTAAACCGTATTTACATTATTAAAATAATTACTTTTTACAAAAGATGTTTTTGAAAGCAAGTCTTTAAAGAAATCATTTGGCTGCATCTCAAAATGCTTGGTTAATGCACCAAATGTATCATAAGCCCGCAAAGTATCTATGTGCCAATGATGTTTTGGTTTGTATTTTCGCAGAAATCCTTTTATTCTTTTTGAAACCACCATTCCACCAAAAGTAATCAATACTTCAGGGTTAAATTTCTTAAAATCAAAATCATCAAAAGGCGTAATTAAAGTATCTATTGAATTGATAAAACTTTCGTGATGAAGATTTGAAGTCGTTTCTGTAAGCACGACAACAGATGGATCTGAAGCTAAATTTTCAATAATTTCTTTATCAATTGTATTCGCTTCGTTAACTCCAACTAAGATTAATTTTCGTTTTGCAGTATTCCAAACAGAAATTACTTCTTCATTATTTTCTATTATTAATGGAAAAGCTTCTGGCTTTGGATTTGTAATTTTTGGCTGTACAGAAAGCTCTTCTGTTGTTTCGTAAAGCGGTTCTTCAAAAGGCGCATTAATATGCACTGGACCTTTTTTAAGAATTGCCGATTCAATTGCTAGATTGATTTTTAAATCGTTCTCTTCTGATGCTTCTTCAGTTAAATTAGCATTAAAAACAGAATGATTAGCAAAAACATTTTCCTGACGAATGGTTTGTCCGTCGCCAATATCAATTTTGCTCTGCGGACGGTCAGCAGAAATTACAATCAATGGAATCTGACTGTAAAACGCTTCTGCCAAAGCAGGATAATAATTTAATAAAGCTGATCCTGAAGTGCAAACTATAGCTGTTGGCTGTTTGGTTTGCTGTGCAATTCCTAAAGCAAAAAAAGCGGCACAACGCTCGTCTGCAATACTGTAACAGTTGAAGTTTGGATTTTGAGCAAATCCGATTGTTAACGGTGCATTTCTAGATCCAGGAGAAATTATAATATTGACAATGCCTTTGGCAGATAAAATTTCGATAATGCTTTGTGCAAGCGCTATTTTGGGGTAAATCATTCCGGTCGTGTATTACTTTTTTAAAGAAAATCTTCTATTTTGATTTTTCTTCATCTTGCTTACAAAGTTACAAACTTCGCACTTGATTTGTATTATAATTAGGAATATATTAAGGCTCTTTCCCGAAAAAGGAAATATATTTGTAAAATCGAATAATTAATAAAAGCCTGACCTAATATGCGTTTCTTATTTATACTTTTTTTATCTGTTACTTTTCAAACCATAACTTCTCAGAATCAATTTGTTCCTGTTGATGTTCCGTATAAAACGGCTTTAGAAAATGCAAAAAAAGAAGGAAAGCCACTTTTTGTTATGCTTTATGCAGATTGGTGTCCGCATTGTAATTTAATGAAAGCGGAAGTTTTGAGCGATCCTGCTGTAATGGATTTTTTGAACAAAAATTTTGTTTGCACTTATAAAAACATTGAAAAAGAAGAAGGAACTGCATTAAAAAATAAATTCAATACCAAATCGCTTCCAACTTTCTTATTTCTTGATAGTAATGAGATTTTAATTTATGCATTGAAAGGCGAAATGAAAAAGCCTGAATTCTTAAATGAACTCAACAATGCTTTGAATCCGAAAATGCAGTTGCCATATTTAGAAAAACAATTTCTTGCAGATCCAAGCAATTCAGACAAGTTCTTTTATTATTTAAATACTTTAAGAAAAGGAAAAGACAGAACGGAATTGTCAAAACCAACTCATATTTATCTGAATACTCAAACAGACAAGCAATTGGTTAGCGAAGTAAACTGGCGTGTCATTGCAAATGGTGTAACCGATATTAAATCTAGAGAATTTCAGTATGTTTTAAATCATCAGAAAGAGTTTGCAGCTGTTGCATCTCAAAATCGAGTTGACCGTAAAATTGAAAGTATTGTAAATGAGTTGCTTCGTCCTTTAGTTGACAATTTAGATACTGTAAACTATTACAAACAAAGAGAAGTTGCTAAATCGATTAGATTGCAAAAAACTGATTCTCTAGTTTTTAAATATGATTTGACGTTGGCAGAAAGAACTGAAAAATGGGACTTTTACAAAAAAGTTACGCTCGAAGATACCCAAAAATTGGTTTGGAATGATGCAAGCTTTTTAAAAGATATCGGAAACACTTATTTTAAACATATTAATGATAAAGAAAGTTTGAAAAAAGCCATTTTCTGGGTAGATCGCTCTTTAGAATTAAATAATTCGTATGACGGAAATTTACTTGAAGCCAAGCTTTACAATAAGATAAAAGACAAAAAGAAAGCTTTAGAATACGCCAAAAATGCCAAAGCCATTGCCAAAGAAATGGACTGGAATTCTAAAGAAGTAGACACTTTATTAGCTGAATTGAATACCAAATAACTTTTTATATAATGAGCATTATATTAAGACCTGCAACCACAAACGATTTGCAAAAAATTCTAGAAATTGTAAATCATTCCATTTTACACACTACTGCCAATTATAGTTATGAAATCCAGACTTTGGAAGTTCAAACAAAATGGTTTGAAGATAAAATGGCCAAAAATCTTCCTGTAATTGTAGCCGATTTAGATGGTGAAGTGGTTGGTTTTGGAAGTTATGGACCGTTTAGAGAAAAGATAGGCTATCAATATACTGTCGAACATTCTGTTTATGTGGTCGATAATATAATAGGAAAAGGAATCGGTTCTAAACTTTTGACAGAATTAATCCGTTTGGCTAAAGAACAAGGATATCATGTTATGATTGGCGCTATTGATGCCGATAATGCAGGAAGTATTGCTTTTCATGAAAAATTCGGATTTGTAGCTACAGGAACAATTCGCGAAGTTGGCTATAAATTTGACCATTGGCTGGATTTGGTTTTTATGCAGCTTATTTTGGTTTAACCGCAAAGCACGCTAAGAATACGCAAAGTTCGCAATGATTATTTTAAAAACTCTGTCTCTTTGTATCTTTGCAACTTTGAAGCTCAAAAAAAAAACACAAATTTGAAAATTCAAATTTGTGTTTTTTTTTAATTTAGCTTTTAATCCAATTGATGACTTCTGGCTCTGTTACTAGAGTTTTTGGTTTAATTACTTTTACCAATTCTCCTTTCTCGTTGATTAAGTATTTCTGAAAATTCCATTCCACTTCAGAATCCTGTAGACCGTTTCTTGATTTTTCAGTTAAGAATTTATATACATCACACATATCGCTTCCTTTTACTGAAACTTTGCTCATCATTGGGAAAGAAACTCCATAATTTTGCTGGCAGAATGTTTCGATTTCTTTATTTGTTCCTGGCTCCTGAGATGCGAAGTTATTTGCAGGGAAACCAACAATCACAAATCCTTTATCTTTATATTGTTTATAAACTGCTTCTAAATCTTTATACTGAGGCGTTAAACCGCATTTTGAAGCCGTGTTGACAATCATGATTTTTTTGCCTTTTAAAGACGCAAAGTCAAAAGTGTCTCCTGATAAATCTTCTACTTTAAATTGGTAGATTGTTTCTTTTGCCATGGTTTTATCCTTTTTAGATAATTTGTTATTACTGGTTTGAGCATTTAATCCTGTTGCAGATAAAACTGCTGCTCCAAATAGCATAAAAAGTATTTTTTTCATCTTTTAATTTTTTATAAAATTAGCTAAAATCCATTTCACAAAAACTATTTTAGGCCTTTAATTTTTGCTAATCAAAAGTTAAATAATAAAATGAAGCCTAACGTTAATCAGACGTTAGGCTTCCCCCCATACAAACAAATCAAACCATGAATTAATTATTATGCAATCTTTTATAAATTATAGTTGATGACTCGGTTATGTCGAAAATCGTTTATCCCCCATATGTCAAACGTCTCTTAAAAATCTTAAAATGGCTTGTATCGATGTAAAATTAAATCCTAAATAGCCGAGACATATTAAAAAATCTTCGGTTGGAAGTCCGAGCACATCAACTATACAGTATTTATATTTTGTTATTTTTCATACTCAAATTTGGCTCAGCCATAAATTTTGGAATCACATACATTTACGCGAATACGCAAGGCATCTTTTACAAAGTCTTTTTCAGTAAACATGGTCAGTGATAAAACTGTTGTTAAGCCCACTATTAATATTTTAACTATTATTTTGCTATCCATAAGTCCTTAGTAATGTTGTAACAACAGTTTATTTCAAATTTTATGACTGTAATAAGGTCTTTCTCATGTTATTAAAATCATTTACGTAATTGGATTTATTTTGGTTTTAAAAAAAGTGAGAAAAAATTCATTTTTTTTCTAAACCCTTTATTTTCCTAGGTTTTGGACTACAAAAAAAAATCAAAAAAATCAAAGAAAAATAATTTACCTTTATAACAGTTAGCGAATAAACTTTAACTTTTAATGTTTAAACTTTAAATTCCAAATCTATGAGTCAAGAAGAACTGTTAGTTTTAATTTACCAAAAAGACGAAAAAGCTTTTACACATTTGTATGATATGTATTCAAAAAGCTTGTTTTCAGTCATTCATGTGCTAATCAAGAATCGCGAAGAGGCAGAAGATGTACTTCAGGATGTTTTTGTCAAAATTTGGAAAAACATAGATTCTTATAATGAAAGTAAAGGACGATTTTATACCTGGATTCTTAATATCGCTCGAAATACCTCGATCGATAAACTTCGTTCTAAAGATTTTAATAACAGCCAAAAAAACCTTTCATCAGATAATTTCGTAAATCTTTTAGATGAGAGCAATAAATTGAGTCATAAACTAGATGCAATTGGAATTCAAGAATTTGTAAAAAAACTAAAACCAAAATGTATCGAAATAATCAATTTATTGTTTTTTAAAGGATATACCCAGCAAGAAGCTTCAGAAGAATTGGCAATGCCACTGGGAACTATAAAAACGCAAAACAGAAACTGTATTAACGATTTACGTAATTATTTGAAGATATAATGGAAGCACAAGAATATATAGAATCAGGAATTTTAGAGCTGTATGTTTATGGCTTATTAAGTGAAAAGGAAAATCTTGAAATTGCTGAACTGGCTAAAAAGAATCCTGAAGTAGATCAGGAAATTATTTCTATAGAAAAAGCTGTAATAGCACTTTCTTCGAGTTTTTCTCCATTTCATTCTGTAGAAAATTTCGAAAAAATTAAAGCTCGTCTTGAACTTAAACACGGAAAAGTAGTCGAAATGAAACCTGCTTCAAACTGGTCTCAATATGTGGGCTGGGCTGCAGCTGTATTATTATTGCTAGGTTTAGGATATCAGACTTTAGAATTGACTAAAACAAAAGAAGCTATCTCTACTGTTGGAAATGAAAAGAATAAAATTGAGCGTGAATATGCTTTTTTAAATCAGCAGAATAAACAGACCGAGAAAAACTTAAGCATTGTAAGAGATATTAAAAACACTGGAGTAACACTCGGCGGTCAGGCAGTATCGCCAAAATCTTATGCAAAAGTATATTGGAATAAGGAAACCAAAACCACGTATATCGATGCGGCAGGATTACCTACTCCGCCAAAGGGAATGGTTTATCAGGTTTGGTCTTTAAAATTAAGTCCTGTTCTTACACCAACAAGTATTGGTTTGCTGGATAATTTTGAGGGAAATTCTCAGAAAATCTTTGCTGTCAGCCAAACCGACTCAGCAGAAGCTTTCGGAATTACTTTGGAACCAGCCGGTGGAAGTTTGACTCCAACAATGGAACAGCTTTATACTTTAGGGAAAGTTTAAAATTTAATCTTTCATAAAAAGCTAAAACGCATATTAGATTTAATATGCGTTTTTTGTTATTTTTAATTTAACAAATTCCAAAACAATTAATCAGAGAATTATATGGAGATAATGTGTAAAAATTGTCATCAGATTTTCAAAGGTCATTATTGCAACAATTGCGGGCAATCTGCAGAAACGCATAAAATAAATGCTCATTTTTTGTGGCACGATATTCAGCATGGTTTATTGCATTTTGATAAAGGAATTTTATATTCTTTAAAACAATTATTTACAAGACCTGGACATTCTATCCGTGAATTTATAGAAGGCAAAAGAGTTCGGCATTTCAAACCGTTATCTTTGGTTGTAGTTTTAGCTGCGCTGTATGGCGTTTTATATCATTTTTTCCATATTAATATGTTTCCTAATACAGATGAGGGATCTGTAAATTTCAATAAGTTTAACGAATGGGTCGCAACCCACTATTCTTGGATTACCATCGCGACAATTCCGATTTACACAATCGGAACTTATGTTGTCTTTAGAAAACAAGGCTACAATTATTTTGAGTTTTTTGTATTAAATACATTTAAGGCTTCTCAACGCCTTTTTGTTCAGATTCTAACTTTCCCAGTACTATTTTATTTTAATGGCACACCTCATATTCAAAAATTTTCATCGACGGTTTATATCATTGGTCTTATATTGATTTTCTGGACAAACATTCAGTTTTTTAATAAAATATCAAGAATAAAGGCTTTCTTTTTAAGCATTTTAAGCCACATTGTGTTTTTAATCTGTTTCTTCATCATTGCAGCAATCGTGATGGCTGTTTTAGGAAAATTGCCTGTATAAATAAGTAATAAAAAAAGGTTCAACATCGCGTTGAACCTTTTTTATCTGAATTAATAATTATTACAAATTATTATTTTTTTACTTTTTTGGTTTTATAGTATTTTCGATACTTTGGATAAGTAACAGCACCAATTATAGAAATCGTAATTAAGCAGTAATAAATCCAGTTTAACGAATGTGCTTCACCGCTTGCGTAAGAGTGTAAACCTACTAAGTGGAAGTTTACTCCATAATACGTAAACAAGATAGAAACAAAAGCATACATACTCATTAAATTAAAGAACCATTTTCCTCTTAAAGCTGGAACAAAACGAGCGTGAATTACAAACGCATAAACCATAATCGAGATTAAAGCCCAAGTTTCTTTTGGATCCCATCCCCAGTAGCGTCCCCAGCTTTCATTGGCCCATTGTCCGCCTAAGAAGTTTCCAATAGTCAGCATGATAAGACCAATTGTCAAAGCCATTTCGTTAATGTAACTTACTTCTTTAATGTGTAAATCCATTTTGGCTTTATTTTTATCATTCGTAAAGAAAATTAATAAAAGAGCCACAAAACCTAGGATCATTCCTAAAGCAGTCGGACCGTAACTTGCAACGATAACTGCAACGTGAATCATTAACCAATATGAGTTAAGAACTGGCTGCAGGTTTGCAATTTCTGGATCAATCCAGTTCATGTATGCGGCCATCAAAATCATTGCTGTAACAAACGCAGATGAAGCCACAGTAAGTTTTGATTTTCTGTCAAAAGCCAATCCGAAGAACATTGTTGACCAAGCCACATAAACAATCGATTCGTAAGCATTACTCCACGGTGCGTGACCCGAAATATACCAGCGTGCAATTAATCCTAACGTATGAATTACAAATAATAATCCGACAATAACATGGAAGCCATTTACAGTAATTCTAAGCCATTTTTTCTCAAAGAAAATACTGAGGATGGTAAACATTAGCATAAGAATAGACGCTGTAATGTACCAATAAGGCAATACTTTGAAAACATCATACTTGTTGTAAGCGATTTCAGCATCGATTTTATCTTCGCTTGGCCTAACTTTAGAGCCAAATTTCTTTTGGAAACCATTAATGCTTTCTACTAAATTATCGGCTGTATCAAAGTTTTTCTGAATAGAACCATTATTTAAAGCACTAAAATATAATGGCAAAATTTGTTGTACATAAGTTGAATCCATTCCTTTAAAACCTGCATTGTCACGTTCTAAATAAGAAACCCATTTGCTTCCTGGATCATTTGGGACAGGAAATATTTTTAAAATACGCCCACTCAAAGCAGACTCCATTAAGTTGACTTTTTTGTCTGTCTCAACAAAATCTTTCTCAAAATTATTCGGATTTGCCGCTTTATAAGCTTCGTCTAAATATGGAGATAATTTATAATTTCCTTGCTCATCAAAGAATTTTACAAATGGCGCATACTGATCTTTTGAATCAATTCCGATAATTTTACGAATACTATCGTTTCCTGATTTGATATAAATTAATGGAATCTGGATCCAAACCTGCGCATATTGCGTCATAGACAAGAATACTTGATCAGAATTCATTCCGTTGTAGGTATCTTTATGACTTACCTTTCTAAGCAATTCAGATGAAAACGTATTAATTGGCTTCATTCTACCTCCAGCATCCTGAATAATCAAACGACCGAATTTTGCCGCGTGAGCTTCTGGCGCTTTATATATAGTCAATAACGAATCTAATTGTTTTTGACTTGGCGGAGCCGTAACATGATTGGCATGATCATTTGGATCTGCTGAATGTGCGTGGTTATGGGTGTGATCGTGTGAATGAACATGAGGTGTTTGCTGTGCAAAACCATTCAAACCAATCAATAAAACCAAAATGGTAATTAGTTTTTCTTTTTTCTTCTGAATAGCATCAAGTTTGCGTTTCAAATCGCCAAAACGAGAATGTTTAGTAAACATAATAGCCATCAAACCAATGTATAATAGAAAATAACCTAAATAAGTAATGTTAGTTCCCCAGAAATCATGATTTACCGATAATACAGTTCCTTTTTCGTCTGGATCAAATGAAGACTGAAAGAAACGATATCCTTTATGATCTAAAACGTGGTTCATAAAAATATCGGCATCAAAAGTTTCTGTAGAATCCAAAACAGTTACTTTACTTTTAAAAGCAGAATAACTTTTCTCTGTTCCTGGATATTTGTCCGCAATAAAATCGTTTAATCTTACTTTAAAAGGTAAAATATAAGCTTTACTTCCATAAAATAAAGAATATTCAATATTGCCAATTTTTACCGTCTTAGCTTCACCAATCTGACCTTTAGAACCAAAAAGCATTACTTCTTTTTCTTGTCCTTCTGCTTTTACTTTAACAACCAAAGCATCTCTATGAGATTTGGCCTTAAAGTCATTATTAGATTCGTAATCTACTTTTCCTTTCAATGGAGGCTCTGGAAATACAATTCTAATGTCTCCAATGCTATATAATGAACGCATCATTAAAGGCTGGACATTATCTTTTGTAACCTTTCCTTTAAACTGATCTGCCATTCGCATAAATTCACCCTCAAAAGGAGTTTGAATAGTATATTCTTTTCCAGTGGTATTAATATTAATTGCACCGTCTGTCTGCTTATTTAATGCAAATAGAACATTGTGGATATTCTGAACTTCTCCTTCTTTAAGGTAATGTTCTTCTCTTCCACCCGCTCCAGCTTCAACCAATTTAAGGTATAAAGTTCCGTTGGCGTCTGGCTTTACCACTTCTTTGGCTCCCATAATATAGTTAGAATAGGTAACTTCAAAAGGAGTTTCATCGAATTTACCTGAAATGCTAAAATCGTTATTGGTCGCAGGAGATAATAAAAGGCTTTTTTCAAAAACTCTTCTTTTCATTTCGCCTTTATATTCACCATCAGCAAAAACGGTTAGAAAAGTTTTGTCTGAATAAACTTGGTTTTCTGCCGCGCCTTCGCGAATTGGCATCATTCCTTCATAACTTATATAACGAGTAATAAAAGCCCCTAAAATGATAAAAACAAAAGCAAGGTGCAATAATAGCGTTGCCCATTTTTCTTTTTTATGCAGTTGGTATTTCTTGATGTTTCCGAAGAAATTGATCATAAAGATGGCCATAATCGCTTCAAACCACCAAGTATTGTAAATTAGTATTCTAGCCGTATCGGTATTGTATTTACTTTCGATAAAAGTTCCAACACCCATTGCAATTGCAAATGTTAAAAAAAGAACGGCCATTAATCGTGTAGAAAACAAAAAAGAGAATATTTTTTTATCCATTTTTTAGGGATTACATTGTATAAAAGTGCGACAAAAGTACTTAAAAATGTTGATTAGCAGGCTTTGCCTTTTGTTAATAAAAACCAAAAATAAAAGCTATTTTTTAAACGAATTGGTAATATAGAAAGTTTAAACTTACAAAATCGATATGCATTTTTTGATAATTTATTTTTAGTCAAAAAGTATTGGAATTACAGCAAAAAACAGAGGGCAATAAAAATTTCAAAAAAGCAATATCAATATTCAATACACCCCTGCATTAAAAAAATAATACTAATTTTGCTTTCATGATTCAGATAACAATAATAGGTTCCGGCAACGTTGCGCAGCATTTGATAAAGGCTTTTTCTGCCAGCAAAATTGTTGAAATTAAACAAGTATTTTCCAGAAAGAAAGAAGCCTTACTTCATTTAATTGATTCTGAAAAGATTGTAACCGATTTTCAAGCGTTAGAACCTGCTGATTTACACATTATTTCAGTTTCAGACAACGTTATTGCAGAAGTATCAGAACAGCTTCCATTTAACAATCAACTTGTGGTGCATACCTCTGGAACATCTTCAATCGAATTATTAAATCCTAAAAACCGACGCGGTGTTTTTTACCCGCTACAGACCTTTTCTAAGAACAAACAAATTGATTATTCAATCATTCCTTTTTGTTTAGAGGCAGAAAACACAGCCGATTTTAAACTATTAGAAACCGTTGCCAAAAGCGTTTCAACAGCAGTTTATTCAATCAGTTCAGAACAGCGAAAAGCGCTTCACGTAGCAGCTGTATTTGTGAGCAATTTTACGAATCATTTGTACCAGATGGGACAGGAAATCTGTGAAGAAAATCAACTACCTTTTGCTGTTTTAAGACCATTAATTCAAGAAACTGCTGATAAAATCAATGCACTCGATCCTATTGATGCCCAAACAGGGCCAGCAATACGCCATGATTCTAACACAATCGAAGCGCATCTAGCTTTTTTGCAAGACGAAAACAAAAAAAACATCTATAAAATCCTAACACAATCTATACAGCATAATGGCAAAAAGTTATAAAGAATTAATGAATGACATCACAACGTTTGTTTTTGATGTAGACGGCGTACTTACAGACAGTTCAGTTTTTGTAACCAATGAAGGTGAAATGCTAAGAACAATGAATATTCGCGATGGATTTGCAATGAAAGCGGCAATCGAAAGCGGTTATCATGTTTGCATTATTTCTGGAGGAAGCAATGAAGGCGTACGAATTCGTCTTCGCAATTTAGGCGTTACAGACATTCATTTAGGAACTCCAGATAAAGTAAAAACTTTTACAGCCTATACTGAAACTCATAATATAAAACCTGAAAATGTGTTATATATGGGAGATGATATTCCTGATTTTCATGTCATGAAATTGGTTGGATTACCGACATGTCCTCAAGATGCAAGTCCAGAAATAAAAAAAATCTGCCGATATATTTCTCACGTAAAAGGCGGACGCGGTGCTGTCAGAGATGTTATCGAACAAGTAATGAAAGTGCAAGGAAAATGGATGGAGTACTTTAATGGAAAACACGATTAAAGTTTTCAGTCTCAGTCACAGTTTGCAGTTACAGTAAAAAAAACTTAGCCCCTTAGTATCTCAGAACCTTAAAAAAAATGAAATTCCTCAAACTCATTCGTTATAAAAACCTATTAATGCTTGCTTTTATGCAGCTGCTTTTTCGTTATGCCTTTTTAAAACAGCAGGAAGTTCCGCTCGCATTATCTGACTGGCAATACGGATTACTTATTTTAAGCACAGTATTATTGGCTGCAGCGGGTTATGTTATCAATAACATTTATGATTTAGGAACTGATAGCATCAACAAACCAAATGATGTTGTGGTTGGAAAAGGAATTACAGAAACAGCCGCGTATAACATTTATATAGGTTTAAATATTTCTGGTGTTGCAATTGGTTTTATTTTGTCGAATATTATTATGAGACCGACTTTCGCTTCGCTTTTTATTCTGATCGCATCACTTCTGTATTTTTATGCAACTACACTTAAGCAAATCATGATTTTAGGAAACTTTGTTGTGGCATTGCTTTTAGCGGTAAGCGTTTTAATTATTGGTGTTTTTGATCTTTTTCCAGCGACTACAGCAGAAAATCAGGCACAAATGGCGAGTTTATTTTCAATATTAATTGATTATGCTTTATTTGCTTTCATGATTAATTTTATTCGTGAAATTGTAAAAGATATTGAAGATGTAAATGGTGATTACAATATGGGAATGAATACGCTCCCAGTTGCAATTGGTGTAAGCCGAGCGGCAAAAATAGCTTTAGGTTTTGCTATTATTGCGTTCATTCTATCAGGGCTTTACTGCAATACTTATTTTATGCAAAACAAACTTTACATTGCTGTATTTTATGCATTTGCGACAGTTTTAGCACCTTTGCTTTATTTTATTGTGAAAATATTTGGTGCAAAATCTCAAAAGGATTTTCATCATTTAAGCAGTATTTTAAAACTCATTTTGTTCTTCGGAATCTTGTCAATTCTAGTTATTGCTTTTAATATCAAATACAATGCTTAAAGAAAAATTAAAAAAATACAAAATTATTCTTGCTTCCGGTTCACCTCGCAGACAGCAGTTTTTTAAGGATTTAGATCTAGATTTTGAAATTCGTTTAAAAGACGTTGAGGAAATCTATCCGCCAGAATTAAAAGCAGTCGAAATCACAGATTATCTGGCTAAATTAAAAGCTAATGCATTTGAAGGCGAATTGGCAGCAAATGAAATTCTAGTTACAAGCGATACAATTGTATGGCATCAGAACAAAGCTTTAGGAAAACCAAAAAATGCCGAAGAAGCTTTTGCTATGATCAAATCGATGTCAGACACAACGCATGAAGTGATTACTTCGGTTTGCTTTAAAACAGCAGACTCCTCTACTCTTTTGCACGATATTACTAAAGTAACTTTCAATAACTTATCAGATGAAGCTATTTTGTATTATATCGAAAACTATAAACCTTACGATAAAGCTGGTGCATATGGCATACAGGAATGGTTTGGTTTTATGGCAGTTGCAAAAGTAGAAGGCTCTTATACCAATGTAATGGGACTTCCAACAGCCAAAGTTTATGAATTTTTGACTAAATTAGTGTAAAAATGTAATTATGTTTTCTTTTAAAGAGTATAGCCGAGAAATAATAGCAACAATTATTCTTATTGGGGTTTTGATTGTATTGCGAATGGTAATCGCTAAACTAATAAGACGTTTTGCCGCTACAAGCCAATTATTTGAACACCGCACCAATTTAGTTATTAAGTATATTAATATTTTAATGAATATATTGGTTGTAACCACTTTAATTGTAATTTGGGGAGTTCAAACAGAAGATATTTTTATTACAATTTCTTCTATTGCAACCGTTATTGGCGTGGCTATGTTTGCTCAGTGGTCTATTTTGAGCAATATTACTTCTGGAATGGTTTTATTCTTTTCTTTTCCTTTTAGAATCGGAGACACTATTAAAATACATGATAAAGATTTTCCTATTGAAGCTGAAATTGAAGACATTAATACCTTTCATGTAAGCTTAAAAACAAAAGAAGGTGAAAAAATTGTTTTTCCTAATAATTTATTACTTCAAAAAGGAATTTCGATTATACCTGCAAAGTACGAGGAGCGTGAGTTTTTTGACTAAAAGATAATGGGAATTTTATAACGGGCATTCAAAAAGCTGGAACAGAAAAAGACAAATAAAGTGTAATATTTGTTTTATACAATCAGCTAAATAAAAATAAAAATGACTCGGCCCATAACATTACCCTTTTATGCAAAACTTTCTTTTATTCTTGTTACTTTAATTTGTTTTGCATTTATTTTTTGCATCGGAAAAGATATTCTCACTCCTATTTTAATGGCGTTTTTATTTGCCGTTTTATTGCTTCCGATTTTTACTTTCTTAAACACAAAATTTAAGTTTCCAAGACATTTGGCGGCGATAGTTTGTTTAATTATTTTTATTTCTGTCATTGTCGGAATTTTGGTTTTTATCTCTTACCAAGTAACTTATATGGCAAACGATTTTCATACCATAAAAAAAAATGCAAACTCTTTTATTCTTGAAATTCATAAATTTATAAGAGAAAATTTCCAGGTAAGCATAGGAGACCAAAAAAAATATTTGGATTCGGTTACAAAAGATTCTGTCAAAAATGGTCAGGCAAAACTAGGTTCTTTTATTGTTTCTATTAGCGATGTCCTTTTAGACAGCACAATTATGGTTGTGTACACCTTTCTATTTTTGATTTACAAAGAACATTTCAAACTGTTTTTTGCCAAATTAATCAAACAGGAAAATCACGCTGTTTTGCAAGATATTTTATCTCAAATAAAAGTTTCAATCAACAATTACATTGTAAGTCTAATTATCGAGATGATAGTTGTTTCTGTTCTAACCAGTTTAGGTTTGTGGATTATTGGCATTAAATATTTCGTCCTTCTCGGATTAATTACAGGAATTTTAAATTTGATTCCGTACATCGGAATCACAATTGCAGGAATTATTACGGTTTTGGCATCATTGACAGGATCTGGAGAAACATCTGTAATTCTTGGAATTTTGATTGTAAATATTATTGTTCAGTTTATTGATAATAATCTTCTTGTTCCTTTAATTATCAATTCTAAAGTAGAAATAAACGCTTTTGTCTCAATAATGGGAATTATTGTTGGAGGCGCCGCTGCCGGAATTGCAGGAATGTTTTTAGCCATTCCGCTTCTAGCTATTCTTAAAATTATTTTTGACCGAATTGAATCACTCTCCGCTTGGGGATATCTAATGGGAAATCATGTTCCCAGAAAATTTGTCTGGAGAAAAAGAAAAGTTACAACAGAAAATTAAAAAAAGCGTTATGCTAGCATAGCATTTATTTATTCCTTATATTCATAAAGCTTAAACTTATTAGAAGAGAACTACCGAATGTTTTTAAATAACAAAATACTGTTTTTTATTTTGCTTTGCTTTTGTTTACAAAGTGGATATGCTCAGGTAGATAAGAATAAAAAAGAGTCAAAAAAGGACAAAGACACCACGGAAATCTATACAAAGATTAGAAATTACTCTAAGAAAAATAAGTTTACGCAAACGATGCATAAATTGTTTTTTAGATCTAAGAAATCAAAGAAAAAAGAAGAACTGCTTGTTCCTATTGATTCTATAAACTATGAAGGCAAAATTATTCGAAAAATTAATATTATTACTTTAGATCCTTTCGGGTACTCAGTTGCCGATACCAATCAAGTGCCTAAAAACTGGGGAGAAAGAATGGGTAACCGACTTCATTTAAAAACCAAAAAAATTGCCATCCAAAATTTATTGCTTTTTAAGAGGAATACACCTTACAATACTTATAAAATTTTAGAGACTGAGCGTTTAATTCGTGCTCAACGTTACGTAACAGCAGTTAGAATTTCTAACCAAAGCGTTGGAAAAGCATCAGATTCTGTTGATGTTACAATTCGAGTTTTAGATTCTTGGAGTACAATTCCGAGGTTTTCTATTTCCAGCAATCAAGTTTCGATTGGATTTAAAGAAAAAGATTTTTTTGGGACAGGACAACAGTTAGAATACCGTTTCACCAACCGTTTTGATGATGGTCAAAATGGTAATGAAGTGACGTACACGGTTCCAAATATTAAAAACACTTATATCGGAACGGTTCTCCATTACAATATGGATTTAGACAATAACTATATTAAAAGCATCGATATCGAGCGAGACTTTTACTCCCCACTGACGAAATGGGCTGGCGGTTTTTATATGGACGAAAGTTTTAGAAAAGATACGCTTCAAGCTCCAGATTCTACATTTGCTTATCAGCCAAAAAAATATACTTCGCAAGATGTTTGGGTTGGGCATGCTTTTAAAATGTTTGAGGACAATAACAAAGCGATAACAAATCTTGTTACCACTGCTCGTTTTTTAAATGTCAACTACAGCGAATCGCCTTCAGATCTTTATGATCCAAATCATTTTTATTCCTCCGAAAAACTAATCCTCAGCGGAATTGGGCTGAACACAAGAAAATTTATCAAAGACAGTTATATTTTTAGAAATGGACAAACAGAAGACGTTCCGATTGGACGAATATATGGTGTAACTTTTGGCTATCAGTATAAGAATACTTTCTGGCGACCTTATGTTGGCGCTCAATTTTCTTTTGGAAATTATTACCGCTTAGGTTTTTTGAGTATGAATTTTGAAGCAGGAACCTTTTTTCATCAGTCCAAAACCTATCAGACCTCATTTTTGTTTGAGTCCAATTATTTTACAAAATTATATAGCATTGGAAATTGGAAAATTAGACAATTCGTAAATCCAAAAGTGGTAATTGGTATAAATCGAGATGATATTATTGGAGATCAACTAAATATAAATGAACAAAATGGACTTGCCGGATTTAACAGTTATTTGTACGGAACCAGCAAAGCCGTTTTATCGCTTCAAACTCAGACCTATTCTCCGCATGCTTTATTGGGATTTCGTTTAAACCCATTTTTTAATTATTCAATTGCTGTATTGGGAAGTCCAGAAATGGCAATGACTAAAAGCAAGCCTTATTCTAAACTTACTGTGGGGTTATTAATTAGTAATGACTACTTAGTTTTCAGTTCATTCCAGCTTTCACTTTCTTATTATCCAAGTATTCCGCAACAAGGAGACAATGTTTTCAAAACAAATACTTTTGAAACAACCGATTTTGGACTTCAAAGTTTTGAACTTGCAAAGCCTAGAGTCGTAGATTATAGATAATTTTTTTAATTTTTTTTTGAATTTTTCAAACACAACAAAACTCTTGTAAATCAATACATAAAGCTGTTTTTTTGGTTATACCTAATTCGACGAAATGCATTTTTATCCGATAAAATACATCTGTTTATTTTTTTTGGCACAGTATATGAATATCCCTATTCAAGATTAACATTAAAAAAAAACAAAAAATGAAAACGATAAAATTAGCAATCGCGGGATTATTTCTTATGGTTGCAAACGCCACACAAGCCCAAGTATCAGTAAATGTAAATATAGGTACTCCGCCAGCTTGGGGACCTGTAGGATATTCAGAAATGGAATATTATTATCTTCCAGATATTGAAGCTTACTACGATGTTCGTGCTGCTCAATTTATCTATTTCGGAGGAGGAAGATGGGTAAGAACAACCTACTTGCCAAGACAATATAGAAATTACGACTTGTATGGAGGTTATAAAGTTGTTTTAACAGATTATCACGGCAGAACTCCTTATGTATACTTTGACCGTCATAAAGTAAAATACTATAGAGGTTACCATGGAGCACCACAAAGACCATACAAACCAAGACCTGTATATGGCTATGATGACAGAAGAGATTACAAACGTTATGACAAACACTACGATAAACACCATGGAAAACATGACCGTCACGATCACGATGATGATCACGACCATGGCCACGGACACGGAAGAAGATAACTGCTAAATTATTAGTAATTAATACAAGAGAGTATCAAAAAATGATACTCTCTTTTTTTATGGCATTTTAGTCTGGATGCTATAAAAAAAGATGCCAAAGAAATAAATACGAACATTACTAGGCCTTATAAGAATAGTAACAACAAATTGAAATAAATTTCAAAACACTTATATCAAAGCTATTAGATTAGTTTCTAACAGCTTTTTTTATTTTATCAAATTAAAGAAAGGTATAATTATTGAGCGTTAACAATTCATTTAAATAATCTTACATAAAATAATTACTATTTTTGAAATAATTTCAAAAAAACATCTAACACTCACCATGCGAAAAATACAGGTTCAGATCTTTCTTTTATTTTTTATCGGTTTTCAGGTTTCATTTGCACAACAGCCACAAAAGCCAAATTCAGTTGAAATTTACAATCAAATCAAAAAGCTAAACTTTTTAGGTTCTGTATTGTACGTTGCCGCGCATCCTGATGACGAAAATACCAGAATGATTTCGTATTTGGCCAATGAAATGAATGCCAGAACAGGTTATTTATCATTGACACGAGGTGACGGTGGACAAAATTTAATCGGACCTCAATTGCGTGAATTACTTGGTGTAATTAGAACTCAGGAATTAATTGAAGCCAGAAAAATTGATGGTGGAGAACAATTTTTCTCAAGAGCAAATGATTTTGGTTTTTCTAAAAATCCTGACGAAACTTTAGATATTTGGGACAAAAATAAGGTCCTTGCCGATGTAGTGTGGACAATCAGAAAATTCCAGCCAGATATTATCATCAATCGTTTTGACCACCGTTCGCCAGGTACAACGCACGGACATCATACTTCTTCTGCGATGTTGAGCGTTGAAAGTTTCAAATTAACAAACGACCCAAAAGTTTATCCTGAACAATTAAAATACGTTACGCCTTGGCAGGTAAAACGCCAATTCTTTAATCCGTCTTGGTGGTTTTACGGAAGCCAAGAAAAATTTGATGCTGCTAACAAATCTAAATTCACAAAGCTTGAAACTGGTGTTTATTACACAGGAATTGGAAAATCGAATCAAGAAATTGCTGCTTTAAGCCGAAGTCGCCATCAATCGCAAGGTTTTGGTAGCACGGGAGTTCGCGGTGAAGAAACCGAATATTTAGAACTTATAAATGGCGAAACTCCAAAAGAGCGCGATAATTTATTTGATGGAATTGACACAAGTTGGAACCGTGTTAAAAACGGAAAACCGATTGGCGACTTAATTTCTTCAATCATTTCAAAATACGATTTCAGCAATCCTTCTGCAAGTATTCCAGATTTAGTTAAAGCTTATGCCATGATTCAAGCTTTAGACGATACACATTGGAAAGAAATTAAATCGGCAGCCATTAAAAACATTATTGCATTTTGTTCAGGATTATATCTTGAAGCTGTTGCTAATGAACAAGAAGCCACTCCAGGAAGCACTATTAAACTAACTCTTGAAGCAATTAACAGATGTTCTGTTGGAATGCAGTTAGTTAGCGTGACAACTCTTCCAGATAATCAGACAATAGCCCAAAATATCGTTTTAAAAAACAATAACGATCAGAAAATCAATTTGCAGTTACAGCTTCCAAACAATATTGAGTACACTCAGCCTTATTGGCTAAAAGAAAAAGCTACAGTTGGAATGTATACCGTTTCGAATCAAGAAAACATTGGTATTCCTGATATTATACGAGACACAAAAGTAGTTTTTAATGTAAAAATCAACGATGTTGAAATTCCATTTGAACGTACTGTTGTCTATAAATACAATGATGGCGTAAAAGGCGAAATGTATAATTTCCTTGATATTGTGCCAGAAGTTACTACTTCGATATTAGAAAGAGTTTTGATTTTTGGAAACACCAAAAGCAAAATGGTTCCGGTAAAAGTTCGTGCTGGAAAAGACGATGTAAAAGGAAATCTGCAGTTAGAATTGCCAAAAAGTTGGAATGTTTCTCCAAAAGAAATTCCGTTCGCTTTAGACAAAAAAGGCACAGAACAAATCTTTTACTTTGAAGTAACCCCTCCAGTAAATCCAGAAGAAGTTGTAGCAAAAAGTGTTGCTATTGTTGACAATAAACGTTTTGATAAAGACCAAACCATTATTGATTTCCCTCACATTACTAAACAAATGGTTCTGAAACCAGCAGAATCAAAATGCATCAGAATTGATTTGAAAATTTCTGGAGATGCCATCGCCTATATTATGGGAGCGGGTGACGAAGTTCCAGAAAGTTTAACCCAAATGGGATACAAAGTTTCTATTTTAAAACCAGAAGAGATTACGCCTCAAAAGCTAGATTCTTTTAATACTGTGATTACAGGAGTTCGTGCTTACAATACCGTAAATGCTTTGGCAAACAAACAAAATATACTTTTCAATTTTGTAAAAAGCGGTAAAAACATGATTGTACAGTACAATACAAATGGTAAATTGGTTACTGATAAAATAGCGCCATATCCGTTAAAATTATCAAACGATCGCGTGACAGAAGAAAATGCTAAAATTACATTCTTAGCGCCAAATCATCCTGTTTTAAATACGCCAAATAAAATCTCTGAAAAAGATTTTCAAGGCTGGACACAAGAGCAAGGTTTATATTATCCAAATGAATACGATCCTGCCTTCACTCCTATTATTTCGTCTCATGACAAAGGAGAATCTGCAAAAGATGGAGCTTTACTTGTAGCACCGTACGGAAAAGGATACTATATTTACACTGGTTTGAGTTTCTTTAGAGAATTGCCAGAAGGTGTTTCTGGAGCATATCGATTATTATCGAATATCATTTCTCTAAAACAGCCCATTGAAGCTCCAAAACAAGATTTAAAGCAATAAGATATGGAAGCCAAAAAAACAAAAAAATGGAAAAAAAGCTACACTTATGTATTGGTAGTTAATGCGATCTACATAGCTATTTTTCTTTTAATCATGCAATTATACTCATAACCTATGCAGCTATTTGACTGGATCGTACTTATTGTCACATTATTATTTATTGTTGGATACGGCTCTTGGAAAACTCGAGGCAGTAAAAACGTAGAGGATTTCATTTTAGGAAATAACGAAACGCCTTGGTATACTGTCGGACTTTCGGTTATGGCTACACAAGCCAGCGCAATTACCTTCTTATCTACACCAGGACAAGCCTATCATGACGGAATGGGATTCGTTCAGTTCTATTTTGGATTGCCAATTGCCATGATTGTTATTTGTTTGACCTTTATTCCACTCTATCATAAAAGTAAAGTTTTTACCGCATATGAGTTTTTAGAACGCCGATTTGATGTTAAAACACGTTCACTTGCTGCTATTTTGTTTTTGGTTCAAAGAGGTTTAGGAACCGGTTTAACCATCTATGCGCCAGCCATTATTTTATCAGCTCTTTTAGGATGGAATTTAACTGTAATGAACATCATTATTGGAGTTATGGTAATAATCTATACTTTTTCTGGAGGTACAAAAGCAGTAAACGTAACCCAAAAACAGCAGATGTTTGTCATAATGTCTGGAATGTTTATTACATTTTTTCTAATTCTGCATTATCTTCCGAACGATATGACTTTTAACAGCGCACTACATATTGCAGGTGCAAATGACAAAATGAATATTGTTGATTTTTCTTTTGATCCCGAAGAAAAATATACTTTTTGGAGTGGTATTACAGGAGGTTTCTTTCTGGCTCTAGCCTACTTTGGTACAGACCAATCGCAGGTTGGACGTTATTTATCTGGGAAATCGGTTCGTGAGAGTCAGATGGGATTAATCATGAACGGATTACTGAAAGTGCCAATGCAATTCTTTATACTTCTTACGGGAGTTATGGTTTTTGTCTTTTTTCAGTTCAATCCTGTGCCGTTAAATTTTAATCCGAATAATAAAATTGCTATCGAAAAATCAGCTTTTAAGCAAGAATATCATGTTTTAGAAGAAAAACTGGTAAAACTTTCAGAAGACAAAAAAGTGATTAATTTATTGTATATCGATCAGCTCAACCAAGATTATGATAATCCAATTTTGCGTAAAGAATTGATAGCATTATCCAATAAAGAAAAAGATCTTCGTGATAAAGCCAAAGAAATCATTTCGAGAGCTGACAGTAATTCGGAGACAAATGACAAGGATTACGTATTCTTCCATTTCATTCTGCATTATTTGCCAAAAGGACTTATCGGATTGTTATTGGCCGTTATTCTTTCGGCAGCGATGTCTTCTACCGCTTCTGGGTTAACCGCTTTGGCTTCTACAACAGCAATTGATATTTACAAAAGGAATCAGACAGAAGAAAAATCAGAGAAGCATTATTTGCATGTTACGAAGTTTTTCACTCTTTTCTGGGGAATTGTAGCGATACTTTTTGCCTGCGTTGGAACGCTGTTCGAAAACTTGATCCAGCTTGTAAATATTATTGGTTCAATTTTCTACGGAACTGTTTTAGGTATCTTTCTTGTTGGCTTTTACACCAAAAAGGTTCAGGCAAAGCCTATGTTTATTAGTGCCATTATTAGTCAGCTTACCATTTTTGTCATTTATTATTTCATGATTTACCGTCAGGAAAAATTAGGCTATTTATGGTTGAATTTTATTGGAGCAATTTTGACAATTGTATTAGCGCTTTTATTGCAGTTTTTGTTTTTCAAAGGAAAATCTAATGATAATGAGTTAATTCTTGAATAAAATATGATTAGAAAGATTTTCTTATTATTATCATTTTTTTCATTCTTTTTGGCTGAAAGTCAAAAAGATTCTAATACAGTTGTAGACAATTCAGTTTCTACTCAATTGTACACAAAATGCTTTCAAAATTTAAACCAGGGAAATGAGATATTCAAAAAATATCCAACATTAGATTCTTCAATGTTTTGTTCTCTTCTTAGCTGTTCTTTTCTTTTATCTTACAAAGAAACCGATATACAAATGACTGCAGAACAAAGACTAATAGGAATTACAACTCAATTATTTAAAGAAGGAAATCCTGTTTATTTAATTAGCGGCCTAGAAAGCGGCTCTACAGAAAAAAAGAAAAATGAAAATTTAGAAGATGATAATCATATTGTTTATATAAGTTATGCGGAATGTACTAGTCCATTTTTCTTAAAAAGGGCTGCTGACATTGTAAATCAACAGACACTTTCATTAATCAAAAACGAATCTTCTAAATAAATTCATACCTAGCACTATTCCTTAAAATTTAAACAACTATTTTTCTTTAAATATAATTTGTAAGTAAAAAAGACTATTTTAGTAAGTTGTAAAACTGACCAAAACTAAACTAATCTTAAGCTAGAGAAATGAAGATTTCAGACGATTTAGAAAAGCTATTGCCTTTTGGATATCTATTTCTAATTTTAATGGGAATATTAAAGGATAGTATATTTTACTACCAATTCGGAATTAACATATTGCGGTATTCTACAATAATGGATATATTAATTAGTCCGATTGCTGAATTTACTTCAAACCCAGTGATTTTAGGGGCAATTATTTTACTTTTTTTGCTTCATTTTTATCTTCCTTCCTTCTTAGCCAAGAATAAAGATTTGCCGTTTGTAAAAAAATCTTTTGAACTGAAATCAACTGACGGATTATCACCACAAGAAACTAAAAGCTACTATAATGGTATTGCCATAAAATCGCTTGTCATTTTTTTATTGTCCTTTTTTTTAGGTTACGGATTAGCTGGAGGCTATTTCACTAAGAAAAAACTAAAGGAAAATAGACTGGATTACAGCTATCAGTTGGATTTAAATGAAGGTGGATCTAAGAATGTTTTTATAATCGGAAATAATAGCTTGTATTATTTCTATCTCATTAAAGGAGACAAAAAAATAAAAATTACTCCTTTGTCATCCATAAAAAACATTGCACTCTTAGAAAACAAAATGATTGATTAAAATTTTAGTTTCCCAAAAGCTATGAAAGATCACAGAAGATACAGCAATAAAACTAAAGCAGCTTTTATTTTACTAGTCGTAATGCTTATCATTCTGCTTGGTAACTTTAATACGCTGCGAAACTCTAAAAATGTAAACGACAATATCAATGCGATTTACAAAGATCGTTTGGTTGTGGCGCATTATATTTTTCAATATTCAAAAGAACTTCATTTTATAAAAGCTGAAGCCGAAAAATTGAATTTGAGTGACAATATCAAGAAAGATGAAATTATTCACACACTTGATATTATTCATGATATTGACGATTTGTATGCTAAAACCGTTTTAACAAATAAAGAAAAACAATATTTTGATGCCTTTTTGCTTTCCTGCAACGAAATAAATAAGCAAGTTGAAAGCAAAAACTGGAATAAAATCGCCATTTCCAGCGCAGAAGCTCTAAAAACGCTTGAATCCCTTTCTCAAATTCAGATCGAAGAAGGAAAAGCTAAACTTGCAGCTGCGAATGCGATGTACAGCAGAAATAATAGTTTAGGCCAACTTCAAATTGCTTTATTGATCATTTTAGGCGGCATTACTTTTTATCTTTTGATTGTAAAGAAAATCAAGCAGAAAATTAAAATTCCTGAACCGCCTAGTATGAATTAATTTAGTTTCGTATATTTAAACTTTCTGTCTTGTTCAGAAATCTGAAGGTCGTTTATGCTCGCAAATCTTTTCTGCATTAAACCGTTTGCATCAAACTCCCAGTTTTCATTTCCGTAAGCTCTAAACCAATTTCCATCAATATCTTGGTATTCGTACTCAAATCGCACTGCAATTCTGTTTTCGGTATGAGCCCAATATTCCTTTTTCAATTTGTAGTTTCTTTCTTTTTTCCATTTTTCAGTCAAAAAAAGAATGATTTCATCACGACCATTTACAAATTTGTCCCTGTTTCTCCATTCGCTGTCTACCGTGTACGCTTTTGAAACTCTTTCAGGATCTTGGCTGTTCCATGCATCTTCTGCTAATTGAATTTTTTCTATTGCCGTTTCTAAAGAGAAAGGAGGCAATGGTAATTTCTGTTCCATTATTTTAAAATTAAAGTTTGAATTATCTTTTTTGATTGTTCGATTAACTGATTTGATTTAAACAACTGACTTTCGATTATACAGCTTTCAAATAATAAATAGATGTGATCAGCTAACAAATCATCTTTTAAAATATCTTTAAAATAAACTCGCAAATCACTCTTATGGCTTTGAATAACGTTGAGTATCTTAATATTATCAGAAGGAATCTCTGATAGTATATTTAGAAAACTGCATCCTCTAAAATTTTCCTTTTTATTCATGTAGATTAAAAAATCAAATGATGCAATAACCTTCAAGTTAGAATCTTCAACATTTGAAGTAAATTTCAACAATTCGTTAAACCAAAAAGAATGGCGTTGCTCTAGAAAAGCTACGCATAAATCTTCTTTAGATTTAAAGTGCTGATAAAAACTGGCTTTAGCCACTTTTGCTTCTTCAATAATTTGATTTATTCCTGTAGCATTATAGCCTTGCTTATGAAATAAAGTAAATGTTTTTTCTAAAATTCGTTCTTTAGGTTGCATCTTAAAATGTATTACTTTCATATATCGCTCTAAACTAGAGCTAAACAGTTGCAAATGTAATAAAAATTTAAATATACAGACAAGTCTGTCTATATTTATTTCAAAAAAAATTCCAAAACCCGAAAGCTTTGGAATTTGTAATTTTATAAGTGGAATTTAATAATTCTTTAGAATTATTATCTGCTCCACTCAGCGATGCTGTCTTTGTTCAATTTTACGTAATCTGCGTTGTTTGCAGCTTCAGCAGATGCCAAAGAAGCCTTTGCAGTTTCGATTGCGCCTTTTTTATCACCTTGTTTTGCTTGAATCAATGATTTTAATCTTGACACATAATATGGTTTATCGGAACTCATATCAAGCGCTTTGTCTACATAAGTTCTGGCTGTTTCTATATTTCCGTTTGATTGGAATAAATATTGAGAAGCGGCAAAATAATCATTCCAAGTTGGACCAGCCAAAGCTTTGTCTATACTTGCTGTAGCGATTTTTGCAGTTGGAACTTCAAATTTTAAAGCCACATGAGAGTTTTCCCAAGAAATATCTAAATAACCAAAATTTGGATCTAAACCGTTAATTCCGATTGTAAATGTTTCAACAGGAGTTGGCAACGCCTCTTCTTTTACTGTAGTTTTCAAAGCTACATAAGCATCACTCCAATTTTCTGGCAATCCCCAGTTATCTGTTGAAAGATAAAAAATGATATCCCAGCTTTCGATTCTAGGAACTGTATAAATTGCATATTTTCCTTTCTTTAACGTTTTTCCGTCAATTACAACATCATCGCTAAAGTTTATGATTGTATTTTCGTTTGCTCCTGTTCTCCACAGTTTCCCAAACGGAACTAAATTCCCGAACACGGCTCTCCCTCTTGCTCCCGGTCTTGAATACGTAACTTCAACATCGGTTAAACCAACAGTTTGTTTAATATATCCTTTTGGACTTGCCTGCGGAGTTTTTACTTGTGCTTCTGATGCTAATGGAGCGATAATCAGGGCTAAAGCAATAAGTAGTTTCTTCATTATTTTAAGTTTTTATTTTATTCAAATTTACAAATTCAATCAGCTAAGAAATGTTAAATTTTATATAATTCAAGCTTTAAGCTGTGATATTTTTTCAGCATTTAATTCGTTAAAATGATCTATAACCAAATCTGCTTCAGATAAATCCTGAAGATGTGAATGTTCGCTTTTGTAGCCTACACAATAAATCCCTGCGCCTTTTGCCGCTTTTACTCCGTTTGTACTATCTTCAATAATAATGCATTCTTCTTTTGGAGCAATCGACAATGAAGCTGCGTGAATAAATATCGCTGGGTTTGGTTTTGATTGTGGAAAATCTTCACCGCTTACAATATGTGTAAAATATTGATGAAGATTAAATCTAGTAAAAACGCGATCGATAGTAACTTTTGAAGCCGAAGAAGCTAAAATTAACTGTATTCCGTTGTTGTACAAATCTTTAATCAAATCTTCAACACCATCCAAAAGATGCAAATCTTCCTTAGTATCAAAAGCATCATTAAAAATAGTTCTTTTTCTCTGAATCAAATCTTCAACCTCCTGCTCTACAGTTGGAAAATAGCTTTTTAAAGTCTGGAATGTATTTCGAGTAGAAAATCCTGTAAATGTAGTGTACATTTCTTCAGGAACTTCGATATTCAATTCTGAAAATTGCAAATAATAAGCATAACGATGAACGGGTTCTGTGTCAACGATTACGCCGTCCATATCAAAAATTACTGTTTTAATCATTTTTTTTTAAGTTTCTGAGATTCTGAGACGCTAAGATTCTTAGGTTTCTCTCTTTGTGTGTTTAACTTTGTCAAAGTTTAAAACTTTGACAAAGTCACTTTACGTTTTATTTATAAGTTCAAAGGATTAAGATTCAGCGTTTCAGTAGAAAAATTTAGCAACTTAGAATCTCAGCATCTTAGAACCTTACTTTTTAAGCAAATGTCTAATCACCGTTTCTGCAGCGTGCAAGCCAAACAATCCTGGCATATAGCTATTTGTTCCGTAAAACGATTTTTTGAAGTTTTTGCCGTCTGTTAATTTTAAACTTTTTTCGTCTTGAATTTCAGAAGAGAAAACTACTTTCAATTTATTGATTTTTGCTTCTTTTAAACGCTTACGAATTGTTTTTGAAAAGTAGCAATTGATCGTTTTTGAAATATCACTTACTTTTACTTTTGAAGCCAACATTTTTCCGCCAGCACCCATACTGCTAATGATTTTTACTCTTTTGCGTTTTGCAGCAATTATCAGGTTTAATTTTGGAGTAATACTGTCAATGCAGTCTAAAACATAATCAAATTCTGGAGAAACAATTTCAAAAGCACGTTCTGGAGAAAGAAATTCCTGAACACGTGTCAAATTTAATTCTGGATTAATATCCATTAAACGATCTCCTACAATTTTGATTTTTGGCTGACCAACTGTTGAATGTAAAGCGGGTAATTGACGGTTAATATTGGTTATATCCACAACGTCTCCGTCTACAATTGTCATGTTTCCTACTCCCGCTCTTGCTAAAAATTCAGCTGCAAAAGATCCAACTCCTCCTAGTCCTACGACTAAAACATTAGATTTTTGTAAATTTTCTAATCCTTCTTTAGTAAACAAAAGCTCAGCTCTTTCTGTCCATTCTGCCATATATTCTTTTTTGTTGTTTTTATTCTTTTTGTTTCAAGTTTAATGTTTCAAGTTTCATCGGCTGTCAGGCTGAGCGAAGTCGAAGCCTCTTTCCAATTGGAGCGCCCTTCGACTTCGCTCAGGGTGACAAACTTTGAACATAAATACCTTTTTACTTTTTATTGTTCAAACACACTTCTATAATTACTTGAGATAATACTTTCTAAATCTTTTAAATCAAACTCTTTATATTTAGAAGCTAATTCGTAAACTTGCTTAATTGATTCTTCAATAGTATCTGTTTCTAAGAAAAAACGATCATTTGGGACATTTTGAAAAACCGATTTCAAATCTGGATTTTTCAATAAATATTTTCCAAATGAAAGATAAAATCCAGCGCCGATTAATTGTTTTGCCAATTGATTATTTTTTGAAAAACCATGAATAATCATTGGAACATTTATCTTCATTTTCTTCTTGATTTCCATTACTTCCTGAAAAGCGGCCACGCAATGAATTACTACAGGCTTTTTAAATTTTTCTGCTAATTCCAATTGCTTTTCAAAAACAGAAATCTGCAAATCAAACGGTACTGCAATTCTTTTATCTAAACCACATTCTCCAATTGCCAGACAATTTTGGGTTTGCAGTTTTTCTTCAATAATCTTCAAATCTTCATCAAGTCGACTTTCATCAATATACCACGGATGAATTCCGATGGAATAAAACGGAATTGATGCATCAAAATCTTTTGGATATTGATTAACCAATTCTAAAACATCGGATTGATTGGTAAATTGATGCGTATGAAGATTAAAATATTTCATTAATGAAAAGTCTTTACCCCCGCTTTGATTGCAATTTTTAAATCATTCTCCTGTGGCACAAGCGGACAAGAATACTTGTAGTTATAAGCGCAATACGGATTATAAGCTTGATTGAAATCGACTGCTATTGTATTTCCTTTCGGAATTTCTAAATCAATATAACGTCCGCCGATGTAACTTTCTTTGCCCGTTGTTAAATCTGAAAAAGGCAAAAACAAATGATTTTTATATTTTTCCTGTACAATAAGATCTAAACTTTGATAAACAGCAAGCTGAAACGGTTTGCCATTGATTTTAAAGTTTAAAGTTCCATATTTTATATATTTAGGAGTACGAGTTCCAGAAGTTTTCATTTCAAAAACTTTTCCTCCTTTGGCTTTTACCAAAGTTGCATTCACAAAATAAGTTTCAGAAATAGGAAAAAAATCTAAGCTTTTAAAAGTTTTTAGATCTTCAGCCATCAACGGACTTGTCTTAGGATCAGCATATTCGGAGTTGATTTTCTTTTGAAACTTTTCAACATCAGCTTTACTAAACTTTTTTTGTGCAAAGCCAAAATTAAAAACCAACAATAAAGCTAGGGCATTTATAGTTTTCATCTTAGAAATTTTCTGCAAAAATAGTTCAAAAGTAACAAAACAACAACCACTTAACGAGACAAAGTTTGCTAACTTTGTGACGATAATCTATCACACAAAATGCTTAAAAACGCCCTAACCCACTACATCAACAACTTTCGAGGTTTTACCAGAGAAGTTTGGATTCTTGCCATCATTACTTTTATCAATCGCGCTGGGACAATGGTTCTTCCTTTTTTATCAAAATATTTAAAAGAAGATCTTCATTTTACATACAATCAAGTCGGATGGATTATGGTCGCATTTGGTTTTGGGTCAATGCTTGGTTCTTGGTTGGGAGGTAAACTATCAGATAAAATAGGATTCTATAAAATCATGATTTTTAGTTTATTTACCAGTGGAGTTTCTCTTTTCTTTGTACAATATATTACTACTTTCTGGGCGCTTTGTGTTGCAATGTTTATCCATATGACCATTGCAGATATGTTTCGTCCTGCCATGTTTGTGTCTTTAGGAGCCTATGCCAAACCAGAAAATAGAACTCGCGCGCTTACATTGGTGCGTCTTGCCGTAAATTTAGGTTTTGCCGCTGGTCCAGCACTTGGAGGTTTAATTATTATGGGTATGGGATATTCTGGCCTTTTCTGGGTTGATGGGGCTTCGTGTATTATTTCGATCTCGATTTTTGCTTTATTGGTAAAAGAAAAGAAAAAAGCCACTCATGACGATAAAACAGAAAGTGCTTCTGATGTAAAATCGGTTTTTCATGATAAAATTTTCTGGGTCTTCTTATTTGTAAGTTTTATCACGGCTATGATTTTCTTCCAGCTTTTTACAACACTTCCTTTATATCATAATGAAAAATTTGGCTTAAGCGAATTCCAAACAGGTCTTTTAATGACTTTAAATGGACTTTTAATCTTCTCTCTTGAAATGCCAACGGTTGGATTTTTAGAACGAAAAGCTTTTCCTAAAATCCGAATTATAATAGTGGGATCTTTTGTAATGGCATCCAGTTTCTTTTTGCTTCTTATTAATTTCTGGGCAGGAATATTGGTTGTCAGCATGATTTGCATTTCTATTGGTGAAGTGCTTACTTTTCCGTTTTCCAATGCATTCGCGTTAAGCCGTGCGCCACGCGGACAAGAAGGACGCTATATGGCGCTTTATACCATGAGTTTTAGTCTTGCTCATATTGTAAGTTCTAAACTTGGCTTTGAGATTATTACCCGATTTGGCTACCAAATCAACTGGCTTTTTATGGCCTGCATTGGAGTTGTTGCAACTGGCTGCTGCATTTGGATTAAAAATGCTCTGATCAACGAAAAAGCTTCGTAAACATTTTTAACTTTTTAAAACCTTAGAATTCAATTTATTACCATTAAATTTGAATAGCTTTTCTGCGCCCAAAATCGAGTCAAACTTAATTTTTAGTTAAATAACTATTTTTATAGTTGTGTAACTAAAAAAATAGTTGTAGGTTTGAATTAAAATTAGAGAAGATGCAGAAGCTAACAAACAAAGAAGAAGAAATTATGATGATTTTATGGAAGCTAAAAAAAGCTTTTGTAAAAGAAATTCAAGCCGAAATTACTGAGGACCAACCGCATTATAACACCTTGTCTACTATTGTGCGTAATTTGGAAGAAAAAGGATATGTTGGACACAATGCCTTCGGAAATACACATCAATACTTTCCGATTGTGCCGATTGAAGATTACAGAAAAGGATTTATGAAAACCGCAATCGATAATTACTTTAATAGTTCTTATAAAAGCATGGTTTCCTTTTTTGCTAAAGAAGAAAAAATTTCAGCTGATGAACTGCGTGAAATTTTAAATATGATCGAAAATAAAAAAGAAGAAAAATAATCGGCTTATGGAAGCACTTTTTATTTATATCGCCAAATCCAGCAGTTTAATGCTTCTTTTTTATTGCGCTTATTTTTTCTTACTGCGCAAAGAAACATTTTTTAACAGCAACAGATGGTTTCTTTTGTCTGGCTTAATTGTATCGGCAATTCTACCATTGTTGACTTACACAAAGGTGATATGGATAAATGCTGTTCCCAAGTTTAATACCGATTTTCAGAATATTGTATCAAACGCATATCAAGAAGAATCTTCAAATTTTAACTGGAATTATTTCATACTTTGCCTTTATGCCATTGGTCTTTTGATATTCTTAATAAAATTAGCAATTGACTTTTACAGTTTAAATTCGATTATTAAAGGAAAAAAAATCAAACAACAGGCCGATTTCAAGTTCATAGATATAAACGAAAACATTGCTCCTTTCTCCTATTTTGAATATATCGTGTACAACTCATCACTGTACACACCTTCAGAATTAGAGAGTATCCTTGAACACGAAAAAGTGCACAGCGATCAAAATCACACGTTAGATGTGCTAATTTCAAGAATATTCAGCATTATTTTCTGGTTCAATCCGATTGTCTGGCTTTATAAAAAAGCAATACTGCAAAATCTGGAGTTTATCGCCGACAGCGAAGCGGCAAAAAAACTTCAAGATAAAAAAGCATATCAGTACACACTTTTAAAAATAACAACACACGAAAATTGTGTTGCAATCACCAATCATTTTTATCAATCATTAATCAAAAAACGAATCGTCATGTTAAACAAAAATCAATCAAAAAGAAGGAATTATTGGAAGTATTACGCTGTAATTCCTGCTCTTGTTGCATTTGTATTATTATTTCAGATTGAGGTAGTTGCAAAAGAAAGGCAACCGAACGCAAAAGTAGCTTCAACAGAAATTGAGTCTGTAGATGTTTACAAAATCTTAAAAAACTCAACAGATGCACAACTAACAGAGATAAAAGAAAAATTAAAAAAATTGCACAACATTAATTTTGAAGTTTCTCAAATCAAAAGAAACTCAGAAAACGAATTAACCTCAATTAAAGTTGACATAATTAATGGAAGTGAGAAATCTCAATCTATACAAACTGGAGGAGATAAAACTATCAAAGATTTCGGGATAATTGTCATAACAGACAAAAATGGAAAGAAAAAAGCAGGCATTCAGACTACTGATGAAAAAATTACTGTCAGCAAAAAAGTTTCTATGAATGGCAAAGCCAATAAAAATCCGGAAATTAAAACTATAACTACTAATACAGAAACCCATGTTAACACTAATTCTATTACTAGTACAAAAACTAACAGTGATACTAATACAAATATTAGCACTACTGTAATAATAAACAAAGACAACGGCACTAAAGTTATTACGACTAACACAGGTACGGCAGTTGCCATTTCAAACGGTACAAAAAAGAATGCTAAAACATCTAGTCCGCTTATAATTGTTGACGGAGAAGAAATGCCTTCGGACTTTGATTATAATAGCATTAAATCTAATGATATTTTGTCGGTACATGTTTTTAAAGGAACAGAAGCAGTTGTCGAATATGGTGATAAAGGTTCAAATGGAGT
>Ga0209370_1000584_pt1 | contig 44848 bp, 37 predicted proteins | sample AgamicAtPrz_FD_187164 | JGI IMG/M metagenome (GOLD analysis project Ga0209370, IMG submission 187164) | Agave microbial communities from Guanajuato, Mexico - At.P.rz (SPAdes) (version 2) | ecosystem: Host-associated > Plants > Phyllosphere > Phylloplane/Leaf | place: Guanajuato, Mexico...
GATGTTGGCCAGAAGCGAGAAGCTTCCCCGAATAGGCCTGATACATAGATGCAACCGGGTTCCTATGTTCAAAAGCAGCTAGACAGTGTGGGCGAGTCCATACATAGGAGCGGCCTTGTGCCGCGAAAGGGCCGCAAAGCGGCCCCAGGGTTTCAGCATTGATGCAGATATTGCTGGGGCCGCTGCGCGGCCCTTTCGCGGCACAAGGCCGCTCCTACAGGGAGGTAAGCGGCCTTGAAGATCAATGATGCTTGCGCGGCACCGGCTTCAACAGCTCGTCCGGCGGCATCTCGCACTTGATCTTGCGCCCCAGCAGCTCCTCGATCGCCGGCAGCTGGTACGAATCGTCCTCGCCGGCAAAGCTGATCGACACACCACTGCTGCCCGCACGACCGGTACGGCCGATGCGGTGCACGTAGTCGTCCGGATCTTCCGGCAGGGTGAAGTTGATCACATGGCTGATGCCGTCGATATGGATGCCGCGCCCGGCCACGTCGGTGGCCACCAGCACGCTGATGCGCCCCTCGCGGAAATTCTCCAGGGTGCGGATGCGCTTGTGCTGCGGCACGTCACCCGACAGCTGGGCGGCGTTGATGCCGTCGCGCACCAGTTTCTCCTCGATGCGCCGCACCTCGTCCTTGCGGTTGGCGAACACCATCACCCGTTCCCACTTGTTCTGCGTGACCAGGTTGTACAGCAGCTTGTACTTGTCGCTGCCGGCCACGGCATAGACGTGCTGCTCGACGGTCTCGCTGGCCACGTTCTCCGGCTCGATCTCGACGATCGCCGGGTCGGTGGTCCACTGCTTGGCCAGGTTCATCACGTCGTCGGTGAAGGTGGCGGAGAACAGCAGGGTCTGGCGCTCGCTCTTGGGCGGGGTCTGGCGGATGATCTGGCGGACCTGGGGGATGAAGCCCATGTCGAGCATGCGGTCGGCCTCGTCCAGCACCAGCACCTCGACCATGTCCAGGTGCACCTCGCCGCGCTGGTTGAAATCCAGCAGGCGGCCGGGGGTGGCCACCAGGATGTCGCAGTGGCGGGCCTCCAGGGATTTCAGCTGCTTGTCGAAGTCCATGCCGCCGACGAAGCTCATCACGTTCAGGCCGCTGTACTTGGTCAGGGCCTGGGCATCCTTGGCGATCTGCACCACCAGCTCGCGGGTCGGGGCGATGATCAGGGCCCGCGGCTCGCCCATGTAGCGCTCCTTGGGCGGCGGTACTTGCTGCAACTGCGAGATGATCGAGATCAGGAACGCGGCGGTCTTGCCGGTGCCGGTCTGGGCCCGGCCGATGGCGTCCTGGCCACGCAGGGTGTGGCCCAGGACCTGGGCTTGGATCGGCGTGCAGTAGGGGAAGCCGAGGTCGTGGATGGCGTGCATCAGTTCGTTGGAGAGCTTGAAGTCGTGGAAGCGGGTCTTGCCTTCCTGCGGCTCGACCACGAAGTCCTCGGGCTTCCACAGGCTGGCCTGGGGCTTGGGCTTGCGTTCGCGGCGCGGCTTGTCCCGGGCGGGCTGCTCGGCGCGCGGCTGCTCGGCGGTTTGGGGCTCGGCCTTTGGTTTTGCCGCGGCCTTGGGCTTGGCGTGCTGGCGCGCTGGCGCCTTTTCGACAGGCGGTTGCGCAGCCGGCGCGGGCGGGGTCACGGCGACGGGCTCGGCGGCCTGCGGCGCGGCGTCTCCCTTGGCGAATATTTTCTTGAGTGCCTTGAGCACGGTCGTCTCGTCAACTGGTTAAGGAATGTACGCCGGGCAGTGTAATGCAAGAATCGGGCGCGGCGTAGTGCAATGCATGACGGGCTACAGGGTTACTGCAGCTGGCGGCCCAGCCATTCATGGATGTCGTTGAGTTCCTCGACCACCACTTCGTGCTCCATCGGGTACTCGTACCAGCGGGCGGCGACGCCCCAGGTGTTGAGGTACTCGAACGCGGTGCGACCCATCGACGGGATCACCACCGGGTCGTGCACGCCGTGCAGGCACAGCGCCGGGGTGCGCTGCTGGCAGGCGCTCAGCTGCTGGCCGTCGGTGAAGGTCGGTGCGTAGGTGGACAGGGCGATCACCCCGCCCAGGGCTTCCTGCCACTTTATATAGGCGGTGTGCAGCACCACCGCGCCGCCCTGGGAGAAACCGGCCAGGAAGATGCGCGACAGGCTGATGCCCTTGGCCTGCTCGTCCTTGATCAAGGCGATGACCTGCTCGGCGGACTCTTCCAGCTGCGCTTCGTCGATGGCCCGTGCCGGGGTCATGGCCTTGATGTCATACCAGCTGGGCATCTGGTAGCCGCTGTTGATGGTCACCGCGCGGGTGGGCGCCTGGGGCATGACGAAACGCGTACTGAGCAGGCGTTCCTGGAGAAATTCGGCTACCGGTAGGAAGTCGTAACGGTCGGCCCCCAGGCCGTGCAACCAGATCACACAGGCGTCGGCGGGTTTCTGGGGTTCGAGGATCAACGGCTGGGTCATGACTGCTCCGAAAGAGTGCGTGCGTACGGATTGGGTGCGTAAAAAGAAGGCGATGACGGTTAATGCCAGAAAAGAATGTCGCAACTCTACAACTTTTCGTACTTGACGCCCGCTTAATCGCTTAAGCCTTCGACTGTGGTACGCCCTTTGCTATGTATCGGTTATGCGTAGGGGTGAGCCGCTGACGGTAACACCCCTCGTGTGGATAGAAGGCTGTCACAGAACAGCCCATTGCGCCAATTGACCCAAAAACAAGCCAACAAGGGGTCGGATGCGCCTCATAAGGGTGCGGTGCAATTCCGGCTCATACAACAAGAGCGATTTGGAGGTTGTTGATGAAGATGTTGAAAACCACCCTGGCAGTCCTGACCGCCGCCGCCGCGCTGGGCGCCACCAGCTTCGCCCAGGCCGGCGCCACCCTCGACGCGGTGAAGAAGAAGGGCTTCGTCCAGTGTGGCGTGAGCGATGGTCTTCCAGGCTTCTCCGTGCCGGACGCGCAAGGCAAGATCGTCGGCATCGACGCCGATGTGTGCCGCGCCGTGGCCGCCGCGGTCTTCGGCGACGCGACCAAGGTCAAGTTCAGCCAGCTCAACGCCAAGGAGCGCTTCACCGCGCTGCAGTCCGGCGAAGTCGACGTGCTGTCGCGCAACACCACCTGGACCAGCTCGCGCGATGCCGGCATGGGCCTGGTGTTCGCCGGTGTCACCTACTACGACGGCGTCGGCTTCCTCGCCAACAAGAAACTCGGCGTCTCCAGCGCCAAGGAACTCGACGGCGCGACCATCTGCATCCAGGCTGGTACCACCACCGAGCTGAACGTTTCCGACTACTTCCGCGCCAATGGTCTGAAGTACACCCCGATCACCTTCGACACCTCCGACGAAAGCGCCAAGTCGCTGGAGTCCGGCCGTTGCGACGTGCTGACCTCGGACAAGTCGCAGCTGTTCGCCCAGCGTTCCAAGCTGGCCGCGCCGACCGAGTACGTGGTGCTGCCGGAAACCATCTCCAAGGAACCGCTGGGCCCGGTGGTGCGCAAGGGCGACGAGGAGTGGTTCAGCATCGTCAAGTGGACCCTGTTCGCCATGCTCAACGCGGAAGAAGCAGGGGTCACCTCGAAGAACGTCGAGGCCGAGGCCAAGTCCACCAAGAACCCTGACGTCGCCCGCCTGCTGGGCGCCGATGGCGAGTACGGCAAGGACCTCAAGCTGCCCAAGGACTGGGTAGTGCAGATCGTCAAGCAAGTCGGCAACTATGGCGAAGTGTTCGAGAAGAACCTGGGCCAGAGCACCGACCTGAAGATCGACCGTGGCATGAACGCCCTGTGGAACAACGGCGGCATCCAGTACGCGCCACCGGTGCGCTGATGGTTGCACCCCGCGGCGGCATCCTGCCGCCGCGGGTCGTTCGAATCCCTTCTTTTCGGGGCACTTCATGCAAAATCAAATCGGCGCACGGAAAGGGTTTTCCCTTAGTGATCCACGTGTGCGCGCGTGGCTGTTCCAGATCCTCACGGTGGTCTTCGTGGTGGGCCTGGGCTGGTACCTGTTCCACAACACCCAGACCAACCTGCAGCACCGGGGCATCACCTCGGGCTTCGATTTCCTCGAGCGCAGCGCCGGCTTCGGCATCGCCCAGCACCTGATTCCCTACGTGGAGTCGGACAGCTACGCCCGGGTGTTCGTCATCGGCCTGCTCAACACCCTGCTGGTGACCTTCATCGGCATCATCCTCGCGACGCTGCTGGGCTTCATCATCGGCGTGGCGCGGCTGTCGCCGAACTGGATGATCAACAAGCTGGCGACGGTGTACGTGGAAACTTTCCGCAACATTCCGCCGCTGCTGCAGATCCTGTTCTGGTACTTCGCCGTGTTCCTGACCCTGCCGGGGCCACGGGGCAGCATCAACATCGACGACACCTTCTTCATCAGCAACCGCGGCCTGAACATGCCCGGCGCCTCGATGGCCGAGGGCTTCTGGCCGTTCGTCATCGCGCTGGCGCTGGCGATCGTCGCCATCGTGGTGATGGTGCGTTTCGCCAACAAGCGTTTCGACGAAACCGGCGAGCCGTTCCACAAGTTCTGGGTCGGCCTGCTGCTGTTCATCGGCATCCCCGGCGTCTGCGCGCTGCTGTTCGGCAGCCCGGTGCACTGGGAAGTGCCGCAGCTCAAGGGCTTCAACTTCGTCGGTGGCTGGGTGCTGATCCCCGAGCTGCTGGCGCTGACCCTGGCGCTGACCATCTACACCGCGGCGTTCATCGCCGAGATCGTGCGCTCCGGCATCCGTTCGGTCAGCCATGGCCAGACCGAGGCGGCCCGTTCGCTGGGCCTGCGCGAAGGCCCGACGCTGCGCAAGGTGATCATTCCCCAGGCGTTGCGGGTGATCATCCCGCCGCTGACCAGCCAGTACCTGAACCTGGCGAAGAACTCGTCGCTGGCCGCCGGTATCGGCTACCCGGAGATGGTCTCGCTGTTCGCCGGTACCGTGCTCAACCAGACCGGCCAGGCCATCGAGGTGATCGCCATCACCATGAGCGTCTATCTCGCCATCAGCATCAGCATTTCGCTGCTGATGAACTGGTACAACAAGCGCATTGCGCTGATCGAACGGTGAGGGTACATCCGTGACAGCCCATGTTTTCAAACCCGACATGCCGCCACCGGTGAAGACCGTCGGCGTGCTCGCCTGGATGCGGGCCAACCTGTTTTCCAGCTGGCTCAACACCCTGCTGACGTTGTTCGCCCTGTACCTGGTCTGGCTGATCGTGCCGCCGCTGGTGCAGTGGGCGTTCATCGACGCCAACTGGGTCGGCACCACCCGCGCCGACTGCACCAAGGAAGGCGCCTGCTGGGTGTTCATCCAGCAGCGCTTTGGCCAGTTCATGTACGGCTACTACCCGGCGGAACTGCGCTGGCGCGTCGACCTGACCGTGTGGCTCGCCGTGCTCGGTGCCGCACCGCTGTTCATCAAGCGTTTCCCACGCAAGGCGGTGTACGGCCTGGGCTTCCTGGTGCTGTACCCGATCCTCGCCTACATCCTGCTGCACGGCGGCGTGCTGGGCCTGGACACGGTACCCACCAGCCAGTGGGGTGGCCTGATGCTGACCCTGGTGATCGCCACGGTCGGTATCGTCGGCGCCTTGCCGCTGGGCATCCTGCTGGCGCTGGGGCGTCGCTCGAACATGCCGGCGGTGAAGGTGGTCTGCGTGACCTTCATCGAGTTCTGGCGCGGCGTGCCGCTGATCACCGTGCTGTTCATGTCGTCGGTGATGCTGCCGCTGTTCCTGCCCGAGGGCATGAGCTTCGACAAGCTGCTGCGGGCGATGATAGGCGTGATCCTGTTCCAGTCGGCCTATATCGCCGAGGTGGTGCGTGGCGGCCTACAGGCCATCCCCAAGGGCCAGTACGAAGCCGCCGCGGCCATGGGCCTGGGCTACTGGCGGGCGATGGGCCTGGTGATCCTGCCCCAGGCGCTCAAGCTGGTGATCCCCGGCATCGTCAACACCTTCATTGCCCTGTTCAAGGACACCAGCCTGGTGATCATCATCGGCCTGTTCGACCTGCTCAACAGCGTCAAGCAGGCAGCGGCCGACCCGGCCTGGCTGGGCATGGCCACCGAGGGCTACGTGTTCGCCGCCCTGGTGTTCTGGATTTTCTGTTTCGGTATGTCCCGCTACTCCATGCACCTGGAGCGCAAGCTGGACACTGGCCACAAGCGTTAGGAGTTTCGAAATGAGTGAAGCGATCAAGCAGCCTGCCGGCCCCGAAGGCATCATCCAGATGCAGGGCGTGAACAAGTGGTACGGCCAGTTCCATGTGCTCAAGGACATCAACCTGAACGTGCGCCAGGGCGAGCGCATCGTCCTGTGCGGGCCGTCCGGCTCGGGCAAGTCGACCACCATCCGTTGCCTCAACCGGCTGGAGGAGCACCAGCAGGGGCGCATCGTCGTCGATGGCGTGGAGCTGACCAACGACCTCAAGCAGATCGAGGCGATCCGCCGCGAGGTGGGCATGGTGTTCCAGCACTTCAACCTGTTCCCGCACCTGACAATCCTGGAAAACTGCACCCTGGCGCCGATGTGGGTGCGCAAGCTGCCGCGACGCAAGGCCGAGGAAATCGCCATGCACTTCCTCGAGCGCGTGCGCATTCCGGAGCAGGCCCACAAGTACCCGGGGCAGTTGTCCGGTGGTCAGCAGCAACGGGTGGCGATTGCCCGGGCGCTGTGCATGAAGCCGAAGATCATGCTGTTCGACGAGCCGACTTCGGCGCTGGACCCAGAGATGGTCAAGGAGGTGCTCGACACCATGGTCAGCCTGGCCGAAGACGGCATGACCATGCTCTGCGTGACCCACGAGATGGGCTTTGCCCGCACCGTGGCGAACCGGGTGATCTTCATGGACAAGGGGGAGATCGTCGAGCAGGCCGCGCCGGATGACTTCTTCGACCGGCCGCGCAGTGATCGGACCAAGCTGTTCCTGAGCCAGATCCTGCATTGATGCAGTCGGGGCCGCTTTGCGGCCCTTTCGCGGCACAAGGCCGCTCCTACAGGAACAACGCGATCCTTGTAGGAGCGGCCTTGTGCCGCGAAAGGGCTGCAAAGCAGCCCCAATCAAGCAATATCACTTCTCTTCTTTGGTGGCCACCGGCGCCGGCGGCGGTCGCAGCCCCACCTCGGCCACCAGCTTCAGCTGCTGCCCATTGCGCACCACCTCGATGGTGATCTTCTCGTTGGGCTTGATCCGCGCCACCTGGTTCATCGACTTGCGCCCGTCACCGGCCGGCTCGCCGTTGATGCTCAGGATCACGTCACCCAACTGCAGCCCCGCGCGCGCCGCCGGGCCATCGCGGAAGATCCCGGCGACGACGATGCCCGGGCGGCCCTGCATGCCGAACGATTCGGCCAGCTCCTGGCTCAGCGGCTGCACTTCGATGCCCAGCCAGCCACGGATCACCTGGCCGTGCTCGACGATCGACTTCATCACCTCCAGCGCCAGCTTGACCGGGATGGCGAAGCCGATGCCCTGGGAACCGCCGGACTTGGAGAAGATCGCCGTGTTGATACCCACCAGGTTGCCGTTGGCATCCACCAGCGCGCCGCCGGAGTTGCCCGGGTTGATCGCAGCGTCGGTCTGGATGAAGTCTTCGTAGTTGTTCAGGCCCAGCTGGTTGCGGCCGGTGGCGCTGATGATGCCCATGGTCACGGTCTGGCCGACGCCGAACGGGTTACCGATGGCCAGGGTCACGTCACCGATGTGGATGTTGTCGGAGCGGCCGATGGTGATCGCCGGCAGGCTCTTGAGGTCGATCTTCAGCACCGCCAGGTCGGTTTCCGGGTCGCTGCCGATCACCCGGGCGAGGGTCTCGCGGCCGTCCTTGAGGGCCACGACGATCTGGTCGGCGCCGCTGGTGACGTGGTTGTTGGTCAGCAGGTAGCCTTCCGGGCTCATGATCACCGCCGAGCCCAGGCTCGACTCCCAGCGCCGCTGCTTGGGCAGGTTGTCACCGAAGAAGCGGCGGAACTGCGGGTCTTCGAACAGCGGGTGGGCGCTCTTGTTCACCACCTTGGTGGTGTACAGGTTGACCACGGCGGGCGCGGCCAGGGTCACGGCATCGGCGTAGGACACCGGGCCCTGCATGATCTTCGTGGTTTGCGGGGCCTGCTGCAGGTTGACGTCCTGGCTGGGCAGGCCGACCCATTGCGGGAAGCGCTGGATGATCAGGATGGCGATCAGCACGCCGGTGAGCAGGGGCCAGCCGAAGTAACGCAGAGCCTTGAACATGAATGAATCCTGGGAGTAGGGCGGGGGCCATGTCAGTTCGGCCCGGGGCGAGCGCGCGCGATCATACACGTGAACACAACGATCAGCGATGGCTGGGATCCCACAGGCGACTGCCGCCGGTTCCCCCGAAACCGGCGACGGCCCATAATGGCGGCCATTATAGGGCCTCGCGCCCTGTCGCAACGCCGAATTCGAGGAGATTTTTCATGGCCGTCGCCCTCAATACCCTGGTCGAGGAAGCCGAGCGCTACCTGGGCAGCGCGAAGATCCAGGACTACTGCCCCAATGGCCTGCAGGTCGAGGGCCGCCCCCAGGTCAGCCGTATCGTCAGCGGCGTGACTGCCAGCCAGGCGCTGCTGGACGCGGCGGTCGAGGCCGAGGCCGACCTGGTGCTGGTGCACCATGGCTACTTCTGGAAGGGCGAAAACCCGTGCATCACCGGGATCAAGCAGCGGCGCCTGAAGACCCTGCTCAAGCACGACATCAGCCTGCTGGCCTTCCACTTGCCGCTGGACGTGCACCCGGAGGTTGGCAACAACGTGCAGTTGGCGCGCCAGCTGGACATCACCGTCGAAGGCCCGCTGGACCCGAACAATCCCAAGGTGGTCGGTCTGGTCGGTTCGCTGGCGGAACCTGTATCGGCGCGGGACTTCGCTCGTCGGGTTCGCGAGGCGCTGGGGCGCGAACCGTTGGTCGTCGAGGGTGAGCAGATGATCCGCCGGGTCGGCTGGTGCACCGGGGGCGGGCAGGGTTACATAGATACCGCCATCGCTGCGGGGGTCGACCTGTTCATCAGTGGCGAGGCGTCCGAGCAGACCTTCCACAGTGCCCGCGAGAACGGCGTGAGCTTCATCGCCGCCGGGCACCACGCCACCGAGCGCTATGGCGTGCAGGCGCTGGGGGATTACCTGGCGCGGCGCTTCGCGGTCGAGCACCTGTTCATCGATTGCCCGAATCCGATCTGATCCACCGCAAGCGGCGGATACGGCTTCCTGTAGGAGCGGCCTTGCGCCGCGAAAGGGCTGCGAAGCAGCCCCAGGATTTCAGCGTTTATGCATAAATCGCCGGGGCTGCTTTGCAGCCCTTTCGCGGCACAAGGCCGCTCCTACAGGGCCCAAACCCCCAGTCATATCGTTAGATTGTTTCGATCTAGGCAGCCTCCTAAATAGAATCAGGTGCTGTGATAAAGTGGCTCGCTCGAACACGGCCCGCAGGCCGTCCATAAGATCGTTTTTCGTGAGTAGCCATGGTCGACAATCTGACGCACTTGAAACAGCTGGAGGCGGAGAGCATCCACATCATCCGCGAGGTGGCCGCCGAGTTCGACAACCCGGTGATGCTGTACTCGATCGGCAAGGATTCCGCGGTCATGCTGCACCTGGCGCGCAAGGCGTTCTTCCCGGGCAAGCTGCCGTTCCCGGTGATGCACGTCGACACCCAGTGGAAGTTCCAGGAGATGTACCGCTTCCGCGACAAGATGGTCGAAGAGATGGGCCTGGAGCTGATCACCCACGTCAACCCCGAGGGCGTGGCGCAGGGCATCAACCCGTTCACCCATGGCAGCTCCAAGCACACCGACATCATGAAGACCCAGGGCCTGAAGCAGGCGCTGGACAAGCATGGCTTCGACGCCGCCTTCGGTGGCGCGCGCCGCGACGAAGAGAAGTCGCGGGCCAAGGAGCGCGTCTACTCGTTCCGTGACAGCAAGCACCGTTGGGACCCGAAGAACCAGCGCCCGGAGCTGTGGAACATCTACAACGGCAAGGTCAACAAGGGCGAGTCGATCCGCGTGTTCCCGCTGTCGAACTGGACCGAGCTGGACATCTGGCAGTACATCTACCTCGAAGGCATCCCGATCGTGCCGCTGTACTTCGCCGCCGAGCGCGAAGTGATCGAGAAGAACGGCACCCTGATCATGATCGACGACGAGCGCATCCTCGAGCACCTGAACGACGAGGAGAAGGCGCGCATCGTCAAGAAGAAAGTGCGTTTCCGTACCCTGGGCTGCTACCCGCTGACGGGCGCGGTCGAGTCTGAAGCCGAGACCCTGACGGACATCATCCAGGAAATGCTCCTGACCCGAACGTCCGAGCGCCAGGGCCGCGTCATCGACCACGATGGCGCCGGTTCCATGGAAGACAAAAAACGCCAAGGCTACTTCTAATTTCAGGGTTTCCTCATGTCGCACCAATCCGATTTGATCAGCGAGGACATCCTCGCCTACCTGGCCCAGCACGAGCGTAAAGAGCTGCTGCGCTTCCTGACCTGCGGCAACGTGGACGACGGCAAGAGCACCCTGATCGGGCGCCTGCTGCACGACTCGAAGATGATCTACGAGGACCACCTCGAGGCCATCACCCGCGACTCGAAAAAGTCCGGCACCACCGGCGAGGACGTCGACCTGGCGCTGCTGGTGGACGGCCTGCAGGCCGAGCGCGAGCAGGGCATCACCATCGATGTCGCCTACCGCTACTTCTCCACCGCCAAGCGCAAGTTCATCATCGCCGACACCCCGGGCCACGAGCAGTACACCCGCAACATGGCCACCGGCGCGTCCACCTGCGACCTGGCGATCATCCTGGTCGACGCCCGCTACGGCGTGCAGACCCAGACCCGCCGGCACAGCTACATCGCCTCGTTGCTGGGCATCAAGCACATCGTCGTCGCGGTCAACAAGATGGACCTCAAGGGCTTCGACGAGCAGGTCTTCGAGTCGATCAAGGCCGACTACCTGAAGTTCGCCGAGGGCATCAACCTCAAGCCGAGCAGCCTGCACTTCGTGCCGATGTCGGCGCTCAAGGGCGACAACGTGGTCAACCGCAGCGAGCGTTCGCCGTGGTACACGGGGCCGGCGCTGATGGAGATCCTCGAGACCGTCGAGATCGCCGCCGACCGCAACGTCACCGACCTGCGTTTCCCGGTGCAGTACGTCAACCGTCCGAACCTGAACTTCCGTGGCTTTGCCGGCACCATCGCCGGCGGCGTGGTGCACAAGGGCGACGAGATCGTCGTGCTGCCGTCGGGCAAGAGCAGTCGGGTCAAGTCCATCGTCACCTACGAAGGCGAGCTGGAGAACGCCGGCCCCGGCCAGGCCGTGACCCTGACCATGGAAGACGAGATCGACATCTCCCGTGGCGACCTGCTGGTGCATGCCGACAACGTACCGTCGGTCACCGACCAGTTCGACGCCATGCTGGTGTGGATGGCCGAGGAGCCGATGCTCCCGGGCAAGAAATACGACATCAAGCGCGCCACCAGCTACGTGCCGGGCTCGATTGCCAGCATCACCCACAAGGTCGATGTGAACACCCTGGAGCAAGGCGCCGCCAGCGCGCTGCAGCTCAACGAGATCGGCCGGGTCAAGGTCGCGCTGGACAGCGCCATCGCCCTGGACGGCTACGAGAGCAACCGCACCACCGGCGCGTTCATCGTCATCGACCGCCTGACCAACGGCACCGTCGGCGCCGGCATGATCATCGCCCCGCCGGTACTGCCGCACGGCAGCACTGGCCAGCACGGCAAGCTGGCCCATGTGTCCACCGAGGAGCGCGCCCTGCGCTTCGGCCAGCAACCGGCCACCGTGCTGTTCAGCGGCCTGTCCGGCGCCGGCAAGAGCACCCTGGCCTACGCCGTGGAGCGCAAGCTGTTCGACATGGGCCGTGCGGTCTATGTGCTCGATGGCCAGAACCTGCGCCACGACCTGAACAAGGGCCTGCCGCAGGACCGCGCCGGCCGCACCGAGAACTGGCGCCGCGCCGCCCATGTGGCGCGCCAGTTCAACGAGGCCGGCCTGCTGACCCTGGCAGCGTTCGTTGCCCCGGATGCCGAAGGCCGCGAGCAGGCCAAGGCGCTGATCGGCAAGGAGCGTCTGGTCACCGTCTATGTGCAGGCGTCGCCGCTGGTGTGCCGTGAGCGTGATCCGCAAGGGCTGTACGCGGCCGGTGGCGACAACATTCCGGGCGAGAGCTTCCCGTTCGATGTGCCGTTGGATGCGGACCTGGTGATCGACACCCAGTCGGTCAGCGTCGATGAGGGTGTGAAGTTGGTGCTGGATGTGCTGCGTCAGCGCGGCGCGATCTGAGTAACCGCGTGATCTGAGAAACCCCGCTTCGGCGGGGTTTTTTGTTTGGATCGGGAGAGCTGGGGCTGCTGTGCAGCCCTTTCGCGGCACAAGGCCGCTCCTACAGAACTGCGCGGTCCCCTGTAGGAGCGGCCTTGTGCCGCGAATGGGGCGCAGCGCGCCCCCGGCTTGCTAGATATGTTTCTCCGAAACCGGAATCACCCGCCGCTCCTTCACCGCCTTGTACGAAAAGCTCGAATAGATCTCCTTCACCCCCGGCAACCGTTGCAGCACCTCCCGGGTGAACTCGCCGAACGACTCCAGGTCCCGCGCCAGGATCTCCAGCAAAAAGTCATAGCGCCCGGAGATGTTGTGGCAGGCGACGATCTCGGGAATCTCCATCAGCCGCTGCTCGAACGCCAGGGCCATCTCCTTGGTGTGCGAGTCCATCATGATGCTGACGAACGCGGTCACCCCGAAGCCCAGCGACTTGGGCGAAAGAATGGCCTGGTAGCCGGTGATGTAGCCGTTGTCCTCCAGCAGCTTGACCCGCCGCCAGCAGGGCGAGGTGGTCAGGGCGACCTGGTCGGCGAGTTCGGAGACGGTCAGGCGGGCGTTGTCCTGCAGGGCGGCGAGCAGGGCGCGGTCGGTACGGTCGAGAGCTGAAGGCATGTCTTGCCCTCCTGGTTCTGTTTTTGTTGTTTTTCTTTCAAAACTTGCGCAATTGCGTGGGCAAATTTGGAAAAAGCGCGACAGCTTGGTGGCATAAGCTTATAACAAACCACAAGAGGCTGTTGCCATGCGCGACTCCAACAAGAACACCGGTTTCTCCACGCGGGCCATCCACCATGGCTATGACCCGCTGTCCCACGGCGGCGCCCTGGTGCCGCCGGTTTACCAGACCGCCACTTATGCCTTCCCTACCGTCGAGTACGGCGCCGCCTGCTTCGCCGGCGAGGAACCGGGGCATTTCTATAGCCGTATTTCCAATCCGACCCTGGCCCTGCTCGAGCAGCGCATGGCGTCCCTGGAAGGGGGCGAGGCGGGGCTGGCGTTGGCCTCCGGCATGGGGGCCATCACCGCCACGCTATGGACCCTGCTACGCCCCGGTGACGAGCTGATCGTCGGCAGCACCCTGTACGGCTGCACCTTCGCCTACCTGCACCACGGCATCGGTGAATTCGGCGTGAAGATCCGCCATGTCGACCTCAACGACATCCCGGCACTGCAGGCCGCGATCACGCCGAAGACGCGGATGATCTATTTCGAAACCCCCGCCAACCCCAACATGCAGCTGGTGGATATCGCCGCGGTGGTCGATGCCGCCCGTGGCCATGATTTGAGCATCGTGGTCGACAACACCTACTGCACGCCCTACCTGCAACGCCCGCTGGAGTTGGGCGTGGACCTGGTGGTGCATTCGGCCACCAAGTACCTGTCCGGGCATGGCGATATCACCGCCGGTCTGGTGGTCGGGCGCAAGGCGCTGATTGACCGCATCCGCCTGGAAGGGCTCAAGGACATGACCGGCGCGGTGCTGTCGCCCCATGACGCGGCGCTGCTGATGCGCGGCATCAAGACCCTGGCCCTGCGCATGGACCGTCACTGCGCCAATGCCCAGCAGGTGGCCGAGTTCCTCGCCGAACAATCACAGGTCGAGCTGCTGCACTACCCGGGCCTGCCATCCTTCCCGCAGTACGCGCTGGCCCAGCGGCAGATGCGCCTGCCGGGCGGCATGATCGCCTTCGAACTCAAGGGCGGGATCGAGGCCGGTCGTCGCTTCATGAACGCCCTGCAGCTGTTCAGCCGCGCGGTGAGCCTGGGCGATGCCGAGTCGCTGGCCCAGCACCCGGCGAGCATGACCCACTCCAGCTATACCCAGCAGGAGCGTGCCGAGCATGGCATCTCCGAAGGGCTGGTGCGCCTGTCGGTGGGGCTGGAAGACATCGACGACCTGCTCGCCGACATTGCCCAGGCCTTGAAGGCCTGCGCCTGAACCGCCACGGACGAGGCCTGCGCGATGGTAGCGATGATGAACCCGAACGAGCCGTTGACGGCCCTGGAAGCCGCCCTGGACAGTGACCCCGGGGAAACCGCCGAGTGGTGCGAGGCCCTGTCCTCGACCCTGGCCCACTGCGGGCCGGCACGGGCGCGCTACCTGCTGCAGCGCCTGCAGGCCCATGCCCTGGAGCTGGGCCTGGAGCGTGAGGCCCAGGCCTTCTCGGCCTACCGCAACACCTTGCCGGTGGAGCAGCAGGGCAACTATCCGGGCGACCTGGAACTGGACGAGCGAATCACCGGCATCCTGCGTTGGAATGCCCTGGCCATGGTGGTGCGGGCCAACCATGCCTACGGCGAGCTGGGCGGGCATATCGCCAGCTATGCCTCGGCGGCGGAAATCTTCGAGGTCGGTTTCCAGCACTTTTTCCGGGGCGAGGGCGGCGGCGCGCAGCGCAGTGGCGACCTGGTGTTCTTCCAGCCGCACTCGGCGCCGGGCATCTATGCCCGCGCCTTCCTTGAAGGGCGCCTGAGCGAGGCACAACTGGCCAACTATCGCCAAGAAGTCGCGGGCAACGGCCTATGCTCCTATCCGCATCCCTGGCTGATGCCCGATTTCTGGCAGTTCCCCACCGGTTCCATGGGCATCGGCCCGCTCAATGCCATCTATCAGGCCCGCTTCATGCGCTACCTGCAGCACCGCAGTCTGCTCGATACTTCGGCGCGGCATGTGTGGGGCGTGTTCGGCGATGGCGAGATGGACGAGCCGGAGTCGATTGCCGGCCTGACCCTGGCCGCCCGCGAAGGCCTGGACAACCTGACCTTCATCGTCAACTGCAACCTTCAGCGCTTGGACGGCCCGGTGCGTGGCAACGGCCAGATCATCCAGGAGCTCGAGGCGCTGTTCAGCGGCGCCGGCTGGAACGTGATCAAGGTGCTGTGGGGCTCGGAGTGGGACGCGCTGTTCGCCCGGGATCATGAGCATGCGTTGCTGCGCCAGCTGGCGGCGACACCCGACGGACAGTTCCAGACCCTCGGCGCCAAGGACGGTAGCTACAACCTCGAGCACTTCTTCAAGCAGAACCCGGCGCTGCAGCGCCTGGTGGCGCACATGAGTGCTGACGAGATCAACGCCCTCAAGCGCGGTGGCCACGATTTTCGCAAACTGCATGCCGCCTATGCCGCGGCCAAGGCCTGCAAGGGCCGGCCGACGGTGATCCTGGCCAAGACCAAGAAAGGCTACGGCATGAGCAGTGCCGGTGAGTCGCGGATGACCGCGCACCAGGCCAAGAAGCTCGATGTACAGGCGCTGCTGGCCTTCCGCGACCGCTTCCACCTGCCGCTGTCGGACGAAGACGTGGAGCAGCTGCGCTTCTACCGTCCGGCCGCCGACAGCCCGGAGATGATCTACCTGCGCCAACGCCGCGAGGCCCTGGGCGGGCCGCTGCCGGTGCGGCGCAGCGACTGCGCCGGCCTGCCCGTGCCGGACCTGGACAGCTTCGCCGGCTTTGCCCTGCGCGCCGAGGGCAAGGAGATGTCCACCACCATGGCCGCCGTGCGCCTGCTCGGCAACTGGCTCAAGGTGCCGGGGCTGGGGCCGCGGGTGGTGCCGATCGTCGCCGACGAGGCGCGGACCTTCGGCATGGCCAGTCTGTTCCGCCAGATCGGCATCTACTCGCCCCAGGGGCAGCGCTACGAGCCGGAGGATGCCGGCTCGCTGCTGGTCTACAAGGAAGCGCGCGACGGCCAGCTGCTGGAGGAGGGCATCACCGAGGCCGGGGCGATCTCCTCGTGGATCGCGGCGGCGACTGCCTATGCCGTGCATGGCGAGGCGATGCTGCCGGTGTACATCTATTACTCGATGTTCGGCTTCCAGCGGGTCGGCGACCTGATCTGGGCTGCCGCCGACCAGCGCGCCAGGGGCTTGTTGCTGGGCGCCACCGCCGGGCGCACCACGCTGGGTGGCGAGGGGCTGCAGCACCAGGACGGCTCGAGCCTGGTCATGGCCTCCATGGTGCCCAACTGCCGCGCCTGGGACCCGTGCTTTGCCGGCGAGCTGGCGGTGATCCTCGACCATGCCGCACGGCGCATGCTGGTGGAGCAGCGGGACGAGTTTCACTACCTGGCGGTGATGAATGAAAACTACCCGCAGCCGTCGTTGCCCGAAGATGTCCACGACGATGTGTTGCGAGGCATGTACCGGTTTGCCCGGCATGCGTCGGCAGCACCTCGTGGCCAGGTGCGCTTGCTGGGCTCGGGCACCATCCTGCGCGAGGTGATCGCCGCCGGCGAGTTGTTGGCCAGCGACTGGCAGGTCGACAGCGAGGTGTTCAGCGTCACCAGCTTCAGCGAGCTGGCGCGTGGGGCCAGGGACGCGCAACGCCTGGCGATGGCCGGGGAGCAGGGGGATTGTCACGTGCGTCGTTGCCTGCCTGGTGATGCCCCGGTGATCGCGGCCAGCGACTATGTGCGTGCCTGGCCGCAACTGATCGCCGAGTATGTGCCGGCGCCCTATATCACCCTGGGCACCGACGGTTTCGGGCGCAGTGATACGCGTCAGCAACTGCGTCGGTTCTTCGAGGTGGATCGGCATGCCGTGGTATTGGCGGCGTTGTACGGGCTGGTGTGCCAGGGCGTGTTGCCGGCGGATGTGCTGGGGCAGGCGAGGGCGCGCTATGGGATTGGTGAGGAGGGGGCAGCCTGGTATCGGTGAGGTGATCTGGGCCGGCCCTGTCGCGGGGCAAGCCCGCTCCCACGGAGGTAGATCTCGCCCACAAAAAAGGCCTCTTTCGAGGCCTTCTTCTTGTCATCGACTCAGCGCTTGAGCCCGTAGCTCTCGTCGAGCATGCCCGGCGAGTTCGGGGCCTTGGGTGCGTAGTCGCGCGGCACCTCGGCGGTGTCCTTCGGCGGGGTCAGGCGATCACGCGGGCCTTGCGCGGCTTCCGAGTGCAGCGCGGCCAGCAGGCGCTGGCGGGTCAGCTCGTCCAGGGCCAGGCGGTTGGCGCCGTCGGCCAGGTGGTCCTGGACGTCCTGGTAGCTCTGGGTCAGTTTCTTGACCAGCGAAGCGGTGCTGTTGAAGTGGGTCACCACTTCATTCTGGTAATTGTCGAAGCGCTGCTGGATGTCATCCAGCTGGCGTTGGGTGTTGCTCGGTGCCGCGTTGGGCAGCAGGCGGGCCAGCGCGAAACCGACGACGACGCCGACAACCAGGGCCAGGGTCGGCAGCAACCAAACAAGGAGCGAGTGTTCCACGAGTCCTTCCTCTATAAACGGCTTTGCTTTACGTTAACGGCTCAGACCTGCGCTGTATACCGCGAGCGATCGCAAATCAGAACAGAATTCCTCAGCTAGACGAGTCGACCCTCCTCGAGGTCACGGAGTAGTGCCTTGCTTATCCGCGAAACACCCTTGTTCATCGATGGCCCGAGCGGCCAGCTGGAAGCCTTGTACCTGGACGTGGCCGACGCCCGTGGCGCGGTGCTGATCTGCCACCCCAACCCGGTCCAGGGCGGCACCATGCTCAACAAGGTGGTGTCGACCCTGCAACGCACTGCCCGCGACGCCGGCTACGCCACCCTGCGCTTCAACTATCGCGGTGTCGGCCAAAGCGCCGGCAGCCATGACATGGGCGCTGGTGAAGTGGCCGACGCCGAGGCCGCCGCCGCCTGGCTGCGCGCGCAGCACCCCGAGCTGCCGCTGGTGCTGATGGGTTTCTCCTTCGGTGGCTTCGTCGCCGCCAGCCTGGCCGGTCGCCTGGAGGCCGGGGGCGTGGCCCTGCAGCAGCTGTTCATGATTGCCCCGGCGGTGATGCGGCTGAACGAACAGTTCCCGTTGCCCGAGCGCGTCGCCCTCACGGTGGTGCAGCCGGACACCGACGAAGTGGTCGACCCGCAGCTGGTCTACGACTGGTCGAATGACCTGTCGCGCCCCCATGAGCTGCTGAAAGTGGCAGAATGCGGACACTTCTTCCATGGCAAGCTGACCGATCTGAAGGATCTGCTGCTGCCGCGCCTTTCGAACTGAGCCAAGCCTGAATAAGCGAACACCCATGACCACGCGCATCCTCACCGGTATCACCACCACCGGCACCCCGCACCTGGGCAACTACGCCGGCGCCATCCGCCCGGCCATCCTCGCCAGCCAGCAGCCCGGCGTCGACTCGTTCTACTTCCTGGCCGACTACCACGCCCTGATCAAGTGCGACGACCCGCAGCGCATCCAGCGCTCGCGCCTGGAAATCGCCGCCACCTGGCTGGCCGGTGGCCTGGATCCGGACAAGGTGACCTTCTACCGCCAGTCGGACATCCCCGAAATCCCCGAGCTGACCTGGCTGCTGACCTGCGTCGCCGCCAAGGGCCTGCTCAACCGCGCCCACGCCTACAAGGCCTCGGTGGACAAGAACGTCGAGGCCGGCGAAGACCCGGACGCCGGCGTGACCATGGGCCTGTTCAGCTATCCGGTGCTGATGGCCGCCGACATCCTGATGTTCAATGCCAACAAGGTGCCGGTCGGCCGCGACCAGATCCAGCACGTGGAAATGGCCCGCGACATCGGCCAGCGCTTCAACCACCTGTTCGGCCAGGGCAAGGACTTCTTCGCCCTGCCGGAGGCGGTGATCGAGGAAAGCGTGGCCACCCTGCCGGGCCTGGACGGGCGCAAGATGTCCAAGAGCTACGACAACACCATCCCGCTGTTCACCAGCGCCAAGGACATGAAGGACGCCATCTCGCGCATCGTCACCGACTCCAAGGCGCCGGGCGAGGCCAAGGATCCGGACAATTCGCACCTGTTCACCCTGTTCCAGGCCTTCTCCACGCCGGCGCAGTGCGCCGCGTTCCGCGAAGAGCTGGTGCAGGGCCTGGGCTGGGGCGAGGCCAAGCAGCGCCTGTTCCAGCTGCTCGACGGCCAGCTGGCCGAAAAGCGCGAGCACTACCACCAGCTGATCTCGCGCCCGTCGGACCTGGAGGACATTCTCCTCGCTGGCGCCGCCAAGGCCCGCAAGATCGCCACGCCGTTCCTCGAGCAGCTGCGCGAAGCGGTTGGCCTGCGCTCGTTCCGCACCACCGTGCAAGCCACCACTGAAGTGAAGAAAAAGGCCGCCAAGACCGCCCGCTTCGTCAGCTTCCGCGATGAAGACGGCAGCTTCCGCTTCCGCCTGCTGGCCGCCGATGGCGAGCAACTGCTGCTGTCGCGCAGCTTCGCCGATGGCAAGAGCGCCGGTGCGGTGAGCAAGCAATTGCAGCAAGGTGGCGAGGCCGATGTGCGGGTCGAGGGCCTGAGCTTCAGCCTGTGGCTGGAAGGCGAGCAGGTTGCCGACGGGCCGCAGTTCGAGGCCGCCGAGGCCCGTGACGCGGCCATCGCAAGCCTGCGCGAGGCCCTGGCGCCACAGCAGGACTGAGCGCCCACCCTGTAGGAGCGGCCTTGTGCCGCGAAAGGGCCGCAAAGCGGCCCCGGCAATTCTGCATGAAGCGGAGATCCCGGGGCCGCTGCGCGGCCCTTTCGCGGCACAAGGCCGCTCCTACAGGTGCAGGTAATGAGTCAAGTGGTCGCATGTATCATTGCCATCAGGCGGGCCGGTCGCTACAGTGACGGCCCGTTTTTTGTTGCCTCGCTAACGAAATCATGACGCCCCTAGAACGATATCAAGCAGATCTGAAACGTCCCGACTTCTTCCATGACGCGGCGCAGGAAACTGCGGTGCGTCACCTGCAGCGCCTGTACGACGACCTGGTGCGCGCGCAGAACAACAAGCCGGGTGTGTTCGGCAAGCTGTTCGGCAAGAAGGAGCAGACGCCGGTCAAGGGCCTGTACTTCTGGGGCGGGGTAGGGCGAGGCAAGACCTACCTGGTCGACACCTTCTATGAAGCGCTGCCGTTCAAGCAGAAGATGCGCACGCACTTCCACCGCTTCATGAAGCGCGTCCACGAGGAGATGAAGACCCTCAAGGGCGAGAAGAACCCGCTGACCATCATCGCCAAGCGCTTCAGCGAAGAGGCCAAGGTGATCTGCTTCGACGAATTCTTCGTCTCCGACATCACCGATGCGATGATCCTCGGCACCCTGATGGAAGAGCTGTTCAAGAACGGCGTGTCGCTGGTGGCCACCTCCAACATCGTCCCCGACGGCCTGTACAAGGACGGCCTGCAGCGCGCGCGCTTCCTGCCGGCCATCGCCATGATCAAGCAGTACACCGACGTGGTGAACGTCGACAGTGGCGTCGACTACCGCCTGCGTCACCTGGAGCAGGCCGAGCTGTACCACTTCCCGCTCAACGAGGCGGCCCACGAGAGCCTGCGGGCGAGCTTCAAGGCGCTGACCCCGGAATGCACCCAGGCCGTCGATAATGACGTGCTGATGATCGAGAACCGCCCGATCCACGCCCTGCGCACCTGCGACGACGTCGCCTGGTTCGACTTCCGCGCTCTGTGCGATGGGCCGCGCAGCCAGAACGACTACATCGAGCTGGGCAAGATCTTCCACGCCGTGCTGCTGAGCAACGTCGAGCAGATGGGCGTGACCACCGACGACATCGCCCGGCGCTTCATCAACATGGTCGACGAGTTCTACGACCGTAACGTGAAGCTGATCATCTCGGCGGAAGTGGAGCTGAAGGACCTGTATACCGGCGGACGCCTGAGCTTCGAGTTCCAGCGTACCCTGAGCCGGTTGCTGGAGATGCAGTCCCACGAGTTCCTGTCGCGGGCGCACAAGCCGTAAGAATCTGGGGCCGCTTTGCGGCCCTTTCGCGGCACAAGGCCGCTCCTACAGGAGTCACGCGATCCCTGTAGGAGCAGCGGCCTTGCCGAGGCGTCGGACCGGCCGGAATGGGCTGCAAAGCAGCCCCGGCGATTTTCAGGCTTCCTGCATGAACTGCTGCCGATACTGGTTCGGCGACAGCTCGGTGTGTTGGCGGAACAACCGGGCGAAGAAGCTCGCGTCGTCGTACCCCACCTCATAGCTGATGGTCTTGATGCTCTTGCGCGTGCTCGACAGCAGGCCCTTGGCCGTCTCGATCCGTAGCCGTTGCAAGTAGTGCAGCGGCTTGTCGCCGGTGGCGCTCTGGAAGCGGCGCATGAAGTTGCGGATGCTCATGCCGTGGTTGCGGGCCACGTCCTCGAAGCGGAACTTGTCGGCGAAGTGTTCCTCGAGCCAGTGCTGGATCTGCAGGATGATCAGGTCCTGGTGCAGCTTCTGGCCGCCGAAGCCCATGCGCCCCGGGGTGTAGCTGCGCTGCACCTCGTAGAGGATGTCGCGGGCCACGGCGCGGGCCACGTTGGCGCCGCAGAACCGCTCGATCAGGTAGATGTACAGGTCGCAGGCCGAGGTGGTGCCGCCGGCGCAGTACAGGTTGTCGGCGTCGGTCAGGTGCTTGTCCTGGTTCAGGCGGATCTTCGGGAAGCGCTCGGCGAAGCTGGCGAAGAAGCGCCAGTAGGTGGTTGCCTCCTTGCCATCGAGCAGCCCGGATTCGGCCAACCAGAACACGCCGCTGGCCTCGGCGCACAGCACCGCGCCGCGGGCATGCTGCTCGCGCAGCCAGGGCAGGACCTGGGGGTAGCGTTGCAGCAGGTTGTCGAAGTCGTCCCAGAAGGCCGGCAGGATGATCACGTCGGCGTCGTTCAGGCCGCTGTCGACCGGCAGCTGCACGTTGCTGAAGCTGTCCACGGGCAACCCGTCCGGGCTCACCAGGCCGATCTCGAACATCGGCTGCAGCCCCAGGCCCAACTGCTTGCTGTAGCGCAGGCTGGCCAGGTGGAAGAAGTCCTTGGCCTGCATCAGTGTCGAAGCGAACACTTTATCCACGGCCAGGATGCTGACGCGCCGCAAGGACGCGGAGGGTTGGGTAAACATCATTGTCATTGTTCTTATAGGGTAGAGTGGTCAATCACCGGCTGGATCGTCTTATTTTTTGGCGAGTGTGTCTACCCCGCCAAAGTACGATCGCCATCGCGCGGCAAGCCCGCTCCCACGTTAATCGCAAAGACTCGTGGGAGCGGGCTTGCCCCGCGATGGGTCGTCAGCTCAAGGCGCCGGATTAGGCTGCTCCTGGTGAATCGCCTCGATCGCCGCCAGCAGCTCATCGCCCAGGTTCAGCGCCTGGCTGTCGATATTGCTGCGCAACTGTTCGAGGCTGGTGGCGCCGATGATGTTGCTGGTCACGAACGGCTGGCGGGTCACGAAGGCCAGCGCCATCTGCGCCGGGTCCAGCCCGTGCTCGCGGGCCAGCTGCACGTAGCGGCCGCAGGCGGCCACGGTCTGCGGGTTGGAGTAGCGGGCGAAGCGGCTGTACAGGGTCAGGCGGGCGTTCGCCGGGCGGGCGCCGTTCTCGTACTTGCCAGAGAGCATGCCGAAGGCCAGCGGCGAATAGGCCAGCAGGCCGCACTGCTCGCGGATCGCCACCTCCGCCAGGCCCACCTCGAAACTGCGGTTGAGCAGGTTGTAGGGGTTCTGGATCGACACCGCGCGCGGCCAGCCACGGGTTTCGGCCAGGTGCAGGAACTTCATCGTGCCCCATGGGGTTTCGTTGGACAGGCCGACATGGCGGATCTTGCCGGCGCGCACCTGTTCATCGAGCACCTCCAGGGTTTCTTCCAGCGGGGTGAAGATGTCCTGGGGCAGGTGCTGGTAGCCCAGCTTGCCGAAGAAGTTGGTGCTGCGCTCGGGCCAGTGCAGCTGGTACAGGTCGATGTGGTCGGTCTGCAAGCGCTTGAGGCTTTCGTCCAGCGCCGCGACGATGTGCTGGCGATTGTGTTTGAGCTGGCCGTCGCGGATGTGGCTGATACCGTTGCCGGGGCCGGCGACCTTGCTGGCGAGGATCCAGTCGTCGCGGTCGCCGTTGGCGGCGAACCAGTTGCCGATGATGCGCTCGGTGGCGGCGTAGGTTTCCGGGCGCGGTGGCACCGGGTACATCTCGGCGGTGTCGATGAAGTTGATGCCGCGGGCCTTGGCCAGGGCGATCTGGGCGAAGGCCTGGTCCTGGGTGTTCTGCTCGCCCCAGGTCATGGTGCCCAGGCACAGGGCGCTGACGTTGAGGTCGGTACGGCCGAGCTTGCGGTATTCCATCGGGAAGACGCTCCATGGCAAAGAGGCCCATAAAAGCAGGTTGAAATTTTTCCTGCAATCTGGATAATTCGGCCCCTCTCCGTGTGGCGGAAGTGATGCACCACCATGCAGGGGAACCCTTGTCGAACATTGGCGTGCCCGACCCGAGCCCCCAAAAGCGTCAGCGTTCGGCTGCGCGCTTGCCCTTGGCAAGCTGTGCACTATCCAGTAAGATTCGCCGTCTATTTTTCGCTGGGCGGCCTCTGAGGCTTTAGAGAATGAAAACTTTTACTGCTAAACCGGAAACAGTAAAGCGCGAGTGGTTCGTAGTCGACGCCGCTGGTCAGACCCTGGGTCGTCTGGCTACCGAAATCGCTAGCCGCCTGCGTGGCAAGCACAAGCCAGAATACACCCCTCACGTTGACACCGGCGACTACATCGTCGTCATCAACGCCGAGCAAATCCGTGTGACTGGTGCCAAGTCTTCCGACAAGATGTACTACTCCCACTCCGGCTTCCCGGGCGGTATCAAGGAAATCAACTTCGAGAAGTTGATCGCCAAGGCCCCTGAGCGTGTTATCGAAACCGCGGTCAAAGGCATGCTGCCGAAGAACCCGCTGGGTCGCGACATGTACCGCAAGCTGAAAGTGTACGCGGGTGCTGCTCACCCACACACTGCTCAGCAGCCTCAAGAACTGAAGATCTAACGGGATAGTTCATTATGTCGGCGACTCAAAACTACGGCACTGGCCGTCGCAAGACCGCAACCGCTCGCGTATTCCTGCGTCCGGGTACTGGTAACATTTCCATCAACAACCGTTCTCTGGACGTGTTCTTCGGTCGCGAAACCGCTCGCATGGTTGTTCGTCAGCCGCTCGAGCTGACCGAAACCGTCGAGAAGTTCGACATCTACGTCACCGTTTCCGGTGGTGGTGTCAGCGGTCAAGCCGGTGCGATCCGTCACGGTATCACCCGCGCTCTGATGGAATACGACGAAACCCTGCGTGGCGCTCTGCGTCGTGCTGGCTACGTCACCCGCGACGCTCGTGAAGTCGAGCGTAAGAAAGTGGGTCTGCGTAAAGCGCGTAAGCGTCCTCAGTACTCCAAGCGTTAATACCGCTTCGGCAGTCGAAAAAAGCCCGGTTCCTTTTTGGAACCGGGCTTTTTTTATGTCTTGAACTAACCTCTCTGTCAGTCCGTGGCCGTTTGTCGCATAGACACAGATCAAGCAAAGCGAGGGTTGTAGCCCGACGAGCGGGTAATCACCTTGTCAGCGTGTGGATTTGTTCCTTACCATTGCGGCCAATTTTTAGTGCCACAGACATACCTAAGTAGATGCCTGTTAGAGCAGGCCAAGCAAGCTGATGGGAGAGGACTGAATGAGCAATGACGGCGTCAACGCAGGCCGGCGCCGCTTCCTCGTAGCCGCGACATCCGTGGTCGGGGCAGCGGGGGCAGTGGGGGCTGCGGTACCGTTCGTGGGGTCATGGTTTCCCAGTGCCAAGGCGAAAGCCGCAGGGGCACCGGTGAAGGTCAATATCGCCAAGGTCGAGCCGGGCCAGCAGATGGTGGCCGAGTGGCGCGGTCAACCTGTATTCATCGTGCGGCGAACGGAAGAGATCCTCGGCAATCTGAAAAAGATCACCGGCGAGCTGTCCGACCCCGAATCCAAGGCGTCGGTGCAGCCGACCTACGTCGATCCGCAAGTTCGCTCGATCAAACCCGAGATCCTCATCCTGGTCGGCCTGTGCACGCACCTGGGCTGCTCGCCGACGTTCCGCCCTGAAGTCGCTCCCGCCGACCTAGGCCCGAAATGGGTCGGTGGCTATTTCTGCCCGTGCCACGGCTCGCACTACGACCTCGCCGGGCGCGTCTACAAGTCCCAGCCGGCGCCTCTCAACCTGCCAGTGCCACCGCACTCGTACGAGTCGGACGAAATCATCGTCATCGGCGTCGATCAGGAGAACGCATGATGAGCAAGTTCATGGAGTGGATCGATGCGCGCTTCCCCGCGACGAAGATGTGGGAAGACCATCTGAGCAAGTATTACGCGCCCAAGAACTTCAACTTCCTGTACTTCTTCGGCTCCCTGGCACTGCTGGTGCTGGTCAACCAGATCGTCACCGGCGTGTGGCTGACCATGAGTTTCACCCCCTCGGCGGAAGAGGCCTTCGCCTCGGTCGAGTACATCATGCGCGACGTCGAGTACGGCTGGATCCTGCGCTACCTGCACTCCACCGGCGCCTCGGCGTTCTTCATCGTGGTCTACCTGCACATGTTCCGCGGGTTGCTCTACGGCTCCTACCAGAAGCCACGCGAACTGGTCTGGCTGTTCGGCATGCTGATCTACCTGGCGCTGATGGCCGAGGCGTTCATGGGCTACCTGCTGCCATGGGGTCAGATGTCCTATTGGGGCGCCCAGGTGATCATCTCGCTGTTCGGCGCGATCCCGGTCATCGGTGATGACCTGACCCAGTGGATCCGCGGTGACTACCTGATCTCGGGCATCACCCTGAACCGCTTCTTCGCCCTGCACGTGGTGGCCCTGCCGATCGTGATCCTCGGCCTGGTGGTGCTGCACATCCTGGCGCTGCACGAAGTGGGGTCGAACAACCCCGATGGCGTGGACATCAAGAAGAAAAAGGACGAGAACGGCATTCCGCTGGATGGTATCCCGTTCCACCCGTACTACACCGTCAAGGATATCGTCGGCGTGGTGGTGTTCCTCTTCGTGTTCTGTGCGGTGGTGTTCTTCTTCCCGGAAATGGGTGGCTACTTCCTGGAAAAACCGAACTTCGAACAGGCTAACGCCTTCAAGACCCCTGAGCACATCGCACCGGTGTGGTACTTCACGCCGTTCTACGCGATCCTGCGTGCGGTGCCCGACAAGCTGTTCGGGGTCATCGCCATGGGGGCGGCGATCGCCGTGCTGTTCGTGTTGCCCTGGCTTGACCGCAGCCCCGTGCGCTCCATGCGCTACAAGGGCTGGCTGAGCAAGATCTGGTTGCTGGTGTTCTGCGTGTCCTTCGTCATCCTTGGCGTGCTGGGCGTACTGGCGCCAACCCCGGGGCGTACCTTGCTGTCGCAGGTGTGCACGGTGTTGTACTTCGCCTACTTCCTGCTGATGCCGTTCTACACAAGGCTCGAGAAGACCAAACCGGTTCCGGAAAGGGTGACTGGCTGATGAAAAAGTTGATTGCAGTATGCTTGCTGGCACTGATGCCTAGCCTTTCGTTTGCCGCCGAACATGGCCTGGAGCTGGACAAGGTCGATATCGACCTGACCGACAAGGCCGCGATGCAGGACGGCGCGCGCACCTTCGCCAACTATTGCATGGGTTGCCACAGCGCCAAGTTCCAGCGTTACGAGCGCGTCGCCGACGACCTGGGGATCCCGCATGAGCTGATGCTCGAGAACCTGGTGTTCACCGGCGCCAAGATCGGCGACCACATGAAGATCGGCATGCAGCCCAACGATGCCAAGACCTGGTTCGGCGCCGCGCCGCCCGACCTGACCCTGGTCGCCCGGGTGCGTGGCAGCGACTGGCTGTACACCTACCTGCGCAGCTTCTACGAGGACAAGACGCGGCCGTATGGGGTGAACAACAAGGTCTTCCCCAACGTCGGCATGCCCAACGTGCTGGTGGGCCTGCAGGGCAACCAGGTGATCGGTTGCAAGCAGGTGCAGACCGAGGTCGACGGCAAGAAGCAGTTCGACCCGCTGACCGGCAGCCCGCTGACCCATGAGGCATGCGACCAGCTGACCGTGGAGGAGAAATCCGGTACCCTGACGGCCGAGCAGTTCGACGAGAAGGTCAAGAACCTGGTGACCTTCCTGGCCTATTCGGCCAACCCGGTCAAACTGGAAAGCCAGCGCATCGGTACCTACGTGTTGCTGTACCTGGCTTTCTTCTTCGTGTTCGCCTACTTGCTCAAGCGCGAATACTGGAAGGACGTGCACTGATCACGCAGTAGTTTCTGGTAGTTGAACGCGCCCGGGGGGCTCCAGCGATAGTGCTGGGGCGCCCCGGGCGCGTTTTCATTTACAGTTTTACAAGCATCCCGTGCGAGGAGGCGCTACATGGGCGCAACCAACAGGTTAGCCTGCTATTCCGACCCCGCTGATCATTACTCTCATCGGGTCCGCCTGGTGCTCGCGGAGAAAGGCGTCACGGTGCAGATCATCGATGTCGACGCCAATCGCCTGCCGCCCAAGCTGGTTGAAGTGAACCCTTACGGCAGCTTGCCGACCCTGGTCGATCGCGACCTGGCGTTGTACGAATCGACCGTGGTGATGGAGTACCTCGAGGAGCGTTACCCGCATCCGCCGCTGATGCCGGTCTACCCGGTGGCCCGGGGCAACAGCCGCCTGCTGATGCACCGCATCCAGCGTGACTGGTGCGCCCTGGCCGACACCGTGCTCGATGCGCGCAGCAGCGAGGCGACACGTGCTCAGGCGCGCAAGGAGCTGCGTGAAAGCCTGACCGGCGTGGCCCCGCTGTTCGGCGAGATGGCCTGCTTCATGAGCGAGGAGCAAAGCCTGGTCGATTGCTGTCTACTGCCCATTCTCTGGCGCTTGCCGGTGATGGGTATCGAATTGCCGCGGCAGGCCAAGCCGCTGCTGGATTACATGGAGCGACAGTTCGCCCGCGAGCCTTTCCAGGCGAGCCTGTCCGCTGCCGAACGTGAAATGCGCAAGGTTTAAGAGGAACCGTTGATGAACTCCAGTCGCCCCTATCTGGTTCGTGCGCTGTACGAGTGGATCGTCGACAACGATTGCACGCCGCATATGCTGGTCAATGCCGAGTATCCGGCAGTCCAGGTGCCCCAAGGTTTCGCCAGCGATGGCCAGATCGTCCTGAACATCTCCCCCAGTGCCGTGCGCAGCCTGCACATGGACAACGAGGCGGTGAGCTTCGAAGGCCGCTTCGGCGGCGTCGCCCACTCGCTCTATGTGCCGGTCGGCGCCATCCTCGGGATCTATGCCCGGGAGAACGGCCAGGGCATGGTCTTTGAGCTGGAGCCGCCGCTCGAGGACGAGGATGACCTTGAAGACGATGCCGTGGAGCCGGATGACCAGGGGCCGCCCGAGCCGCCGCGCCCGAGTGGCCGTCCAAGCCTGAAGGTGGTCAAGTAGCCACGCCGCATGAAGATCCCGGCCTCTGCGCTAGCCTCATGGAGCGCATGCCTGTGTTTTGTGACAGCTGTTGGCTATTTATCAACGCCGATTGACATATCGTAATCAATTTCAGAAGCTCACGACTTGCAGCCGAAGGCTGCCTCCAGGCCTGAGGCCGAAGTAACCTGGCCAGGGGCGGGAAACCGCCTCTGGCTCGATGGGGCCTTGCGGCCAGGTAATGCAGCGACACACCGGTCGACCCAGGACGGGCGACCCGACAACAAAAACAAGAGAAGTCATCGACATGGATGTGAGATGTGATCAGCTCAAGGCGCTGACGGGTACCTTGTGCCTGGCGTTCGCCACCGGACTGCCGCTGTCTGCTGCGGCGGCCTACCAGGAAACCGGTCGCCCGGGCGACCCCGCCAGCTGGCGGTCGGCCGAGTACCAGCAGGACTGGGGCCTGGAGCGCATGCAGGCGAGCCAGGCCTATGCCGCCGGCATCACCGGCGCCGGGGTCCGCATCGGCGCCCTGGACTCGGGGTTCGATGCCGCCCATCCCGAAGCCAGTCCCGGACGTTTTCACTCGGTTACCGCCACCGGCCAGTATCTGGACGGCACTCCGTTCAGCGTGTCCGGGGTGCTCAATGGCGCCAACGACAGCCATGGCACCCATGTCACTGGCACCATGGGCGCGGCCCGTGATGGCGCTGGCATGCATGGCGTGGCCTTCAATGCCCAGGTCTACGTGGGCAACACCAACCACGACGACAAGTTTTTGTTCGGTCCCGGCCCTGACCCCAAGTATTTCAAGGCGGTCTACGATGCCCTGGTGGACACCGGTGTGCGGGCCATCAACAACAGCTGGGGCAGCCAGCCCAAGGATGTCAGCTACCAGACCCTGGACGGCTTGCGCGCGGCCTACGCCCAGCATTTCCAGCAGGACACCTGGCTCGACGCCGCCGGCGACGTGGCGCGCCGCGGCGTGATCAACGTATTCAGCGCCGGCAACAGCGGCTATGCCAATGCCAGCGTGCGCTCGGCGCTGCCGTACTTCCAGCCGGAGCTGGAAGGCCACTGGCTGGCGGTGTCGGGCCTGGACAAGAACAACCAGCAGAAATACAACCAGTGCGGTATCGCCAAGTACTGGTGCCTGGCGACCCCGGGCGCGGCGATCAGCAGTACCGTGCCCGGTGGCGGCTACGCCACCTACAACGGCACCTCGATGGCCGCGCCCCATGCCACTGGGGCCTTGGCCCTGGTCATGGAGCGCTATCCCTACCTGAACAACCAGCAGGCCCTGCAAGTGCTGCTGACCACCTCGCGCCAGCTCGATGGTTCGCCGACCCAGGGACCCAGCGAGCGGGTGGGTTGGGGCGTCCCGGACCTGGGCCGGGCGTTGCACGGACCCGGGCAGTTGCTGGGTGAATTCGACGTCAACCTGGGGCGCGGGCAGGGTGATACCTGGAGCAACGGCATCTCCGACCAGGCCTTGGTGCAGCGTCAAAGCGAGGACGCTGCGGAACGCCAGGCCTGGCAGCAGACCCTCAAGGATCGCGGCTGGGAGCATGGCCTGGCAGCGGGGGCCAGCCAGCAGGATCGCAGCGACTATGCCTTGGGCATGGCCCGCGACGCGGCTGCCGCGCAGCGGGTCTACCAGGGCAGCCTGGTCAAGTCCGGGGCTGGCTGGCTCGAGCTCACGGGGGACAGCAGCTACCGCGGCCCGACCCGCGTCGATGGCGGTCTGCTGGCGGTCAACGGCAGCCTGCAATCGGCGGTGACGGTCAACGCCGGCGGTACCCTGGGCGGCAACGGGCGAATCGGCGCCCTGACCGCCAGTGCCGGGGGCGTGGTGGCCCCGGGTAATTCCATCGGCACCTTGAATGTCGCTGGCAACCTGGACTTGCAGCCGGGCTCGACCTACCGGGTGGAACTGTCGCCCACGGCCAGCGACCGGCTCGTCGTTGCTGGCCAGGCCAGTGTCGGCGGCGCCAATCTCAGCCTGGAGCCCCAGGCGCGGCCCAACCTGTTGGCCGGCGGCCCGGTATCCAGTCTGGTGGGGCGCCAGTTCGACATCCTGCAGGCCGCGGGTGGCGTCAACGGACGCTTCGCCCAGGTCGAGCCCGACTACCTGTTCCTGGGGACCTTCCTCGATTATTCAGCCAACGGCGTGCAACTGGACGTGACGCGCAGCGCCACGACGTTCGCCAGCGTCGGCGCCACGCCCAACCAGCGCGCCAGCGGCGGTGCTGTGGAGCGGCTGGGGCCGGGCAATCCCGTGTATGAAAGCCTGCTGCTCTCGACCTCGGTGGACCAGGCCCGGGACGGCCTGCGACAGCTGGCCGGGGAGATCTACCCGGCGCTGGACTCGATGCTGCTCAGCCAGGGCTCGGTCTTGCGCGATGCCCTGGGTGAGCGCGTGCAAGACCGAGCCCTGAACGCTGGCGCGTCTGGAGCGAGTGCCAGCGAGTCGGACTCGACCCAGCTCTGGCTCAAGGGCCTGGGCAGTTGGGGACGCATCGAGGGCGTGCAGGGCAGCGAGTCCTATACCAGTTCCCTGGGCGGCGTGCTGCTCGGCGTGGACCATGACCTTGACGAGCAGACCCGGGCCGGCCTGGCCGCAGGCTACAGCGACAGCTCCCTGGGCATGGGTGGCAGCCATTCCCGGGCCACGGTCGACAGCTACCACCTGGGCGCCTATGCCCGCCACGACCTGGACCAGCTGCGCCTGAGCCTGGGCGCCAGCCACAGCTGGCACCGTGCCGAAGTCCGGCGCGACCTGGCCTATGGCGAGGTGTCCGGCCGCCAGCGCGCACGGATCGATGCCCGCAGCCAGCAGCTGTTCGCCGAGGCGGCCTATCGCCTGGCGTTACCGGCGGTGCAGCTGGAGCCTTTCGCCAACCTGACCTACCAGCACCTGGACCGCGACGGCTTCCACGAGAAAGGCGATGCCGCGGCGCTGCATGCCGGTGACGAACAGCGTGATGCCTGGCTCAGCACCTTGGGCCTGCGTGGGCGCCAGCAATGGCAACTGGGCCCGCAACAAGACCTGCAGCTGGCGGCAAGCCTGGGCTGGCAGCATCGCCTGAGCGGCACCCAGGATCGCGAGCACCTGGCTTTCGCCGGCAGCGACCTGCCGTTTCGGGTGGAGACAGCGCCGGCCTTGCGCGATGCCGCGCTGGTGGGACTGCAGGCACGGGTAGGGCTGACCCGCGACCTGGACCTGAGCCTGGACTACCAGGGGCGCCTGGCCAGTCGCGAGCAACAGCATGGCGCGGGACTCAACCTGCAATGGCGGTTCTGAAACGCCCTGGCGCGGGTTGGGCCAGGCGTTGCAACACGGAGTGTGACCAACGCGGTACTAAACCAAAACAAAACTAAGGAAGGTTGTAGTGAAGCACGTCAGAAAGGATGACAGCGCACTCGCGCAGGGCTGGGCCCTGGCCCCACTGGGGCGGGCATTGGTGGGTTGGGTGGCGTTGATGGGCACGGCCCAGGCCGCGCCCTACGTGGAGAGTGGGCGCCTCGGCGATGCCAGCAGCTGGCGCAGCAGCGAGTTCAAGGCCGACTGGGGGCTGGGGGCGATCCACGCCGACAGCGCCTATGCCGCCGGCTACAGCGGCAAGGGGGTGAAGCTGGGGATCTTCGACCAGCCGGTATATGCCCCGCACCCCGAGTTCGCCGGCAAGGACAAGATCGTGACCCTGGTCACCAGTGGCATCCGCCAGTACACCGACCCCTACATCCCGGTAAAGGCCGGCGATGCGTTCCGCTATGACGGCAGCCCGTCGGTGGGCTCGGATGGCAAGCTCGGCTCCCATGGCACCCACGTCGGTGGGATCGCCGCCGGCAACCGTGACGGCGAGTCGATGCATGGCGTGGCCTACGCTGCGCAGATCATCAGCGCCGACAACGGCGACCCCGGTCCCGAGGACGGCATCGTCCTGGGCAACGATGGCGCGGTGTACAAGGCCGGCTGGGACAGCCTGGTGGCCAGCGGCGCGCGGATCATCAACAACAGCTGGGGCATCGGCATCACCGACCGCTTCGCCAAGGGCGGGCGCAATCCGGACTTCCCGCATTTCACCGTGGACGATGCCCGGGCACAGTTCGCACAGATCCAGCCGCTGCTGGGTACCTTGCCCGGCGGCGCCTATGACGGGGCCATCGCCGCCGCCCGCAGCGGAGTCCTGACGATCTTCGCCGCCGGCAACGACTACAACCTGAACAACCCCGACGCGATTGCCGGCCTGGGTTATTTCGTCCCGGACATCGCCCCGAACTGGATGACCGTGGCGGCGTTGCAGCAGAACCCCGACACCAGCAGCGCCAACCCGTACCTGGCCAGCACGTTCTCTTCCCGTTGCGGCTATACCGCAAGCTTCTGCGTATCGGCCCCTGGCACCCGGATCTACAGCGCGGTGATCGGCGGCACCAGCCTGGAAGACTTGACCCAGGGCTACGCCAACAAGAACGGTACGTCCATGGCCGCGCCCCATGCTGCCGGCGCGGCGGCGGTGCTGATGGAACGCTTCCCCTACATGAGCGGCGCTCAGATCGCCAGCGTGCTGCGCACTACCGCCACCGACATGGGCGCGCCCGGCATCGATGCCTTGTACGGTTGGGGCATGATCGACCTGGAAAAGGGGATCCGCGGTCCGGGCATGTTGGTCACCGAACAGGATATCCCCGAGGAGTTCCGCATCGCCGGTGGCTACGGCCCGAGCCAGTTCGTGGTCGATCTGCCGGGTATTGGCGCCGTGGTCGATGCCGGCAGGCCGACCCAGCGACTCTGCAACGACCTTAGCTGTGTGCTGGACCTGTGGAGCAACGATATCTCCGGCCATGGCGGCCTGACCAAGCAGGGTATCGGTACCCTGGTGCTCAGCGGCAACAACACCTATGCCGGGCCGACCCTGGTCAACCAGGGGCGGCTGGCGGTCAATGGCTCGCTGCAATCGACGGTGACGGTCAATGACGGCGGCGTGCTGGGCGGCAATGGCCGGATCGGCGCGCTGGTGGTCAACCGTGGTGGCGTGGTGGCGCCAGGCAACTCCATCGGCACCCTGCGCGTGGGCTCCGACGTGACCTTCCAGCCAGGTTCGACCTATGCCGTGGAGGTGGATGCCACGGGCAGCGACCGCCTGGTCAGTGATGGCACGGTTTCGGTAAACGGTGCGAACCTGGCCCTGGATCTGCAGAATCCCGGGGTTTCGCTGCAGTCCCAGCAGGCAAACAGCCTGGTGGGGCGTCAGTTCGACATCCTGCAGGCCGCAGGCGGTGTGCAGGGCGGTTTTGCCGCTGTGCAGTCCAACCTGCTGTTCCTCGGTGGTGGCCTGGCCTACACCGGCACCGGGGTGCAGCTGGCGGTGCAGCGTAGCGCCAGCTTCGCCAGTGTCGGCTTGACCGCCAACCAGCGTTCGGTGGCCGCGGCCGCCGATCGGCTCGGCGCGGGCAATCCGGTCTACGAGAGCCTGCTGTTGTCGGCTGATGCCGGTAGCGCCCGGCAGGCGTTCGATCAGCTGTCCGGTGAAATCCACCCGGCGGTGGGCAACCTGCTGCTCAACGACAGTCGCCAGCTGCGCGACGCCGTGGGCGAGCGTACCCGCCAGCAGGGCGTCGCCGCCGCTCCGGCCTTGGACGGTCAGGGCAACGGCCTGTGGGTCAAGGCCCTGGGGGCCTGGGGCAAGGCCGACGGTGACTCCGGGCATGCGCGCTACAGCAGTTCGATCGGCGGCATGCTGCTGGGTGTCGATGGGCAGATGAGCGAGGACACCCGCCTAGGCGTCTTCACCGGCTACAGCGACAGCTCGCTGAGCATGGGCGATGGTCGTCATTCCTCGGCCAGCGTCGACAGCTACCACCTGGGTGCCTATGCCGGCAAGGAACTGGAGCAGGTGCGCCTGAGCCTGGGCGGCAGCCACAGCTGGCACCGCATCGAGACCAAGCGCGAGCTGCAGTACAACGAGGTCAGCGATCGCCAGAAGAGCAAGCGTGATGCGCAGAGCACCCAGGTGTTCGGCGAGGCCGCCTGGAAGGTGGCGGTGCCGGGCATGGCCCTGGAGCCGTTCGCCAACCTGGCCTATGTGCATATCGCCAGTGACAGCTTCAAGGAACATGGCGGCGCCGCCGCGCTCAAGGGTGGGCGGGATAACCGTGATGCCTGGCTCTCGACCCTGGGCATGCGCGCAGGCAAGCAGCTGCAATTGTCCGGCGGCCAGGCGGTGGAGCTTTCCGCTACCCTGGGCTGGCAGCACAACCTGAGTTCCACCGGGTCCGACCAGCACCTGGCCTTTGCCGGCCAGGGCGATACCTACAAGGTCCAGGCGCTGTCCCTGGATCGTGATGCGGCGGTGGTCGGCGCACGGGCGGGGATCAGCCTGGGGCGTCAGGCCCGGGTCAACCTCGACTACAACGGACTGCTGGGTAGCCGCGACAAGAGCCACGGGGTCGGCCTAACCCTGGACTGGGCGTTCTGAGGCCCTGAAAAGCAAAACGCCCGATGCTGTGCATCGGGCGTTTTGCTTGAACAGCCATTCGCAATTACAGGTCCTTGATGCTCTGCACCTGGTCCTTGTTGATGCGGGTCGGCTTGCCGTCCAGTTGCTTGAACTCGTAGAAGCCGGAGTTGCGGTCGAAGTGCGGCGTGTCGGTAGTCTGCAGTTCGCGACCATCGTTGAGGGTGATCACGCTCGGGGTGGAGCAGCCGGCCAGGGTGGCGAAGGCGCCGATCAGCAGGGCGGGCAGCAGCAGCTTTTTCATGGGGTACTTCCTGGATCAGAGGGAAAAGGCGAGCGTCATGACGCCCGCCGAAGGGTTGTCAGTCGATGTATTCGAACAATTTGACGATCTTCTGCACGCCCGACACACCCTGCACCACGTTGGTGGCGGCGTTGGCCTCCTGCTGCCGGACCAGGCCGAGCAGGTAGACAATACCGTTCTCGGTGATCACCTTGATGCGCGAGCTGGGGACGCTTTCGTCGGTCAGCATCTGGGTCTTGATCTTGGTGGTCAGCCAGGCGTCGTTGTTGCGCGCCAGGATCGACGACGGTTGTATCACCTGCAGCTCGTTATGCACCTTCTTGACCCGCTGCACCTGGCCGGCGGTCTGCTCGGCAAGGGATTTGAGGTCGGCGCGCGGGGTCTGGCCGGCGAGCAGCACCACGCCGTTGTAGCTGCTGACGACGATGTGCGAGCTCTTGTCCAGCTCAGGGTTGGCCTTGGCGATGTTGACCGAGACCTTGGTCTCGATCAGCGAATCGTCGATCTTGCTGCCGATGGTGCGGGTGCCGCGGTCGTCCTCGATGGGCGAATTGCGGGTCGAGGTCAGCACGGAACTGCACCCGGAGACGCCCAGGCACAGGGTTAGGGCCATCAGGCCGAGACGCTTGGAGATCATTCTTCACTCCCGAACAGTTGGCTGTCGATCAGGTCGCACAGACAGTGGATCGCCAGCAGGTGGACTTCCTGGATGCGTGCGGTCACGGTCGAGGGTACGCGGATTTCCACGTCCTCGGGCAGCAGCAGCGAGGCCATGCCGCCGCCGTCGCGCCCGGTCAGGGCAACGACGATCATTTCGCGGTCATGGGCGGCCTGGATCGCCTGGATCACGTTGGCCGAGTTGCCGCTGGTGGAGATCGCCAGCAGAACGTCGCCGGGCTGGCCCAGGGCGCGGATCTGCTTGGAGAAGATTTCGTTGTAGCTGTAGTCGTTGGCGATCGAGGTGAGCGTGGAGCTGTCGGTGGTCAGGGCGATGGCCGGCAGGCTCGGGCGCTCGCGCTCGAAGCGGTTGAGCAGCTCCGACGAGAAATGCTGGGCGTCGCCGGCCGAGCCGCCGTTGCCGCAGGCGAGCATCTTGCCGTCGTTGAGCAGGGTGTTGACCATGACCAGGCTGGCCTGCTCGATGTAGGGTGCCAGGATGTCCATTGCCTGTTGCTTGGTGTCGATGCTGTTCTGGAACAGTCGGCGGATTCGGGATTGCATGTCCATCTGGGTGACCTTAAGAGGGGCGGTGGCCTTTGCTACGCGCAACAGTGACCAGCCCGCGAAACATAGAGCTAGAAAATCGAATTGGGTTCAGCATTCGAAGGCGTTTTTCAGCCATTGAAGCGGTTGCCCCGCATGTCCCTGGCCCTGCAGGGCGACAACGTCGAAACGGCAGGGGTGGGTGGCCCAGCGGGGCGCTTGCTGCCGGAAGAGGTTGGCGGCCAGCGCCAGTCGCTGCTGCTTGCGCCCATCGATACTGGCGAGCGCTCCGCCGAACTCCGCATGCAACCGGTAGCGGACTTCGACGAATACTACTGTATCGGCATCGAGCATGACCAGATCGAGCTCGCCCCGCTTGCATCGCCAGTTGCGCGCCAGTAGCCGCAGGCCTTGCCCCTGAAGGTACTCAAGGGCTTGGTCTTCGGCGGCCTGGCCGGCATGGCTGGGCGATGCGCCGGGCATCAGCGCGGCGTGTCCGGCAGGCGCTTGACCTGGCCGCCGGCGAACTCGGCCCATGGCAGCTGGCGCTCGACGCGCTGGCTGGCGTTCATGCTCAGGCTGCCCGACAGGCCTTCGACGCGGTTGTCCGGCAGTGCCTTGAGCTGGCCCAGGCGTGGCGCCAGGCTGTAGGCGTCGACGCCCATGGCGTACAGGCGGCCGAGGCTGCCGGCGGCCTGCGGCCACTGCTGCACGACCTGCTGGCGGAGGCTGTTGCTGCTGTCCAGCAGCCACGGCGTTTCGCAGAAGCGGATGCCGTTCATGTCGTTGTACTGGTTGACGTCGCCGCTGGCGCTGTACAGGTTGGAGGTGGCGTAGACCGGCACGTCGCCGGCGTACTGGAAGTTCAGCGTCGGCTTGATCTGCTGGGCTTGTTGCGGCGTCGAGGCGAGGAAGATGAAGTCGATGTCCTGGCGACGCGAAGGCTGGGCGGCGATGTTGCCGCCGACGGTGCTCTGCAGGCTCTTGGCGCGGCCTTCGCTCTGGCGCAGCTGGAACAGGTCGGCGATCTGCTGGGCGAGGGCGACCGGTTGGGCGATGCGCTGGGCGCTGATCAGGGTGCCACCGTTGCCTTCCCAATCCTGGCGGAAGGCGGCGAGCACGCGGTCGCCCCATTCACCGCTCGGCACCAGGGCCACGGCGCGAACCATGCCGTCGGCGCGGGCGCGGCGGGCGACTTCGCGGGCTTCGTCCTCGGCGGCCAGACCGAACTGGAACAGTTGCGGCGGGGCTTTCTGGCCGGCGTCGGCGTAGTTCAGGGCCAGGGTGGTGATGGGCAGTTGCGGGTAGGCGGCAAGCTTCTTGACCAGCGGTTTTTCCAGCGGGCCGACCACCAGTTGCACGCCGGCGGCCTGGGCCTGGCGGTAGAAGTCATCGAGCGAGGTGATGCGCGAGCTGTCGAACACTTGCACGGCCGGGGCCGGCTGGCCACCTTGCTGGGCCTGGAAGTGGGCGGCCATGAAACCGTCGCGCAGGGCACGGGCGACACCGGCCAGCGGGCCCTCTTGAGGCAGCAGCAGGGCGATCTTGGTCAGTGGCTGGCTGGCCAGTTCCTTGAGCTTGACCAGGGCGGTCGGCAGTTGCTTGGCCGCCGGGTGCTCCGGGTGTTGCTGGCGCCAGCTGTCGATGGCGGCTTGTTGCTGCTCCAGGGTGCCGGCGCGCTTCACGGCGAGGGCCAGGCTGGTCCAGCCGGCCAGGGTCTCGTTGGCGGCGGGCTGCTGCAGTTGCTCGGCGGGCAGCGAGGCGACCAGCGCCCAGGTCGCGTCGTTGTTGGCGGCGGCGGCCTGCTCGCTGAGCAGCGGCGCCAGCAGCACGCGCTGCTGGGCGGCGGCCAGGGCCTGGCCATCGGCTTCGAGGGCGGCGGCGTGGACGCTGTAGGTGCGTGCCTGCTGCTCGGCCGGCAGTTCGCCGACGCGCTGCAGGCTCGGGTGGCCGAGGGCGGTCAGGGCGGCCTTGGGCTGGTTGCGGCTCATGGCCAGCTCCGCGGCCAGGGTCGAGGCGAACACCTGCTGGGCGGGCTTGAGCGGTTCCAGCGGGACCTGCTCGAGGATCCGGGCCGCGCGCGGGAAGTCCTTCTGCTTGTATGCCAGGTCCGCGGCGCTCAGGCGCAGCAGGGCCGCGTCCTCGGCGGACTTGCTGGAGGCCGCCTTCTCGAGCAGTTGCTCGATGCTGGCGTCCGGGGTGCGCGGCAGTTCGCCCAGGCTGGATGAGGGCGAGCTGGCGCAGGCTGCCAGCAGGGCAGCGAGGCAGAGGGCTGTGAGCAGCCGCAGACAAGCGATCATGTAAAGGTCCTGTTACTCGATCAAGTTGGCCGGCAATTGTACCCAAGCGGGGGGCGGGGCGCGATCTCGTCGACACTGATCCTTCACTATAGGTGGCCGCCGGCTGCGCCGGGGGTGAAGTTCTTTGCGCCCTGTTACCGGCGCTCGGGCTACAATGCGACCTTTGATCCGGAAAGCAGGTGTGCGCAGTGACTGATGTTGCAGGGGTTTCGAAATCCACGTTGGGCAAGCTTTACGTCGTCGCCACGCCCATCGGCAACCTCGACGACATGAGCGCCCGGGCGCTCAAGGTGCTGGCCGATGTGAGCCTGATCGCCGCCGAGGACACCCGTCACTCGGTGCGCCTGCTGCAGCATTTCGGCATCGATACGCCGCTGGCGGCCTGCCATGAGCACAACGAGCGCGACGAAGGCGGGCGCTTCATCACCCGCCTGCTGGCCGGCGACGATGTGGCGCTGGTATCCGATGCCGGCACGCCGCTGATTTCCGATCCGGGCTATCACCTGGTGCGCCAGGCGCGTGCCGCCGGGGTGCAGGTGGTGCCGGTGCCCGGCGCCTGCGCGCTGATCGCCGCGCTGTCGGCGGCGGGGCTGCCGTCGGACCGCTTCATCTTCGAGGGGTTCCTGCCGGCCAAGGCCGCCGGGCGCCGGGCGCGCCTGGAGCAGGTCAGGGAAGAACCGCGCACGCTGATCTTCTATGAGGCGCCGCATCGCATCCTCGAATGCCTGCAAGACATGGAGGCGGTGTTCGGCGGCGAGCGTCCGGCGCTGTTGGCCCGCGAGATCACCAAGACCTTCGAGACCCTGAAAGGGCTACCGCTGGCCGAGCTGCGCGCGTTCGTGCAGGGCGACAGCAACCAGCAGCGCGGCGAGTGCGTGGTGCTGGTGGCCGGCTGGAGCGCGCCGGAGGGCGAGCAGGCGATCAGCGCCGAGGCCCAGCGCGTGCTGGACCTGCTGCTGGCCGAGCTGCCGTTGAAGAAGGCCGCGGCACTGGCGGCCGAGATTACCGGGGTGCGCAAGAACCTGCTCTACCAGTTGGCGCTGGAGAAACAGAAGGCCGATTAATAGCCTTCGAGGTGCTCGACGTTGGGGTTGCAGCGCCTGTGAGACCGAGCGCCGCCCGCGCGGCGCATCGCGGATGAATCCGCTCCTACATTTGTCGCAACGTGACCATGCCTGATAGGCCATGGTTGTAAGGCTTGTGTGCTCGACGCGGTTTTTCGGTGGGCATTGCTGCCGCCCCACTCCTCTCAAGACCTGCGTCAAGGCTGGCAACCATGGCCTGACAGGTTCGGTACGTTGCAATAGATGTAGGAGCGGATTCATCCGCGATGCGCCGCGCGGGCGGCGCTCGATCTCAAGGACGCCGCCGATAGTGGCGTAACGGCATTATTTGTCACATCGCTTGTTCTTGGGCGCGCCTACCGGTAACCTTGGCGGCGGAGAGTCGATCGGACAGTCGCTGCCGTCTTTTGTTCCGCAAGAGGCGGGGGAGGAAAGTCCGGGCTCCATAGGGCAGAGTGCCAGGTAACGCCTGGGAGGCGCGAGCCTACGGAAAGTGCCACAGAAAACAACCGCCTAAGCACTTCGGTGCCGGTAAGGGTGAAAAGGTGCGGTAAGAGCGCACCGCACGGCTGGCAACAGTCCGTGGCTAGGTAAACCCCACTCGGAGCAAGACCAAATAGGGTTCCATACGGCGTGGCCCGCGTCGGAACCGGGTAGGTTGCTAGAGGCGTCCAGTGATGGCCGTCGTAGAGGAATGACTGTCCTCGACAAAACCCGGCTTACAGATCGACTCTCCACCTCTTCCCTCCCTGCTTGAATCGATAGCAGAAGCGTCCTGGTAATACCGAAAAATTCTTACTCTTAATAAATTACTTTAACTTCGCACTCTATCCGCTTGAGTGTGTTTGATTTTTCCCGTCAGTTTTCTTCTCCGGCAATCCTTCCACCTTCCTTTGTTGCGCTAAATCGCCGTCCTGTAAGGGATTTCCTTATGAACGTGCCTTGACGGTGTGGCGGGCGGATTCCTATAGTGTGCGCAAGTGGCAGAAAGTGGGATGAAGTGGGTTTTCTGACACAAAAAAGCTAACATTGTGGGGAATCGCAGCCGTGTTCCGCGGAGCCAACGCCGTCAGCCTCGATGCCAAGGGCCGTCTCGCCATGCCGAGCCGGTACCGTGACGAGCTCGATTCGCGTTGCAATGGTCAACTGATCGTGACCATCGACGCCGTTGACCCCTGCTTGTGTGTTTATCCCCTCGATGAGTGGGAACAGATAGAAGCCAAGTTGCGCGCCTTGCCGTCGTTGCGTGAGGAAAACCGTCGCCTGCAGCGTTTGCTGATCGGTAACGCGGTTGACCTGGAGCTCGACGGCAGTGGGCGTTTCCTGGTGCCGCCACGCCTGCGTGAGTACGCCAAGCTGGACAAGAAGGCGATGCTGGTGGGGCAGCTGAACAAATTCCAGCTGTGGGATGAGGATGCCTGGAACGCGGTTTCGGCAGCCGACCTTGCAGCTATTCAACAACCGGGCGCCATGCCCGATGATTTGCGTGACCTGATCCTGTGACCATAGATAGCGGCTTCAACCACATCACCGTCCTCCTCGACGAAGCCGTCGAGGCCTTGGCCCTGCGCGCCGACGGTTGCTATCTGGACGGCACCTTCGGGCGCGGCGGCCACAGCCGCCTGATCCTCAGCAAGCTCGGGCCGCAAGGGCGGCTGCTGGGGTTCGACAAGGATCCACAGGCGATTGCCACCGGGCAAGCGCTGGCGGCCGAAGACGGCCGCTTTGTCATTGTGCAGCGCAGCTTTGCCGAGCTGGGCGCCGAGGTGGCCGAGCGCGGCCTGGCAGGCAAGGTCAGCGGCATCCTCCTTGACCTGGGCGTGTCTTCGCCGCAGCTCGATGACCCCGAGCGTGGCTTCAGTTTCCTCAACGACGGCCCGTTGGACATGCGCATGAACCCGGACCAGGGCATCAGCGCCGCCGAGTTCATCGCCACTGCGCCGGTCGAGGAAATCGCCCGTGTGTTCAAGGAGTATGGCGAGGAGCGTTTCGCCGGGCGCATGGCGCGTGCCGTGGTCGAGCGTCGCGAGAAGCAGCCGTTCACCCGTACCGCCGACCTGGCCGAAGTGCTCAAGGTCGCCAACCCGGCCTGGGAGAAGGGCAAGAACCCGGCAACCCGCGCCTTCCAGGGCCTGCGCATTCACGTCAACAACGAACTGGGTGACCTCGAGACGGGCCTTGAAGCCGCGCTCGATGCCCTCGAAGTGGGCGGCCGCCTGGCGGTGATCAGCTTCCACTCGCTGGAAGACCGTATCGTCAAGCTGTTCATGCGCAAGCTGGTCAAGGGCGAGGCGGACAACCTGCCGCGCAACCTGCCGGTGCAGCACAAGATCTTCGAGCCGAAGATCAAGCTCATCGGCAAGGCGCAGTTCGCCTCCGAAGCCGAGCTCAAGGCCAACCCGCGATCACGCAGCGCCGTGATGCGGGTGGCGGAGAAGTTGCGGTGAGCCGGCTGTTTGCCAAACCTTTGCCAGGCGGAAGCTTCCTGATGCTTCTGCTGTTCGTCGCCGTCCTGATTTCGGCCATTGCCGTCTCCTACAGCGCCCACTGGAACCGCCAGTTGCTCAACACCCTGTATGGCGAGTTGAGCGAGCGCGACAAGGCCCAGGCCGAGTGGGGTCGACTGATTCTCGAACAAAGCACCTGGACCGCCTCCAGCCGTATCGAGAGCCTGGCCTCCGAGCAGCTCAAGATGCGCGTGCCCGCCGCTGACGAAGTGCGGATGGTGGCGCCATGATGAAGCTCGAGGGCGCACTCTACCCCTGGCGGTTCAGGGTGGTGATCGGCTTGCTGGCGTTGATGGTCGGTGCCATCTGCTGGCGCATCATCGACCTGCAGGTGGTCGACCGGGACTTCCTCAAGGGCCAGGGCGATGCCCGCAGCCTGCGTCATATTCCCATTCCCGCGCACCGTGGCCTGATCACCGACCGCAACGGCGAGCCGCTGGCCGTCAGTACCCCGGTCACCACCTTGTGGGCCAACCCCAAGGAAATGCAGGCGGCCAAGGAACGCTGGCCGCAACTGGCCGCCGCGCTCGGGCAGAACCCGCAGCAGCTGACCGAACGACTCACCCAGCAGGCCAGCAAGGAATTCATCTACCTGGTCCGCGGCCTGACCCCGGAGCAGGGCCAGCACGTGCTCGACCTGAAGGTGCCGGGCGTCTACGGCCTGGAAGAGTTCCGCCGCTTCTATCCGGCCGGCGACGTCACCGCGCACATGGTCGGCTTCACCGACCTGGACGACCATGGCCGTGAAGGCGTCGAGCTGGCCTACGACGAATGGCTCGCCGGGGTGCCCGGCAAGCGGCAGGTGATCAAGGACCGGCGCGGCCGGCTGATCAAGGACATCCAGGTAACCAAGAACGCCAAGGCCGGCAAGACCTTGGCGTTGTCGATAGACCTGCGTCTGCAATACCTGGCCACCCGCGAACTGCGCAACGCCATCGCCGAACAGGAAGCCAAGGCCGGCAGTCTGGTGATCATGGACGTCAAGACCGGCGAGGTCCTGGCCATGGTCAACCAGCCGACCTACAACCCGAACAACCGCCGCAGCATGTTCCCGGCTGCCATGCGCAACCGGGCGATCATCGATGTCTTCGAGCCGGGCTCGACGGTCAAGCCGATCTCCATGAGTGCGGCGCTGCAGAGCGGCCGCTGGAAACCCACCGACAAGGTCGAGGTGTATCCGGGCAGCCTGCAAATTGGTCGCTACACCATCAAGGACGTGTCCAGGAGCGAGGGCCCGATCCTCGACCTGACGGGCATCCTGATCAACTCGTCCAACGTCGGCATGAGCAAGATCGCCTTCGATATCGGTGGCGAGGCCATCTACCGGGTGATGGCCCAGGTCGGTCTGGGCCAGTACACAGGCCTCGGTTTCCCAGGCGAGCGCGTCGGCAACCTGCCCAACCACCGCGAGTGGCGCAAGGCCGAGACCGCGACCCTGTCGTACGGCTACGGCGTGTCGGTGACCGCCCTGCAACTGGTGCATGCCTACGCCGCGCTGGCCAACGACGGCAAGATGGTGCCGCTGTCGATTCTCAAGGTCGACAAGGCGCCGGAAGCCGTGCAGGCGATCCCCAAGGAAACCGCCGAGACCGTGCAGGCCATGCTGCAGCAGGTGATCGAGGCGCCGCGCGGGGTGTTCCGCGCCCAGGTGCCGTTCTATCACGTGGGTGGCAAGTCGGGTACCGCGCGCAAGGCCACCGTCGGCTCCAAGGGCTACACCGAGAACGCCTACCGCTCGCTGTTCGCCGGCTTCGGCCCGATGAGCGACCCGCGCTACGCCATCGTCGTGGTCATCGACGAGCCGAGCAAGGGCGGCTACTTCGGCGGCCTGGTCTCGGCCCCCGTATTCAGCAAAGTAATGTCGGGCACCTTGCGCCTGATGAATGTACCGCCGGACAACCTGCCGCCTTCGACGCAGCAAGCCAGCGCAGTACCCGCCAAGGGAGGGCGAGGTTGATGACGATGCCATTGAGCAAACTGTTCGCCCATGCCCGCCGCGATCCGTTGATCCGCGAACTGACCCTGGACAGCCGCGCCGTGCGTCCGGGCGACCTGTTCCTGGCCGTGCCGGGGGCCAAGGTCGATGGCCGTGCGCACATCGCCGATGCCCTGGCCCGTGGCGCCGCCGCGGTGGCCTATGAAGAGCAGGGCGCCAGCGTGCTGCCGCTCACCGATGCGCCGCTGATTCCGGTCAAGGGCCTGATCGGTCAGTTGTCGCAGATCGCCGGGCGCTTCTATGGCGAGCCGAGCCGTCAGCTCGACCTGGTCGGCGTGACCGGTACCAACGGCAAGACCAGTGTGACCCAGCTGCTGGGCCAGGCGCTTGATGCCCTTGGCCGGCGTTGTGGTCTGATCGGCACGCTTGGCACCGGCTTCTACGGCGAGCTGCAGAGCGGCCGCCTGACCACGCCGGACCCGATCGCCGTGCAATCGACTTTGAACGACCTGAAAAAGGGCGGCGCCAAGGCCGTGGCCATGGAGGTTTCCTCCCATGCCCTCGAACAGGGTCGGGTGGCCGCGCTGGACTTCGATATAGCGGTGATGACCAACCTGTCCCGCGACC